>Ga0182015_10000244_pt1 | contig 78515 bp, 63 predicted proteins | sample 712P3MmetaG_FD_120478 | JGI IMG/M metagenome (GOLD analysis project Ga0182015, IMG submission 120478) | Permafrost microbial communities from Stordalen Mire, Sweden - 712P3M metaG | ecosystem: Environmental > Terrestrial > Soil > Wetlands > Permafrost | place: Sweden: Stordalen | collected...
TGAAGGTCTTGCACGAAGTTAAGAAACGACACATCACCCAGAAACAGGCAGCGGCGGAGTTGGGGCTGAGCGTGCGCTGGGTGCGGAAACTGCTGCTGCGCTTGCGGGCAGGTGGCGACGCTGCTGCTCGGCTAACTCTTCCACCGCCAGCCTAGGGCCGCAGTCATGCCATAGCTTGGCCTGCTTTTTCTCCCGGTACAGCTCCACCGCTCGCTGTTTCACAGTTTCTGACGTCTTACGATTCGACCGCCGGCCACGCAGGCCATGCCGCAACCCAGGGTGATGAGAACGTCTAACAAAGCCTCATTTCTCTGACCGCCTCTCCCGCTGCCCCCCGGTACAGGTGTTAGCCCGTACAACGGTTTAGCAATACACAGGTGGGTTCTGAACCGTTAGGAGAATTTTCCATTCTACTCCTCTTTTCAACGGGTTATAAATCGATTGATTTGACTGGTTCCGATCGGAGATGATTCCTTAGGATTACGCAACCATTACAATTTCATTACAGCCCTAGCGGCTCCGCCGAGGGCACGACATCTCTACGGTACCACCACCTTGACACGATTCGAGTAACCACTCTCTTCTCCGCTTGAGTTCACGGCTGTGGTTGCGTAGTAGTAGGTATCGCGGCTTATTACGGTTGCATCAGCAAAGGTGGTCTCTAGAACAAGGCTCGAATTGATCCTTGTGTAAGAACCAGTCGCAGACTTGCTCCGGTAGGCGTTGTTGAGGAATATCGGGCAATTTCGGCGGTGCGGGTTCGGATCTCGGACCGTAGGGGGGGCGGTCCGTATGAAAATTGTTCACACTATCGGCGAATAGCGGGATGGGTGTATGATCACCGCCGTTTTTGAACCAAAAAGGAGATTCCGGTCTAATTCTGTGGCATCTTTGTGGCTTGTTCCGATGTCGGATTTCGCCCAGAGTAAGATTCGCCACACGCAAGATCGCTGCCCGAAGCCCCCAAATCTTTAACCCAAAAGGAGCAATCTCGTGAAAAAGAATCCAAGAGGAGTGCCTATGAAGACTTCGGTTGTTGTTTGTGTAATTCTGATGATGCTCTCAAGCGTCTTGAGCCTGAATGCTCAATCAGGTCGTTCAGCGCAAGCAAACACGAAGACAACTTCAGATGTTGTCTCCCGGGTGACCAAGGTGAAGGGACTAAAGCTCGCGGGGACCTTTTCTCCGGCTCCTAGTGATGCTTTCTGCCTCGATAACTTTGGCATACCTTGTTACAGCCCGCAGCAGATTCGAAAGGCATACGGCTTAACCGCGACCCTGGATGCGGGTTATACCGGCGTCGGCCAGACGATCATTATCATTGATTCGTTTGGTAGCCCCACGATCGCGCAAGACGTGAAGACCTTTGACGCGGGCTACGGCCTGCCTGACCCGCCTTCTCTTACCGTGCTAGCGCCGCTGGGCACAGTGCCCTTTGATCCCACAAACAGCGACCAAGCTGGCTGGGCGTTCGAGACGACCCTGGATGTGGAATGGGCGCATGCCCTCGCGCCCGGTGCTAACATCGTATTGCTGACAAGTCCGGTTTCGGAAACAGAGGGCGTACAAGGACTGCCCCAGTTTCTATTCCTGGAGAACTATGCCCTCGCCCACAATCTGGGCAAGATTATCTCCCAAAGCTGGGGCGCAACGGAGAATACATTATTCGATAGCGCTGGACAGAAAGTGATCACAAATTTCGAAAACTTTTACCAAGCCGCGGCGCAGAAGGACGTCACTGTATTGGCTTCGGCGGGGGATAGTGGGAGCTCCAATGTTGAGCTCAATGGCACGACTTATTATCCGTTTCCTACTGTGGGATTCCCAGCATCTTCACCTTTCGTGACGGCAGTCGGGGGCACGACTTTGTACGCTAATGAGGCCGGCAACTACCAATTTGAGATCTCTTGGATTGCGGGTGGTGGCGGGGTGAGCCAGCAGTTCTCGGAGCCAGCGTATCAAAATCTGCTGCCAGCATCAGTGCAGCAAACACTCGCTGATCATCGCGGCCTTCCTGATGTAGCTTACAATGCTGATCCGAACACGGCGATTTTTATTTACATCGGGTTCTTCCCCAATCCCAATGACAACGGCTACTACTTTGTTGGTGGCACGAGCGAGGGTTCGCCGCAGTGGGCGGGCATCATCGCTGACGCAAATCAGTTAGCGGGACGCCCCTTGGGTTTCTTGAATCCGCAACTCTACTCACTGGGTGCGAGCGGAGGGCAGTCTCAGTTTTTCCACGACATCACATTTGGCAGCAATGCCTATAACGGATTTAACGGAATACCCGGGTATAGTGCTACTGCTGGATGGGATTTCACTACCGGGTGGGGGACACCCAATCTCGGCAAGCTCCTCTTGGAATTGGCGAAGCAGCAGTAACTTAAAAAGCAGATGGGTTACGGGGCGGAGATTCTCGCCCCTGCCATCTTGTCTCCAGGGCGCGACTCTATATAGCAACTTGCGGACGTTTTCGATGGTCATGCGTCGCGGTGTTGAGTCGCTGCTCCGCCAGCCGGCCACCAACTCTCGATTTCCTCCAGGCTCTTTCCCTTGGTCTCTGGAACCGCTAGCTTGACGAAGAGGAAGGCCGCAATACAGATGACGGCGTATAGCAGAAAAGCGCCCGGCGCCGTCAATACTCGCACCAGTGAGAGAAACGTGAGGGTAACCAGCAGGGTCCCACACCAGAGAAAGAGCGTCGCGATCGACATGGCGCGGCCACGAACTCGGGTTGGGCAGATTTCTGACATCAACACCCAGGTTCCCGTGCCGATGCCGACGGCGAAGCAGGCAACATAAATCAAGACCAGGATCAAAACTGCCAGGGCTGGGCTTTGCAGGTGAATCGCCGCTGCCACTCCCACCAGGGAAACCGCCATGCCAGCGAACGCCGACATCATCAACAGCTTCCTGCCAAGGCGGTCGATCAGGTACATGCCGAGGAGCGTGGCCGCGAAGTTGATGACCCCGATCATGACATTCGCCCACAGCGCCGTGCTGGCGGTCTGCTTCGGCACATGCTCCAGGAAAACCAGGGAGCCGTAATAAATGATGGTGTTGATGCCGGTGAACTGACTGAACAACGCGATCAGCACAGCAACTACCAGCGGCTTTCGAAAGGCCGGATCGAGCACGTTCCCGCTTTCTTCGGCGACGGCGGAGTGGATGGCAAGGATCTCTGCTTGCGCGGCCTCCCGGCCCTTGATGCGAGACAGGATGTGCTCCGCCTCATTCTCGCGGCCTTTTTGCACCAGCCACCGCGGGCTTTCAGGAACAAAGAGCAACGCTAGCAGAAAAAATGCCGATGGCACTGCGGCCAAAGCGAACATCCAACGCCAGTTCGCCGGGCCGGCTCCGGTGAGACCGTAGTTCACGCTATAGGAGAGCAGAATGCCCGTGACGATCGCTAGCTGGTTGACGCTGACCAGCAGTCCCCGGATGCTAGGCGGAGAAATCTCGGCGATATAGAGCGGCGAAAGGGTGGAGGCCAGTCCGATGGCGAGGCCGCCCATCACCCGTGCGAGCACGAACTCGGTGATATTGCGGGGAAGCGCCGCTCCAATCGACGAAACCGTAAATAGCGCCGCTGCCACCAGCAGCGACTTCTTCCTGCCGAAGCGATCGCTGGTGAAGGCTGCCAGACTCGCTCCGAAAACGCATCCCAGAAGCAGGCTGCTGGCGCCGAACTCAGTTTGTGAATCGGTCAGCGCAAACTGCCGCTTCAAGAATACGATGGCTCCATTAATGACGGCCGTATCGAAGCCGAACAACAACCCGCCAATCGCCGCAACTGCAGCGGGAAGATACAGGAAGCGTGCCGATCCTTGTGGCGATCCATCCTGTGCGCGAACGGATTCCCGCATGTTGGTCAGGCTCATCTCGGCTGTCGCATGCCCCCTGTCGAAGTGATGGATCCAGTCTTATATTGTCAGCAATCGCTGTTGCAGGAAGACCAGCCCGGCGGCGCCGGCAACTCCACCGTATCCGCCTGTACTTTGAAAAACGATCGGCACCTTCCTGCCCAGCAGCACGCTGGTGCGGCGCGCGACTTCTTCATGCAACGGGGCGAGCAGCTGCGGTCCAGCTGCGGCAATGTTGCCCCCCAAGATGAGCAGTTCGGGATCGAACACGTGGAGAAAACTTACCAGAGCGGCGGTGAGAGACTCGAAAGCGAGGTCCAGCACGCGGCGTGCACTGGGGTCGCCGTCCGCTGCTGCCTGAAAGATCGCCTCGGTGCTGGGAGTTCGGCCGGCATCGTCGACGGATAAACGGGTTGGGGACGCCCGATGGATGTGAGCAAAATAAGCGGACTCGATGGCGCGGGAAGAGAAGCAAGTTTCCAGACATCCATAATTGCCGCATATACAGAGGCCGCCGCGAATGTCGAGGGTCACGTGTCCCAGATGGCAGGCCGCCCCCGAGGCACCGCGCACGATCACGCCATCGACCAGCGCTGCGGCTCCCACTCCCGTGCCGAGGGTGAGGAGAACCACGTTGCGCCGCCCCCGAGCAGCCCCCCACAGCACCTCGCCGACCAGGGCCGTGCGCGCGTCATTGTCTGCACAGACCGGTAGTCCATCCACTTCTGCAAGATCCCGCAGCGTGCACCCTTCCAGAAAATTCAGGTCGCCGGGTAAGCGGTTCACGCGCGTCGTGGCGGCATCGATGACTCCCTTGCAGCCAATCCCAATTCCCAGCACAGGGACCGTCGCTTGCTTGCGCACGGAGCGGACAAAATCTTGAAGCGACGAAATGGTGCGCGGCGAGTCTTCGCGAAAGCTCGCCAGCAAGTCCCCTCGCAATCCCACCAACGCAGCCTTGATCGTGGTGGCGCCGAGATCGACACCGATTGCCACCGCTTCGGCTTGGAGTGATCGAGTTTCGCTCACAATCGTTCTGAATTATACTCACGTCGATCCTCAGCAAGTTCTCGCGAGGCGACAAGGAGTCAACCCCATCCGTGTCAGACAAGGTCCTTGATCATGTTGTGGGTTCGAAGCAGGCTGGCCTGGCTTTCTTCGACCAGGCGATGATTCTGCTGGAGAATCTGCGACGCACCCAAGCCGACGTCATTCAGAAAGCGGCCGAGTTGTGCGCCGAGCGAATCTCGCGCGGTGGCCTGGTTTTTCTTTTTGGCAACGGCCACTCCCGCATGATGTGCGAGGAAATGACTCCCCGGCAGGGATGCTATGCCGGTTTCGTAGCTCTGGTCGAGCTGGCGCTTTCAAACCATGCGTCAATCGTCGGTACGAACGGCCTGCGTGCTCCGCTGTACCTGGAAAATTACGAGGGGTACGCAGAAAAAATTCTGCAGAGCTTTCATTTCGGACCGGATGACGCCTTCATCGTAATTTCCACCAGCGGAATCCGACCCGTGGTGGTCGAGATGGCGGCCGGGGCGCAACAGCGAGGGCTGCCGGTGATCGCCATCGTATCGAAGGCGCATTGCGAGCAGGCGAAGCCGGCTCATTCTTCCGGTAAGAAGCTCATCGACTGGGCTGACTTGGTCGTCGACAACCAGTGTCCGCCGGGTGACTGCATCGTCGAACTGGAGGGGCTGGAGTGGCGAACTGGCCCGGTTTCGACCATCACCGGCGCCACCATCATCAACATGATTCGCTGCGCCACCGCCGAAGCGCTGCTGGCGAGAGGCGTGAAACCAGTGTTGTTGCCCAGCCACCAATTCGTGGGAAATGCCGGCGCCGCGGAGCAACTGGAAGCGTTCTACGAGGCCTATCGCAAGAGCCTCAAACATCTTTTTGAATAGGGGCCACGTGAGCGGAGTCCTCCTGGTAACTGGGTCGTCTGGTATTGCGGCGGCTACAGCTCGTTTGTGGGGCGCGCAGGACAGCGTGTTCATCGTCGGCGTGAAAGAGGAAGAGTGCCGCTCGCTGGCGGCGGAGTTGCCTCGTGCGGGTTTCAGTGCGACAGATATTCGGGATGAGGAAGGTGTGCGCAAAAGTGTTGCGGCCTGCCTCGAACGTTTCGGCAAGATCGATGCGCTCTTCAACGTGGCGGGAATCAGCGCCCGCTCGCTCGGCGATGGCCCCCTCCACGAATGCTCCACTGAGGCGTGGGACACGGTGATGAACGTAAACGCCAAGGGTACCTTCCTGATGTGCCGGGAAGTGTTGCGCACCTGGACGCAGCATTCGCAAAATGGCGTCATTCTGAATTGTGGGAGTGTTCTGGCCCAACACCCGCAGCGGGAACACTTCGCCACCGTGGGTTATGCCGCGAGCAAGGGAGCTATAGAGGCGATGACGCTTTCTGCTGCGTCTGACTATGCCCCGGCCGGCATCCGGATCAATGTCATCGCGCCCGGACTGGTTCTGACGCCGATGAGCGCGCGCGCCCAGGGCGATGCCGCCGTCATGGAATATATCGCCCGTAAGCAACCGTTGACGCAGGGCTTGATCGCGCCGGAAGACATCGCAAAGATCGCATGCTTTCTTTTGAGAAAGGACTCGAGCCCCATCACCGGCCAGGTGATCACTGCGGATGGAGGGTGGGCGGTGAGCGCATGAATGCAGCAACAAGACCGACCGGATCCACATCCACGGCCGCCGTTGACGAACGGCGCGCGGGCAAGGATCGCCGGCCTCTGCGAACCAGCGTGATCGGCAGCTACCCGTTTCCGGGATGGCTTGAGTTTGCCTCAGCGCACCTGGACGAATTCGGCGAGGCCGATATCGAAGAGATGCGCGCCGACGCGGTCATCGCCGCCGTCCACGACCAGCTCCATGCCGGCCTTGACGTAATCACCGACGGAGAGCAGAGCCGCTACGACTTTAACCTGTCGTTCTACGGGCGGCTGGAGGGCATTCGCGCGACGCCGTTTTCTCCACGCCGCTTCGGTCCACCAGCCCACGATCAGCGCGGAAAATATCCCGTCACCGGAACCATTGTCTCCAAGCATGGGCTGGGCGCCGTCGCTGAATTCAAACTATTGCAGAAGGTCGCGCCGGTCGGAGGACCGATTCTCAAGGCCAGCGTCCCCGGCCCCTATACTCTCAGTGGCCGCATCGAGCCCGGTGCGGCCTACCCCAGCCGATGGGAAGTCACCGACGCATTGATCCCGATCGTCCGCGCCGAGCTAGAACAACTGGTAGAAGCTGGTTGCCGGGAGATTACGCTGGACGAGCCTTCCATGAGTTGTTACGGATATCGCGAGGATCCCCGCCGCTTCGTGAGGATCTTTGCCGAAACCGTTAAACCTATCGTCGGCCGATGCCGGCTCTCCACTCATTTGTGTTTCGGCAATTACAAAGCGCGCGCGGTCGCCCCACGACGCTACGCTCCGTTGTTCCCAGCGTTCTTCGAACTATCTGTGGACGAAATCCACCTCGAGATGGCGAGCCGCGAATTCGCCGAGATTGAACTGATCGGAGAAATCGCGAAGCGGGGCATCGACGTAGCCGTCGGAATCATCGACGTGAAGAATTACTACGTCGAAACTCCACTCGATGTGGCTGAGCGTGTGCGTCGTTGCCTCAAGTATGCTCCGGCCAGCCAGCTTTCTTTCGCGCCCGACTGCGGGCTGAGTCAAACCGCTCGCTGGGCCGCTCGGCAGAAACTCGTCAACCTGGTCCAGGGTGTAGCCATCGTGCGCAAGGAACTGGGACTCGCGTGATCCGTCCGCTGCAGTCCCAGGCTGCGCTGCTCGCTGACATCCGTGCAGGAGAAAAGAATGATCGCGGCTTCCGGCTCTGGTGGCTGGGACAAAGCGGATTTGTGCTGCAGTGGCAGAGCATCCATGTTCTGCTCGATCCTTATCTTTCAGACTCGCTCACGCGAAAATACAGCCGGACCGACAAGCCGCATGTGCGCATGACCGAACTGGTGATTGATCCGGCTCACTTGTCTTTCGTCGATATTGCAACTTCATCGCATAACCACACCGATCATCTCGACGCGGAAACCCTAGGCCCGATCCTGGCGCGCAACCCATCGCTCAAACTCGTGATCCCGGAAGCCAACCGCGCCTTCGTCGCGGACCGTTTGAAGATCGCTCCCGCAGTGCCGATCGGACTCGATGACGAGAGTTCGATCGAACTCTGGGGGATTCGATTCTCTGCTGTCGCATCTGCGCACGAGACCGTTGAGCGTGACGAGCACGGACGCGTGAAAGCTCTGGGCTACGTTTTGCGATTCGGCGATTGGAGCCTCTACCACAGTGGCGACACGCTGCGATACGACGGAATGGCGGAGAAGGTGCGCCCTTTCGCCATCGATGTCGCGCTTCTTCCCATTAACGGCCGGGCTCCAGAACGACGCGTGCCGGGCAATCTGTCCGGACCGGAAGCCGCACAGCTGGCGCACGACATCGGCGCCAAGCTGGTCATTCCTTGCCATTACGAGATGTTTGAGTTCAACACGGCGACTCCGGATGCGTTCGTCGACGCGTGCCACCGCTTGGGCCAACCCTTCCGCATTCTGCGCTGTGGCGAACGATTTGAGGGCGAAAGATGATAAGGCAGAAGGCAGTGTCACGACCGCGGACTGTCAGTGCCATTGAAGCGTGTGAGTTCCCTTTCCTAACTCGACAAACGTCCTATCAAGAGATTAAAGAAACGCGAAGAATCCAGTTGCAACGCCACTCTGGTATTGGGGACGTATTCGTCGCGCAGCACTGGAGAGATTTTGGTTCCCGCCAGAGTTGGCGCTGCGCCCCGGATGATCATGCTGGATTCGGCTTTTGCTTGCATCTCTGGCGTTCGCCGCAAATCGCCTCGATTTGGGCTGTAGCCTAGAGTTTGCCCGGCGGTGAGTTCGCCGTTCACCTCCACATCCACATAATAGTTTTCGAATGTCAGAATTGACGGATCGAGGAATGCAGCCAACGCCAGAGAATCGTGCATGTTTGGCCCAACCAGAAATCCTTGCGAGCGGTTATGGTCAATGGCCTTGCTGGCAATTCTGGCAGCGGCCTGGCTCACGGGACTTTTTCCCGCGCTGAGCTGACGAACATGGTCATCTGTCAGCGCCGTCTTGCGGGTTACGTCGAGGCCGACCATGGTGATTGGAATTCCCGACTGAAAGACCATTCTGGCAGCTTCCGGATCGACGTAGATATTGAATTCGGCTGCTGGGGTGATGTTGCCACCGGAAAGCGAGCCACCCATCATTACCAAACCTCGAACTTTGCCGGCCAGGTCTGAATCAGCGGCGAGAGCGGCGGCAATATTGGTGAGAGGTCCTATGGTAATGAGTGTCACCTCGCCGGGATATCTGCGAATGATCTGGACGATCACTTGCGCCGCGGGTTCGCTGACGGGTTTGGTTGTCGGCTCAGGAAAAGCTGCTCCACCCAAGCCGTTCTCGCCATGGGCGTAAGTGGCGGTCACCAATCGCCTCACCAAAGGTCCTTTGGCGCCGGCGGCAACCGGAATGTCAGTGCGGCTGGCGATCTCAACCATTCGCAGCGCGTTCGGAAGAGTCAGTTCCAACGGCACATTCCCAGCCACTGGAGTTATGGCCTCGATTTTCAACTCCGGCGAACGCATCGCAAGAAGCAAAGCGAAGGCATCGTCGACCCCGGGATCGGTGTCAATGATGACCCGCGACTTCCCTCCCCCACCGTCGCGAGCTGACATCTGCGAAAGCGGCACTGCACCCGCCAGACTGGATGCAAAGATAGCTGCCGTGGAGGAAGTTACAAATTGCCGGCGCGTCACCGGCCCTTTCAGAGCTGAACTCATAGCATTACTCCGTAAGAAGGAATTCAAAGTGGTTCTTGTTCGGGTAAGAAGCTAATGGGCACGCGGCGGCTGCGTCATCAGTTTGATGTAAAGATCGTAAAGCTTCTTCGTATCCACATCGAACTGTACGGTGGCTTTGTGCTCATACGAAGGAACGGTGGCTTCCAGTCCCCAAAACAGCGTCTCTCCATAACTCGGGCCATGATCGATATCGATGTCGACGTAGAACTCTTTCTGCCCCGTAATGATGGAAGGATCGATCAGGGCCGCAGCCGACAGCTCGTCCCACATAAAGCTCGGCTCTGAATATTTGGTCAAGTATTGGGCGACGGGAGTGTCGGCTTTGGCGATGGCATCGTGAATTTCTTTGCCAAGGTTCGTCTTCACCGAGATGTCGATGGGCGTGATGGTGATCTTCTTCCAGGGTGCGCGCATAGAAATACGAACGGCCTCCGGATCAAACCACCAGTTAAACTCGCGACGCCCATCGATGCGGTCGATGCCGCCGTTGTCAGAGTACATTCCACTTCCCATCAGGACCAGTTCTTTGGCCAGCGTGGCCACCTCGGGGTCGAGGCGCAATGCCAGCGCAATATTTGTCATCGGGCCGCCGGCCCAGATCACGACTTCGCCGGGATACTTGTGAACCATGCGTATGATGAATTCGGCTGCACTCTCTGCAATCGGCTTGATGTGAGGCTCACCTTCGACCAGCGGCGGCACGACCATGGGATCGTGGTATCCCGCCTTGTAGGCTTCCGATACGTGCGCGCGCTTGGAGAAATCGCTCCAGCAGCCCTTGTAGCCAAGCTTTCCGTACAAATTTTCCCAGCGTTCGGATTCTTCCTTGGAATTTAGCAACGGAAACAGGGCGCCTGCGGCGACGGGAACATCGGTGCGCCCCGCAATCTCCAGCAAGCGCAGGGTGCGCTGTGTTTCCTCTTTCATCCACTGATCGCCGCTGACCGTGGTAATGCCAAGAACGTCAAATTTATCGGACTGCAAGAAGATCAACAGCGACTGCATATCCGTAGTCGCCGGACCGCGCGCATCCTGATCGAGGATTAGTTTCATTTTTTGTGCTTGAAGTTGAGGGGCAAGAAGTAGCGCAAAGAAAGCGACAAGCAGGCCAACGAAGCTTCTTGGCTTCATTTTAAATTCCCCCAGGGTCTTGTTTTTTGAAAACTTAGCTTGAAATTAGTTAGTCAAATCAGGTTTCAACCATTCGCTTTCGCGACCAGCAAAATGGCGATGCAATAGAAGACAAACATGCCGACGAGATACAACTTGGCGCGGCTGCCGGCGCCGGCAAATTCCTTCCATGCAAATACGCCCCACAACGCCGCCACCATTGGAGCAGACTGACCAATGGCATAAGAGATGGCTACACCAGTGAAGCTGGCAGCTACTAGATTGAACACCATTCCAGTTCCCCAAATCGCGCCGCCCAGCAATCCGAGTATGTGGCCGGACGCCGGCCCTTTGAAATACCCGCTGAAATCGACGGACTCGCCAACCAGCGGCTTTTTCATGAAGTAAACGTTCCAGATCGAACAAGAGAGCAGAGCTCCCAATGTCAAAAAGACCGCAATGCTGTAGGGACCAAGCGGATTCCCGTGCGTCATGCCGTGGGCGACAAAGGGAGCCCATAAGCCCATCAAAACGCCGGAGACGATGCAGGTAACAATGCTCTTTCGCGACACCGAGCGACCGGCGACGGTCAGACTGCCGTAGGCCTTGCCATCCATGACAACGGCGATCACGGCGCAGAGCACGCCAACCGTCAGCAACACTATGTTGCCCTTCGGCTGCAACCCATAACTTAAGACGGTGCCAACCACCAAGGCGATGCCGATGGAAACCGGAAAGGCGATGGCAAGCCCGGCCATATCGATGGCGGCAACGAGCAAGAGATTGGCAAGATTGAAAATTGCGCCGCCCACCATGGTCGAAGCGATATTTGCACCGTCCGCGGAGTGCACATTGTTCAGAAAGCTGTCCGCATTATTGCCGGTGCTTCCCATGGTCAAAGCCAGCACGAGCGAGATGAGAAAAATTCCCAGCGCATAATCCCAATAAAAAAGTTCGAAGCGATAATTCTTAACGCCCTTGAAAGTATTAGCCCATGAACCCCAGCACACTGCGCTGGTGATCATCATCAACAGGGCGATGGTTAAGCTATGCGGGGTAAACATTCATTTCTCCTATTTACCCTGAATTCTGGAAATGAACAGTTTCAGGAAGCGATCGGCATCCACGTCCACGCAGACTTTGGTGTTCGGGGTGACCTTGTCCATGCCTTCGATCTCATAGTGGTCGCCGTGAAGGATATTGCGTTCCACATAACCTTGGCGGTTTGCGACGGTCTCGCCGCGGGCAAACTTCCCCTCAGTTTCGACATTCACGCGCATCTCACTCGTTTTGACCAGGCTGGGATCGATGGCGATGGCTACCGCAGAGGGATCGTACATTGGAGCGCCCGTCCCGCCATATTTCAAAGTCAGATCGACCAGATATTTCAGCACCGAACTAATGAAGTCATTAATCGGCCCGTGGGTTTTTTCGAGCTCGGCAAGATAACTGGAAGTGAACAGTGCTTTGTTCCCAACCTCGAGGCCCGACATAGTAAGAGAATTCCATCCCGCCTGAAACACGATCTGGGCCGCTTCCGGATCGTTGTAAATATTGGCTTCCGCGGCAGCATTCACATTACCTCCGCTGATCGAGCCACCCATGATGATGACTTCTTTCACCAGGGGAACGATGGAAGGATCCTTTTCTACAGCGAGCGCAATGTTCGTGAGCGGACCAACTGGAATGAGCGTGATCTCGTGGGGGGAAGCGTGTACCAGTTTGACGATGAGATCAGGACCGAAAGTCGGATCCACCTTGCACTTGCTGGGCGGCAACTCGACGTTAGCCAATCCGTTCTTGCCATGCCAGAACTGGGCCGTTATCAATTTTTGAAAAAGGGGATGGTGTGCGCCGGCAGCGATTGGAATGTCACAGCGATTGGCGAGAGAGACCATGCTCAGAGCGTTATCCAGTCCCATCTCCAACGTGACGTTGCCGGGAACGACGGTGATGGCCCGAACGTCCAGTTCCGGCGAATTCAAAGCCAGCATGATGGCGAGGGCGTCATCGGTTCCTGGATCGGTGTCGATAATTACTTTCTTGGCTGCCGCGGCAGGCAACGGAAGTAACGCAATCAGAGACGCTAAGAGTAGGAGGAGATTGAGTCGATGAATGCGAACGGGGCCCGGGGTCACAGCCGCTGGATTTGTCATTAGCTCAGAAAGTTTCGGCGATGTAGCCTAGCGTTGTGGACGATGAGTGTCAAGTGCCACTCTGCGAGAATGAAAAATGCGAAAATCGATTTGACAATCGTCGAGAGCGAAAACTAGACTCCTCGTTCTTTTTGATTTCGTCTCGCTTGCATCCAAGGGCCCATAAATCGTATGACAAAGACTCCTCGAATTGCAGTCGTCGGCAGCGCCAATATTGATCTTGTCACTTTTGCGGATCGTTTTCCGAAACCAGGAGAAACGATTTTTGGACAGAAGTTCGACCTCGGCTTCGGGGGCAAAGGAGCAAATCAGGCGGTTGCCGCAAAATTGTGCGGCGCCGACGTGTTCATGATGGCGCGAGTAGGTGACGATCTCTTCGGTCCGGCAACGATCGAGAACTTCAAGAAACTTGGCATTGATACCAGCCACGTGAAGCAGGTGAAAGGAGCCTCGAGCGGAGTTGCCCCGATTTTCGTGGAGCCCAACGGCCAGAACAGAATTTTGGTGGTGAAGGGTGCCAATGATTTGTTGAAACCCGCGGACGTGGAAGCCGCGGCAGATCGGCTCAAGACCGTCGATTGCATGGTGATGCAGTTCGAAATTCCGATTGAAACTGTTTACTACTGCGTGAGCTTCGCAAAGAAACATGGCATTCGCTGTATTGTGAATCCCGCTCCCGCGGGCCCGGTCGACATGAGCGCATTGGCTGGACTCGACTACTTTGTTCCCAATGAGAGTGAGGCTGAGACGATCACCGGGATGCCCGTCCGGACGCCGGAAGATGCGAAGCAATGCGCGGCCAAATTGCTCTCCGGCGGGATAGAACGAGTAATTCTGACGCTGGGTGCGAACGGTTCGCTGTTGGCCAACCGGGAAGCGATGGAGCATATCCCCGCGTTCAGCGTGAAAAGCATTGACAGTACCGGCGCCGGCGATGCCTTTATCGGAAGCTTCGCCGTGTTCCTTGGGGAAGGCCTTCCCGAGCGAGAGGCAGTGCGCCGGGCGAATCTCTACGCTGGACTTTCCACCACCGGTGTCGGAACTCAAAAATCCTTCTACAGCCGGACGCGCTACGACACTGAGTGGTCCGCAAGAAAAACATCCTAGCCTGGACCTGAAGGAATTTCGCGAACATGGATTCAGCGGCGTTAATTTGGAGATTCAGACGATGGAGTCATGTGACGTCTAAGAGCCTGAGTCCACTCAGAAAAAAGGTTCCCGTCTTTCTCGCCGCGGGACTGCTGCTGTGTGGGATTCTGTCGGCGCAATCAACCAAAATCAAAGTTATTGCGGATCAGGATAGCGCCGGCCCGCAAGGCACGAACTTGCTTTCCCTGCTCATGTTATTGCGTGCGCCGCAGATTGACTTGCTCGGAATTACGACCGTGAGCGGTGATCAGTGGATGAAACCGGCGACAGTGTTCGCGCTGTAGGAAGGACCATACAGAGGATTGGCGACGCCGCCGATCGAGGAAAAGCACGCCGAAGGGGATGCGACGTTCAGATTCACGCCGTCCACCAGCCGAACGCCGCTATACGGCCCGGATTTCATCAACACGGATTTTTCGGCGATCAAGCATTTTGTTTTGCCGTATCGGGATGGTATGCGGCTCGACTTCCGGGCTGAGTTTTTCAACGTGTTCAATCATGCTCAGTTCGGATTACCGGGCGCGGACATTTCCACGGCTTCTACCTTTGGTGCACTCTGGGTTGCGGAATTGCTACCATACCTTGGGGACCGCCAACGTTTCCCAATGGCGCTCCGGTCATAGACAACATTACGGACACCGGCTCTGCCCGTTATGATTCGTTGCAGCTCAAGGCGGAAACCAAGAGTGCCAGGCGCGGCATTTATGCCTTGATTTCCTATACCTATGCCCGCGCCCTCGGCTCGGGATTCCCGGACGGAGTGGGAACGAGCACACGTACTGGCCGCTGCCCGGAACGCAAAAGGCAGACTGGGCGCTCTCGCAAATCGACCTCAAGCACAATTTGAGCGCGAGCGTAATTTACGATCTGCCGTTTGGTAAGGGGAGACAATTCGGCGGCAACTGGAATGGCGTGATGAATTCCGTCCTGGGGAATTGGGAGATTGATGTCATCGAAAGATTACTTTCTGGATTCCCAGTATTCATTTTCAACAGCGTGGATAATTCCGGGGTAGGGTTTAATCAGGGCGGCAACAACTGCAACCGTCCTGACCAGGTTTGTAATGCCGACTCCGGTCCGAAGAATTTAACGGAATTTTTTAACACCAGTTGTTTTGCCCAGGCCGCCCCTGGCAAGCTTGGCGATGCCTGATCAACTCCACCGTGAACAATCCGCGCGTCGCCCAGTTCGCTCTAAAATTGAACTCTGAGCGCTCCATACCTTAAACTACGATGGGAAACTGAATCGATATTCAGTTTCCCGTTCTTTTCTTGTTCAGGGCCGGCGGCGAGATGGCAACATCTTGCCTGAAGAGACGCAAGCAGAGGTTTCTGATGAAGAATTTAAAACTGCAGCTTATAATCTCCTTCCTGTTGATAGCGAATAGTCTGGGATTCGCGCAGCAACGTCGCAAAGTCATCATCAATCAGGATTGTTCGGGGCCCGGCGGCAGCAATATGCAAACGTTGTTGACCTTGATTCAATCTCCTCAGGTGGAAGTTCTTGGCATCACCGTGGTCAGCGGGAACCAGTGGCGCGACGAAGAGGTAGCCCACACCCTGCGACTGCTCGAGCTCATCGGGCGCACCGATATTCCGGTCGTTCCCGGAGCCGTCTTTCCGCTCGTGCATCGCCGTAAGGAAGCCCAGTTGTGGCAGGCAATGTATGGAAAAGTCGCATTCGCCGGCGCCTGGGACGATCGCTGGTGGCACGAACACGACGTGATTCCCAAACTCCTCGAAGGAGAGCCCACCACTGAGCCCGCCGATGAGGGTGCCGCTCACTTCCTGATTCGCATGGTGCACAAATATCCTCATGAAGTAACCATCTACGAGGGCGGTCCCATGACGAACCTGGCCCTCGCCAACGCCATCGATCCACACTTCGCTGAACTGGCCGAGGGCTTGGTCTTCATGGGTGGAAGCCTAAGCCCGCAGACCGACGATCCGGAGTTCATCAGTACGCCCCGTCACGAATTTAATTTCTGGTTCGATCCAGAGGCCGCGAAGAGCGCCCTAGCTGCGCCATGGAAAAAAATCGTTTGCACACCCGTGGACATCTCGGTCAAAACCAGGATCACTGACGCAATGGTTGCGGAGATCAAGAAGAGCAACAGTGCCGCGGCGCAGTACGTAGTGAAATTCTTTATGAAGGACCAGGGCGGTTCCTACATGTGGGACGAACTGGCCGCCGCCGCCTGGATTGATCCGACGCTCATCACCAAGAAAGAAACCCGCTATATGAGCGTGGATATCGGTCACGGTGCAGCCTACGGAAACACGCTGACCTGGACGGATAAAGACAACCCGCAGCTGGGAGAGCGGCTTGTCGAAATCCAAATGGATCTCGACCTTGCCAGATTCAACAAGATGTTTGTCGACTTGATGAAGTCGCCGACCCCGCAAGCCCATTGAGTTTCGTTGCTCTCAAGAGCTGTAATCATGAATCCCAATCGTCGCAGGAAAATTTGGAGACTTGTCGCTCTCGTCAATCTTGTCTTGCTCGTGGTCTCGACGGCTTCCTCCGATGAATGGAAGGCCAGGCATGGCCTCGTCTCCGTGAGCGGCGTAATGAATCTCACGGAACCGCCGCCGCCCAGCGAGGTATTCTTCTCCGGCCCTGACAGCCCTTCTCAAACTGCCGGGTGGCTTGACGGACTGAAGGCATGGCGCGCAGATCGGCGGGTGCGCTTGCGATACGGCGGCGCCCAATACGAACGGGCTGACCTCGAATGGACACAACATATCTTTCTGCACGTGCAGGTCCTGATCTGGGATCGCAGCTTGTACGGCCCGGAAAAGGGCGAATACACGGTTGACCGGCTTTTGAACGAGAATGAGCAACGGCTCGGAAAGACTGATGCTGTACTGATCTAACACGTCTATCCAAATCTCGGAATCGATGATCGCAATCAGTTCGATCTTTTACAGGATCTTCCCGGCGGATTGCCCGGTCTCCGCCACCTTATCGAGCAATTTCACAGTCGCGGCGTAAGAGTTTTCTTTCCTTTTCTTGCCTGGGACACAGGCACGCGAGAGGAGAACAATCTCGCGACTGCAATTTCGCAGGAACTGAAAAGCATTGCAGCTGACGGAATTAACTTTGACACTCTGGAGACAGTTCCAACGCCGTTTCGGCAAGAGTCCGACGCCAGCGGCGCGCCGTTGGCGCTTGAACCCCAATTTCAGCCGCGTGACGAATCCATCGCATGGTCGAACCTCTCCTGGAACGACTGGGTAACGTGGGAGGGCAAACAATATCCATTCATTCCCATGATCAGTAAGACCAAGTGGATGGACCTCGTCACACCGTCAACGTGACCGACCGCTTCACCCGCGACAAAACCGACAGTTTGCAACACGCTTTCTTCAACGGGCAGGGATATGCGGTCCTCGAAAATCTATGGGGCTTCTGGTATGGCATGAATCCAAACGATGCGGAAGCGGTTCTGCGCTTCGCCGCCATCGAGCGAGCGATGGCAGACAATCTTCGCAGTCCGGATTGGGAGCCTTACGCAGCCACCGTGCAGGACGGTATTTTCGCGAGCCGCTTTCCCAATCATTCCGGCTCACTGTGTACGATTGTGAACCGAAATGAATACAGCGTTGCAGGGCCAGAACTTCGAGTGCCTTTCCATGCTGGTGTTCACTTCTATGATTTATGGCATGGGACCGAACTTAAGCCATCGGTGCGCGGAGACGAAGCCATCCTAAGTTTCGAAATGGAAGGCCGAGGTTTTGGCGCTGTCCTGGCGACGGATGAGGATCCACCGAGCGACAAGCTAAAAGACATTCTGGCCCACATGGCACAGCGTTCCCGTCGTCCGTTATCGAGTTTCTCGCGCGAGTGGCAGGCGGTGCCCCAGACCATGGCCGACATCAGAGCCACGAAACCCGCGTCCGTCGCGCCTTCTGGCATGGTCATGATTCCGGGCGGCGACTACAACTTTCAAGTTCACGGCATCGAGATTGAAGGGGGCAATGATCCGGGAGTCGATGTTCAATATCCGTGGGAAAATTCAGCCCGCCGCTATCACAACCACCCGATGCATGTGTCCATGTTTTATATGGATGGCGCGCTGGTGACGAATGCCGAGTTCGCAAAGTTCCTGAGCCCGACTGGCTATCATCCAAAGGACGATCACAATTTCCTCCGTGACTGGAAGGATGGGCACTATCCGCAAGGCTGGCAAGATAAACCCGTGACCTGGGTATCGATTGAAGATGCCCGCGCCTATGCAGCTTGGGCGGGCAAGCGCCTTCCGCACGAATGGGAGTGGCAATATGCGGCTCAATCAGCCGATGGTCGGATCTACCCCTGGGGAAATGATTGGAATTCAAAAGCCATGCCGCCGCCGGATCATGGGCGAACCATTTCCCCGCTCGCGAACGTGGCGGCATTCCCCGTGGGTGCAAGTCCGTTCGGCGTACTGGATTTGGTCGGGAACGTTTCGCAGTGGACTGACGAGTTTCGCGATGACCGTACCCGTGCCGCGATTGTGCGAGGAGGCACGGCGTATCAGCCGGGTGGATTGATCTGGTACTTCCCGCAAAGTTACCGTTTGGATGAACACCAGAAATATCTGTTGATGTCCCCTGGCCGCGACCGCTCCGGCACAATCGGTTTCCGGTGTGTTGTGGATGCGCAACAGCAGGCGTCCTCTATCCGAAAACCCTGAATGCAAAACCAGGATGCTCGCTGAAGGCCGCCATTGGGCGCTTCAGAGGGTCAGACTCATCGCTAAACATTCGGTGTGTGGTCTCCTGTTTTGGCGGGAGTTCTAGTGTTCCTGGGACTTGTGCGGCTGTTAACTCATACATAGCGAAACAGCATCATGAAACCAAAATCCATGTGGCTCTGCTGGTGACAGTGAAACAGGGTCGCGCCCGGGTTTGCAGCGACAAAGTCGATCTCCGCATTGCTATTTGCTTTCACCACCACCACGTCCTTGCGCAGCCCCGAGAGCGGCTTGCCGTCCAGGCTTGTGACCTCGAAAGTATGGCGATGTAAGTGAATCGGATGATCGTCGCTGCTCTTATTCCGCAACGCCAATCTGTAACGCTTGCCCGCTTTTAGCGGAATTGTCTCCGTCTTCGGGTACGACTTGCCATTGATCATCCAATAGTCAAAGTCCCCATGCCCGCGAAACTTTGACTCAAACACTAGAGGAACCCGCTGGTCCGGCTCCGCCGTCACCGATTCCTGTTTTGCGAACAGTGTGTAATCCCACATCGTCTCTGGCGGATCGATCCACTTGGCCTCGCCCTGCTGGTTGGCATACTCCACCACAATCCCCATCCCCGCGCGGCGAACGTCTGCCCGCGTCTCGCCCAGCACCCAAACTCCTGGCCGATTCATCTCTACCAACAAATCAATGCGCTCTGCCGGAGCCAGTCGCGCCGCCGGCACCTTCGCCTGCTGCGGCACCTCATTCCCATCCATGCCAGCCACTGCGAATTCATGCCCGGCCAATGCCAGCCAATGCGTCGCCGTCGCACTGGCGTTCAGCACGCGGAAGAGCACCCTTTGCCCTTCGCGCACTTTAATAGGATCGCCATGCCCGAGCATGCGGTCATTGATCGTCGCATAGTCGTAGAACGCGTCCATGGACGCATCCCCGCCGCCTCCCATATACGCATTCCAGTCGTGCAGTGTGAGGAATATCTCCTGATCGTACGCACCTGGCTCTTGTTTCGGCTCAATGTAGAAGCATCCAAACTGACCGGTATACGTCCCGCGCTTCAAATCATGCCCTGCAAACGTGTGCGTGTGGTACCAGCGGAAACCCGCCGGCCGCGGCGTAAAACTGTAGCGCCGTTGTCCGCCTGCCGCAATCATGGGCGAGCCTTCTTCCATCGCGCCATCCTGATCCGCCGGAATCCACAATCCATGCCAGTGCACAATTTCGGGGACGTCCGTGCGGTTCACAACATCAATTGTGATCGGCTTTCCTTCCGGCCAGCGAATCAGAGGCCCGGGAACGACCCCGTTGTAGGCGACTGTGTGAATTACCTTCTTTGGCGCAATCTCCAGCTTGAGGGGCGCAATTTCAAGCCGCACATCCGCCGGCGTCTGGGCCCACAACTTTGTCTTCGCCGCTGTGCCCAGCATCGCGAAGCTTGCGCCAATCAAGAAATCACGACGATCCATTTGAATGCATGTCCTATTGAGTGCTCTCAGAACTGCCCGCCCGGTGATGCGTCCAATCGAACCGTCGCCCCAGGATACCCTTCACAATCAGATGATCGGTACTGGCCGTTGCTCCAATTCCGACCCCGAAGTTAATCTCCCAGTTTGGGGACACATTCAGATCAATCGTTGGAAAGAACTGCTGCTCCTGATTGTGCAACGAAGACACACCTGTGATCGATCCGTAAGCAGCGTAGTACTCCAGGCCTCCAGAAATGTATTTATTGAAGTCGTAGCTGAATTTCGCACTTGGCGAGAACCCCACGCCCTCCGGAACACTCGGCCCGTGAAAACTTCGCTCCAGCGCCGGATTCACCGTAAGGTACCATCTGCCTATCTGCTTATCGATGATCGGCCGCAGCTCCATCGTCCATGTGTCCTTCGCAAACGATGCCCGCTGATAACCAAACTCCATGGACAGGCTTACGCCCACCGGCCAGTGCCAACTGTCGGGTGCTCTCACCCGCGGGCGAATATGATCACCCACCCATTGCCAGCCGTCTCCACTGCGCGCGCTGGTGAAGATGTAAAAGCCAACCTCCGACCAGCCATTCACTCCCTGCGTAATCTCAACAGTTTCGTGCTCGGCATGGTTCGTTGGATAAGCCCCCTCCGCGGTGAACCGCGAGCCAGGTGCCGCATTACTCCCCTCCGCGGTAAAGTTGCTGTGCAACTCCAGCATCGTGGTCTTGGGCGCAACTGTGTCGGAACCGTAGACCTGAATCTCATAGTTGTCCTGCGCCTTCGCGACTCTTAGGCCGCCAAAACCTAGGACGAGAAGAAATAACGCACAATGCCTGGCAACCGGTTTCTCCGCTATCAAGACTGGCGCCCCTCCTGGACGGCTGGTTGAATTGTTGAACCCGGTGGCCTTAAAGATGCGTCTACTGGAACCGATCGCGATCGCCTCACTTTTGAGATATTTTCGAGGTGAGAGCGCATCACTTGGGTGCGGACTGCATTGTTGCTTTGAACGGCTTCAACCTTTCAATTTATCATCGCGGCCAGACTGCATGCTTCGCCAAACAGTCGGCAACACAGGGGGGCGCGATGGCCAATAATTTTCGCCTGGGCCACGGTATCCATGTGAGGACGAGTAGTGGCTTACGACTGAGCCGGCACGGGTTGTTCACTTTTTTGCAGCAGTGACCGACGATCGTCCTAGTTCACCCGTCGACACAAAGCTCACCCCGCCCACCGGTGTACCCGAAGCCATCTGGTCGCGAATTTTTTCGCGGTTGGGGCCGGCCCGCTTAATGGCTTCCGCGAGGCTGCGCTGCGCCGGCTCGATCGCAGTACCCTCGGGCAGACGAAAGACGGTCGCCGTCGCTCTGGGCTTGATCCGGCGACGGGTGCACTTCAACCAGCAGCCCGTCAGCGCCCACCACCACGGCGGCGCGCGACAGGACTGGAACCAGGCAACGCACTCCGGCGGCGTGACTGGGATCGACAATCACTGGGAGATGGGAAACCGTCTTCAACACCGGGACGGCGGCAATGTCCAGCGTGTTGCGTGTCGCGGTCTCAAAAGTTCGAATGCCGCGCTCGCACAGGATGATCTGCGGATTGCCGTTTATTGCGATCACTTGCGCAGATCGCAGCAGCTCTTCCAACGTGGCAGTCATCCCTCGCTTCAGCAGCACCGGCCGGCCACATCCGCCCATTCTTTCGAGCAGCGCGTAGTTCTCCATGCTGCGCGTGCCAACCTGCATGAGGTCGGCGTACTCGGCGATCAAGTCGACGTCTTCCTCACTCATCACCTCGGTGACGATTGCGAGCCCGGTTTCTTCCCGCGCCTTGCGCAGAATCTTGAGGCCTTCGATTCCCAGACCCTGGAAGGAATAAGGTGAGGAGCGCGGTTTATAGGCGCCTCCGCGGAGAAGCCGCGCGCCCGCGGCAGCCACCATTTCGGCGGTCCGCAGCAATTGCTGCTCCGACTCAACGGCTCACGGCCCCGCCATCACCACGAAAATCGCCGCCGCCGATCTCGACACTACCGGCCCGAACGACGCTGCCGGCGCACGCGTCGGTCTTGGCTACAAGATCAAAACACGAGAACTGGCCGTTCCATGTAGGGTTCATGAGTGGCGACCGGCAATCTTACTCAGCTGCGAGCCGCCAATCACTACTAAGAAACTATTAAACTATTTGTGATTTCAATCACATGCGGAGGAACGCACGGGCGGGAACAACGGGAAGGAATCAGGACGCAAATGGGACTTTCGATGAATTGCGGCGGCGCGGCTGAAGCCGCGCCCTTTCAAAGCAGTGACAACATGAATGCGATCTAGCACGGCACGACACTAGATTCTCGGTTAGTGCGAAACCGTGACCACTGCGTCTTCCGGATAACCTTCCATGCCAAACTCGGGAACGTCGAGACCTTCTTCCTCCACTTCCGGCGCCACTCGCATGCTTTTCGCGTTGTTGACGCCCCAGAAGACCGCGTAGGTAAGGCCAAACGCCCAGACGGCATACAAAGTGGCTCCCATCAGCTGACAGAAAAACTGACGCACATCGCCGTGAATCAAACCAGTTACGCCCTGCCCCGCATGCCCTAAGTAGGACGCCGCGCCAACGCCATTCCATCCCGCGCCGTAAGTACCGTCGGCAAAAATACCCACGCTGACTGCACCTAGCCAACCGCAGTACCCGTGCACCGAAATCGCGCCACAGGGATCATCGATCTTGAGAACTCGATCGTTGAAAAGAACTCCGAAGCAAACCAGGCACCCCGCGAGAACGCCGATCACTGTCGCCGAAGTCGGAGACACAAAAGCGCATGGAGCGGTGATCGCTACCAATCCCGCCAGCATTCCATTACAGGCCATGGTTATATCCGGCTTGCCGAACAGGAAATACCACAAGAGCATGGCAGCGGCGGAGCCCGCGACTGCAGCCAGATTGGTGTTCACTGCGACTACAGAAATGCGAAGATCCGTGGCTCCGAGAGTGGAACCGGGATTGAATCCCATCCATCCGAAAAGCAGGATGAACGTGCCCGTCACTACATAGACGATGTTATGAGCGGGAAATACGCGGATCTTCCCCCCGGGTCCATACTTACCCAGACGCGGCCCGAGAATAATCGCGAGAGCCATGGCGCAGAAACCGCCAACCGCGTGGACGACAGTCGATCCCGCGAAGTCGACATAGCCGTGACCCAGATTCAACGTGGAACCGACTTGCGACAGCCAGCCTCCACCCCAAGTCCAACAACCGGAGATCGGATAAAGAATTGCGCCGATGAAGAGCTCACAAAGCAGAAACGCCCAGAAGGTGATCCGCTCACACACCGCACCGACAATAATGTAGCCGGCGGTTTCCATGAAAACGACTTCGAAGAGCGTTAAACAATTGCTGGCGCTGTCATAAGCAGGACCAACAAGGAAAAATCCTTTCCCGCCAACGAACCCCCATTGGCCGCTACCAATAAGAAAGTGGTTGAGTGTAGGGATCCCGCCCAGATTAGTGGGCGCGGCATTGATGGCAACAGCTCCGAACTGGAATGCGTAACCGACTGCGTAATAGGCCAGGAAGGCAAATACGTATGCCGCGAAATTCAGCATCATCAAATGGGCGGCATTTTTCTTTCGAACCAGTCCGCAGGTCAGCAATGCGAAGCCCGCCTGCATGAATAGGACAAGATAGCCGGTGTTCAAAGTCCACGCAAAATTTGTCGCGACGCGAATGTGACCAACGCTGTCGGCCAGTTTCACGGCAAGCGGTTCTTTCGCCGACTCAGCCTGGTAGTCATCGAAAGCTTTCTTGTTCGCGGCGTAGTCGGGGGCTGTCTTATCGGTGGGCTCGGCGACGACAAACGGATTGCCGGCAGCATCCACGGCCGTGGTCTTATCGCCGGTGGCCGTGCCAGATGGATCGGGCTTTGGCTCATCGACGGCATAACAAGGCGCGGATAGTCCCGCCAACAGACCGGCGGCCAGGATGATGGCGGCAACGGCCGACACTGTCGCCGATGATAACGACAGGCGCAGAGAGTGCCCGTCGACTCGCTTTGTCATGTTTGTTTGCTCCTGTTTTGAAGGCGCGGTGAATTTCCTGCTGGCCGTGCGCTTGCTGGAAAATCCATCAAATTCCGGTGCGACCGCACTCCTGAATCTTGGAGGGAAGGGCTGACCCAGGAAAGAGCCGACCCCGACGAGCGCAGTTTGCGTTCAATCGCAGTCCTCTTCCCTAATCCGCAGACGATAAAGGGATGGATCAGCTGAGTCCAATTCAAATTTCTTATAGCGCCGATCAGACTGTCGAATAACACACTGCGCGCTTGCGCTAAGGCTACAGAATTCTCTCGTGAGCATAGCCAGCCGCAAGCAGGGCCGCCAGCAGCTCTGCAATATGAGCAGGGCCTCGAGTCTCCATTGTGATGTCAATGGCGGTATCGCCCAGGTTGACCCCGTGATAGGCGCGGTCGTAAGCAGTCTCAACAATGTTCGTGCGATGTTCGGCCAGAATCCCGGTCAACCGATGCAGCGCGCCGGGATAGTCCGTCAAATGAACCCGCAGACGCACCAGCCTGCCATCTTTCACCAGACCGCGCTCGATGATTCGTGAGAGCAGCGTGACGTCGATATTGCCTCCGCAAACCAGCACGGCAACCTTCTTGCCTTCCAGCGGCAATTTGCGATTCAGCACCGCTGCAATGGACGCCGCGCCTGCGCCTTCGGCCAGCGTCTTCTCCCGTTCCAAAAGCAACAGGATGGCGTTGGCGATCTCTTCTTCTTCAACGGTAACAATGTCGTCGACATATTTTTGAACCAGCGGGAATGTGCGTTCGCCGGCTCGACGCACCGCAATTCCGTCCGCAATCGTAGCGGCCGGCTTGAGAGTTACCGGACTCCCTTGTGCGACCGCGGCCTTCATCGAAGGCAGCTTCGCCGGCTGAACTCCATAGACCCGGATGCCCGGATTCATTTCCTTCACCGCACAGGCGATGCCGCCGATCAGGCCGCCGCCTCCGATCGGAGCAACAATTGCCTCAATATCGGGTTGCTGTTGCAAGATTTCCAATCCTAACGTCCCCTGACCGGCAATGATCGCATCATCATCGAAGGCGTGGATCAGGGTGAGATGATGTTGCTGGCTCTGCTCGACCGCCTTCTCATAGGCCTCGTCGTAGTTGGTGCCGTGCAGCACAACTTCCGCCCCATAAGCGCGAGTAGCTGAGACTTTTGTGAGCGGCGTGGACAGCGGCATATAGATGACCGCCCGAATGCCGCGCCGGCCCGCATGATAGGCCACTCCCTGCGCATGATTTCCGGCAGACGCGGCAATCACTCCCTGTCCGCGTTCTTCGGCGTTCAACGTGAGCAACTTGTTTAACGCGCCCCGCTCTTTGAAAGCTCCGGTTCGCTGTTGATTGTCAAGCTTGAGGAACACTTCACTCTTGGTGAGGCCCGAAAAAGTTTCCGAGTGTGTGCATGGAGACACGCGAATGGCTTCGCGAATCCGGCCCATCGCCGTTTGGATATCCTGAATCCCAATCATAGCTTTCGCGCAGTTATCTTAAACACTTGCCGCCGCCGGCAACAGTCCCGGTCATTAGGCGATTTGCTGGACTGTGGAAACAAGGTGAGCAGAACGTGGCACCGCGGCTCTGAGGTAGGTATCCACGGCCGCCGCCGCCTTGCGGCCTTCGGAAATGGCCCACACAACCAGCGACTGGCCTCGCCGCATATCGCCCGCGGCAAAAACGCCCGGCACAGACGACATGTAGTTCTGGTCCGTCGCCACATTGCCGCGCGGATCGAGCACCACGCCCAGTTGCTCAATCATTCCGTTTCGAACCGGCCCCAGGAAGCCCATGGCGATGAGCACCAAGTCTGCGTCGAGCGTGAAGTCGCTCCCGGGAATGGGCTCGAACTTTGGCGGAGGACCGACGCGCATAGCATGTAGCCGCTTGACGCTTCCAGCCTCGCCGCTAAATTTTGTGGTGGCAATGCTCCAGTCGCGAGTGCCGCCTTCCTCGTGTGCAGCCTCGGTGCGCAGTTGCATCGGCCATAGCGGCCAGGGAGTCTGCGGTGATCGTTCATCGGGCGGCTTGGGCATGATCTCGAACTGGTGTACCGAAAGCGGCTTCTGCCGATGACAGGTACCCAGGCAGTCGGCGCCCGTGTCACCGCCGCCGATGATCACCACTCGCTTGTCCGTCGCCAAGACTTCGATTGAAGGATCGACCGTGTCGCCGAGGCAGCGGCGGTTCTGCTGCGGCAGATACTCCATGGCAAAATGGATCCCCTTCAGCTCGCGCCCCGGCACGTTAAGATCGCGCGGATGTTCGGCTCCGCCTGAAAGTACGATGGCATCGAAGTCGCGCCGCAAATCTTCCACCGAAACATTATTGCCCACTTCCGCTCTGGTAACGAACTTCACTCCTTCGGCGGACATCTGTTCCATCCGCCGATCGATGATGTGCTTCTCCAGCTTGAACTGCGGAATTCCGTAGCGCAGCAACCCGCCAATGCGGTCCGCCTTTTCGTAGACAACAACCGCGTGTCCGGCGCGGCATAGCTGCTGAGCCGCCGCCAGTCCAGCCGGTCCGGAGCCGACGATCGCAACTTTCTTCCCGGTGCGAACCTTCGGCGGCTCAGGCCGGATCCAACCTTCCTGGAATCCGCGCTCAACAATATTCTTTTCGGTCTGCTTGATCGTCACCGCTGGTTGGTTGATGCCCAGCACGCACGATGCTTCACAAGGCGCCGGACAAATCCGGCCGGTAAATTCCGGAAAGTTGTTGGTCGCGTGCAGCTGCCGCACCGCTTCCTTCCACCGCCCGCGATACACCAGATCGTTCCAGTCGGGAATCAAATTGTTGACCGGACAACCTGTTTGGCAGAACGGTACGCCGCAATCCATGCAGCGCGCGCCTTGCTTCTTGAGCGTCTCCTCGGGAAGATCGAGATAGATTTCGAACCAGTCATTGACCCGCTGGGTGACCGGACGGCGCGGCGCAAGTTCGCGAGAGTATTCCAGGAAGCCGGTGGTCTTACCCATGCTGAACCTGCTTATTCCGCACCAGCGGCACCTGCGTCCGTTCGCTCTGTGCGAGAACAGCCAACGGCAGGCTCGGTGTATAAGGTTGGCGGCTGCGGCTCACTCCCAGCACACGCTTGAATTCGTGCGGGAAGACCTTGATGAAGCGGGGCAGCACCTCAGACCAGTTTTCGAGAATCCATTTCGCGCGGCGGCTGCTCGTCAATTCCAGATGACGGGTTACAAGATCTCTTACGACTTGCGCATCCAGCGTTTCCGCCACGGGCTCAAGATCGACCGAGCCCAGATTGCATCGCTCTTCCGTAAAATTACGGCACTCGTCGAAGACGTACGCAACGCCGCCACTCATGCCGGCAGCGAAATTCCTTCCGCACGATCCCAGCACGAGCACCATTCCTTTCGTCATGTACTCGCAGCCGTGATCGCCGACGCCCTCCACCACGGCGATCGCACCGGAATTGCGAACCGCAAATCGTTCTCCGGCGACTCCATTGAAAAAGGCCTCTCCGCTGGTTGCGCCATAGAGCGCAACGTTACCGATGAGGATATTCTCCTCGGGAGCGAAACCGGAAACGCGCGGGGGATACACAATTAGGCGGCCGCCCGACAAGCCTTTGCCCACGTAGTCGTTTGCCTCGCCTTCGAGCGTGAGCGTGACACCGTTCGCCAGGAACGCACCCAGGCTTTGCCCCGCCGATCCGGTCAAGTAAACACGGATGGTGTCGTCGGGTAATCCTGCGGACCCATACTTGCGCGCAATATCCCCGCTCAGCATCGTGCCCACGGAACGATGGACATTGCGTACCGGCAAGTTGATTTCGACGGGAACAAGCGTGTCGAGGGCGGCGCGAGATGCAGCAAGGATCTTGTGATCCAGAGCCTCTTGCAGCCCGTGATCCTGCGCCTGCACGCATCGCCGGGCAACGCGTGAAGGCAGCGGCGGGCTGTAGAGAATCGTCGAAAGGTCGAGACCGCGCGCCTTCCAGTGATCGACGGCGGGCTCAACATCGAGCATGTCAACCCGACCCACCATCTCATCGAAAGTGCGGAAGCCCAACTCCGCCATGTACTGGCGAACTTGTTCCGCAAGAAAGAAAAAGAAATTGATCACGTGCTCCGGCTGCCCCTGGAACTGCTTGCGTAGCAAGGGATCCTGCGTGGCAATACCGACCGAGCAGGTATTGAGATGGCACTTGCGCATCATCACGCAGCCCATCGCGATCAGCGGCGTGGTGGCAAAGCCGAATTCTTCTGCTCCGAGCAACGCCGCGATCGTGACGTCCCGGCCGGTTTGCAACTTGCCGTCAGTTTGTACGCGTATGCGGCTGCGCAGATCGTTCAGCAAGAGCACTTGCTGCGTCTCCGCCAAACCCAACTCCCACGGAATGCCTGCGTGCTTAATGGAACTCAACGGCGAAGCTCCGGTTCCACCGCTGTCCCCACTGATCAGGACAACGTCAGCATGCGCCTTAGCCACGCCAGCCGCCACCGTTCCCACGCCCGACTCAGCCACCAGTTTCACCGCGATGCGAGCCTGCGGATTAACATTCTTCAGGTCGTAGATCAGCTGTGCCAGATCTTCAATGGAGTAAATGTCGTGATGCGGGGGCGGCGAAATCAACCCCACTCCCGGGATCGAATGGCGTATGCGAGCAATTACGTCGTCGACTTTGTGCCCCGGAAGTTGGCCGCCCTCGCCGGGTTTCGCGCCTTGCGCCATCTTGATCTGCAATTCGTCCGCGTTCACCAGATAGTTCGCGGTCACGCCGAAGCGCGCCGAAGCCACCTGCTTTACCGCACTGCGCCGCAGGTCTCCGTTCGTATCCGGCCTGAACCGCTCTTCGTCTTCGCCACCTTCACCGGTGTTCGACTTGCCTCCAATGCGGTTCATAGCAATCGCGAGCGTCTCATGAGCTTCTTTGCTGATGGAGCCGAATGACATCGCACCGGTGGTAAAGCGCTTCACAATTTCTTTGGCGGGCTCGACTTCTTCGAGCGGAACGGGCTTCTCGCTCTTCTTCAAGGTCATCAGGCCGCGAAGGGTACACAAATTGGCGCTCCGCTTGTCGATAAGGTCGGCGTATTCCTGAAATGTTTGAAAGCTCTCCTGCCGCACAGCCTGCTGCAGTTTGCTAATGGTCAGCGGATTCAGCAGGTGATATTCCCCGTCCGTCCGCTGATGGTAGTTGCCTCCCACGGCAAGCTCGGTTTCAAACTCCGTGACCGGGCGCAGCGAATGCTGGTGATTAAGCTGCGATTCGCGGGCGAGAACGTCGAGTCCCGAACCTTCCAGGCGCGACGTTGTGCCGGCAAAGTAGGTCTCCACCAATTCTTTATTCAATCCGATCGCTTCAAAAACCTGCGCTCCCTGATAGCTCTGCAACGTCGAAATGCCCATCTTCGCGAAGGTCTTCAGCAGCCCCTTCTTGACCGACTTCATGAAATTTTTGACCGCAAGCTCGGGAGTGATGCCATCCGCCAGTTCGCCGCGCCAGGCAAGATTCTCCACCGTCTCCAGCGCCAGATAAGGATTGATTGCGCTCGCTCCGTATCCGCTGAGCAAGGCGAAGTGCATCACTTCGCGCGGCTCCCCGGATTCCGTAATCAGCGCCACCTGCGTTCGGGTCTCTTCCCTCACGAGCAAGTTGTGTACTGCCGCAAGGGCCAGCAGGCTGGGAATGGGCGCGTACTCTTTGTCGACACCGCGATCGGAAAGAATTAGCAGACTATACCCTGCCTTCACCGATAGTGAAGCTCTTTGGCACAGTTCATCGAGGGCTCGCTTCAGTCCAGCCTCTCCTTCGCTTGCCCGGAACAGGGCGGGCAGCGTTGTGGCCAGCAGATCCCGGGTCGACACGCGACGCAGCTTTTCCAGTTCGCGGTTGCTCAGCAGCGGATGCTCCAGCTTCAACATGTGGCAGTTTTCTGGCGCTTCCTCGAGAATGTTGCGCTCGCTGCCGATGTAGCTGATCAACGACATCACCATTTCTTCGCGAATGGGATCGATCGGAGGATTAGTTACCTGCGCGAACAGTTGTTTGAAGTAATTGAAGAGCGGCTGCGGACGATCCGAGAGACATGCCAACGGCGTGTCCGTGCCCATCGATCCAATCGGCTCCTCGCCAACCGACGCCATGGGCGAAAGGATCATTTTCAAATCTTCATCGGTATAACCGAACGCACGCTGGCGGCGAAGCAGAGTCTCAGGATCAGGAGGATGCGTGCGTGAAGGCTCGGGCAACTGATTGATCGTGATCTGGTTGTTCTTGAGCCATTGCGCATACGGTTGCTGCGCCGCCAGGTTCTGCTTGATCTCCTTATCTGAGACGATGCGGCCTCCGACCGTATCCACCAGAAACATTTTCCCAGGCTGCAAACGGCCCTTACTCTTCACTTGCTCCGGGGCTACTTCGAGGACACCGGCTTCGGAGGCCATGATCACGACATCGTCATGAGTAACTACGTATCTGCCGGGACGCAGACCGTTACGATCGAGCGTCGCTCCGATCACGCGGCCGTCGGTGAACGCCACCGCCGCCGGGCCATCCCAGGGTTCCATGAGGCAAGCGTGATATTCATAAAACGCCCGCTTCTCCGGCTTCATATGCGGATTTCCCGCCCAAGCTTCCGGAATCAGCATGGCGATGGCGTGAGGTAGGCTGCGCCCGGCCTGCAGCAAAAGTTCTAGCGCATTGTCGAAGTTGGCGGAGTCACTACCCTCGGGCTCTATGATGGGAAAAAGTTTCTTGAGATCGTCGCCGAAAAGTGGCGATGCCAGCAGCGACTGCCGCGCGCGCATCCAGTTTACGTTGCCGCGCAGCGTATTGATTTCGCCGTTATGAGCGATGTAGCGATAAGGATGTGCGCGCTGCCAGCTCGGAAACGTGTTCGTCGAAAACCGTTGGTGGACCAGGCAGAGGGCGCTGACCACGTCCGGATCCGAAAGCTCGCGGTAGAAATTCGCGAGTTGCGAAGCCAGCAGCAGTCCTTTGTAGACAACGGTTCGGCAAGAAAGCGAAGGAGTATAAAACATCCCCGCGTCCTCAACCTCCGACGTCCGCATTTCATTTTCTGCCAGCCTGCGAACAACATATAACTTGCGCTCGAACGCGTCTTCGTCGAGACCCGGGCGGCATCCGACAAAAATCTGTTGCATGTAAGGTTGCGAAGCCCGAGCCACGCGGCCCGTCGCCGAACCGTAGACCGGCATATCTCGCCAGCCTAGAACCGACAAACCCTCCTCGCGAACGATCCGCTCAAGCACTCCTTCGCATTGCAGCCGAGCGTGTTTTTCCACTGGCAGGAAGGTCATTCCGACGCCGTAGGAACCAGGCAGAGGCAACTCGAATCCCAATTTCGCACATTCTCGCGCGTAAAATTTGTGCGGAATTTGAATCAGCACGCCCGCGCCGTCGCCGGTTTCGGCGTCGCAACCGCAAGCGCCCCTGTGCGCCAGATTCAGCAGCACTTGGATCCCGTTACGAATAATGTCGTGGCTCTTTTCGCCGCGGATGCTGGCCACGAATCCGATCCCGCAGGCGTCATGCTCCTGCGCAGGATCGTACAGACCCTGCGCGGGCGGAATCCCATTGATCTGGCGCCCCCGGGACATCGCGGCATCTCCCTGCGTTTGAATAGCTTACGAATCGGTTGTTCCTGGATTCGAGCCAAAGGCTGCTGGCACAGCCCACACTCCACTCCAAGCCTATTCCTTCAATTCTGTGATAAGCCCTGGCTGCCGACAAGTACAATTCAGAATTTCGATGCAGGGCATGCGAATTTCCAACTCGATGGCTGCCAGGGCGTGGGCACGAAAACGAGGGCCATTTCTTGCACCTGCTCCTCAACGTGCGATACCTTCAGGCTAGTCTTGCTCTCATCTCCGATGGACCATCCTTGTTATAAGTGCGGGCATAGCGTCGAAGACGGTAAGCCGTTCTGCTCACAATGTGGAGCCCCACAGATTCGCGTGGTCCCGCCAGAGGGAGCAGTCCCCGTTATCACGGGGAGCGTTTTGACCAACGATCTTCCGATTCTTTCATCTGATCCACCCACGGTCCCCGGCGTCCTGAGAGCTTCCTCCCTTTCCACTGGGATCGAATGGTCACCGGCTCTGCGATCTTGTGCGATTGCCGCACTGATAGCAGCTCTGGTCATGACTCTCGGCCTGATGGTCCCTCTTCTGGCCGGGTTGGGCGCAGGATTTCTAGCGGTCACTCTTTACCACCGGCAGAATGCAGCCCGGGGCGTCGATGCGCGCTCTGGAGCGCGACTCGGAGCGCTGTGCGGCGTTTTGTTTTTCGGAATCGGTGCTGTTTTCGAGACTGCGGCCGTGGTGCTGTTTCATACTGGGAGCCAAGTTCGCCAGAAGATACTCGAAGCGCTTCAGCAGGCCGCTTCCCGTTCCAGTGACCCGCAGGTGCAGGCTGCCTTCGAGACTCTGAAAACGCCTCAAGGGATGGCCCTCCTATTGGTCTTCGGGCTGCTGGTCCTGTTTCTGGTTTCGATCGCTGCCGGCGGCCTCGCAGGAGCTTTGACCGGGGCATTCCTCGGGCGGCGGAACAGGCCGTAAACCATGTCTTGAACAGGCCTTGCCGCAACCCGCGTTCGCCGCGTATGATGCACCGTTTGCCTTCCTACGCCATGAACAAACCGGCACGCGGCTCGCTGCTCGGCATCGAGCACCTCGAGGATAAAGAAATCCTGGGCTTGCTCAAGCTGGCCCGTCGGATGAACCCTCTCAAGGTGCGGCCGCTGTTACGCAACAAGCGCATCGTGCTGTTGTTTTACGAAGCTTCCACGCGCACCCGAAGTTCCTTCGAAATCGCCGCCAAGTCGCTGGGGGCAATCACTACGCTGGTGCAGTCTTCCGGTTCGAGCATCGAGAAGGGTGAATCTCTGCTCGACACCGGCTACACACTGCGCGCGGTCGGTGCCGACGCCATCGTCATCCGCCATCCTGCCGCGGGCGCGCCGCACCTGATGGCTAAGCATCTCGACATTCCCATTATCAACGCCGGCGATGGCATGCACGAGCACCCGTCCCAGGCCCTGCTCGATGCCTTCACGATTCTGAAACACAAGAAGTCGTTGAAAGGTTTGCAGATCGCAATCATCGGCGATATCTACCACAGTCGCGTCACCCGCTCCAACTGCCATCTGTTAAGCCGGTTCGGCGCGAAGATCACGCTGTGTGGACCGCCTGAGTTTGTCCCTGACGTGGCTGCCACGCTTTCTCCCGGGTTGCGCGTCACCCGTCACATCGAAGAAGCGCTGCGCGGTGCGGATGTGATCATGCTGTTGCGCCTGCAAAAAGAACGCCTTGCCGGCCAGAAGATTCGCTTGCAAGACTACGTTGCGCGTTATCAAATGACGGCGGCACGAATGAAGCTGGCCAAGCGCGATGCGATCGTGATGCATCCCGGTCCGATCATTCGGGGTCTTGAGTTAACTGCAGAAGTCGCGGACAGTCCGCAATCCATGATCATCGATGAGGTTCACAACGGAGTTCCCACGCGCATGGCAATTTTGGCGCGGGCGTTGGGAAAAGCGAAATGAGCCGCGGATTTTCACGGATTAGCACGGATTAGTGCAGTGCAGATTGGCGCATGGTCAACGATAAATCTAAACCCGGGTCGCTGCTGATCAAAGGCGGTCATGTCATCGACCCAGCAGCGAAGATCAACGTGCCCATGGACGTTCTGCTGCGCGACGGCCGGGTTGCTGAGATCGCTCTACCCAATAAGATTCGCGGCGGTACCGACGAGAAGTTTGATGCGCGCGGCCTGATCGTCGCCCCGGGATTCATCGACCTGCACGTTCACCTGCGTGAGCCGGGACAAAGCTACAAGGAAACGATTGCGACAGGTACTGCGGCTGCCGCCGCCGGGGGTTTCACCTCGGTTTGCACCATGCCGAACACGGCTCCTGTGGTCGACAATGCTGAGTGGGTCGCGTGGCTGCGGCATGCTGAGCGCGGAGCAGTGGTGAACGTATTTCCCATCGCGGCCGCGACTCTTCACTCGCGCGGTGCGGCCCTTACCAACTTTGCCGCGCTCCAGAGAGCCGGCGCGGTTGCCGTCACCGATGACGGCAAGCCCATCCTCGACGACGAAATCATGCGTGCGGCGCTGCGTCTCGGTGCAGAACTTAATCTGCCGGTGGTCCAGCACGCCGAAGATACGCGCCTCACGGAAAATGCTTCCATGCACGAAGGCCCCGCCAGTTTCCGTCTCGGCCTGCGTGGGATGTCAGCGGCGGCGGAAGCGAGCATCGTGGATCGCGATGTGACTCTCGCGCAGCAGATTCGCGAATCGCGTCTGCATGTCGCGCATCTCTCCACTTCCGATGCGCTCAAGGCCGTGCGCCGCGGCAAGCGGGCCAAGGCGCGCATCTCCTGCGAGGTGACGCCGCATCATTTCACCCTGCTCGACGAGGACGTGGGCGAGTACAACACGAATTTCAAGATGAACCCGCCCTTGCGTTCGGCCTCGGATCGCGAAGCCATCCTGGTTGCGCTTGCCGATGGCACCGTGGACGCCATCGCGACCGACCACGCTCCTCACGCCACGCACGAAAAGCAGGTCGAGTTCGAGCGCGCCGCCTTCGGCATTACAGGGCTCGAAACCGCGCTGGCCCTGGCCATAACGAAGCTACATCGCGAGCACAAAATTCCGCTGACACGCATCGTCGACCTTTTCACCGCTGGTCCCGCCCGCGTTTTCGACCTCCGCGGCCGCGGATCGCTGGCCCGCGGCAACTTCGCCGACGTCACCATCCTCGACCCCAAGAAGCGCTGGACGTTCGAAGCCGCAAAGTCCCGGTCGTTGTCGCGCAACACTCCGTTTGATGGCTGGCAGTTCACCGGGAAAGTGATGGCGACGATTGTGGGCGGGAAGATCGCATACCGCGCGGAGTAATCAGCCCAGAATCCCCATCTTTTTCCCTACCCTCCCCAGCACCTCCAGCGCTTGCTCCAACTCTTCTTTCGTGTGCGTTGCGGTCATGATGGTGCGGATGCGGGCTTTGCCTTCCGGCACGGTGGGAAATGCGATGCCGGTACCGAGGACGCCTTCTTTGAAGAGTTCGCGGGAGAAATCCATGGTGAGTTTGCCGTCGCCGATAATGATCGGCGTGATCGGAGTCTCGCTGGCGGGAGTGGCGCGGCCGCCGATGTCGAAGCCAAGCAAGCCCAGTTCCTTCTTCCAGAAGCGAGTGTTTTCCCAGAGCTTTTCCATGCGCTCGGGTTCGTTCTCCAGAACATCAAAAGCGGCAATGCACGTGGCCGCGACCGACGGCGGATGCGAAGTCGAAAACAAAAACGGCCGCGCCCGGTGATAGAGAAAATCAATCAGATCGCGCGATCCGCACACGTATCCGCCCAGGGCACCGAGGGCTTTCGACAACGTCCCAACCTGAATATCTACGCGTCCGTGAACGTTGAAGTGATCGACCGTGCCGCGGCCGCTGCGGCCAAGGACGCCGGAGGCGTGCGCGTCGTCGACCATCATAATGGCACCGTATTTTTCCGCCACATCGCACAGCCCAGGCAGCGGCCCGATATCGCCATCCATCGAGAACACGCCGTCGGAGATTAGCAGCTTCTTGCCCGGCTTGTCCTTCACGCTGGCCAGTTGCTCTTCAGCGTGGGCGACGTCTTTGTGGCGGAAGACCAGGATGTTCGCCTTCGAGAGCCGCGCGCCATCGATGATCGAGGCGTGGTTCAGCGCATCGGAGATGATGAAATCGTCCTTACCCAGCACCGCAGAAACCGTACCGGCATTCGCCGCAAAGCCCGACTGGAAGACCACGCACGCCTCCACGTTCTTGAAGCGCGCAATCTTTTCCTCCAGCTCCATGTGAATCCTCATCGTCCCGGCAATAGTGCGCACCGCGCCCGATCCCACGCCGTACTTGCGCGTCGCGTCCAGCGCCGCCTCGCGCAACTTGGGATGCGTGGTCAGCCCCAGATAATTGTTCGACGCCAGGTTGATTACCTTCTTTCCGTCGAAGGTACAAACCGGCGCTTGCTCGTCCTCCAGGACGCGCAGCTTGAAGTGCGTGCCTTTGGCCTTAAGCTCGTTGAGCTGATCAGTGAGATAAGAGAGCGGGTTGGCGCGGGTTGCGGTAGTCATGAGAACCTCGTGGCTGCGGACGAACAAGCCCTTGACGTGAGAGTAGTCTAGAACATGATTGGGTTGCCGGTGGCAATGCTGGCCTCGCACAACAGCTTCATGTTGGTGAAGAACCCTTTCTCGGAATCCGCCAGAATGTCGCTGGAGTGGAGCACGGTGCTCACTTCTTTCAATAGCTTCGCCGCGTCTTTGCTGGAGATCCAATCGCCGGTGTGCGTGCCGTCATAGAGAACTTTTTCCAGCAGAATGGGAAACCGCGGTCCGGGGCTGCCTTGCAAGCCGCGCAGAAAACTTCGCGAGTTCCCAACTCTTGTGATGTTGCCGAGAAACATTGAGAGCTGACAGCCCTCGTGCTCACAGGACTCACCCATCCACTGGTCGTGAGCCTCCCATTCCTCTTCCGAAGAATCACCGGTCAGCATGGGCTCGCCCGACTCATCGAAAGTGAGACGGTCAGGGAGCGGGTGTGGCTTGGCCTTGCCCTCCCGGATCCAAGTACAGCGCCCGAATGCATCAAGGCTCATCGATTTACCTCCGACTCCATCGCCTGCCCGGTTCATTCTCACTGCAGACATTCGCGGGCGAGAGCGCCCGCGCCACGCTCACCGTACGCCGTTCGGATAAATGAGTATCTTGCTGGCCTCGCCAGTCTTCAACCGCTCCATGGCTTTGGAAAAATCTTTCATCGGGATGCGGTCCGTGATCACCGGATGCAGATCGAGTTTTCCCGCCTTGAGTAACGCTGTCATCTGATACCAGGTTTGATACATGCGGCGCCCGTTGATGCCTTGCACCGTGACCCCTTTAAAAATAATGTCTTCGGAAAAATTCAGCGAGATGGGCTTTGAGGTGAGGCCAAGAAGCGAAATTCTACCGCCGCGCCGCACGATATCGAAGGCGGTTCGAATTGAATCGGGATGTCCCGCCATCTCCAGCACCACGTCCACGCCCAGGCTTCCCGTCTTCTCCATCACAATCGCGCGTACATCTTCCTTCGACGGATCGAGCACATAGTCGGCCTTCATCTCGCGCGCGATTCGTCGCCGGTGCTCGTTCACTTCGATGGCAAAGACGCTCGTCGCACCCACCGCTCGAGCTACTGCAATCGCAAATAGTCCTATGGGCCCGCAGCCGGTAATGGCCACGGTCTTTGCAGCAATCTCACCCGCAAGCACGGTGTGGACGGCGTTACCCAGCGGGTCGAGAATCGAGGCATACTCGTGCGGAATAGCCGGATCGAGCTTCCAGATATTCGATTCCGGGATGACAACATATTCTGCGAAAGCGCCGTTCGTATCCACACCGATAATCTTTACGTTTTGGCAGATGTGAGCTTCGCCGGTACGGCATTGCAGGCACTTGCCGCAGGCCACGTGCATTTCGGCGGAAACAAAATCGCCTTCCTTCACGCTCGTAATTTCATCGCCAAAAGCGGCGACCTCGCCGCAGAATTCGTGCCCTGGTATCAGCGGCGGATGAATTCGATTCTGCGCCCAGCGATCCCAGTTGTAGATGTGCAGGTCAGTACCGCAGATGGAGGCCATCTTCACTTTGACCAGCACTTCGGTTCGTCCAAAAGCGGGTATTCTTACTTCGCGAATCTCCGCGCCCGGTGCGGACTCCGGCTTGACGACCGCCAGCATTGTGGATGACATGCGATTAAGACCTCACGGCTAATGGGAAAGGGCTTCCGTAGTTAGTTTCGGCTTGCCGAGCCTTTGAAGCAAACCGAGGATTGTAGCACCAAGCCTGAGACGCTTTCTCTGAGGCTTTGGTTGTGGCGCCCATCCTTCGCCTAGCTCATGGGCTTGTAGGTCTTGGGAGGCGCCACCTTATAGTCCTCTGACTTGCCGCGCGGGATGCTCAAAGTCTTCCACTCGTCCGAGCGCAGATGCTTGGCCAGAAATACGATCTGCCCGATGTGGCCGCCATAGTGCGCGATCTGCCGGTTGATGGCCTGGAGAACGGTATGAGGTTCGCCGCGGATCGTCACGGTGCGCATCACGTCTTCGGGCTTGAGCGCATCGAGCGTGCGAAACACCTGCGCCCATCCTTCTTCCCACCACCGCAAAACATCGGCTCGGCTGGTCGCGGCGTTGAGTTCAAATTCCTGATCGCGAAAACGGTCGGGTTTCTCGCCGTCGGTGGTGAAGAAATCAGTAAAACGCGAACGCATGTTCCCCGCCACGTGCTTGATCAGGATAGCAACAGAATTCGATTCGGGATCGAGGGTGACGAATAGTTCCTCGTCCTTGAGTTGAGCGATTGCGGCGTCGGCCAGGCTCTTCTGGCCGCGCATTTGCCGCCGCGCTTCGTCGATATAGTGAGCGGCAAGATCAGTCACAGGATCACCTACCCTTCCGGAGAGCCGTCGGGACGACCATCCGCCGATTACTACCAACGATCTTATGTCTCAGGAAAGCACCCTGACAAATTTGGCGGTCTCTCTCGACGTCGGGCGGCGCTTTGAGGACAGGTTGATTTGAACTCTTCGGCTTCCCGCTCGTATACTTACAGCCCGCGATGAAGGTGGTTGTCATAATTCCGGCTGCGGGTCTCGGAACTCGCATGGCTCCCGTCTCCGTCGGCGGCAAAAGCAAGCCAAAGAAGGCGCCGCCTTCGAAGCAATTCACCGAACTCGGCGGAACTCCGATCCTCATCCACACGCTGCGCAAGTTTACCGAGGTCAACACGGTGAGCGAGATATGGATTGCCCTGCGGGAGAACGAGATTTCGGGATTTCGGGCTCGCCTGGAGCGCGAAACCGGTCTTCTGAACAAGAAAATCGAGTTCGTCGTTGGCGGCGAGCACCGTCAACAGTCGGTGGAGAACGCGCTGAAAGCAATTGCAGCAGCCGAGGACGATGTCATTTTGGTGCACGATGCCGTGCGCCCGCTTGTGACCCGCGAAATCATTCACGAAGTAATTGAGGCGGCGGAGAAATATGGTGCAGCGATTGCCGGGCTACCTGCCGTCGACACGGTGAAGCAAGTCGAGCGGACGGCGGAGGGAGCATTGATCAAAGCGACAATTCCACGCGCAGGCATCGTGATGGCGCAGACGCCGCAAGGTTTTCGCTACGGTGTGATCAAGAAGGCATTTGATGAGGCGTCGGCTGACGGATTCCTCGGCACCGACGAGGCTTCGCTGGTGGAGCGATCCGGGCACGACGTAGCGGTCGTGATGGGTTCGCCGCGGAATATTAAGATTACAGCCTCGGCGGATATGGAATTAGCGGAGTTCTATCTGAAGGCTACTCATTGAGTCCGATGCCGCCAGCCAAGAACCAACGAGCTATCAAGCCTGTTACTCGCATCGGTTATGGTTTTGATTCGCACGAATTCCGCGCGGGCCTTCCATTAAAGATCGGCGGGATCGTGCTCGCGCATGACAAGGGCTTGGGCGGGCACTCCGATGGCGACGTGCTTCTGCACGCCATCACTGACGCGCTTCTCGGGGCGGTGGCTGCGCCTGATATCGGAACTTTATTTCCGCCGTCTGACGCGAAGTGGAAAGGTGCAGATTCGGTCGTCTTCGTGCGCGCAGCGTTGAACCGTGTTCGCGAAGCCGGATATAGGGCCGCGAATCTCGATGCAAGTCTAATTCTCGCCGCCCCAAAGATTGGACCACACGCAGCGGCGATTCGAGCGCACGTGGCGCAGTTGTTGGAAGTTCCGGCCGATTGCGTAGGGCTGAAGGCGAAGACTCCCGAAGGGCTCAATCTGGAAAATACCGCGGTTGCGCATGTCGTGGTGTTGCTGGAGGCCCGGCTTAAGCCTCGGAAACCACGCAAGCAGACGAAATGAGTTTCACTTCACGCTGTCAAGATCGCTCTTAAGTTCCCTGCGCCGCGATTCCGCTGCTTTCACGAGCGCCTGAAAAATTGCGCGGGAGTGTTCATCTTCGTCCACGGAGCGCTCGGGATGCCACTGCACCGCGAGCACGAAGTGATCGGGAACGGTGCCCTCCAACGCTTCTATAATGCCGTCATCGCAGCAGCGCGCGACGATGCGCAGGCCATCGCCGACTCTGTCAGCCGATTGGTGATGTGACGAGTTCACCGGAATCACAAGTTTTCTCACCTCCGGCGTGAGGACTCTTGCGAGTTTCGAATCCTGCGCAACTTCAACGTCGTGAGCGACTGCGACTTTCTTCCCGGCCTCATGATTCACGCACGTGCGCAATTCTTCCGGCAGAAAATCGGGGATGTGTTGGATCAGCGAGCCCGCGCGGTACACGTTCAGGCTCTGGAGGCCGTAGCAGATGCCAAGAACCGGCTTGCGCAAGCTATAGGCGTTTTGCAGCAGAAGATCGTCAACGGCGTCGCGACGAGGATCGGCAGCCGCTGTGCGCGGCGACCGATTTGCGCCAAACTTGGCGGGGTCGACGTCCGCGCCGCTGCCGGGCAAGAGAACTCCATCGCAGCTCTCAACCATTTTCATCACATCGGCCGGCGCCCGGTCGAGCGGGATGCGAACCGGCTCGCCGCCCGCGAGTTTAACCGCCCGTTCGTATTGAGGGATTGCCTTTTCTGCATACTGACGATTGCCGGAATGAGGCATCGGAATGGCAATGCGCGGTTGCAGGTTACTTGATATTGAGCTAACTCTCTCGATGGCGGCCAGGGTCTTGCTTTGGCGATAGTGGCGGATTTCCATGAAGAGCGCGAGAACAAAGATAATGCTTCCCGCCACCACCGCAAAGGGCAGAGCAATCTGGCGATAAGCCAAAGTCATGTCCGCGTGGACGCCACGTATCGCGGATACGATCACGGTCCCAACGATTCCGAGAAACAAGCTGACGGCGAACGAAATAAGGGTGCAAACGAATGTCACCAGCACCACGCGCACTGGAATCGCATACCAGCGAGGCGGGCGGCCATGAGGCTTCGGCGGCATACCTCTAACCTACACCATTCGAGGCGGCATCATCGAGTTCCGCTTTTCGATGCCGCAAACCTGATATCGTAAATCGGTTTGCCTGCACGTTCGATCTCTGGAGAGTTCCGATGCGACGCTTCCGTGCGATTTCAGCGACGATCCAAATAGGCTGCCTGATTGCTTTCTTTTCCAGCATGGGCCACGCTCAGAGCAACGATAAGCCCGATCTGACCAAGCAACCCACGCTCTATGTGGTTGGCTACGCTCACCTGGATACGGAATGGCGATGGGAGTATCCGCAGGTCATCGACGAATATATTCGCAAGACGATGGAAGAGAACTTCAAACTCTTCGACAAATATCCGCACTACGTCTTCAATTTCAGCGGAGCCAACCGTTACCGTTTCATGAAGGAATATTTTCCCGCCGATTTTGCCAGACTCAAGAAGTATGTGGACGAAGGAAGATGGTTCCCGGCGGGGTCATCCATGGAAGAGGGCGATGTGAACACGCCCAGCGCTGAAACCATCATCCGGCAAGTGCTGTACGGTAATAATTGGTTTCGCAAAGAACTGGGCAGAGCCAGCGCGGAATACATGCTGCCGGACTGTTTTGGATTTCCAGCTTCGCTGCCCACGATTCTCGCCCACTCCGGAGTGAAAGGATTCTCGACGCAGAAGTTGGTGTGGGGATCGTCTGCGCCCGGGGGCGGATTGGAATCGCGGGAGAGGACGCCGGAAGGTACGCCCTTCAACGTGGGCGTGTGGGTGGGCCCAGATGGCGAGACCGTGCTCGCAGGGCTGAATCCCGGCGATTACAGCGGAGGGATTTATAGCGATCTCAGCAAGCCTTTCCCCCCGCTGTCGTCCAATCCCGAGCTCGAGGATCTTAATAAGAGGCTTCAGCCACTTCAACAAAAAGTAGACCAGGCCGAAAAGAGCGGACAAACATTGGACCCGAAGCAGATCGAGGAATTCCTTGACTTGCAAAATCGGCAGAAAGCGTTCGCTAAGGTCGAGCAGGACCGAGAACTCAACCGGCATCAGGGAGATTGGGCGGGACGCGTCGAACTGAACGGCAGAGTCAGCGGCGTGCTCACCGACTATCACTATTACGGCACAGGCGATATCGGTGGAACTCCGGACGAGTATTCCGTGAAGCGGCTCGAAGCTATCATGACGAAGGGTACGGCAAGCCTGTCGCTTGATGAAGATCCTCTTTTCTCTCGGCTCTCGCATGCTCAGGGACCCGCGGTGAAAGTTGGCGACGGCCCGGTGCAAGTGATCTCCGCGAACGCCGAGCAGATGTTTCTCGATATCACGCCAGCCGAAGCCGCCGGACTTCCGCGCTACACGGGTGAAATGGAGTTGACCAACCATTCTGCCGGATCGCTGACGTCGCAAGCCTATCAAAAGCGTTGGCTCCGAAAAGAAGAATTGCTGGCGGACGCCGCAGAGAAGGCTTCGATCGCTGCGGAATGGCTGGGTGCTCGGCCGTATCCGATGCAGCGCTTGAACGACGCGTGGACGCTGGTGATGGGCGGCCAGTTCCACGACATCGCCGCCGGGACCGCTACTCCCAAGGCTTACGAGTTCGCCTGGAACGACGACGTGATCGCGATGAATCAGTTCGCCGGGGTTCTAACGAATGCCACAGAAGGCGCATCCGGGGCGCTGGACACTGAGACGAAGGGTTTGCCGATCGTTGTCTTCAATCCGCTGAACATCGAGCGCGAAGATTTGGTGGAGGCGAGCGCGAATTTTCCCGGCGGTATGCCGCAGTCAATACGCGTAACCGGGCCGGATGGAAAAGAGGTTCCGGCGCAGATTTCAAACGGGAAAGTGATTTTCGTTGCCAAGGGTCCGTCCGTCGGCTACGCAGTTTACGATGTGCAGCCCGGCGACGGGGCCGATGATACTGCGGTGCTGAAAGTGTCGCAGGACTCTCTCGAGAACCAGTACTACCGCGTAAAGCTGAATGCCGATGGCGACGTGGCCAGTATTTTCGACAAGTCGACTGGCAAGGAATTGCTATCCGCTCCGGCACGCCTGGCGATTTCTTACGATAATCCCGAGCACTGGCCCGGCTGGAATATGGATTGGGATCAGGAGCAAGCTGCGCCGAAAGCGTACGTCGGCGGTCCGGCGAAGATTCGGGTAGTAGAAAGCGCCCGGGCACGCGTGGCCGTGGAAGTCTCGCGGGAGACAGCAGGCTCGAGGTTCGTCCAAACGGTAAGCCTGTCGGCAGGCGATGCGGGAAAGCGCGTGGAGTTTGCAAACGTTGTCGACTGGAACACCAAAGAGTCAAATCTGAAGGCGACTTTTCCGCTGACGGCTTCCAATGAGATGGCTACGTACAACTGGGATATTGGGACGATTGAACGGCCCACTGCGGAGCCGAAGAAGTTCGAGGTGCCATCGCATCAGTGGATTGATTTAACCGACGCAAGCGGCGAGTTCGGCGCAACGATCCTCACCGATTGCAAGAACGGATCCGATAAGCCGAACGACTACACGATTCGACTGACGCTGATTCGCACACCCGGAACCCGAGGAGGTTATGCGGACCAAGGGACGCAGGATATCGGACATCACGAGTTCGTCTACGGAATCGCCGGACACGCCGCCGATTGGCGCCACGCCAAGACCGATTGGCAAGCACAACGACTGAACGATCCGCTCATCGCGTTCGAAGCCTCAAAGCACGCCGGAGCATTCGGCCGTGAATTTTCTTTGCTGAAGGTCAGCAGCCCACGGATTCGTGTCTTGGCGCTGAAGAAAGCGGAACTAAGCGATGAGATCATCGTGCGCATGGTTGAGCTCGATGGCACAACGCAGCCGGACGTACGCGTGACCTTCAACGCCCCTATCAGCGCCGCGCGCGAGGTAAATGGCCAAGAGCAGCCGGTAGGAGCGGCGACGGTTAACGGTGGCGCGTTGATTACGTCGTTCTCCGCGTATCAGCCGCGCACGTTCGCCGTTAAGCTGGAAGCGCCGCAGGCCAAAATTTCGGCAGTGAGTTCGGTTCCGGTGTCCCTGAAATACAATCTGGCAACCGCCAGCAATGACGGCACGAAGTCCGAAGGCGGCTTTGACGGCCATGGCAATGCTCTTCCGGCAGAAATGCTACCTGCGCAGATTACGTTCAACGACGTGCGGTTCCAGCTTGCCCCGGCGAAAACCGGTGTGCCCAATGCAGTGGTCGCGAAAGGTCAGACGATCAATCTGCCGGCCGGTCAATATAACCGCATATACGTTCTGGCCGCTTCTGCGGATGGCGATCAGAAGGCGACGTTCAAAGTAGGTAACACCGAAGCCGAGCTAAATATTGAAGACGGGGTCGGATTCATCGGCCAGTGGGACGACCGGCAGTGGAGTTCGAAAGATACTTCGCACGACGACTACGGCGAGATGACCGGCATCAAGCCCGGCTTCATCAAGCGTGCTGACCTGGCGTGGTATTGCTCGCATCATCACAATGCCGCGGGCGAAAATGTGCCTTACCGCTACTCGTATTTGTTTGCCTATCCGATTGACTTACCAGTTGGCGCAAAGAGTGTCCGGCTTCCCAATAACGATAAGATCCGTATTCTGGCAATGTCGGTCGCAGATGAAAGGCCAGAGGTGAAGTCTGCGCAGCCTCTCTACGATGTGTTTCCTGTGGCGCGACAGTGATCAGGTTGGGCGGGACGACGCCGCCTTCAGACCAGGTTCTGGAATCGGCTCGATCCGTCCCAGCAAGAGAATGTAGCCCACAATTCCCAGCAAGAGGATTACCGTTGCGGTCACAAACGCGGCGGCGAAAGAGTGCGATGCGGAGACGATGTAGCCGGTGATGATGGGCGCGAAGATCGCCGCGATTTGGCCACACAGATTTACCGCTCCCGCTAGTGTGCCGACGCTTTCTCGTGGCGAAATGAGAGATGGGACGGTCCACGCCACCGGCGCGGCCGCTGCCAATCCGCCCAAAGCAAGGCTGATCCAGATCAGCGCAGCGATAGCGCTGTGGGCCTTCGCCGCGCCAAAGATCGCGAGACCAAAGGCCATTCCCATGACCAGCACCGTTTGACGAACGTAGTTCGCATCGTAGCCGCGCTCGATCAGAGTATCCACCAGCCATCCGCCCACCAGAATGTCCGTCCCCGTGGCGAACAGCCACGGCACGCTCGTATAGAAAACGGAGTGGAACAAATCCACGTGAAGCGAAACGGAAAGATAGCTCGGCAGCCACGTCAGCAAAAGAAAGAAAGTGTAGTTATAGGCTCCCCATCCTAATGCGAGCCCGTAAACCTTCCGTTGCTGCAAAAGATAGCCCAGCGAGCTGCCGCTTCGTACTCTTGCTTCGTCTTCAGGTTGTGCTCCACCCTGCAGGATGAAATCGCGCTCCTGAAGCGAAAGTTTCGAGTCTTCGCTGGGATTGCGATAGATCCAGTAGAACAGCACAAAATAAAGAACGCTTACGAAGCCTGTGGCCGCAAAGCTCCATCGCCATCCCAAATAGATAAGCAAGAGGCCGATCAGCGGAACGCCAATCGCGGTCGAGAATTTCGCCGCCGCATCGGTAATGGCCGTCGCCAGACCTCTTTCTTCGCGCGTAAACCAGTAGCCCAACGCTTTCGCATTCGCGGGAAATGTGGGCGATTCGCTCACGCCCAAAAGCAAACGTGCTCCGAAGAACCACGCGAGGCCGGGGGCTATGGCGGCTGCAAAGGACGATACGCTCCATAAGAGTGCGCTGACTCTCCCCACGCGCCGAACTCCCCACCGGTCCAGCAACACACCGGCCGGCATCTGCATTACGGCATAGGTCCAGCTAAAAGCGCTCGAGAGATATCCAAACGCGACCAGCGACAATCCGAACGAGTCATGCAGCGCGTCGCGGGACACCGACAAGTTGATCCGGTCGAAGAAGTTGACCAGCACTCCAAACGCAAGCAGGAACGCGATTCTCCATCTTCTGCGCGGAAGGGCGGAAGGGCTCGATAGAGATCGCGGCGAGGGCGTCCGGCGTCCGGCAGAATCATTCATAGGAGGGTGAACCCTAAACCCACAAGGCTGTCAGACAACCAACGGCACAACACACACTTCAATCAGCTAATTCAGGAATTACATATTTCAATCCCTTTATCACCCCGCGCAGCTCGGCGAGTCCCTTCAATCTGCCCACCAACGAGTATCCAGGATTCACCTTCTTGCCGATGTCGTCGGCCAGTTGATGTCCGTGGTCAGGACGCATGGGAACTTCATGGTCTGCCCGGCTCGCCCCCCGCCTGCGCGCTTCCTCTTCAAGCACAGCACGGATGACGCCGACCATATCGGAGCTGCCGCCCAGGTGCTCGGCTTCGTGAAAGGACCCGTCTGACTCTTTCGTCACCTGGCGAAGGTGCACAAAATGAATGCGGACACCGAACTCCCGAGCCATGGCCAGCAGGTCGTTATCAGCCCGTGCTCCGAACGATCCGACACAAAACGTTAACCCGTTAGCGAACGTATCGCAGGCGCTGAAAATCGCGCGCACATCCTCGGAGGTCGAGACCACGCGAGGCAAACCGAACAGCGACCACGGTGGATCGTCCGGATGAATGGCCAGACGAACCCCCGTCTCCTGTGCTACTGGAACAACTTCCCGCAGGAATGCAATAAGATTGCTGCGCAAATCGCCAGCCCTCACGCCTTCGTATTCCGCAATCAAGCTGCGAATCGTTTCGCGCTTATACGACGCCTCGGCGCCGGGCAACCCGGCAATAATCGTGTGCTCCAGATCTTTTCTGCGTGCCTCTGACATAGAATTGAAGCGGAGGCGCGCCGCTCGCGCACGATCCTCGGAATAATCGGCCTCGGGGTTTTTGCGCCCGAGAATAAACAAGTCGTAGGCCGCGAAGTCGACCGCATCAAAACGCAGGGCGTAGCCGGTCGTTGGCAGGCGCCAGCGCAAGTCTGTTCTTGTCCAATCAACTACCGGCATGAAGTTGTAGCAGATTACTTGCACGCCCGCCTTCGCTACCGCCGCTACAGAGTCCTTCCACGCATTGATGAAGTGCTGGTAAGGTCCGGATCGAAGCTTGATCGAATTGTGGATCGGGATACTCTCGACTACTGACCAGGCGAAGCCCGCAGCGAGAATCTCATCTCGACGCTTTAGAACATCGTCCAACGGCCACGCTTCACCACGGTAAAGATGGTGCAGGGCGGAAACAATGCCCGAGGCCCCCGCTTGCTTGATGTGATCGAGAGGAATCGGATCGTCGGGACCAAACCATCGCCAGGTCTCTTTCATGGCTTGCTGTTATTCCGTCTCCATAGCGAAGATTTCTAACGTGCGATGCGTGCCGAACCTCCGCGCATCACAGACTGGACTTCGGAAAGTGTCGCCATGCTGGTGTCTCCCGGCGTGGTCATGGCCAGGGCACCGTGCGCAACCCCGCACTGGACAGCCCATTCGGCTCCTTTGTCTGCAAGAAAACCGTAGATCAAGCCCGAGGCGAAGGAATCTCCGCCGCCGACCCGATCCATAATTTCAATCGGCCGCTGCGGAACATGGATGGCTTTCCCTTCATAGAGCGCGATTGCTCCCCAGTCGTTGTGGGTTGCCGTGTGTGCGGTACGCAGCGTGGTCGCAATCAGCTTGAGGTTCGGGTAAAGGTCGGCGACCCGGCGCAGCATGGATTCATAGTTTGAAATTTCGAGATGACTGAAGTCGTCACTCACGCCTTCGATCGGAACGCCAAGAGCCGCCGAGAAATCCTCCTCATTGCCGAAGAGGACGTCCACCGCGGATACCAATTCACGATTCACATCCTGCGCTTTAGCCTTGCCGCCGATTCCCTTCCACAGCGATTCGCGATAGTTGAGGTCGTAAGAAACCACGGTATTCGAAGCCCGCGCAGCGTGAACCGCGGCGCTTGCGACCGACGCTGACGAGGCCGAGAGCGCCGCGAAAATTCCACCCGTATGCAACCAGCGGGAACCGCTTGCCACAAAGATGTGCTGCCAATCGAAGTCACCGGGGTGGCTGTTGGCGATCGCCGTATTGCCACGGTCCGAGCAGCCCACTGCGGCGCGCACGCCAAAGCCGCGCTCGGTGAAGTTCAACCCGTTGCGCACCGTTCTTCCAATGCCATCGTAGGGCTCCCAGCGAACGAGCGATGTATCAACTCCTCCCTGAAGAATCAAGTCCTCGAGCAATTGTCCAATCGGATTCCTTGCAAAAGCAGTCATAACGGCGGTTCGCATGCCGAAGCATCGTCGAAGTCCACGAGCCACGTTGTATTCTCCACCGCCTTCCCAGGCTCGGAAGTTGCGCGCCGCATGGATGCGCTCCTCGCCAGGATCGAGCCGCAGCATTACTTCGCCGATACTGACGCAGTCCCATCTGCAGGTCTCGGCCGCTTTCAATGTGATCGGGATCATGCCCAGCATTCTAGCTGCTTCCGGGCAGGACCGTTCAATTTCGGCTGAACATGTCCCTTGGGTGGCACAGCGTCACTGACCGCTCCGAAATATCCCGCGTATAATCGCGGCGGAAAGGCTCGTACCGAACTCTATGGCAATCGCGAAGATCGAAGTTCTAAGAAAGATTATGGCTTCCGGCCTGGTGGCTGTAATCCGGGCGGACAATCCCGAACAGGCGGCTCATATCGCCGGCGCCTGTGCTCTCGGCGGAGTCGCGGCATTGGAAATCACGTTCACCGTGCCGGGAGCTGCCGGAGTCATAGAGCATCTTGCGAAGAAATGTTCCCACGACATTTTGCTCGGAGCAGGCACGGTCCTCGACCCCGAAACCGCGCGCATCGCCATTCTCGCGGGAGCGCAATTCATAGTCAGCCCGGCGCTGAACCCGGAGACTGCACGTCTCTGTAATCGTTATCAGATACCTTATATGCCCGGCGCCGCAACCATCTGCGAGGTGATCGAAGCCATGGAGTGCGGTGCTGAAATCGTGAAAGTTTTTCCTGGCGAAATCCTGGGGCCGCCGTTCGTCAAAGCGGTGAAAGGGCCGCTCCCACAAGCACACCTTATGCCCACCGGCGGCGTCAGCCTGGAGAATGTCGGCCAATGGATCAATGCTGGTTCCGTTGCCATCGGAGTGGGCGGTAATCTAACCGCGGGCGCTAAGACCGGCGATTACGCCTCCATTACCAAGCTTGCCCGTCAGTTCGTCGAGAAAATCAAAGAAGCGCGCGCCTAAGCTGCGGCCAGATAGATGTAGCGCAGAATAAAGAGAATCGTGAGGATCCAAACCAGCGCATTCATTTCACGAATCTTTCCCGCGGCAATCTTAACCACGGTATAGGAGATCAATCCAAGGCTGAGTCCGGTGGCGATGCTGAATGTGAGCGGTGTGGCCAGCATGGTGATGAAAGCTGGCACGGCTTCGCTGAAGTCCTGCCACGCGATTTGCGCAATGGATTGCGTCATCAGAACACCAACCAGAATTAGCGCAGGAGCGGTTGCGTAGGCCGGAATCGCGGTAGCCAGCGGTGAGCAGAACATCGCCAACAGGAAAAGAGCGGCGACGGCCACGTTGCTTAGACCGGTACGGGCTCCGGCGGCAACGCCGGCGGCGCTTTCGATGTAACTGGTCACCGTAGAAGTTCCCGTCAACGAGCCGAACACAGTTCCTACGGCGTCTGCCACCAGGACTCGGCCCACCCGCGGGATCTTGCCATCTTTCACGAAGCCCCCCTGTTCGCACACTCCCACCAAAGTGCCGACGTTATCGAAGAGGTCCACGAATAAGAATGCGAACAGAATTTCAAGTAAGCCAAGGTGGGTGGCGCCGCGAAAATCAAGCTGCAAAAAAGTGGACGACGGGTTGGGCATGGAAAAGATTGCCGTGGGCCAGTTGGCAATCCCGCGAAGAACTCCCAGCAGTGCGGTTCCAAAAATACCAATCAAGATTGCGCCGTGCAGCTTTCGTGACATTAGGATCAGCGTCAAAACAAGCCCGAAACAGGCAGTCTGCGCCTCTTTGTCGGCGAAGCTGCCCAGGCCTACATACGTAGCCGCATTCGCCACTACGAGCTTCGCATTCCGCAGTCCCACAAACGCGATGAACATTCCAATGCCCGCGGCAGTCGAATGCTTCAGGCAATCGGGCATGCCGTTGACGATCTGCTCGCGAACTCGCGTTACCGTGAGCACCAGGAAGAGAACACCCGAACAAAAGACCACCGCAAGCGCCGTCCGCCACGGAACATGCATGCTGAGGCAAACCGAGTAGGTGAAGTAGGCGTTCAGAGACATTCCCGGCGCCAAGGCGATGGGATAGTTAGCGTAGAGCCCCATCACCAAAGTGGCGACTGCGGCTGAGGCACACGTCGCAAACACCACGCCCTCGGGCGGCATTCCCGCCTGTGCGAGGATCTGCGGGTTCACGACGATGATGTAGGCCATCGTGACAAAAGTAGTGAGGCCGCCCAGCATCTCCTGTTTCACGGAAGTCTGATTCTCGGTGAGTTTGAAATAGCGATCGATCAATCCTTCCCCCTGTTGAGATTGGTGGGTTCTGAAGAGACTTAATACTCGACCTTGTTCGGCTTGTTTTCCCACGCACGAAACGCTGCTAATGCCTCTTCACGCATCATCTGAATCATTGGTATTTTCCGCTGCGAATGAGGCTGCGCGATTTCGCGGTAGATCAATGAATCGTCAAAACCGATCCTGGAGGCGTCGGCATCGACATTGGCAAAATAAACGCGGGAGAGGCGAGCCCAGTAGATTGCCCCCAGGCACATGGGACATGGCTCGCAGGAGGTATAGATTTCGCAGCCTTCAAGATCGAAAACGCCAAGCTTTTTGCAGGCATTGCGAATGGCGCAGACTTCCGCGTGCGCGGTTGGATCGTTGCTGGAAGTCACCTGATTCGCGCCCTCGGCAATAATGGCGCCGTCTTTCACCACCACCGCGCCGAAAGGGCCGCCGAGCCCGGAGTGGACGTTTTCGATCGAGAGCTGAATCGCGCGGGCCATGAAAGGATTGTCCATGTGTTCGCTCATCCTGCGTGATCGTTAAAGTTGCGCTGGCGTCAGCAACCCGCGAACGCAAACCAGTCGACATGGACTCTTCGCAGCCGCTTCGCCGAGAAGCGAGTATATGCTGGGACTCAGATTTTCGTAAAATGCTCTTCTGGCCGATCTCGGGTTGAGCCGCGGAGTTCCAACTTCCCCGCAGGAGCTGACATTTTGAGTTCGCAAGCCTTTCTCTCTCGTCGCGTAGTCACTCCCGAAGGAATCCGCCCGGCGGCCATCCTGGTGGACAGTGAGAAGATTCGGGCGGTTGTTTCTCCCGATCAATTCGCAGCGGGTGGCTACGAATTCCATGACTTCGGCGAAGCTGCCATTCTTCCGGGGCTGGTCGACACCCATGTGCATATCAACGATCCGGGACGTGGCGAGTGGGAGGGTTTCGAAACCGCCACGAAAGCCGCAGCGGCCGGAGGCTACACGCTACTGGTCGACATGCCCCTGAACTGCCTTCCTGCAACCACGACGGTCGCTTCGCTCGAGGCCAAGCGCGCAGCCGCAAAAGGCCGATGCCGCGTCGATTGGAGGGCTTGGGGAGGCGTAGTCCGTGATTCTCGAATCAACGATAATCAAAACGACATCGCAGCTCTTGCCGCCGCCGGAGTGCCCGGGTTCAAATGCTTTCTGGTCGATCCTGGAATCGACGGTTTCACCATGGTGACCGAGCAGCAGTTGCGAGCCGCTCTGCCATATCTTGCCCGGACAGGCCTTCCGCTGCTGGTGCACGCGGAACTTCCCGCACCGATTGATCGGGCAACCGAAGCGCTAGCCGACGCCCACTGGAATTGTTATTCAACATATCTCCGGTCTCGGCCAGACGAAGCGGAACTAGCCGCTATCCGGATGATGTTATCGTTGTGCCGCGAATATAACTTCCGTTTACACATCGTCCACCTCTCTACCAGCCAAGCTCTGCAAGAGCTGCGCGCCGCACGCTCGGAAGGGCTTCCCGTGAGTGTGGAAACTTGCCCCCATTACCTGCACTTCTCCGCGGAAACGATTGCAAACGGCGCGACGCTGACAAAGTGTGCTCCGCCAATCCGCGGCCGAGAGAATCGCGAGAGATTGTGGCAAGGCCTACGCGACGGGACGATTGATATGGTGGTCACCGACCATTCTCCGTGTCCTCCCGCGATGAAGCGGCTCGCCGACGGCAATTTCCGAACCGCCTGGGGTGGCATCGCAAGCCTTTCGGTGGCGCTGCCCCTGATGTGGACCGAAGCCAGCACGCGCGGATTCACCCTGCTCGATCTCGCTCGTTGGATGGCCGCGGCACCGGCGCGGCTGGCGGGTTGCGATTCGCGCAAGGGCCGAATTGCCGCCGGACACGACGCGGACTTTGTCGTATTCGATCCGGACCGCGAATTCGTTGTGGCGGAAGACAGACTGCACTATCGCCATCCAGTCTCGCCATATCTGGGAGAACCGCTGCGCGGCGTGGTGAAGGCTACTTATCTGCGAGGAAATCCTATTTTTTCTGATGGCGAGTTCCTGGGCAAGCCTAGCGGGCAGGAATGTTCCTGACACAAAGTTTCGATTCTGATCTGTAACACTTCTGCTCCCTATCCGACGCAGTCTGGCTTACACTATCCCATCCACGGGCCTAGCGTCCGCAGAGTTTCGAGATATGAACAGCGATCGCATCGTCGGCAACTCGGTCCCACGCAAAGAGGGACGCGACAAAGTAACTGGCAGGTCGCAGTACGTCGACGATATGGTTCTGCCCAATATGCTCTTTGGGGCAACGGTTCGCAGCCGGATTCCGCGCGGCCGAATCAAAGGGATCACATTCGGTCCCGGAATTTCCTGGGATGAATTTGTGATCGTGTCTGCGCAAGATATTCCCGGGAAAAATTGCATCGCGTTGATCGGAGACGATCAGCCCTGCCTGGCGAACGACTTCGTCAATCATTCCGAAGAACCCGTTCTGCTGTTGGCTCATCCGGACCGCCATCTTCTTCCCCAGGCAGTTGACGCAGTATCGATCGAATACGAACCCTTGCCGGCCATCTTCACGATTGAAGAGAGCGAGTGCCGCGCTGAAATTGTGTGGGGCGACGACAACATCTTCAAAACCTATTTGATCGAAAAAGGCGACGTCGATGGCGTTTGGGAAAAGGCCGAATACATCGTAGAAGGCGAGTACACGACCGGCGCGCAGGAGCAACTCTACATCGAAAACAATGGGATGATCGCGGCTTTCGACCCCGCCCAGGGAATCACGGTGTGGGGCTCGCTGCAGTGTCCCTACTACATTCACAAGGCATTAATGGCGCTTTGCGACTTACCACCGGAGAAAATTCGCGTCGTGCAAATGGAGACAGGAGGCGCTTTCGGCGGGAAGGAAGAATATCCCTCGATGATTGCCGCCCACGCCGCGCTGCTGGCCATCAAATGCGGACGGCCAGTGAAGATTATTTATGACCGGATGGAAGATATGGTTGCAACCACGAAGCGACATCCGTCGCGCACGCGCCACCGAACGGCAGTCGGCCGGGACGGGAAAATTCTGGGTGGAGAGATCGACTTCACCATCGACGGTGGAGCATATGCAACCCTGTCCTCCGTCGTCTTATCCCGTGGAGCAATTCATGCTGGTGGGCCGTACTACTGGCCGAACGTTCGCATCCGGGCCAAGGCAGTCGCTACCAACGCGCCGCCCCACGGCGCTTTTCGTGGTTTTGGCGCGCCGCAAAGCCTGTTCGCGATGGAGCGGCACATGGATCGCATCGCGCAGACAGTAGGCCTTTCTTCCGTTGAGATCCGTCGACGGAATTTTCTGCAGCCCGGGCAGACCACGACCACGGAGCAAGTTGTGCGCGAGCCAATCAATCTCGGTGGATTGTTGGACCGCGCGCTGGAAGTTTCCGACTATCAGGCCAAGCAACAGCGCTTCGCAAAGGAGAATCACCTCGGCAGTATTAAAAAAGGTATGGGCATTGCCGCGTTTCTGCATGGTGCAGGATTCACGGGATCAGGCGAGCGCTATCTCAGTTCCGTTGTCGGTGTGGAAGGATGTGCCGACGGCGGCGTTCGCGTGCTGGTTTCCAGCACTGAATTCGGGCAAGGGACTAATACCGTTCTCAGCCAGATTGCGGCCGAAGCGCTCGGTCTGCCATACGAAAACGTCAGCATGGCCCAGCCGGACACTCGGCAAGTCCCGAACAGCGGCCCAACCGTTGCATCGCGCACGGTCATGGTGGTTGGAAAGCTCGTACAATCCGCGGCCCTGGGAATCAGACAGACACTCATTTCGTCCAATCTGCTCGGCGCAATCTATACGGCGGAGGAGTTTCGCTCCGCATGCCGGCAATATGTTTCTGAGCATGGCCAGTTCCGCTCGTGGTCGCGTTACGAGGCGCCCGCGGATATTTTCTGGGACGATCAGAAATATCGTGGCGAAGCTTACGCGGCATTTGCCTGGGCGGTCTACATCGCAGAAGTAACAGTCGATTTGACTACCTACAGCGTGTTCGTGGATGACTTCGTCGCGCTTCAGGAAGTGGGCAGAGTTCTGCATCCACTTCTCGCAAGAGGACAAATCATCGGTGGCGTTGCCCAAGCGATCGGATTCAGCCTTTATGAAAAAGTAGTTTGGCAGAACGGACGCATGCAGAACGGCCAGATGACGAACTACATTATGCCGACTTCGGCCGATCTGCCACCCATTCGTGTGTTCTTCGAAGAGTTGGGAAATGTTTACGGCGCGTACGGCGCCAAGGGCATCGGCGAACTCCCCATGGATGGCCCGGCTCCGGCGATCGTGAATGCGGTCGAAGACGCGCTCGGAATTCGTTTTGATTCTGTCCCTCTGCTTCCGGAGGACATTATGGATGCGCTCGCGTCTTCGTTACCGCTAAGCAGCGCGAGTTCCACAGGCGGGAACCGATGACCCATTCCTCCGGGCGCAGCGCCAAATCTGAAATTTCATTCGCGGTCAACGGTGAACCGAGGACAGTGCGCGCCTACCCGATGGAGCGTCTGCTCGACGTGTTGCGACATCAACTCCAATTGACCGGCGCGAAAGAAGGTTGCGGAGAAGGCGAGTGCGGTTCGTGCGCGGTTCTGATGGACGGTATGCTCGTGAATAGCTGTCTGGTGCCGGTTCTCCAGGCGCAAGGCTCCAACATTGTCACGATCGAGGGAGTTGCCGCGGAAGGGTCGCTGCACGTCTTGCAGCAGACGTTTCTGGAGTGCGGCGGTGCCCAGTGTGGAATCTGTACGCCAGGAATGATTCTTGCCTCTGCCCATCTGTTAAATCAGAAGCCCGAACCAACGATCGAGGAAATCCGCGAGGGCCTTTCCGGCAATCTCTGCCGCTGTACCGGCTACAGCCAGATTATTGAAGCCGTGGCGGAAGCGGCGCGCCGCAGGACGACCGCATGAGATCGAATCCCTCTGACTACCAAATGGTTGCGCCCAGCAACTTGCACGCTGTGGTTTCGCTGCTGGCAAACGAACCGGGCGCGTGGCTTCCCATCGCCGGGGGCACAGACGTAATGGTGCAATATGCCGCCGGTAAACTTCCGGCGCGCAAGCTGATCAGCATTTGGAATCTCCCCGAGTTGCGGCGCATTGAAATCGCGGCTGATGAGATTCGGATCGGCGCCGGCTGCACGTATGCCGATCTCCGCAAGCACGAGAGCGTTGGACGCGAGTTTGCTCTCTTGTCGAGTGCGGCGCGCTGGACTGGCGGAATCGCGAATCAGAATCGAGGAACGATTGGCGGCAACATCGTGAACGCGTCGCCGGCCGCGGACTCGCTGCCTGCTCTTCTCGTGTACGACGCCGACTTGATTTTAGTATCCGTGCGAGGCGAGCGGCGTCTGCCTTACGCGCATTTTCACACCGGCTACAAGAAGACCCTGCTGGCGCCCGATGAGTTGATCCAAGCCGTGTGCCTGCCACGACGATTCTTCGGATATTTCGGCCATGCCCGCAAGGTTGGCGCCCGGAATGCGCAAGCGATTTCTAAGGTATGTATCGCCGCGCTAGGCCGACTCCGAGGCGGCGTGATAGAAGATGTCCGCATCGCTTTGGGAAGTGTAGCGCCCGTCCCAGTCCGTCTGACAGAGACTGAGCAAGCGGTGAAGGGAAAGGCGTTTGATTCCGATCTGTTGCTCTTGGCGAAAAAGGCAGCGGCTAGTGAGATCCGCCCCATCGATGATATTCGATCTACTGCCAGGTATCGGGCAACGGTGGCGGGCAATCTTGTAGCTGAGTTCCTGGATCGCTTGAGTTCGGCGTCCGCCGAAGGTAGCGGAGTGAAAGATGTTCTGGCGCGATGGAATCATCTTCCACCTGACGAGGCCATGAAAATGATCCTGCCCTGTTGTGGTTCCAAGGCCTGGGCTCAGGGGATGGGGGTCAGACGACCTCTTGCGGATGAAGCAGCGTTGCTGGCTGCGGCTAACGAAACGTGGCGCGGTCTGACGAGATCAGACTGGCTCGAAGCGTTTCAAAGTCATCCGCGAATCGGAGAGTCGCGACCGGCTAACTCTTCGTCAACCCAGCCTCAGCGACTACAGTCTGTAGAATGGTCGGCGCAGGAGCAGCGGAACGTAGAAGACGCGGAGGTCGCGGTGAAGTTCGCTCTGGCCGACGCGAATCGAGAATACGAGCGCCGTTTCAATCGGATCTTCATCGTATGCGCTACGGGTAAGTCTGCCTCGGAAATTCTGGAGATACTTCACCGACGCCTCAACAACGACGCCGAGACTGAACTTCACGAAGCAGCGGAGCAGCAGCGACAAATTACAGAAATCCGCCTAAGGAAATGGCTTCAAGGATGAAACGCATTTCAACTCATATCTTGGATATAGCTCGAGGCCAGCCTGCCCGGGACGTGCCCGTGCAACTGCAAAAACAGAACACGTCCGGAGATTGGCGATTGTTGACCTCGGCGCGCACCGATCAGGATGGCCGGTGCTCTCAATTGCTGCCGGAAGGCGAGGATCTCGGCGGGGGAGTTTATCGTCTGATTTTTGACGTCACGAGTTACTACGCAGCGCAAAGCATCGACGCGCTGTATCCGGTGGTTGAAGTTACGTTTCACGTGCGCACGGGTGAATCGCATTCTCACATTCCGTTGCTCCTGAGTCCGAACGGATATACGACCTACCGGGGAAGCTGAACCACATAGTGTTTCTCTCAATGGAGCTCATCAAGTGACTTCGTCAATCCGGGAATGGCTGAACCTGCTGGTGCGCTGGTTCCATGTTTTTGCCGCCATCATGTGGGTCGGCCAAACTTACTATTTCACCTGGCTCGACGGCCAATTTACCAGGCTCGCGAAGAACGCCGCCGCCGATGGCACGAGCCCGTCGATATGGATGGTCCACAGTGGCGGCTTCTACACCGTCGACAGACAAAGATCCCTTAAGGTAAGACCCGAACAAGTTCAATGGTTTCGCTGGGAAGCATTGATGACCTGGCTGAGCGGAATGGTGTTGCTCATTCTCGTCTACTATTCCAGCAGCGGACTCATTGACCCCGACGTTGCCGACATCTCTCAAGCACGCGGCATAGCCATCGGACTGGCTGTACTGGCTGGAGGTTGGCTCGTCTACGATCTGGCGGCGCGGTCGTTTCTGGGCAGGTCGACGACAGTCTTTGCTGTATTCTCCCTGTTGATGATTGCGCTTCTGACCAGGGGATTGATGAGCGTGTTCAGTGCGCGCGCGGCCTACATCCATGTTGGAGCGGTGTTCGGGACGATTATGACTGCCAATGTTTGGTTCCGAATTCTCCCCTCCCAGCGCAAAATGATTGCGGCCGCGGCCGCCGGGGAAACTTTCGATGGGTCGCTTAGCGCGCAAGCCAAGCTGCGTTCCAAACACAATACGTTTTTGGCTGTTCCCGTGGTCTTTATCATGATCAGCAATCACTTTCCCGTTGCCACCTACGGAAATGCATTCGCTTGGGAGATCCTCATCTTCCTGGTTGTTCTCGGCTGGATGGCCGCTAAAATGATCCGCGAAGCTTAGGAACATAAGATCCGCGTTTTGTCGTCACGAATCGAGTGCCAAAAACTGTGAGCACAACTCGCGCCCACCAAGTCATCGAAAGGTGTCTGAAACTGGCTTCTTTCACGGAAGACGCTGGCAGCATCCGCCGGACCTTCCTTTCACCACCCATGCGAGATTGCTACCAGGAGATTGCACGATGGATGAAGCCGCTCGGAGTCAACGTAAGAATCGATGCCGCCGGAAATTTGCGGGGAGTCTACCCGGCCGCCCAGCCGAGCGCTCCGCGTCTCGTGATCGGATCGCACCTTGATACCGTTCCCAACGCCGGTGCTTATGACGGCGTCCTCGGCGTCGTGCTTGCTGTTGCGTTGCTGGAAGAGTTGCCGGGACGAAAGCTTCCCTTCAGCATCGAGGTAGTTGGATTTTCCGAGGAGGAAGGAGTACGCTTCGGCACTCCGTTCATTGGTAGTCACGCGTTGGTGGGTAGACTTGATGAGAAACTCTTGAATGTTCAGGATGCGCAAGGGAAATCCGTACGGAAGGCGATCGAGAATTTTGGATTGAATCCCCAGGAGATTCCTCAAGCCAAGTTGGGGAGCGATACGCTGGGCTACCTTGAGTTTCACATCGAACAAGGTCCGGTACTGGAGAGCCTGAATCAGCCACTCGCCGCGGTTGAGGCGATCGCCGGCCAGAGCCGGCTCGAGTTCACGTTTTGCGGTCGTGCCAACCATGCGGGTACGACGCCGATGCATCTTCGCCGCGATGCGGTCACGTGCGCCGCTGAGTGGATCGGAGCAGTGGAGCGAGTCGCTCAGGAAGTACCTGGTTTGGTCGCTACCGTTGGCAAGATCGAAGCTAGACCCGGAGCAACGAACGTGATCGCCGTCGAGGCGCGACTCCCACTGGATGTTCGTCACAGTTCCGACCAGACTCGCATTCGTAGCGTTGAAGGTCTCATTCGCAGCGCTCACGAAATTGCCGCTCGCCGCGGATTATCCGTACGCGAGAATACCCTGCTGAGTCAGGCGGCGGTTGCGATGGATCCGTTCTTCATTGGTGAGATAGAAAAGGCCATCCTCAAGACTGGATGCAAGCCGCACCGGATGGTGAGCGGCGCAGGTCACGACGCCATGATTCTCGCCGAAAAAGTTCCCGCCGCAATGATTTTTTTGCGCACTCCGGGCGGCGTCAGCCATGACCCTGCAGAAACGGTTGCTCGCGAGGACGTCGAAAAGGCGATTGAGTGCGGCTTGCATCTTCTCGATCAGTTCGCCGCTGCGCCCGAATTTCACAAGAGGATGAACCGTGCATAATCTTGGCGGCACAAGAAGTTCCCAACAACCGAATCACCTATTGCTGACCGCAGACACTTTTGTGCGCACAACCCTGCCGGGAATGAAGGCATGCTCCGCGATTGTGCACGCCGGTCCCGCATTGGGCGCTCAGTTCACCGAGTACACCGCCGAGTTCGAACCGGGAGGAGAACTGGGCGGAACATCGGCGCAGCGTTTCATTTTTGTGATCGAAGGCAGAGTGACCTTGGAAGTCAAAGGTAAGTCGAAGCAACTCGGCGCGCGGAGCTATGCCTGTCTCCCCGAAGGATTGCAGCATCGAGTAAAAGCTAGGAAAGTGAGCCGAGTGGCTGTCATCGAGAAGGCCTACCAGCCACTCGATTCGGTGAAAGCTCCCGGGTTGATTATTTCCAACGAAGACGCACTCTCCTCTCACCCTCTCGGCGACGATCCCAGCTTGCAGGTCAAATGTCTGCTTCCCGATGAAATGAGTTTCGATTTCGCCGTCAACACCATGGTCTACCAGCCAGGAGCCGCTCTGAGCATGGTGGAAATGCACGTGATGGAGCATGGGCTCATCATGCTCGAAGGCGGCGGTATTTACCGCCTCGGCGACTCGTGGTATCCCGTGACAGCCGGGGACTTCATCTGGATGGGGCCGTGGTGTCCGCAATGGTTCGGAGCAATCGGCAAGGTGCCCGCAAAGTATCTCATCTACAAAAACTGGAACCGGCATCCCTTGGCAAGCTCACCACGATGACACTTACCATCGACCGAGATCGGCTGCTTTCCGAGATCGAAGCACTGGGCTCCATTTCCGAAGCCGAGCCTCCCGTCGTCACTCGGATTGTTTTCAGCTCCTCCGATCTTAGGGCTCGCGCGTGGATGAAAGCGTGTTGCCAAGAAGCCGGGCTCACGGTGCGCGAGGATGCCGTCGGAAATACCTTCACACGTTGGAATGGTTCTGAACCGGACGCGCCAGCCGTGGGTACCGGCTCGCACATCGACGCCATTCCGAACGCAGGGAGATACGATGGCGTTGTGGGTGTGCTGGGTGGTTTGGAAGCGATACGAGCTTTGCAGAAAAGCGGGTTTCGTCCCCGGCACTCGATTGAGCTTCTTATCTTTACATCCGAAGAACCGACGCGGTTTGGCATCGGGTGTCTGGGAAGCAGGCTCCTCTCAGGCACTCTGGCCGCAGATGCGGCCAGCAAGCTGACGGACAACAACGGATCTACACTCGACGAGGTTCGCCGGGGAGCGGGGTTTGCAGGCAGACTCGAACAAGTGAAGCTCCCAGGCAGCTACTACAAAGCGTTCATCGAATTGCATATCGAACAAGGACCGCTGTTGGAGCGTCAGCAGATTCCGCTGGGCGTCGTCACGAAAATTGCCGCACCAGCAAGTCTTCGGGTATTGATCGAGGGGTCGGGTGGACACGCCGGCGGGGTTTTGATGCCCGACCGCCGTGATGCTCTTTGCGCGGCCGCCGAATTGATTCTCGCGATTGAGAACGCAGCGCGCACTAGCGGAGCCATTGATACGGTGGCAACTGTCGGGATCTGCGAGGTGTTTCCCGGCGCGGTCAATAGTATTCCGAGCAAAGTGCGCCTTAGTGCGGATGTTCGCGACACAGATCTCCAACGACGCGACAAAGTGGTGCAAATAATTGCAGCCACGTCCCAGTCGGTTTCAGCCAAAAGGCAAGTATCGATTTACTCCGAGTTGCTGAATGCCGACGCACCCGCGGATTGCGCTCCCGCAATCATCGAAGCGCTTTCTCAATCCTGCCGAAAGCACGAACTGAAATTTATTCCCATGGTCAGCCGCGCCTACCACGACTCGCTTTTCATGGCGCGCATCGCTCCGGTGGCGATGTTGTTCATCCCCTGCCGCAATGGATACAGCCACCGTCCAGACGAGTACGCATCTCCGGAAGATATCGCTCGAGGAACGCTAGTCCTCGCCGAAACTCTCGCGACTTTGGCGGCGTGACGTTTCGCCACCAGCTTTGACTACGGCGCATGAGGAATGGTGGGCTCTCGATCAGCCCAATGCTCCACCAGGTCCCGCACCACTTTGTCTCCAACGATCTGAGCCGCCTCCAGGGCCGGCATATATGCCGAGTAGTTGCCGGAAACCATTTCCTGCAGGCTCTCCGCCACAGGTACGCCGGGCGCTTCGCGATCGTAGTTGCTCACCGTGCGCAGAACGAGCACGCGCCGCAAATCAACACGCCCAGCCTGACTCAGGAACGTGAGCGCCTGCAGCGTGCCGGAATCTTCCATGGCAGCGACCATGTAATTGCCTTTGCCGTTTGTGTAGTAGCGAGTCCAGGCGTTGGCCCACTCGTCCATCTTGGATCCGTGCCAGAACGTGCTTGCTGAAAGCGTGTCGCCTCTGGCTACGAACGGCGGCTTCAGTGCATTCGGAAAACCTGCAAACCGCACGCGCGACTTGCGGAGCGAATCGGAGTCGGCCAGCGGCAAATCTTTTGTGAGTGCAAATGCCCAACCCACCAGTTCCGGGTTCAGCGTATACGTCTCGCCGTACAAGTCGTCGGCGGGCTGCTCGTAGGGTTTTCCCTTACGCAGTGGCAAGTAACCGGTCGGCCAGCTTTCGGGAATCTGACGCGCGTCAATCTCAAACGCAAGATCGCCATCAATCACGTGATCGGCCCAAACCGCGGACCCAACCGACACGTCCGCTGGGTCTCCACCACCAATGCCGGCAACAATCCAATACGCTTTCGAGAGATCGAAACGTGAATCGAGACCCAGTGCCATTACTGAGGCCGCAGCCTTGGCTGTTCCGACTCCTGTCACCATGCCGAGCACTCCGTCCTTGTTCAAGCGCACGTGGTGATAGCCCGAAGGCAGGGGAAGAATCTGGTCAAGATGCTCACGCTCCACCCAAAGCTGGAATTCCCCGGGAGTATCGCCGGTATCTTCGCCGCGCTCAAACATTGTGACCACAACGACCTTGACGCGGATCGGGGCGTTCGGCGAACCGGCCTGGGCAGCAAGGGAGCAAGAACAGAGCGCGGACAGTGCGAGGGCAGTTAAACTCCTGGCGAAACTGCACATGAAGTCTCCGTGTTCCGGTGGAGATTCAGATCGTCGTCTCTTCTTCGGTCGATTTACGGATCCTGGCATAACCGGGCTTGATCGCCGAATAGATGAAGTCAATGCGCTCTTTGTATGGCAAGAAGGAACTCTTCATCGCGTTGATCGTGATCTTTTCAAAATCCGCCAGCGACAAGCCAAATGTCTCAGCAGCGGCTTCGAATTCCTTGGTCATTGTCGTATGGCTCATCAACCGGTTGTCCGTGTTCAGGGTGACGCGGAATTTTTCCTGATAAAGAATTTTGAAGGGATGTTCCGCCAAACTTGGCGTGGCGCCAGTGTGAACGTTGCTCAATAAGCAGATTTCCAAAGGGATGCGCTTGTCGAGAACGTACTGAGCCAGATCGCCCAACTTCACCGCCTTGCCGTCGACGACTGCAATATCATCGATCAGCCGCGTCCCGTGCCCGATGCGGTGCGCCCCACAATACTGAATCGCCTGCCAGATTGATTCTTTTCCGTAGCCTTCGCCGGCGTGGATCGTGATGTTGAAGTTCTCGCGTTGAATGTAATGAAAGGCATCGACGTGCTTCTTCGGAGGATAGCCACCCTCTTCACCCGCCAGATCGAAGCCGACCACCCCGCGCGCGCGAAAATCGACCGCGAGCTCCGCCATTTCGAGAGAAGTATTCATGTTGCGCATCGCGCAAATGATCAAGCCTGAGGAAATGCCGAACTCTTTTCGTCCTCGTTCCAATCCTTTCAGCACCGCTGAAACAATCTGCTGATGAGTCAATCCCTTTTGAGTATGAAAGACCGGCGCGAAACGAGTCTCGAAATAAACAATCCCGTCCCGGCTCAGATCTTCAGCTTGCTCGTAAGCGACGCGCTGCAGCGCTTCTTCCGTCTGCATCACGGCGATGGTGTGTGCAAAGCCTTCCAAGTATTTCGCCAGGCTTCCTTGATTGGCTCCACGGAAAAACCATTCCGAGAGTGCCTGAGCCTCATCGGTTGGAAGATTCTTGTATCCCGCATCGCGTGCCAAGTCGATTACAGTCTGCGGCCGCAGCACGCCGTCCAGGTGCTCGTGCAAAAGGACCTTGGGAAGGCTCTGCAATACCTGGCGATCAAGTTTCATGGGATGCGGTTCTCTCCAGCCGAAGCAAAGTTCATCGACCGGGAGAAAACTTTGCAAGATGATACACCACCCGATCATCTCTCCATCGTGTGCCGGTTCCTGTTGTACAATCCGACGCCAGCCTGATTGCGGAAAGATCGATCCAACAAAGATCGGCCCAACATGGAGCGAACAGTGAGCGAGCATTCTGAGAACCCAGACTACGGGTTGCGTCGCGAGATTCTTTCTCCGACGGAAACGTTGGCGCAGTCTGTCTCCACCATGGCTCCCACCACAACGCCGGCGGCAACCATCCCGCTGGTTTGCGCCCTTGCCGGCAATGGCACCTGGCTCGCCTATGTGCTGGCAACCGCGGCGGTCTTGCTCGTCGCGTTGTGCATCAGCCGCTACGCTCGCCATTCCTCATCGCCCGGATCACTCTACGCCTATGCTTCGATGACGCTTCCCCCGTGGCTTGGTGCGACGGTTGCGTGGAGTCTGTTGCTCGCCTACGTGGCTACCGGATCCAGCGTCATCGGCGGCTTTTATCATTACGCCAACTTGCTTCTGCGCGATGCCACCGGCCATGTCTACTCTGCGGTGTTGCTTGCCACACTGGTCACTGGCGTTTCCATTTGGATTGCTTATCGTGACGTAAAGATTTCCGCGCGCCTTATGCTATGGATCGAGGCTGCGTCGGTCACCGTGATCGTGATCGTGGTCGCGCTTCTGCTGGTGCGCCACGGCTGGCATCTGGACGCAGCCCAACTACATCTCCGCGGCATGACCGGCAGCGGACTCCGCTTGGGACTGGTGTTGGCGCTATTCAGCTTTGTCGGCTTCGAGAGCGCAACCACGCTCGGTTCCGAAGCGCGCAATCCGCTGAAAACGATTCCCCGCGCAGTCATCCAAAGCGCTATTCTCGCCGGAGCCTTCTTCACGATCTGCGCCTACGCGGAAGTGTTGGGGTTTCACACCGTGGGGCAGGATCTAGGCACGAGCCAGGCTCCCATGTATTTACTCGCCCGAGTTGGTGGTGTCCCGGTGTTGGGACTGTTGATCGATATCGGCGCACTCGTAAGCCTGTTCGCTGGAACTCTGGCGTGCATTACGGCCGCCGCGCGCGTACTCATGCTGATGGCACAAAAAGGCCTCGCCCACGGCGCTTTCGGCAATACGCATGTTCGCAATCGAACGCCAAGCCGCGCAGTCGTCATCACAGGCGTTGCTGCGTTGCTTCCCGTGGCAGTGTTGGCGGCGCGAGGGGCCAGCGGTCTGGATGTCTACGGCTGGCTGGGTTCGCTCGCGACTTATGGCTTTATCGTGGCCTATGCCTTGGTTTGCATAGCCTTACCGCGCTACTTACGCGAACACGGTGTCTTTCGTCCCGGAGCGCAGTTCATTCCCTGGCTCGCAGGCATCGCCATGCTGCTCGCGCTGGTTGGAAATTTCTACCCGGTGCCCGAAGGACCGTATGGCAAACTGCCTTACGTATATCTGGCTTACTTGACGGCTGGACTGCTATGGTTTGCTTTTCGCGGACGCGATAAAGGCGAGGCGCTGGCCGAGGGCTAGGGCGATCGCTGTCTGCGACACAAGAACGCCGCCACATAAAAATATCGAATCTGCGGCAATGGAATTTTCACTGGAAGGAACACTTTCGTTCCGTTCGGCTCTCGTGTAAAGTCATCCCTTAATTTTGCGGGCGGCAGAATACACCATCTCAGCTGCGACCATCGTTAGCACAACATTTGGGGCGTTTGGCGGCAGTTGACGGTCCTGCACGCGTGTACTCATTCGCACGAGGTCATTGATGCTCAAGAGAATCGGAACGGTCGCTTTCCTGGTCGCTCTATCCCTGTGTGCACCGTTTGCCTTCATCCAGAATGCTCACGCTCAGCAAACACTCGGTGGCATCACGGGCACCGTCACCGACAAAACAGGAAGCGTCCTGCCGGACACCGTGGTCACGATCGTTCAGGACCAGACAAAACTCACGCGCACCCAGAAGACGAATGCGAATGGCAGCTACGACTTCGTAAACCTGCCCATCGGCACCTACACCGTTACGTACACGCATGAGGGCTTCCAAACACAAAGGGTACCGTCAATCACGGTTCAGGCGGATCGCACCGCGACTGTGAACGCGGTTCTGCCGGTCGGCCAAGTAGGGACCGTGGTCGAGGTTCAGGCGGACCCGCTGATGAACGCGGTCGATACCACCAATGGCTACATTCTGGAGAAAAACCAGATCGACTCCGTCCCTCTTCCGACGGGCAGCTTCACAGGCCTGGCAATTCTCTCGCCGGGTGTGAATGCAGAATTACCAAATGGCACCGGGGCAAACGCCGGCTTGGGGAATCAGCCGATTTGGGCCAACGGACAGCGCGACACCAGTAACACGTTTCTTCTCAACGGAGTCGATGCCAGCAATCTGTTCAACGGCAAAAGCACGAGCCAAGTCGCATCGGCCCGCATTGTGAACAACACGGGCGTTGCGGGCGCCTCCAGCACCACCGCGGAAATCATTCAGAGTACGGCATCTCCCTACCTGGCCATCGGTCAGGCTTTGCCAACCCCAGCCCCGGAAACCGTCCAGGAATTTCGGGTAAATACTTCGATGTACGACGCGCAACAGGGATCCACCAGCGGCGCCCACATCGACATGAGCACCGCTTCTGGCACCAACGGCGTCCATGGCACCGCTTACGTTCACCGCGGCACGGATTGGCTGAATGCCGCCCCGTATTTCTACAATCAGGACCCCAACATTCCCGCTAACGAAAAAGTGCCCCAGCTGCACCGCTACACCGCCGGTGGAACAATTGGCGGACCTCTCATCAAGGACAGGCTCTTCGGTTTCGTCAGCTACCAGCATATTCACGCTTCTGATTTGGAGATTGGGACTTCACGCACGGCAGCGCCTTTCGGGCTTACGGACGACCGCAGTCCGGCAGCATTGGCCGCGGTCGCCAACAATGATGGCTGGGGCGTCACCGTGAATCCCGCGGTGGGAACGAATCCGGCGGGCGGAACCGGACCATTCAACATCGATCCGGTAGCCTATTCTTTGTTGACCACCAAGTTGCCCAACGGTCAGTATCTGTTTCCATCGGCGAATCCTAACTCCACTCCAACGGTGAACTTTCCGGAGAATGTTTTCATCACGCAGCCGGCTTACTTCATTTCCGATCAGGCCGTATCGGATCTCGATTACTTGCCTACCTCAAAAGATACTCTGTCGTTGAAGTATTACTACCAGCACGATCCGACCACCGCGCCCTTCGGATTCTCCTCGGTTGAAGGCTTTCCCCAACACCTGGATGCTGGAAGCCAAGTCGCGTCTGTTACGAACACGCAATCGATCAGACCGAACTTCAGTCTGACGGAGGTGTTTGGCTTCATTCGCGAAAAAGTCTACAGCACGATTGCCCAACCCTTCTCGCCTGCATCAATAGGCATCAATACTTTTGGTTCTAACATTTTTCCGGGTATCACAATCGTCGACGATCTGGGGAACAATTCTTCAGCGAATACGGGGAATTGCACATCGACTCAGGACCCAGCAGCCTGCGGTCCGCCTTTCAACGCCGGACTGAACATTGGTTCAACCGCGGCCTCGCAGGGCGCCTTCACCGGCATCTTTCAGAACCGCTGGATGCCCTCCGCCAATGCCATTTGGAACCTTGGCAAACACACCTTCACCTTCGGCGGCAGCTTTTCCTATACCCAGCTCAATGCGCGTGATGAAAGAACCAACACAGGCATGATCGGCTTCTCCAATTTCGCCGACTTCCTCACGGGCTCACCCATCACCTATCAGGCCAACGGATTTATCACCACGACTTTCTTGCAAGGCGACGCCAACCGCTATTACCGCTCTAAGGAAAACGGCTGGTATCTTCAGGACAAGTTTCAATTCCGTCCCAACCTCAGCATAAGCGCCGGCCTCCGCTTCGACTATCACGGAGGTCTGACGGAAAAGAACGGACGCCTTTTCAATTTCGATCCGGCGAGCTACAGCTACAACGCGACAACGGACACGATCGCGTCGAACGGCTTCATCGTCGCCGGGAACAACCCGCTCTTTCCAACCAAGGGCGTCAGCGACTCGACCCTAACGGGACGAGAGTGGGGCCTCGCGCCGCGCGTCGGCTTGGCCTGGAGCCCGCGGATGTTTAACGACAAGGTTGTGGTTCGCGCTGGCTGGGGCATGTACTACGATCGAGGCGAACTCTTCACCTATTTGTCTCCGGGGTTTGCCTCCGGCGTAATCGCGGGCGGTCCGTTCGGCGTAAATCAGACTCCGCCGTGGGTGAATCAGCAGTCTTGCAGCCCTTATGCGTACACGTTCTGCAGCACTCTTGAAAATCCTTGGGGCACATCGCTCGGTCCCGGTCCCTCGGGCAATCCCGCGGATCTGGTGCTACCCAATGCGTCGGCAATCTCAACCGGGATACCGCTATTTTCTTTCGCCGATTACAACCGTGCCAATAAGCTTCCTTACACGCTCAACCAGACGCTCGACATTCAGTGGCAGCCTCGTAACGACCTCGCGATCGACATCGGCTATGTCGGCAATCTCGGCCGCCATGAAATCGTTCCTCTACCCTTTAACCAGGCCCTGATCGCGTCTCCCAGCAATCCCATGCGGCCAGGCACACCGTTTGAGCAGGATTACACTTACGGCTACTCAGTGACGGGCCCCGCCACCTGTAATCCGAGTGTTTTTGGAAGTTGCTTGCCGATCAATTTGCCCAGCGCCAACGGGCAACCGGCGCAGCCCTACCAGGAAACTTTCGAAGGTGGAAATGTCGATCTCCGCGTTCCCTACATCGGTTATTCCTCCGAGTCGGAGTCCTACACCGCGGCCGGCATCTCGGCTTACAATGCGCTTCAGGCGCACATCGAAAAGCGCATGAGTCATGGCTTGCAGGTCGGCGCCTCGTACACCTTCTCTCATTCGACCGACGAGCAAAGCGCGATGGGTCTTTTTTACAACGGCAACAATCCTCTGGATTTGCGCTCCGGTTACGGCCTCTCTGACTTTGACCGCAAACACGTGCTGAATTTCACCTATACGTACCAGTTGCCCAAGTTTTTTTCGGCATCCTCGTTCAAGGGCAGGATCGCCGACGGTTGGGCCCTTTCCGGTTTGACCGTCATCCAGAGTGGCCAGCCGTATAGCGTTGTCGATTATTCGGGCGCGGTGGGCAGCGTATTCTACGGCACCAACGACGGCATCACGAATCCCATCGTTCCGCTCTCCGGTTGCACTGCCAAACAGGCGCTCACTGGAGCCTCCGGTGCGGGTGCTCAACCCGCGCTTAACGCCCAGTGTTTTGGCATTCCTTTGCTTGCTGCAGGCGCCTTGAACGGCGCGATTCCCTCCAACGACCCGTACGAAACGAATTTCATCGTACGAGGCCAACGCAATATTTTCCGCCAGTCCTGGCAGAGGCGTGCGGACATTTCACTGGTTAAAATGACGCAGATCACCGAACATACCTCCGTGAAGTACACCTTCGACGTCTTTAACCTGACGAACACCGCGAGCTTCGATATCCCAATCGACGACGTGAGCCAGAACATCAACTTCAACGGCTTTCCCGTCGTCGGTACGCCAGCGACCTTGACTCCCTGCAACACGAACTTCACAGGATCTTTATACGTCTGCCCCACGACGGGTAGCGGTCTGGGTGTAACGAATAAAACCATCGGAAGCCCGCGGCAGATTCAGATGTCGTTGAGCCTCACCTTCTAATTTTGCTATTAGCGCCTGGTAGGCCAACCTGGGAGATGTGCCGCATAACTCTGCGGCTACTCTTGCCCAATATCTTCATTCCATACGGCAGGATTCGCGCGAATGTAGTCAGCCAGGAGCGCGACACACTCCTGCGAGTTAAGATCGATCACGCGTACGCCGAGCGAGCGCAGCCAATCCACTCCACCCTGAAAATTTCGGCTTTCTCCAACAATCAGAGTACCGAAGCCAAATTGCCGCACCAGTCCGCTGCAATACCAGCAGGGAGCGAGTGTTGTGACCATGATGAGCTTGCGGTAGCTGCGCTGGCGTCCCGCGTTACGGAAGGCATCGGTTTCGCCATGCAACGAAGGGTCGCCATTTTGCACGCGGCGGTTGTGGCCGGCGCCAACCAGTTTGCCACTTTCATCGAAAATCGCGGCGCCAATCGGAATGCCACCCTCAGCCAGCCCCCTGCGGGCTTCCGCAATCGCCACCTCAAGCATGGCAGAGTAATTGGAATTTTCCATGGTGCTCGATTATATGTCGTCCGGCCGCGAGGTCGAGATGCATACCCTCGGAGAAGCAGTTATACTCATGCGCCATGACTGCACGAATGAACTCATGCTCGCGACGCCTGATGTTTTGCTTCTCCGCATGCATGCTTGTTTCTGCTCTCCTTTCCGCGCAGGACTCGGTCGGCATGTCTTCTCGCGCTGCAGCCGTACTGGATTCCATGCCGCGCGCCAGTCGGATCGCCGAGGTCGCAGTATCTCCCGACGGCAGTCAGGTCGCTTACATCGTCGACGGACAAATCGCAGTCATTCCTTCCAGCGGTGGTTCCCCTCGTGCGATCGCCGTGGACGGCAGCAGCAATCCCTTTCGCGATGTGACCTGGTCCGCCGACAGTAAACGCATCACCTTCATCGCCGACCTGCCCGGCGATGCACCGGCTGCCCAGGTCTGGACCGCATCGGTCGCCGGCGCGGCCCCGGTCAAGCATGCAGAACTTCAGGGCTACGTGCAGACTCCCCGCTTCTCTCCCGACGGATCGAAACTCGCCATTTTATTCATCGAGGGCATGCCTCGCGTCGCCGGACCGTTGCAACCCATGACTCCACTAGCCGGGGTGATCGATCAGAAGATTTTTGAAGAGCGGATCGCAACCCTTGACTTGAGCACGGACCACCTCACCCAGGTGACACCCGCAGACATGTACGTCTACGAATATGACTGGACTCCTGATGGAAAAGCCTGGGCGGCAACCGCGGCACCTGGTTCCGGCGACGCGAACTGGTGGATCTCCCGTCTCTATCTGGTGAATGCGCAGAGTGGCGAGCTGCACGAGATTTATAAACCGAAGCTGGAGCTCGCGGAGCCCCGCGTCTCTCCGGACGGAAAGAGTGTAGCGTTTATCGAAGGATTGATGAGCGATGCAGGCCTGACGGGCGGCGAGATCCATGTCGTCCCGGCGGCGGGAGGAGCTGACCGAAATCTTACCCCGAATAGCAAAACGTCTCCTTCGTCGCTGGCATGGAAGTCTCCCGACGTCATCGTTTTCGCCCAAGACGTGGATGGAAACTCCAGCTTCGCCACCGTCAGCGCCGGTACCGCTGCCGTACAGACACTTTGGACCGGCGAGGAACTGGCCGCTGCGACCACCGATGCGTGGGTTCCGGGCGGCTCGTTCTCCCGCGATGGATCGGTCACGGCAATTGCGCGTCAATCGGCGGGTTCTCCTCCGGAAGTTTGGGCCGGCACAATCGGCAAATGGAAGCAGCTCACCAACCTCAACGCTGGAGTCAAGCCAGCCTGGGGCGAGATGCGCAACGTGCATTGGATGAACGGCAGCACGCGAGTGCAGGGCTGGCTGTTGTTGCCTAAGGACTATGCCTCCGGCAAAACCTATCCGCTGGTGGTGAACGTCCACGGAGGTCCGTCTTGGGCGTGCACCTCCCTCTGGGACGAAAGCGAAATGGGTCCACAATCGGCGATAGGTTATTTTGCTCTCTGCCCGAATCCGCGCGGCAGTTATGGACAAGGGGAATCGTTCACGCAGGGTAACGTGAAAGATTTCGGCGGCGGCGATTTCCAGGACATCATGGCTGGCGTGGATTCCATCTCGAAGGAATACCCCATCGATGCCAACCGCATCGGCATTCGCGGACACAGCTACGGCGGTTATATGACGATGTGGGCCGTGACACAGACCCATCGTTTCGCGGCAGCGGTTGCAGGCGCGGGCATCTCCGACTGGCTGAGCTACTACGGTCTGAATGACATCGACGAATGGATGATTCCGTTTTTCGGCGCATCGGTGTATGACGACCCCGCTGTCTACGCCAAGAGCGAACCGATGCACTTCGTCAAAGCTGTACGAACGCCGACGCTGATTCTGGTGGGCGATCGCGATGGCGAAGTTCCGATGGAACAATCGGTCGAATGGTGGCGTGCTCTCTCGACCATGCACGTGCCGACAAAACTAGTGGTCTATCCGAACGAGGGGCACATGTTCATCAAGCCCGCCGACGCGCGCGACTATGCCTTGCGCTCTCTCGAGTGGTTCGAGGAGTGGTTCGCCAAAGCGCCGCAGTAGCTTAGATTGTTGCGGCAGATCGCCTGGTCAGATGTCGCCTTGCTTCCCGCGGACACGAACATACACCAGGGAAAAGCTCGAACCGGTTCCGCTTTTGTTCGGTTCAATAGCCACCGCGTGCTGGTTATTTTCTGTGCCAACTTTTAGCTCCGTCACCGGGCCCGTATTGTCCCCTTCACATTTCACCCCTTTAGCGGGCTGATTAGGAGCATCGTCATCGCTCACGTCAGCGTGGCTGTCGCCATGTTCGCGAGTGTGGCACTCGACTACCTTGCCGTATTTCTTTAATTTGTCGCGATAGAATTCGACGATTTTGCCCGGCGCGTCGTCGGAATCGTATTTCGCTGCCACCAACTTTACGCCAAAAGCCTCGGTAAACAGGCTGAGATTTGCCGAGGCGTCGTTCTTCTCGTCGTGTCGCCGGCGCGCGCCCGGATAAAGTGGCAATCCTGCTTTTTCGGCATCCGCATCAGTGCCCACATGCAGGTCGCCGGCATTGCTCTGGATATCAATATGCTTATCCTGATCGCCGTCAGATTTCTGAGGTTCGGCCGCGAAGCTGGCCAGTACCACCGCAATTCCAACTGCGGCTAGGAGCGTCAAACGAATCAAAATGGATCGAAGCATAACCTCCCCTTCTCCAACTAAGACACCGCTCTAGATTTCCGCATCCTTGCCGTGGGTGCGCACGTAAACCAGCGAAAAACTTGATCCCTTGCCTTCCGGTTCTACGGCAACGATGTGCTGATCGTCTTTCCTGCCCACCTTGAGTTCAGCGTCGTTGCCGCCTCCGCCTTCACAGGTCAACTCGTTCGAAGCACTCTTGGAGCCCTGCGATCCCATTTTCATATCCAGATGCAGGCTGGAAGTGCGGCATTCCAGAACCTTCCCATATTTTTTCAACTGTTCTCTGTAAAAAGACAGAACTTTAGCCGGCGCATCGGCAGACTCATACTCCAAAGCAACAACCTTTATGCCGTATCCGAAGCCTGAGATATTCACGTTGGCGCTCTTATCGCTTCCGTCGGAATCCTTTTCCTTCAATTGAGCACCGGGATAAACCGCCAGTCCGATGTCGGAGACGTCTGCCTGTTGGCTGACGTGGACGCCTCCGAGCAGCGTTTTGATGTCCACTTGCTTATCTCGCCCGTTCGCCTCTTTCTGCACATTCACGCTGCACGCCGGCAAGAAAAGAAGTGCGGCAAAACTGCTTGCGGCGATCACACCCGAAGCAAGTTTATTTCTGCGCATGTTGAGTTCCTCCACTGGCGACCTTTACCGGACGCTCAAGACCAGCGCCCCGCGCGGCCACATTGGGGATGCTGACGGGAAGATGCCCCCGAACCGCAACTTCCCCGAACAAGGCCTTGACCGCGGCTATTTCCGAAACGCTTGCGTTGGAGAACGTACACAGGTAATTCTCGATTTTAGGAAAGTCGGCCGCAAGGTACGGATTCCCCATGGCTACGACCGCAGTTCTGTCCGCGTTGTGATCCAGTATCTGCTGCAGCAGTGCTCCAGTCGCGTCCGCCATGGCAACGGTGTTTCCGATCTTCCCCGCGCTCGGGACAACATATACCGCGGCAACCACGGTTTGAGCCTCGTTCCCTGCCTTCATCACCTCGTCGCTCATTCCAGCCGCCACGCGCGGGTCTACATAGATCAGGTGAGCGTCAGGAATCCGCGCTAGAAATTCTCGGCTGAACGCACGGCCGGACTCCGTCCGCACGTCGTCGGAAAAGACTACCGCGACCACCTGGTTGTGAGTCTCCTCCTGTTTTGTATACGGAAGCCCGGCCTTCGCGGTTCCCTGGTTCTTGATCGACGATTTGAGCGGCAGCACCTTGCCATTATCACGAACCAGGGTGACAGCGTCGCTGGCCACCTGCTGGCCAAAAGCGAGGTTCTCCGGCTTCCCCACGAAGGTTGCGATCGCCTTCACATCGACGGTGCGAGCGTCCTGCAGGCCGAGAGATGCCTTTGTCTTCAGAATCTTGAGAACGGAGCTGTCCAGGCGCTCGCGGGAGATTTCGCCGGACTGGACCGCCTGCATCATTGCATCGTAGGAAGCGGGGAAGTCGGCGGGAATGAGAAGTAGATCATTTCCAGCCTTGAAGGCCTCCACTGCGGCCCGTCCGATGTTGTTATCGAAAAGATGCGTCAAACCAGCCATGTCGAGCGCGTCGGTGACAACGATTCCCTGAAACCCAAGCTGCCTCTCCAGCAGATCCGAGACAATCACAGGAGAAATCGTGGCCACGTGGTTGGGATCGGGATCGAGCGCAGGAACAGTAACGTGCGCGACCATCACCGAGTCCACGCCCGCCGCGATGGCCTGGCGAAATGGCGGCAGCTCGATAGAATCGAGATGAGCGCGGTTCACGTTCACGCTGGCGACGCCCAGATGCGAATCGGTTGCCGTATCCCCATGGCCAGGAAAATGTTTGACCGTGGTCAGCATTCCGCCCTCATGCGCGCCCTTGATATATGCCGCGACTAGGTCGCCCACCTGTTTGGGATCTTCGCCGAACGACCGCGTGTTGATGATGGGATTGGCCGGGTTCGAATTAACATCAGCGTCAGGAAAGAAGTTCCAGTGGACGCCAATGGCGCGCGACTCTTCGGCGGTGATCCGCCCGAAAGCCTCAGCATCTTCCAACTTGCCATCGCCGCCAAAAGCCATGGCATGCGGGAAGACGGTGGCTCCCATCAGGCGCATGGGGACGCCACGTTCAAAATCGGCGGCAAACAGAAGCGGCAGTTTGGAATCACTTTGCAACCGGTTAAGCAATTCGGCAGCTTCGTAAGGTTCGCTGCGTAGAAGATACGGACCATCCACATGCACAGTCATGGCAAACGATCCGACGTGATACTTCTGCATGGAGTCGCGCAGTTGCAGGTATTCCGGATTTTCCACGTTGAGAAAACTGGCGCGGCACCAGATCATGAATACTTGACCGACTTTTTCTTCCAAAGTCAGCTTGCGTAATGTTTTCTCCGCCCACTTTTCGCCGCCGTGAGTGAGGTGGATTGGACCGGGACGCTGATATTTTTCCTTGGGAAACGCAGCGGTTGTGCTCGTAAGAACAAAGAGTAGGAAGGCAAGTCTGCGGCGCATGCTGAGAACGATAGCAGAAGGGCGGGTTTCAGGTCTTAGGTTGCAGGTCTAAGGTCTTAGGCGTTGGGCTTCAACCGGGCAACGAAGGCAAAGAGCAAGCTGCGACCTCTCGCGCTAACCTAGGACCTAAGACCGGAGACCCGCGACACAGCTTCCTGCTGAATCTGCGGATCATCCCCAAAGCCCCGCAACCACCGGACCTCCGGCTCGCGGCGAAACCATGTCATCTGCCGCTTGGCATAGTTGCGATGAGCTTGTTGCGAAGATCGTAGTGCCCCCTCACCTGTGAGTTCTCCGCGTAGGAGTTGCACGGACTGTTTATATCCGAGCGACGAGAGTGGCCCGGCGCTATCCCCGTACTGCTCCAGCAGCCGCTTCGCTTCTTCTACCAATCCAAGTTCAAACATTTGCTGCGCGCGGCGGTTGATTCGCTCGTAAAGAGCCTGACGTTCTGGATCAAGGCCCAGCCGAAGAATGCGAAATCCTCGCAGAGGGTCGCGCCCATGCTGTTGCCAAAGGTCTGTTATCTTTTGCCGCGAGGATAAGCAAACCTCAATGGCGCGAACGAGCTTGGGCGCATCGTTGGCATGAATCTTCCCGGCGGCAGCGCTATCGAGACGGTGGAGGATACGGTGAAGATAGCTGGGGCCGCGGCTCTTTGCTCGTTCGCGCAATCGCTCGCGCAGCTCTTCAGAACGTTGCGGGCCTGGAAAAAATCCCTCCAGCAGGGCGCGCAGATAGAGTCCCGTTCCGCCGACGACGATGGGCAAATGATGGCGAGACTTAATCTCCTCGATCACTTGCCTCGCCTGGCGCGCATATTCGCCGGCCGTGACGTGGCTAGTTGGCGCAACGTAATCGAGCAGATGATGGGGGGCGCGGGCTCGTTCGGAGACAGTGGGCTTGGCGGTGCCGATATCAAACTGGCGGTACATGGCGACCGAATCGCAGTTCACGATCTCGCCATGGAAATGTTCTGCGAGCGCCAGGGAAAGTGCGGTCTTCCCACTGGCCGTGGGACCAACTACAACCACGAGCAGCGGTTCAGGCGCCACGGTTAGCGCAGGCGCCACGGTTAGCGCATGCTCCACTGAATGGCATGCCAGTAACGAACCAAGGTGAGCACGAGCAGCAGAAAAGCGATCAGCAGCAGGCCGGAAGTTTCCGTGGCATAAATCGAGTGTCGGCGATGCTTGCGGTTGGAATCGTTCTGGCGTTGAGCCTTCACCACGCCAAATATTGTACGCCGCGCCCAAACGGCATGCGATGCTACACTACGCATCGTTAGTGATCGCTTTGATGCTATGCCCGCTTTCTCAGGCAACCAGTCCGGCAGAATCGCGCGGTTCGGAGTGTTTGAGCTCGACTACTCTGCCCGGAGAGCTTCGCAAGAACGGCGCGAAGCTTCGGCTCCAGGAACAGCCGTTTCAAGTGCTGCTCCTCCTGCTGGAGCGCGGCGGTGACTTGGTCACTCGCGAGGAGATGCGCCAGAAATTGTGGCCCGCTGACACCTTCGTGGATTTCGATCACAGCCTGAATACGGCCGTGAACAAGTTGCGGGAAACCATGCGAGATTCGGCGTCCAGTCCGCGCTACATCGAGACGCTCGCGCGGCGGGAATATCGATTCATTGCGCCAGTGGAAACCGCAGCGGTTCAGACGGGAAGTGGAAGCGCAGGCTCGTCTGCTGTAAATCCACCTTCGGCGCAATTCCATTCTGAACTGGAAGTTCCGATTCCAAGGCGTGGGCTGACCCGCGGATTGTTTGCCCTGGTTCAGGTGATGTATTTGATCTTCTACCTGGTGGCACTTTTTCGATTGCATGCGCTCCAGGGAATCGCGGAGTCTTTCTTGTCGGGATGGCATGCAACCGTGCTGGTGGCGGCAGTGATGGCAACCGCAGGGATTTCGCTACGCTGTTATCTGCTCTCCGCCGTGGGATTCGACTACCAGCGCCTGGGTGAGAAATTTCAGCAAATGTTACCGTTCATCCTGGCGCTGGATCAATTGTGGGCCGTCGCTCCATTCCTGCTGATGCAGAAGATCGGCCTGGGCGCGGCTTTCGGAGCAAGCGCAGCACTGCTCTATGTGCCCTTTTCGGAGAGAACCCTGATCCGCATGGCCTATGTGGGAACCCGAGCGGGCGAGTAGAGCGCCTAACCCGTGAGGAGGAACGCGATGGCGCAACAACCGCTAGCGCCCGAAGACCCGTCCGGCGAAAACAGACCTTCCCAGGTTCAATCTGACTCGTCGCAAACTTCGCCAGGCACCGACACTGTAGACGTTCCCCAGTACGGCTTGCTCAAGGTACTGGTGCTGCATCTGCTGCCGGGAGCGCTGGCCACCCTCGCTTATCTTGCCTTGGTCCCCCTCGCGTCGCGCGTTCATTTTCCTACAATGTCCGCTTTGCTGCTTTCTGCGGCTATCGCGCTCGTTCCGCTCGAAATGGGGCACCTCTTGCTCCAGGGAAAACGGCTTAACGGGTGCTGGTCGCTTGCCGGAATTGTGCTCTACCAACGGAAGTGGGCTGGCTGGCGTTATTTCCTGATGGCCCTAGGCCTGTTCGTCTTGTCCGTTGCAGGGTATACATTATCCGAGCCGCTCGACCACGTTTGGAAACACGTGGCGTTCTCCTGGCTGCCTGGGCGGTATGTCTTCTCAGACCTCGAGCAGTATGCGCAATTCAGCCGCACTGTGTTGATCGTCACGTTTTCTGCCCGGCTGTTACTGGATGGATTTCTCTTCCCCATCGTTGAAGAGCTCTATTTTCGTGGGTATCTGCTGCCTCGCATGTCACGCTTCGGTTGGGCTGCACCTTTCCTCAATTGCGCTTTATTCTCCATTTATCATTTCTGGCAGCCCTACAATTTGCCCACAATATTCTTCGTCTCTTTGCCTATGGTATTCGCAGTTTGGAAGAGCAAGAATGTCCGGGTAGGCATTTATACTCACATTCTGCTGAACGTCGTTGGGGGGATAACAACCCTGATAACAGTGCTTCACCCTTCATAAGAGTTTGCGACAATTCTTCGGGATTCGGGAACTAACCTCACGAATCTCGCGTAATTACGTCTAAGAGGCTGCGGCGGACGTGTGCGTTGCTGGAGGAATCCTATGACATTAACCTCCAAAATCTTTTTCGTTTGCAAAGATTTTTCATGGCGTCTATGCGGCGACCGCGGTTAGTTGGGCTGTCACAGGCGTGAGCTGGGCAACTGTGGAGCGTAACGCA
>Ga0182015_10000247_pt1 | contig 77953 bp, 70 predicted proteins | sample 712P3MmetaG_FD_120478 | JGI IMG/M metagenome (GOLD analysis project Ga0182015, IMG submission 120478) | Permafrost microbial communities from Stordalen Mire, Sweden - 712P3M metaG | ecosystem: Environmental > Terrestrial > Soil > Wetlands > Permafrost | place: Sweden: Stordalen | collected...
GCTGCCTCCCGTAGGAGTCTGGACCGTGTCTCAGTTCCAGTGTGGCTGGCCATCCTCTCAGACCAGCTAACGATCATAGCCTTGGTGAGCCGTTACCTCACCAACTAGCTAATCGTGCGCGGGTTCCTCCATCGACGCCCTTGCGAGCTTTGAGTCCAGGGACCGAAGTCTTAGGAATGTTATGCGGAATTAGCCTCGCTTTCGCGAGGTTATTCCCCATCGAAGGGCAGATTACCCACGTGTTACGCACCCGTGCGCCGTGCGCCATCTGTATTGCTACAGACGCGCACTCGACTTGCATGTGTTAAGCACGCCGCCAGCGTTCGTTCTGAGCCAGGATCAAACTCTCGTTTGAAGCTGGTTGCTTGGCGAAAAAAAATCCCGGGATTTGCATCCCAGGCAGCCTGCCAAGCGAATTAATGTCGCTCGATTTACTCAGACCAATCGGGCTCGAAAAGCGCGATTGGTTTCGAACGGATTCTGGCACATCGTATCGATTGTCAAAGAGCAAGACCTCCCTGTCATGCAGAAAGGCTACGAACAACTCAACGAGTATCTCAAGGGGTGGCATGATTGTCAACCACTGATTAAGGATTTCCACACCGATGCACAGGCTGCTGGTAAGTCTATGCGGGGTGGTAGGATACGCGGACGGGCGAAGAAACTTTCGCAAAGATTTTTCACCATGAAAAAAAATCGCAACGCGAAAAATGAAGATCGCGGCGGATCGCGCGATTTGGCGCGGAGCGTTTTTGCGGCGCTGGAGCAGCTGGGCGTCTGGCGTTCCGGGTTGAAAATTGGCGTGGCGGTTTCTGGCGGCGCGGATTCCGTGGCGCTGTTGCGGATGATGATGGATGTGCGAGACGCATATCGCGCCGACGCACCGATGGAAATTGCGGTGGTGCATTTCAATCATCAATTGCGTGGACGCGCGGCTGACGCCGACGAGCGATTCGTGCGCAAGCTGGCTGATATGCATGGACTGGCGTTTCATTTGGGAAGCGCGGATGTGGGCGCGGCGGCGAAACGCGCGAAGCGGAATGTGGAGGATGCCGGACGGCGGGAGCGGTACGCGTTTTTTGCGCGGCTGGTGAAGGAGGGCCGCGTGGATTGCGTGGCCACCGCGCACACCACGGACGATCAGGCGGAGACGGTGCTGGCGCACATTCTGCGCGGCACGGGATTGGCGGGACTGGGCGGAATTCATCCGGTTTCCGGAGCGGTGGTGCGGCCGCTGCTGGGAATTCGACGCGCGGAATTGCGGCGCTATCTGAAACTGCGGAAGCAGAATTGGCGCGAGGACGCGACGAATCGCGACACGGCGCAGACGCGGGCGCGAATTCGGAAAAAGCTTATTCCCCTGCTCGAAAAACAATTCCAGCCGGAGGTGGTGGCGCACCTGGCATCGCTTGCGGAACACGCCCGAGAAGATGAAGAATTTCTGAATGCGGCCGCGGCCACCAAGCTTGCCGGGGCGCTGCATAACGGGCCGGCCAAAGATGGGCGGAAGGACGAGGTGCGGATTCGCGCGGATGAGCTTGCGGGACGCGGAGCAGCGATGGCCGTCAGCGGACGGATGGTGCGCAAAATCGTGAAGGCGTGCAAGGCGCGCGAGGGAGAATGGGGCGCGCAACATGTCGGCAGCGTTCTTGAATTAGCACGGCGCGGAAAGAATGGGACGCGGTTGCTGCTTCCTGGCGGCGTCGAAGTGCGCCGAGAAAAAGAAACGCTATCGTTTCGCGGGACCGCGGGCCCCCGCGGCACTCCTGAGGCGGCGATTGAATACGCGCACGAAATCGCGATCGGCGCGGGAGAGCGCAGCGTTAGCATCCCTGCACTCATGTGCGCATTTCGCTTCAGACAGATTGACTGGGTTCGTGATAGGAGGGAAACTAGTGAGACGTGGTCCGTTGCGGATTGCGCTCGACTGGAAGGTCCGTTGGCGCTGCGCAATTGGCGGCCGGGGGACCGGCTGCAACCCGCGGGAAGTAACCGTGTTCACAAGCTGAAACGGTTGCTGAACGAAAAAGGCGTGAGCCGCTGGGAACGCAACGGCTGGCCGGTGTTGACGAGCGGCGGGGAAATTATCTGGGCCCGCGGACTTGGCGTGGCCGCGAAGTACGCAGCCAATGAGGAAACACGAACGGCTTTGCTGATCGACGAGGAACCATTTTGAGCGCAATCCTTTCGCCCGCGAAAATAGCCAGCCGAGTTGCAGTTTTGGGGCGAGAGATTTCGCGGGCAAACCAGGGGCGCCGGCTGGATGTAGTTATCACGATGGACCGGGGATTTATTTTCGGCGCGGATCTGGTGCGGCACCTGAGCAGCCCCACGGTCTGTCATTTCGTGCGGGAAGACGTGCGCGACGTGGAGCACGGCGGGCATGCGCGGCGCGAAGTTTTTTTTGGGGTGCGTCCGGAACTGCAAGGCCGCGACGTACTGCTGGTGGACGCGGTGATCGACAGCGGCGTAACGCAGGAATTTCTGTTGCGGCGTTTGGGCGAGGGCAAACCGCGATCCTTGCGCATGGCGGTGCTGCTGGACAAGCCGGAACGGCGGCGCGTGGCGCTGGAGCCTGATTACTTTGGCTTCCGAACTGCATCTAAAGATATATGGGTGGGCTACGGGCTGGCGGCATCGAACGGCACGGGTCGCAATGGCCGACAGCTTTCGACGGTCACGGGCTCCCGAAAGAGCGGGGCGAGCGCGGCGGGGAAGAAAAAAATTAAGGGGCGTAAGAAGTAGGCGCGTAGTTTTCAGAGAGCGGCGAAAAGATTTTTCGGGTTTTGCCAGCGGCTTTTTGGGTGGCTGGGCGGGCGGCTTCTTGGGGATCGAGTGAGGTCAAAGTGAATTCGAGTTCCACAGTAAAGACAGTTCTGTTCTGGATTTCAATTGTTTTCCTGGGCGTGATGCTCTGGAAATTGGTGTCCGCCAACGGCGCGCAGACGCGCGAAGACGAGCCCAGCTACAGCGAGTTCGTGAGCAGGGTGGATCAGGGCGAAGTCAAAGAGGTGACGCTGTATCTGTCCCCGAATAGCTACGAGCTCCAGGGTGAATACACCAAAGAACACAAAAAATTTCACACCACCATTTTCAAGGAAGCCGCGCCCGATCTGATGAAGACGCTGCGCGACAAAGCGGTGCAAATCAAAGTAAAGGAAGTACACAGCGGGGACTGGGTGTTGATCCTGCTGAATGCTTTGCCGTTGTTGCTGCTGGCGGGATTTGTGTTTTTCCTGATGCGCCAGATGCAAGCGGGCGGGAATAAGGCGCTGAGTTTCGGCAAGTCTCGCGCGCGCTTGCTTTCGGCGCAACAGAAAAAGGCCACGTTTAAGGATGTGGCCGGAACCGACGAGGCCAAAGAAGAGTTGCAAGAAATTATTGAATTCCTGAAAGACCCGCAGAAGTTTCAGAAGCTGGGCGGTCGCATTCCGAAAGGTGTGCTGCTCGTCGGACCTCCAGGAACAGGAAAGACCTTGCTCGCGCGAGCCATCGCGGGTGAAGCGAACGTTCCCTTCTTCTCCATTTCCGGTTCGGACTTCGTGGAGATGTTTGTGGGTGTGGGCGCCAGCCGCGTGCGCGATTTGTTTGAACAAGGAAAGAAAAACGCGCCGTGTATCATCTTTATCGATGAAATTGATGCGGTGGGACGCCATCGTGGCGCTGGACTTGGGGGCGGGCACGACGAGCGTGAGCAAACCTTGAACGCCTTGCTGGTGGAGATGGATGGATTTGAATCCAACGAAGGCGTGATTTTAATTGCCGCAACCAACCGTCCGGATGTGCTCGATCCGGCGTTGCTGCGGCCGGGAAGATTTGACCGGCGCGTGGTTGTGGCCCGGCCGGACGTCAAGGGGCGCGAAGAAATTCTTCGCGTACACACCCGCAAGGTGCCCATCTCGGACGATGTGGATCTTTCGATCATCGCACGCGGCACCCCGGGATTTTCCGGGGCGGACCTCGCCAACCTGGTGAACGAAGCGGCGCTGTGGGCCGCACGGCAAAACCGCAAGTTCGTGCTGATGGTGGACTTTGAAATGTCCAAGGACAAAGTGATGATGGGCGTCGAACGGCGCTCCATGATTCTGTCCGACGAAGAAAAGAAAAACACCGCGTACCACGAGGCCGGACACGCGCTGGTGGCGGCGATGACGCCGGGCGCCGATCCGGTCCATAAGGTGACGATTATCCCGCGCGGCATGGCGCTAGGCTTGACCATGCAATTGCCGATCGACGACAAGCACACCTACACGCGGGGCTACCTGGAGACCATGCTGGCCGTGCTGATGGGCGGACGCTCCGCGGAAGAAATTTTCCTGGGGCACATCACCACCGGCGCGGGCAACGACATCGAACGCGCCACGGAAATTGCGCGCAACATGGTCTGCGAGTGGGGCATGAGCGGGCTCGGACCTTTGGCGTTCGGCAAAAAAGACGAAGCCATCTTCCTGGGCCGCGAAATCACCCAGCATCGCGACTACTCGGAAGATACGGCGATTCAGATCGACAAAGAAGTGAAGCGCATCGTAAGCGAGGGTTACGACAAGGCGCGCGCGGTGCTGAACAACAACAAGGAAACCCTGGAGCGCATTGCCATGGCGCTGCTGGAGCGGGAAGTAATTGACGGCTCGGAAGTGCAGTTGCTGATGGAGAACAAGCCACTGCCGGAAAAGCCGCGAACGCCGCCTCCTCAGCCGCCGCAGGCTGCTCCGAGCGCGGATCCCAAGGTGGTGCGGCCCGAACTGCGGCCCGCGCCGGGATTTACGCGTGGAGAGAATCCCGCCAAGGCCTAACTTGGCAGCTGGTGGTTTTCGACGAGGGGCACGAATTATCGTGCCCCTTTTATTTTGCGATTCGACCAGGTGCGGCGGAACGCAAAAATGCGTAGACTACGCCTATGGCAAAGCAAAATACCGACAATCTGAACGTGAGTTGTCCGTGCTGCCAGGCGAAGTTGGTGGTGGACCCGATCTTCGGCGCGGTGCTCTCGCATGAAGCGCCGGTGCGCCCCGGACCAAACGTGGATTTGAGCGACGCGCAGAAAATCTTGAACGAACAAAACCGCCAGCGCGAAGATAAATTTGCGGATTCCTGGTTTCAGGAGAGCAATAAGGAAGACATCCTGGCGAAAAAGTTTGAGGAAGCGATGAAGAAGGCCAAGGACGCGCCGGTCACGAAGCCCATTCGCGATTTTGATTTGGACTAGGGCGCGGCAACCCTTCTTCCGTGTTCACCCGTAAAAAATATAAATTGAAACTTCGGTCTGGCACACTCGCGCTCGGCGATCACACGCTCGTTATGGGCGTGTTGAATGTCACGCCGGACAGCTTTTCGGATGGCGGAAAGTTTCTTGGTGTCCGGGATGCCGTAAAGCAGGCGTTGGCTATGGAAAAGGCCGGCGCGCAGCTGATCGATATTGGCGCGGAGTCGACGCGGCCAGGTTCGCTTGAAACGACCGCCGAAGAAGAGTTGCGGCGTTTGCTGCCGGTTCTGAAAGCGCTAAGCGGTAGATTACGAATTCCGATCTCGGTGGATACTCGGAAGGCAGCGGTGGCGGAGGCCGCGCTGCAGGCGGGCGCCGAGATTATAAACGACGTCTCGGGACTGCGGCACGATGCAGCGTTGGCACGCGTGGTCGCCAAACATAAAGTGCCGCTGACCTTGATGCACATGCGCGGCGAGCCGCGGACGATGCAAAGAGCAGGTTTCGCGCGCGATGTTCTGACGGACGTGGCGCGAGGACTTCGGAAGAGCATCGCGATAGCGCGGGCGCACGGCGTTGCAAAAGCAGAGATCTTGCTCGACCCGGGAATTGGCTTTGGAAAGAGCTGGCCGCAGAATTACGAGCTTCTCGCGAAGCTGGAGGAGCTGGCCAAGCTTGGCTACCCACTGGTGGTGGGTACGTCGCGCAAAGGCTTCCTCGGTGCGGCTCTGGCGCGTGGCGGAAAATCGCTGCCGACGAACGAGCGCATTTGGGGAACGGCGGCGACCGTGGCCGCCAGCATCCTGCACGGCGCGCACATCGTACGTGTGCACGATGTGGCCGAGATGGCGCAAGTAGCGCGCGTTACAGATTGTGTGTTGCGGCCGGAATTGTCGCCAAAGAATTGACGAGCATCGCGCAGAGCTTCACGCCGGTGGTTAGGTATAATGCCGTCGCAAGAATTTCCGCGATTGTTCCGAAAGGCTTTTATTTTATGACCATGCACGTTGCGGCCCCTGCCGGCGCGGCTCTTTTTGCTATTTTGCTATTCAGCATTCCGTTGTCCGCGCAACTGCCGCGAGTGACTTCCGATCCTTTGCATCCCACGCAAATGATTCAAGGCGGCGCGTGCTCGGCGACGGAAGTTTCGTCCTGCGCTGAAGCGGCGGGGAAAATTCTGCCGCTGGTGATGGGACCCTCGCCGATGGAAGAAAATTTGCGGCGTCTGACAGATGAAATCGGTGGACGCGTTACCGGTTCGCCGGAAATGGCCAAGGCGGTGGAGTGGGGTGTCGGAGCATTCCGCGCGGCGGGCATTCCGGTGCACACCGAAAAATATACGTTGCCCGTGAGCTGGGCTGCCGGCGAAACAAAGCTGGGGTTGTTGGGGCTGGAGTTGCTGGGGCTGGACGCCGCGGGAATTGAGAAATTTCCGCTGCGTCTGGCGGCGGAAGGATGGTCGCCTGCGACGCCTGCGGGCGGCATCGAAGCGAATATTGTGGACGTCGGCTACGGCACGGAGGCGGATTTCGCCAATGCCAAAGGCTCGCTGAAGGGCGCGATGATTCTGGTGAACGGCGACGTGAGCGTGACGTGGACGGATCTTTTTGCCGAGTACCTTCGCGCGCCGGACATTATCGAGCGCGCGATGAAGTCGGGGGCTGCGGCGATTCTGTGGACCAGCCAGCGGGAAAGATTATTGTTATATCGCCACACCAACACGGGCGACGGAGCGCTGGAAGAGCTTCCGCAAGCCGTCGTGGCGCGCGAAGATGCGCTGCGTCTTTCGCGGCTGGTCGCGGCGCATCCTGGAAAAATACGCGCGCGCTTCAAGATGAACAACCGAATCGGGGGCGCAGTGGAGCAGGAAAACGTGGTCGGGGAAATTCGCGGCTACGAAAAACCCGACGAGGTGGTTTTGTTAGGCGCTCACCTCGATTCCTGGGAACTGGGCACCGGGGCGCTGGACAACGGCTGCAACGCCGCGATGGTCATCGAAGCGGCGCGCGCAATCAAGGCCACCGGACTTGTTCCGCGGCGCACCATCCGCTTTGTGCTGTTCAGCGGTGAAGAGCAAGGCATGCTGGGTTCGTGGGCCTACGTAAAATCGCACGATGCGGAGCTGGACAAAATTCGCGCTGCAATCATCTTCGATTCAGGAGTGGGTCGCGTGACGGGCTACTCGCTCGGCGGGCGCCGGGACATGGAGGATCCCGTACGCGAGGCGCTGAAACCGCTGGACTCCTGGGACGTCAACCAGCACACCCAGGACGCCGACATTGGCACCGACAATTTTGATTTTCTTTTGCAGGGCGTACCGACGCTGGTTGCCAATCAAGCGGTAGCAAATTATCTGCAGAACTACCACGCGGCCTCCGACACGTTGGATAAGGTCGACATGCGCGAACTGAAATTGAATACGGTAATCGCGGCGCTCACCGCGTGGGGCCTGGCGGATCGCACCACGCCCTTCGGCAAACGACAAAGCCGCGCGGAAATCGAAAGCGTCCTAAAAGAAACTGGCCTCGACCAGCAACTGAAGGCTTTAGGCTATTGGGACGTCTGGCAAAATGGCACGCGGGGCAGGAAACCCTAACCTGGCTACGCATCGTTTGAATAGCGCCGAAAACGCATGCCAGCCGCGAATACCCGCTATAATAGTGAAGTGACTGATCCTTTCCCCGCAAAAGCTGAGGCCGCCTCCATACGCATTCTGGCCCTCGACTATGGGCGTTCGCGCATCGGAATAGCACTGGCGGATTCGGCCGTGGGACTGGCGCAACCGTTCTGCACGCTGCAGCGTATCAATCGTAATGAAGATATGCGCCGGCTTCGCGAAATGGCGCGCGAGCGTGGCGTGAAGCAGATTGTCGTGGGGCTGCCACTGCGGCTCGACGGCACGCGCGGCGAAATGGCCGAGGAAGCGGAAGGATTTGCACAGCGCTTGCGAAAACAAATCGGCGTGCCGGTGGAAATGGTCGACGAGCGCCTGACGAGTTGGGAAGCCGAACGATTGCTGGAGGAAGTGCAGGGTCGGGTGATGAAGGATCCCGCCACCCACGGTAAGCCTTCGAAAAAAGATTTGGGGCGAGTCAGCGTGGATGCCGTCGCCGCGGCGGTGATACTGAAGGAATATTTGGGGCGGAGACAGGCCGCGAGTATCGAACCTTGAGACCGGAAAAATAAAAACTGTTTCGCTTGGTGTGGGTTGACGAGCCGGTTTCAGTGACACTTGGGGCGAGCTTGAGATTTTTGTTCACATTGTTTTTGCTGGCAGGGCTCGTCGCGGCGGCGGGGGCGGCATGGTTGTGGTACGGCATTACCCAGCCGTACCAGGGATTTGGCGTCGACGGCGTTTTCGTGGACGTGCCGCATGGCGCATCGAGCCGCGCGGTAGGGCACCTGCTGCAAAGCAATGGCGTAATTCGCAACGCCAAAGCGTTCGAGCTTTATGCCCGGCGCAAGAGCCCTCGCACAGTGCAGGCTGGGGAATATTTTTTCGATCACGCACTGAGCGGGCGCGATGTTTTCTGGAAGCTGGCAAAGGGCGACGTTTACGAGCAACCCTTCACCGTGAAAGAGGGCGATACCATGTTCGACATCGCCAAGGAGCTGGAAAAGGCCAAGCTCATGACGCGCGACGAATTCCTCGCCGCGGCGGGCGACCCTTCGCTGGTTCGCGACATCGCCCCCGGTGCGCCTACGCTGGAGGGATTTTTGTTTCCGGCGACGTATCATTTGTCGAGACATCCCGTGGCCACGGAGCTGACCGCGGACATGGTGCGCAAATTCAAGGAAGAGTGGACCGTGGCAAAGACCGGCGAAGCCACCACGAGCAGTCCCCAAAATACCGCGGCAGCTCCGGCAGCGATCGAGCCGAGCAACAACGTCACCACCGACGCGCGCCCGGTGCTGGCGGTAGTGACGCTGGCGTCGCTCGTCGAGCGCGAAACGCCACGCCGCGAAGAGCGGCCGCTGGTGGCGGGCGCGTTCAGCAATCGCCTCGAAAAGGGCATGGCGCTGCAGTGCGATCCCACCGTGGTATACGCCATGGAGCGCGTGCACAAATATCGCGGCTCGCTTTCCGGCAAAGATCTGAAATTCGATTCGCCCTACAACACCTACGAACACTCCGGCCTCCCGCCCGGACCCATCGCAAATCCAGGCGAAGCCTCCCTGCGCGCGGCCTTGCAACCGGCGGAGACCAAATACATCTATTTTGTAGCCAACACTCACGGAGGACATTTTTTTGCCGCGACCCTGGCGGAACACAATCGAAATGTGCTGAAGTACCGGCGGCTGCTCGAAGGCGGATCGGCGGATGAACCGCCGGCCCCCGCCGTGGTGCAGCACCCGGCCGGAGCACACCACAAAGGCGCGACGCGATGAGCGACACCCTGGACGCAAAAAACGAGCACGCCAAAGAGCACTCGAAAAAAGATCTAATCCTCGCGGCCGCTCGCGAGATCCAGACTACGAACTGGACGCCCGCGGAAATCGACCAATTGCGCCGCAGGCTGATCGCCCAGCACGGCGAAGCCGGAAAAACCAGCACGGAATATATCACCGAGGTTCTGAAATACGCCGGCTTCAAATTGCTGCTGACCCTGCAGGAAGAGGCCGAGGATCAATACGAAGAAGAGTTCGAAGATATTCTGCATTTCAAAACGCTGCAGGACGCGGAAGTCAGCCTGATGCGCCTGGATGAACTGATGCGCCGGTTCCAGACCCACGGCGAAAAGGCCGCGGTCGAACGCGTGCTGAACGTCGCGCGCCTCGGCAAACGCCGCGCGGAAATGATCGCGCGCAACCAAAAAGTACAGGCGCAAAAACGCGCGGAGAAGGAAGAGATGGCCAGTTGGTTCCGGATCTGGCTGGAAACCCCGGATGCCTTCTTTGACTGGCTGGACGTACGCAAGCAATCGCCGGAATTTCAGAGCAAATTTCCGCAGTGGGAGTCCGAGGAATGAGCACGAATGGCGCGACGATCACCGGCGGCAATTCCATGGAGCTGCCTCCGTTCTCGCTGGAAGTGCAGGCGCTGGACATCGGCCCGGGCATCAAGTCCGTGGGCCTGGAATTGATCGGGACGGAAAATCGTGAACCGGTAAACGGTCCGCAAGCCGCGGAGATTTGGACGGCGGTGGTACTGGCGCTCGCGGCGGGCGAAACGTACACCATAGATTTTTTCAGTCACATCGTCCGCGTCACCGAGTTCTGCATCGCGCATCACATTAGCTTTCGCCCCGCCGGCGGGCGCTCCCTGGTGCTGCATGAGCCCAACGCGGAACATCTGCGGGAACTTTTTGAGCGATTCGAGGCAGAATCCTTTGGGATCCGCGCAGGTGCTACAGCCAGGCAACCGGATACGGCACTCGAGGCGGATCTCTCGAGGCGCGGTTTGGACGCTTATCAACTGGCTTACGGGCGATATACGTTTTGTGGAATTTTAGAAGTCGGGGACGGCTGGCTCACCATACTGAGCGATACGATGTGGAGCAGTGAGGCGATCCGGCGCGTGCGGCCCGCGCTGCTACCTTTTGATGTGTACCTGGCACGGCCCCAGTGATGCGGCGGCCCGCGACGATCGGCGCACCCTGGCGGCGAAATTGCTCTTCCTCTTGGAGCAGGGACGGAAACGCTTGAGATTGCGGACGCTGACATGCATGCTCATGGCGACAGTGGCGGCAATTTCTTGCGGTTGCGCCGGGCACGTCGTAACAAAAACCACCATCACGCAGGGTGCGGCGAAGCCCATCGCCCGCGACGCCACTCGCGAGGAGCTGATCGACCGCTACAATTCGGTCGCTCGCGGGGTTCAAACATTGAACGCCACGGTAGAACTGAAGCCCACCGCCGGCTCGAAGTACAGCGGCGTGATTCAGGAGTACCACGAAGTGAAAGCGTTTCTGCTGGTGGCGCGGCCAGCCAACATCCGCGTCATCGGACAGGTGCCCGTGATCGGAAAGACGGCTTTCGATATGGCCAGCGATGGAGAAACGTTTCGCGTGTCCATCCCCTCGAAAAACAAATTTCTCGTTGGCTCGGTGGCCGTAACGCGCGCCAGCGATAAGCCCATCGAAAATCTCCGTCCCGAACACATGCTCGAGGCGTTTTTGTGGCCGGAAATTCGCAAGGAAGAGGAAGTGCTGTTCGAGGAATTTAATGACGAAAACGGCCGGTATTACGTGCTGACCGTGCTCCGCGGCGGCTACCGCACGGAGATTTTACGCAAGATTTGGTTCGATCGCGCCGATCTGCAGGTTTCTCGCTTGGAAGATTTTGCGTCCAAAGGCGTGTTGCTCTCGGACATTCATCTATCCGACTGGCGAGCGGTCGATGTGCCCGCAACAACGAGTGCGGCTGCCCCTGCCGGAGCGCCGGCGAGTGACGCGCTCGCAATTTTTGCCCACACCATCGCCATCGATCGCCCGCATGATGATTATCGCCTCGATTTGCAGGTCAACAAAATCACCTTGAACGAGCCCATCCCCGCGGCCCGCTTCCAGCTTGACCAGCCGCCGGGCTCCGAACTGGTCCACGTCGGAGCAGACGTGCCGGGCCAGCCGCAAAATCCCGCGCCCGCCAAGGATCAAAAACCATGATGTGGGAATTGATCCTCCGCAATCTCGTGCATCGTCCCATGCGCACGTTCATCAGCATCATGGCCGTGGGCGTGGAAGTTGCGCTGGTGGTCTTGATCGTGGGACTCACGTCCGGCCTGCTCACGGAGACCGCCAAGCGTATCGAAGGCATCGGCGCCGACATCATGCTGCAGCCGCCGGCCGCTTCCATTTTCCTCGGGTTCAGCGGCGCGCCGATGCCCATCAAAATCGGACAAAAGCTCGCCGAGCTAAAATACGTGCAAGCCGTGGCGCCCGCGCTGTTGCAGTTCAATTCCGCCGGCGCCGCCGAAGTCGTCTATGGCATCGACCCGGACTCCTTCCGCGCCGTTTCCGGCGGGTTTATATTCCTCGCAGGCCACGATATGGAAGGCCCCGACGACCTGTTGGTCGACGATTGGGAAGCCAAAGCCAAGCACATCAAGCTCGGCGACACGTATAACCTCTTAAATCACGATTGGCACGTCGCCGGAATCATCGAGCACGGAAAAGGCGCGCGTCTGTTCGTACCGCTGCCCACGCTCCAGGATTTGGTGGCTGCCAACGACAAAGCTTCCATCTTTCTTTTGAAATGCACCCGCCCGGAGCACACCGAAGACGTCACCGAAGAAATGCGCCATCTGCTTCCCGGCTACACCGTTCGTCCACTAAAAGATTTTCTATCCCTGATGACCTCTACCAACATTCCCGGCCTGCGTACCTTCATCGACGCCATGATCTCGCTGGCCGTAGCCATTGGCCTGCTCGTAATTTTTTTAACCATGTACACCACGGTGATCGAGCGCACGCGCGATATTGGCGTGCTGAAATCCCTCGGCGCCGATAAAAAATTCATCGTGCGCTCCGTGCTCACGGAATCCGCTGTGCTCTGCCTCTTCGGCATCGCCGCGGGCGTAGGCATCAGTTATGCTGTCCGCGCGGCTTTTCTTGCCGGCTTTCCGACGCTCTCGATCCAGATCACGGCGGGATGGATTTTGCGCGCCGGCGCCATCGCCTTAATCGGCGCAATCTTCGGGGCCAGCTATCCCGCATGGATAGCCAGCCGCAAAGATGCCGTGGAAGCTCTTTCTTATGACTAGCCCGGCTGGGGAGAGAGAATCTTGTGGTTCATGGCCCTTGGAAACTTTGTGGTTCGTGGCTTTAGCCACGACATCGGCGCTGCAGTATTGGACCGGCCTTAGCCGCTGAAATTGCGAGGCGACCGCTAGAAAAGGAGCTGCGCACCTAGGCAGCAAACAGAATGGCAGATACACTACGAGAGACCACCATCCGACTTACATTCGCCGATAAGGGGCCGGAAAAAAAAGGCGTGGAGCCCATACTCAAAACCCAGGGTCTATGGAAGCTGTATCACGCCGGCAAAGTCGAGGTCCCCGCGTTGCGCGGCGTCGATTTTGAAGTGCAGCCCGGTGAATCCGTAGCCGTCATGGGCCCGTCCGGCTGCGGCAAGTCTTCCCTTCTCTACGTCATCGGCGGTCTCGCCAAAGCTTCCCGGGGCAATGTATTTGTCGACGGCAACGATCTCTGCGCCATGAACGACGCCGAGCGCACCAAACTCCGCCGCCACAAAATCGGCTTCGTCTTCCAACGCTTCAATCTGCTCCCCACGCTCACCGCCAAAGGCAACATCGCCATCGCCCAGTACATCCACGGCGACGGCTTCGATCCCCACCGCTTCGATGTCACCACCAAGATGCTCGGCCTCGTCGGCCGCCTGCATCATCGCCCCTCGGAACTCTCCGGAGGAGAGCAGCAGCGCGTTGCCATAGCCCGCGCCATCATCAACGAACCCAAAATCTTGCTCGCCGACGAACCCACTGGCAACCTCGATTCCAAGAACTCCGACATCGTCTTGCAAATGCTTCGCCAGCTGAACAAAGATTTAGGCCAGACCATCGTGATGATCACCCACAATCCCGAAGCCGTCGTCTATTTCGACCGCGTCGTGCACATGCGCGACGGCGTCATCGTCGACGGCATCCCCGCGGACTGACATGGCCAGCATCGGACAAATTCTCTCCCGCACGTTCTTCTGGACCTATGAGCGCGGCACCTGGCAATACGACCTCGCCGTAGTCCTGATCCTGATTTTCGTGCTGCTCACCCCGCGCCGATGGTTCAACGAGCAGCCGCAAGTGGGTGTCACCCCCTATCCCGGCGAAGTCCAGCACCTGGCTACCCCCGCCGGCCCTGTAGGCGTCGACACCTATCGTGTGGACGCTCGCCTCCTGGCTCCTCCAGTGCAAACCCCCGCGCTCGAAAACGATCTCCACAACGCCCTCAAAAAGACCTCGCCTGAACTCACGAATGGTCGCTTCGCCATCACCAAAATCGAGGCCGTCCGCGACGCCGGCGGTACGGTCATTGCCTACGACGTCGAAGTTCACCGATAAAGCCGTTCAGTAACCCGCACCCGCAAAACCAGCGGTACCCTTTTCCGTGCTCTCCGCATCTCTTTCCCTATGTTACGATTGCAGTGCATTTCAGGGTGTCTGGTCATCCCCGTCCCACCGAGGAAGCGCTTGAAACACGTGAAACACTTATATTCATGTCTGGCAATACTCGTCTTTTTTTCTCCGCTGGCTATCCCCAGGTTGGCCGCCGCGCAAACGGCGCCGCATTGGACCACCGACAGCGTCCTGGCGCTCATGGACCATTCCGCGCGGGGCTTCCATTCCCTCACCGCTAAGATCGAGCACGTCAAATTCACCGCCGTCGTCAACGACACCTCCAAGGAAATTGGCGATCTGTATGTCCGCAAAGACGACAAAATGCGCATCGATTTTACCGCACCGGACCAACGCACCATTCTCAGAACCGGCGATTCGCTCTTCATCTACACCCCGAAGATCAATCGCGTTGAGGAATACAACCTTGGCAAGAACCGCAACCTGGTCGATCAATATGTCTTGCTCGGCTTCGGCACACGCACCGCCGAGGTCCGCAAGAGCTATGACGTGACGCTCACCGGCGAGGACGAACTGGATGGAAAGAAAGTCGCGTTGCTCGAATTAACGCCTAAATCCGAAGACGTCCGCAAACAAATCACCAAAATCCAAATGTGGATCGATGAAGCCTCCTGGCTTCCCCTCCAGCAAAAATTCTTCGAAGCCACCGCGGGAGACTACCTCCTTATCCACTACACCGACCTGAAAGAAGATCTAAAGTTTTCCGAAAATAGATTCAAACAAGACTGGCCGAAAGGCGCAACCCGCGTAAAACCCTAACGGCCGCCGGGATAATTTCGGGGTCATCCTTTGTAGGTGTAGTGGCGCGGCGTGCTACGCCTCATCTCGCCCAGGCCTAATGAATTCCGCTCCTTAATCACTACCCTTCAATTCCCGCCCCAACAATTCTTCTTTCCTCCCCAGCCCCCACCGATACCCCGCCAACTTTCCATCCTCCCGAATCACCCGATGACACGGCACCACAATCGACACCGGATTCATCGCGCAGGCGCGCGCCACGGCCCGCACCGCCTTGGGCTTCCCCATCGCCCGCGCCACCTGCGAATACGTCCGCGTCGTCCCTCGCGGTATCCGCTGCAACTCCTGCCACACCCGCCTCTGAAACGCCGTAGCCTGCAAATCGAGAGGCACCTCCAGATGCGCCACTCGCCCCTCAATCCGCCCTACAATCTCCGCCACCCACCGCCCATACGACTCAGCCGCCGGCGCAATCTCCGCCCGCGGATATTCTTTCCGCAGTTCGTCCAGTAATTTCGCCTCGCTGTCTCCCAAATAAACCGCGGAAACTCCCCGCTCGGTGGCGCCCACCAGCACTTTTCCCAGCGGCGATTTAGCGATCACATAGCCAATCTTCATACCCATTCCCCCCTTTTGATAAGTAGCGGGCGTCATCCCCAGTTGCGCATTGCTCCGCTCGTACACCCGGCTCGACGACCCATACCCCGTCTCATACAACGCATCCGTAATCGACCGCCCCGCCCGCAACATGGTCTTAAAACGCTTCACCCGCATCGCCGCGGCAAGGTCCCTCGGCGTAAGCCCGGTAACGTGCGCGAACGCCCGCCGCAACGTAGCTGGTGAAGTCCCCAACTCGCGCGCGATGCTAGCCAGCCGCAGGGTCTCATCGCTTTCCGCCGCCAGAAACCTGGACGCCTCGCGCACCAACGCTACCGAGCTAGCAATCTCGTTCGGCCGGCATCGCAAACATGCCCGAAATCCCTGTGCCTCCGCTTCCTGCTGCGTCCGAAAGAACACCACATTGCGTCGCAAGGGCCGCCGCGCCGGGCATGACGGCCGGCAATAAATCCGCGTCGAGCGCACCCCCAACACAAACGTCCCGTCCGCCCGCCGATCCCTCGCGGCAGAAGCCCGCCAAAATCGTTCCGCCGCCTCCCACGAAATCGCCTTGGCGTTAACTGCCATTTGCGTGTTCATTTTCGTATTCATAATCGTCAACAACAAAATACCGCAGCCCACCCACCGAATCTATCCGCAAACGCGCGGCAAACTATCGTGGATTCTCTCTGGCAATCCAGCGATTCTCCGCGGTCCGGAAACTTGAGTGGTAAGTTGAAAATCCTGTCGCCGCCGCAAACCAGGCGTGCCGTAGACGCGACACTGCTGCCGACGGGCGTCACCTACCGGGATGTCAGCACCTGCGCCAGCGCCCGCCCCCGTGTCAAGCGGGTTTCAGCGCGTTTCGTATAACCCCACTGGCACTTTCTTGGTACCATTACTAAGTGTTTGAAGTTAGGACACTTCTCATGATTTCCACAGGTGACGTTGCAACGTTCTAGTGCCATCTTAGCAGCCCATCGTATGTTCGGGTCTGTGTTCGGTGGTTGTTTCGGGGCCAATCGGGATTCATGCAATCGAATCGTGGTACTTTGCAGCGAGTGCCAGCAGTAGTGCTGTCTCTGAGGGAGACATGAGCGCCACAAATCGCGCCATTCCAATCGATTCCGCCAACAGCCTCCGCGCCGCATCCAGCGCAACCGCGTTAGGACCAACGCCCGTGCCGCCGATGCGTGTGCCGGCGCTCCGCGTCGCGCCGCTCCTGCAACCAACCCTGCCGCGCCGCTTCGTCCGCGTTCCGACATACGCCGTAGGTGTCGTCCCTGAACATCGCGAATACCCCCGCGCGACCCTGAAGCTCCCGCTGCGCCTCCGGGCCATCGACGGCCTCGCCGAAGAATTTCCGATCACGCTGGTCACCAGGGACATCAGCTCCACCGGTGTCTTTTTCCTGTCCCCAAGACTTCTCGCCATGGGCTCCTCTGTGGAACTCGAAATCGTCCTCGTCAGTCGCCCTATGGGCTGCGGCAACGTCGTCATCGCCACCATGGCTCAAGTCCGCCGCGTCGAGCCCGCCGCCATGCCCAAATGGTTCGGCATAGCCGCTTCCTTCGACGACCTCCAATTCGGCCGCGATGACGGCCTCCCCGATCGCTTCGACCTTCTCTAATCGCAGCTGCCGCAACAGGAGTTAAGCCACCTGGCAATCGCCCTATCGAGCCATTAGAAGTTGGTTGCGAGGCGGACGGCAAAGCTCCGCGACGGTCCGATGGCGTTCCCCGAGAAAAGACCGCCGAAATCGATCACATTGAGCACGTTATTGAGGTTCTGCCCGTCGATCTGTAAGCGCATCTTCAGGCGCTCCGACTTGTAAAGCTCCGCGCCCGCTGAAGCATTCACCTGGAACGCAGGGTAAATACGTCCGCGGTCGAAGTTGATGCGATTCAAAACCTGCTGCCCGTATTCGGCGAGGACCGTGGAGGGATCGCCATCGAAGTCGAACGGCAGACCGGAGTCAAATTGAATACCGCCGGCGAGCCAGAAGCGTGGTGTGACCTGATACCGGAGTCGTCCGCGAACGGTGTTGCGCTGGTCCTGTGAGTCCGGGAAATGGCCGGTCAGCGGAATCATGGCGTCGTCGCCGAGGAACAGGCCGCCGGTCACAGGATTAAATGCATTCCCTACAATATAAGAGTAACTGACAAAACCGGAGAAGCGATGCCAGTCGGGTAGGTCGATTTTGGCTTCCGCCCCGTAAAGTACCGCCTTCCGGAACGCGATGGGAAAGCTGATCGTGGTGTTGTCAATCTGATCGTCATCCGCATAGTTGTTCACCAGCCGCCGGAAATAATTAGCGTCCAGCCGGAAGTGCTTTAAAAAGGCCCTGGTCAAGCCCGCCTCGTAATAATTTCCTTGCGAAGGTTGCACGGGCAACTCTAGCGAGAGCGGATCCAGGTTGGTGGCCGCAGTGGAACTAGAGAGCAGGATATTTTCGAAAGAAGCAGTCTGGAAGACCCTGTCGTAAGAAAAATGCAACACCACGCCAGCGGACGGAAAATAGCGCGAAATCGAGAAACGCGGGTCCACGGCTTGCTTGTTCAACAGGAGCTGATAGTGGTCCCAGCGAAGCCCGGCATTGATGGTCCAATTCCCCTCGCGAATCAGGTCCTGGACAAAGGCGGATTGTTCAAGGTCCGGTCGGTTTCCCTGGAATCCGAACGTGGGCGGCGTGCCCGTGTCGAATTGCGTGGGGTCGGTGATGATGTAGCTGAAATTTTCGTTCAGAAAGATGTTGTCAGACTCCACGCCAAACTTGAGTTCGTGATGCCTGTGATTTGCCGTGACGGCGCCCTTGAAATAGCCTTCGCGAAACCAATTGTGCTGGAACACGGCGATGGGAGTGGATTGGGAGTTGGAGTTAAAATCATTGGCGTTGTCGCGGACCATGCCACGAAAATCGGCCACCACCTGGGACGAAAACGTATGTTGGTAGGAGACAATTCCCATGGTCTCGATGTTGTCGGCCGTTTGCCGCTGGCCTGCGGCTTGCTGCACCAGCTCGTTGGGAATATCGTAACGAGAGACCTCGTGGCGAACGATGAATCTCAGGCGATCTTTGGGCGTCAGATCGCGCTCGTAATTGATCGAGAAATCTCCCAATGTGCCGGTATTTGAAAAATTTTGCGGAACCACGGGATTCAGATAGTGGTCCGTCATGCTGCCACTGGCGCTGATGCCAAATACATTCTTACCCCAGGCGTACTGCACTTTAACGAACGCCCCCGCCGTGTCAAAGCTGCCTCCGGAGAGCACCGCTTCGCCGTGGAGACCAGCTTGCGCATCTTGCAGGGTGTTCACCTCGACCACCCCTCCCATTTTTCGCCCATATTCCGCGGGAATGCCCGCCGTGTAAATGCTCATGAATTCCACGTCATCCGCTTCAATCTCAGGTCCGAAGCTGGGCGACCGATTGTCTGTTAGAGGAATGCCATCGACGACAAACTGGGTCTGATATTCCGAACCTCGGGGGTGCAGCACGGCGTTCCCTTCGTATAGCCAGCCGGGTTGCGAATTCACCAGATCCTGTAAAGAGCGGCCGGGAATCGAGCTAAGGCGATTCTGGATCAGTTCCGGACCGAGTTGCCCAACGGCTCCGGCTTGATCGGGGTCGATCAGCGTATCGGTGGTATTTACCGTGACGGATTGCGTCATGGCCGGAAGTTGCAGATGGATTTTTAATTCGTTGGGCAGCGTGGAACGGATCTCGACGGGTTGGGCCCAGGGGGCAAAGCCGGGCTGATCGATCTCGACGCGATAGATGCCGAATGGCAGCCGCTGCACGTTCAGTTCGCCTTGCTCGGTGGTGGCCAGCGTGGTGCGGTACTGATTTGCTTCGCTAACAATATGAATGGCGGTCTTCACCGGCAACCCTGACGGATCGTCTACTTTGATGCGCAGTTCGCCGCTATTGCTTTGCGCGAAGAGCGCGGTGGCGCCGAGGAAGAAAATCGCTGCGAGTCGCTTCATTAGTATTTGGCCTGTGCGGGGAATGTTGCTCGGAGGCGTTGGCGGTCTCCTCCCCTACCCGTTTTCGTCTCCGGCATTCACGACAATAACAACGACGCGGCCCCTCATCAATCCATAATGAAACATTTCTTGCACAGGCATGCACAGATTTCCACACCGTCTTTGTGAAATAGCTCTTGCGCACCCTTTGTGCTGCTCTTAGTATGCGCGTCAGATTGGATCGGGAAGAAAAACTTCGCGAGTCAATTCAAAGATGGCGGCAAGGGTAAAACCGAGCTTGTCAGTTTCGAGTTGAAACAGAAGTGCAAACTTCGCAGTCCAATGCAAAGAGCCGGCGAGGCTAAAACCGAGTCAGGCTCGACTGGATTGAATTGAGGAGGAAGACTCTGCGATTCGACGCAAAGGTATGGTGAGGGTAAGACCGAGCCAGATTCGTTGCGCTGGGTAGCGAGTGAGCTTTGCGGCTGAGTTCACGGTGATAAGGGTAAAACCGAGCTGCTCGTGGACAGAGGCTGAAGCTAAAAACTTTGCGGTGCAGTCAAAGAAGCGACCAGGGTAATACCGAATCGTAATCGTGAGTTGAACCAAGAAGTGGGCTTCACGAATCAATTTACAGGAGGGCGACACGGGTAAAACCGAACCGCCTTCGACTGAGTTGGATCGGGAAGCGAGAACTTCGCGAGTCAATCGAAAACAGGGCGACACGGTCACACCGAGTCGCCCTCTTTTTTTAGGACTTCTGCAAAGAAGATTTCGCTTGACAAGCTAAGTACCATCCCGTATACTTGTCTACGTATAAAACTGCGCCCGGCCCTCCGCCAACGCCAACTTCCCCCACCGCTCATCGAGGCCTGTGCCGCAGCCCGGCAACGCGGATATCGCTGAAATTTCGCTCCACCCAGAGGTAACTATATATACAACAAAAAAATCCCGTAAACCCCTGGAATGAACACTTGCAAAAGGTTGTGAAAACAAAGGACTTTAACTACCTTTAGAATGACAACCTTTTGCGAATCCCCGGGGGGAGCAACGATCCCGCACCTGTGGGTCTGCTACGCTCTAATCCCCATGGCGCGACACGGCAAACACAAGATCCGAGGCATCCTGTTTGATTGGGACGGTACGCTGCTCAATTCCTACGCAGCAGACTCCGCCGCTTATCTGGCGATGTTCCAGGAAATGGGTATCGCCTGGGGCCTCGAAGAACTCGATCGCCACTACTCCCCGAACTGGTACGACGTCTACCGCGCCGCTGGTATCCACGAAAGCCGCTGGAACGCCGCAGATCTTTCCTGGCGCGCGCAATACGCCAATCACAAATCCCAGTTGATCTCCGGAGCCCGCTCGCTGCTGGCGGCATTGCGAAAAAAATATCCCCTCGGCCTAGTCACCAGCGGTGACCGCGACCGCGTCACACGCCAACTCCGCGAATTCCGCCTGCTGCGCACTTTTGCCGCGCGTGTCTGCGGCGGCGACACCGTAAACAAAAAACCGCACCCAGAGCCGCTGCGGAAGGCTCTGCGCGCGATGCAACTGATCGCGCAAGACTGTGTCTATGTCGGAGACACTCGCGAAGACATCCACATGGCGCGCAGCGCAGGCGTTCGCACCATCGGCGTGATGGGACCATTCCCCACCGCGCACACACTAAAGTTATCGCGTCCGGACCTATTGCTCTCTTCGCTCCGCGAATTGCCTCAAGCGCTGCGGACACTGCAACCCTGAACGCGCCAAAATTTGGCAGGCTCCGCCGCCTTGCAGCGTGCTAAACGCCCTGACTTGACGCGCACCCCCAAGGAAAACTCCGTCCCGCCGCCGCTCCCTCGGGGGCGTCCGCTAAGATCTTGCTATCTCTTTGAATTCGCGCGACTTCATATCGATTGCACCTTCGTGGCAATTGCCGTCCCCGTATGTCACAATCATTGCCATGACGACAGAACCTCGCGATATTCAAAAGCATGTTCTGCCCAATGGACTTGTGGTCATCACCGAGACCATGTCCCACGTCCGTTCCGTCTCCGTCGGCGTCTGGATCCGCAACGGCTCCCGCCGCGAAATCCCCGAAGAAAACGGCCTCGCCCATTTCATGGAGCACATGGTCTTCAAAGGCACGGAGCGCCGCTCCGCCGAAGCCATCGCCCGCGAAATGGATTCCGTCGGTGGCATGCTCGACGCTTTTACCTCCAAGGAACAGATCTGTTTCAACGCCAAAGTCCTCGACGAGCATCTCCCCATCGCTTTCGACGTCATCGCCGACCTTGTCCTGCGCCCCAAGTTCGACGCCGAGGACGTAAAAAAAGAGCGCCAGGTGGTCCTCGAAGAGATCAAGATGGACCTCGACAATCCCGAGTCCATGCTGCACGAAATTTTCACCCGCAATTTTTGGCCCGGCCACGCGCTCGGCCGCCCCATTCTCGGCACACCCGACACGGTAAAGAAATTTAATCGCGAAGGTTTAAAAACGCGTTTCGAAAATTGGTTTGCGCCGGATCACTTGGTGATTAGCGCTGCGGGCAATGTTAGGCACGAAAATGTCCTCGCGCTTGTGCAACGTGAATTCGGTCAGCTCCCTGCATCCGGCACGCGCGAAAATCACATCGCGCCGGACACCCACGCGCCCATCCACCTGGAAACCAAAAAAGAATTAGAGCAAGTCCATCTCTGCATTGGCGTTCCCTCCCTCCCGCTGGGCCACGAACGCCGTTTCGCCGCCGCCGTCCTCAACAATTTGCTGGGCGGAGGCATGTCTTCCCGTCTCTTCCAAAACATTCGCGAAAAGCAGGGCCTGGCCTACGCCGTTTTCAGCGAGCTCACACCCTACTCCGACGCCGGCATGCTTACCGTCTACGCCGGCACCGGGAAAGAAACCGTGGGCCAGGTCATCGACCTGACCATCAAAGAATTTCACTCGTTGAAGGAATCGCTAGTCACCGAAGAAGAATTGCTCCGCTCCAAAAATCACCTCAAGGGCTCGATCATGCTTTCCCTCGAGTCCACCAGTTCCCGCATGTCCAATTTGGCCCGCCAGGAACTCTATTTCGGCCGCTTCTATTCGCTCGACGAAATCCTAGCCGGCATCGAAGCGGTGACCCGCGAAGAACTCCAAGCCCTCGCGCACGATTTTTTCAAACCCGAACAAATCGCCGTCACCGTCCTCGGCCCCCTTAACGGTTTCACCCTGGACCGTTCCCGCCTGGTCTGCTAAACATCGCCGCACCCTTGTAGGGGGGCAGCATGCTGCGCCCAATCTCGGCACAGCGTAAAATGCCCAGCACCGGCAAACTACACATCCAGGCGGTTTGCGGCCGCGACACGTCCGTACCACAGACCGGAGTCCTTGATGGTGCGCTTCTGATTGCGGAAGTCCACGTACGTGAAGCCGTAGCGCTGTGAGTAACCATCCGCCCACTCGAAATTATCGACCAGCGTCCAGGCGTGATAGGCGCGCACGTTCGCGCCGTCCGCGATGGCACGCGCCAGTTCCGCCAAATGCTGGCGGTGAAACGCGATGCGCCGCGTGTCGGGGACGCGGCCCGTTTCATCCGGAGTGTCGAGATAACAGCAGCCATTTTCGCTGATCTCGATCACGGGATGGTTGTACTCACGAGAAATCCGCGTCACCAGGTCATACATGCCACGCGGCCATATCTCCAGGCCTGCTTCCGTTAGCGAACCTTCGGTGGGCATCTCCACGTTGATTTGCGTTAAGGGATCGCGGCTCGCTGAGCCGCCATCTCCCTCCGTTTCCGTGCCGAAATGGCCGGTCGTGCCTGAGCGGGAAGCACCTCGAGCGTCGGAGACTACGCGGCGGGTGTAGTAATGAAATCCCAGCCAATCCAGCGGAACCTTCATGATTTCGTCGTCGCCGGATTGGAATCCCATCGCTTCATACGGCGGCTCGCCCACAAACGCCTTCGGGTACTCGCCATACATCGCCGTGTTCAGGAAGTAGACATTGTTCATGGCGTGATAGCGCGCCGCGGCCGCGCGATCCGCTTCACTGTCGGTCTTTGGGTAAGCCGGGGCCATTCCGTAAGCGCTTCCTACCGTGGCCTTGGACGATGCCGCCTTTATGGCGCGGAAGGCTTGACCCTGCGCGAGATTAACCGTGTGCGCGGCCTTCAGAAACAAATCGAAATTGGCCTTGCCCGGAGGAAACACCCCAACGCCGTAGCCATAATACGTAAACGTCCAGGGCATGTTGAACGGCGCCCAAGTGGTGATTCGGTCGCCAAGGTGTTTTGCGAGAATGCCGGCGTAGTCGGCATAGTAAGCGGCAAGATCGCGGTTCGGCCAGCCTCCACGATCTTCGAGTCCTTGCGGCAGATCCCAATGATAAATCGTGCAAAACGGGCGCAGCCCGGCTTCCAGCACGGCATCCGTGAGACGACTGTAGTGATCGAGGCCTTTTTGATTGACGGGACCTGTGCCGGTGGGCTGAATGCGCGCCCAGGAAGTCGAGAAGCGGTAGCTCTTCTGATTCAGGCGCTTCAGGATGGCGATGTCTTCTTTGTAGCGGTGATATTGATCGCAGGAAACGTCGCCGGTAGCCGCGCCTTTGATCTTACCTACGGTATGCGAGAAGCGATCCCAGATGGATTCGCCCTTGCCATCGGCGTCCCACGCACCTTCGACCTGGTAGGAGGCAGATGCCAAACCCCAAATAAATCCAGGCGGAAAACGGGCACCGTCGATTTCCGGAGGTGAAACCGGGCTGGCCGCGTTTTCCTGAGAAACGATACTTTTCGCTGCAATTCCGCGGCTGGCGAGCAGCGCACCGGCGGTAACAATCGAGTTCTTAACAAATGTCCGTCGGTCCATGTTGAAGTATCCAACCGGGCGCGAACGTAACACCATTCGCTTCCCTCGGTCAAATGTTTCACGCAAAAGCAAATGCATCCAGGAATTGGCTCAGCAAGCAGCGGTTTCCAGGCCAATCGCGCCTATCCGGCAACTCCAAGCGCCGCTCGCGACCGACCCTGCATGGCAGATTAGAACGCAACGCCGCACATCAGTTCCCAGCAGGCGATTTACCTGACGCTAGACCCTGAGCTACCCAATCTCTGCCCTCGCTACTCCCCAATTTTCCCGCGCAAGACGATAATCGACACTTTCGGCAGCGCGTAGGTCACGTCCGGCCCGCCTTTCAGCGTGGTTTTTGTCGCCGGTCCGTCCGGCTGTGCGTGGCCGCCGTTCGCTCCCTCATGCCATTGATATTCCGCTGGCCCGAACGTAATGCCCTCCACCGGCCCGTTAAAGTGTGCTGCGCTTCTCTTTCCCGCATCCGTGAACGCTACGCTCACGTCATGATCGTGCTCGCGATCCTTGTTGATCAGCATCAAGGACCATTGTCCGTCGGGCCTTTCCACCGCGTACGCCGTCACCAGAACATTTCCCGTTTCATCCGTTACATCGCTCGCCACCTTGAAGAGCCGGTGTGGCGCATCGACCGGCTGCACCCATTCCTTCGTGATCATTTGGGCCGCCAGGTACTGCGGGGGATAATTGGTCACGCGGTAGTCCTTATCCAGCGCGAGGAATTGTCCGCGCCCTCCCGGCGTTGGTATGTAGTGAAAATAGAATGTTCCGCTTGCGCCTTCGCTCATCATCGCGCCCACGTAGTCGGCGAGCCACAGCGCGCTTTTTGTGTCGCTCGGTCCGCCGCCTCCGCCCATGTTTCCTTCCGTCATGAAAAACGGCAGATTCGTCGGCAGACGGTTGTCTTTCCAAGCCTGCACTACGTGGCTCACGAAGCCCGGCTCCAGGTACAGATCGTCCCATGACGCGGTACTTTCCTTTTCCATGAAGGGATAGTGCTCGAACGAAAAAAATGTGAAATCGCTCATCCGTCCGTGCGCCTTCAGATAATCCAGGAACCGTGCCAGCCAGGACACTCTGCCCATTCCATCCGGCCACACCTCCACATCGCCGAAGGTCCCTTCAAACGCCGGGCCGCCGAGCTTCGCCTCCGGCACCAGTTTGTGAATCGCCGCGGCAAATTGCAGGTAGAGCGCGCCATAATCTTCGGGCAGCATATGCTGACCGTCGGCTTCCTCCCCCATCTCGATCCTCGAAATCGGATACTTCCGTTTATACAAATATGCGATCTCCGCCGCTGCATCCTCCGGCGTGTTATACAAAATCGCGATGGGCACCATGGTCGGCAGCCCCCGGGTGATCCCGCTGGTGAAAAACAGATCGAATCCAATCTGATCGCCGCGCGCATAGTCCAGGTCGGTTTCCGCGTGCCACGGGTCCACGGATGACGGCCACGTCACCGTTTGCCGGCGGCTCGGCGAATGTTGCACCATGTCGTTGAAGGTGCCCCCTGCCGAAAGCGTTCCCACATAAAGTTCGTTGATGGCGTACCCCACGCAGTTCCGCTTGTCCGCCGAACCACGCGTGTCGCAGGTGTTCGATGACTCCGTCATCCAGATGCGCAAGTAACGCGCGGAGAGAGTTCCCGTCACCAACTTCAGCGTCACCGTGCCGCCCTGCCCTTCCGTGATGTAACCCTGGGGAAAGGTCTGCCACGTCCCGGCCTCCGTCCCGTCGTAGAACGGCTCGAGCGCTCCGGTCCAAAACTGCACCGCATACCGCCGCGCGTATGGGCTGGCCCACGCAATGCGAATCGCGTTCACATCCACTTTTGCTCCCAAATCGATCATCACCCACTGCGGATGCAGAGCGTCGTCTTCCCCGGTAAAGTCTTTTGTCAGGTACGGGTTGCTCTTCCAATACGAATGGATGTCTCCGTCCGTCAGCCGCGACCAGCCGTTCCCATCTCCCCGGCTGAACCCCCGATGCGGCAGCGGGTACGCATACGAGTGCCGTATGATTTCCCCCGGCTCGGCGCTGCCGGTGAAATATCCTTCCTTCTTCTCGCCGTTGCTCCACTGCCCGGCGGCATTCCAATGCCACGCCTCCACCATCAGTTCCGTATTCTGCCGGTACGTTACCGTCCGCCAGCCCGCGCCCAGAATTTCTTTCAGCACCGGGTCGCTCAACAGCGCATCCGTATTTCTATCCACTTCTTCTTTCGACAATCTCGTCTCTTCCGGACCAGGAGCCCCGGTGCCCGCCCTCAAGCGGTCAATCGCCCCGCCCAGCGCCTGGGGCGGGCTGAAGGTGTTCACCACATGGCTTGGCGTCGCATCGACCACAATGTTTTGAGCGAGCGCGGCGCCTGCCGTCAGAAGCACGAGGCCCGCAACTCCCATTGCCACCATCTATCCTTTGATTCCCTTCATCACCCTGGCCATGAAGACCCTCCCCTCCGCGTTCGCACATTTCCCGAAATCCAGCTCCCCTTTTCTTGCAAACGTTTTAAGTTCACCGCTCGTCGGGAGGCTGGATTCTGCCGAAGCATACACGGATTTTTCCGCCAATAGGTCACCGATTTAGAGGATTAAATCGATTCAATTCACGAGGAATTCGGGCGAGCGACGGAGAAAATTCCCGACCAGCCTGATCTTGGGTGCACCGCCCACGCGGACAAATCCGGCGGTAATCGTCATGGCCTTCCTATGGTTACCAACCAACGCCGCCCGGCGATTTCGCCTTGCTCCGCCCTTCTTATACAATTTCAACGCCCCCGCATCGCTCGGAACGAGGTGATCGCTTGAGTTTTTTTCCCAGGCTTCAGAGCTGCAAACTTGCTGCGCTGCTTCTCCTTGTCGCTTCCGCCGCGCACACCGCGCAGGCCCAGCAGCGCCGCGACCGCGAACCCAACAGCGTCTACGCCGAGCGTCGCGCCAAGCTTGCCGCGCAAGCCGACGCCCCGATCGTGCTGTGGGGCTACACCGGACGCGAAGAATCCTCAGAAGCTTACGTCTTCGCACAGGAAGAGAATTTCTACTATCTCACCGGGCACAACGAAGAAGGCGCCGGGCTCATCATCCTGCCAACGAAACGCGCCGCCGTTGCTGCGGCCCCAACTTCCACTTCGCCGGCAGGCGCTTCCGCCGCGCCGGTCTCCGCGGACTCACACGGGGACCTTCCCCAGGAAATTCTCTTCTTGCCGGCCAAAAATCCGGCGCAAGAAAAGTGGAACGGCCTGCGCATGTCTCCCAGCGATCCGGGCATTGAGGCACGCACGGGTTTCGAGTCCGTAAAATCGTTCGCCGAAATGCGCGCCACCGTGGAACATCTCGCCACGACATACGCGAATTTCTACACCATCCTCGCTTACGAAAAAGAGGAAGGCGGCTACCCGCACGAAAAAGCGGTGGCCGATTGGCTGGGACTTGCCGCGCCACAAGCCAAACTGAAAGACATTCGAGCCAGCATCGAAACCCTGCGGCAGATCAAATCGCCCGGCGAACTCGAATTTCTCCAACAGGCCATCGAACTTTCTCTCGATGCCCATATCGCCGCCATGAAAATGATGCGGCCCGGTTTGTACGAATATCAGATCGCCGCAAAAATGGTGGAGGTCCACGCCATGGGCGGTTCCGAAGCCGAAGGCTACGCGCCCATCGTCGGCGCGGGACCAAATTCCACCGCGCTGCATTACGACAAACTTTCCAGAAAAATTCAGGATGGCGACATTGTGGTGATGGACGTTGGAGCGCAGTATTCGGGCTACTCCGCCGATATTACGCGTACGATTCCCGCCAACGGAAAATTTACGCCGCGCCAGCGTGAAATCTACGAAATCATTCTTGGCGCGCAGAATGCGGCGCTCGCCGCGATGAAACCCGGCGCGGACGTCTGCAACAAAGGCACCAAAAGCGCCTACCGCATCGCTTACGACTACATCAATTCGCACGGCAAAGACTTGCACGGCAAACCGCTGGGCCAGTATTTCATTCACGGGCTCAGCCACCACATCGGCCTGGACGTTCACGATCCGGGCGCCGCCTGCCAGCCTTTGCAACCGGGCATGGTCATCACCGACGAACCGGGCATTTATATTCCCGAAGAAGATCTTGGCGTGCGCATCGAAGACGACGTATTGATCACCGAATCGGGCAGCAAACTCCTCAGCGCCCGCCTGCCGCGCTTGCCCGAGGAAATCGAACAGATCATGGCCACCCACGACGCACCCAAGGATACCGTCGAGGGCCCGGGCCATGACGCAGACCAAGGCACAGGCCAGGAAATCGGCCGGACGACGGGCCATCATTGACCGCCTCGAATCGGGCCATCTATACTGTATCTTCGCGTTGACGATTCCCGTTTGACGGGGATTTTCGTCAGCGTGCCTCGTGTCATTCCGCTTGCGTCACCAGGGGAGATGTACATTCGCCCGCCGCGCCGGAATTTCCGAAATCAATTCGTCTACTCGCGTCAGGGAGCCTACGGCCGCCGAGCGGCCGCACAACATTATGAGCAGCGTTAAAGCCACGCAACTTCGTCCCGGAATGGTGGTGCAGCATGAAGGCCAGCTCTTTACGGTCTTTAGCGTCGACCACCGCACGCCGGGGAACAAACGCGGATCCATGCAGACCCGCCTGAAAAACCTGCGCACCGGCGTGATGATCGACTATCGCTTCCGCGCGGAAGAATTTGTGGACCGCGCCATTCTCGACGAAGTCGAATTCGAGTATCTCTACAACGAAGGCGACGATTTTCATTTCATGAACACCGAGACGTACGAACAAATGCAGATGTCTCGCGACGAACTGGGCGAAACGGTTTACTACCTGATTCCCAACACCACGGTGAAAATCGAATTCTTCGAGGAAAAACCCATTGGGGTCGATCTGCCGGACACCATGGAACTGCGCGTGGTGCAAACCGAGCCGACGCTGCAAAAAGCCACGGCCAGCGCGGTGATGAAGCCTGCCACGCTCGAAACCGGCCTGGTGGTCAACGTGCCGCCGTTCGTCAATGAAGGCGACCGCATCAAGGTGGACACCACCGAAGCGCGTTACGTGCAGCGCGTCGAGTAACCGTGTCGAGTAACCGCGTGGTGTAACAGGGCAGCGGCAAACTTCAACCGTATGCCATACAAGCTCCGGAGAGAAATTTAGTACTTTGCTTTCCCCGGCGGTTGTTGGATGATGAGGTTTCGAGTTTCCGCCTCCGCAGCTAATTTCAGCGCAAGCCGGGATTAGAAGAGGCAGGACGCGCCGGCCGGCGAAAGTTGGCCGGCGTTTTTATTTTCGCGCGGAATAATTCAGCCGGCGAAAGTTGGTTTTTTCGCGGAGTCCGGGAAGACGCGGGCGAAGATAGCATCGACGTTGCGGAATTGCCGCTGCAAATCGAACGCGTGCAGCAGCGCCGCGGCATCCAGATATTTCGTGATGCGCGCATCGCTGCCGATGAGCTCGCGAAAATCACTTTCCGCTTCCCACGCGGTCATGGCGTTTTCCTGCACCGCTTTGTAGGCGTCATCACGCGGCATGCCCTTCTCCACCAGATCCTGCAGCAACTGGCCGGAGTACACCAAGCCGCGCGTGGATTCGAGGTTGCGCAGCATGCGCGCGGGAAAAACACGCATCTGGCCGACCAGCGCGGTCATTTTCGCGAGCATGTAATCCACCAGAATGGTGGAATCGGGAAGAATGATGCGCTCGACGGAACTATGCGAAATATCGCGCTCGTGCCACAACGCGATGTTTTCGTGCGCGGCCAGCATGTTGCCGCGCACCACGCGGGCGAGGCCGCTGATCTGCTCGCAGGTCACGGGATTGCGTTTGTGCGGCATGGCCGAACTGCCGCGCTGCTCGCCGCCAAAATGCTCTTCCGCTTCGCGCACTTCGGTGCGCTGCAGATGGCGAATTTCCAGCGCAATTTTTTCAAGCAGCGCGGCAATCAGCGCCAGCGAACTTAAATATTGCGCATGACGGTCGCGCTGAATCACCTGGGACGCCACCAGAGTGGTTTTCAGGCCCAGGCGCCGGCAGATGCGCTCCTCGATTTCCGGACCGAGATGCGCGGCGTTGCCGACGGCGCCGGAAATTTTCCCCACGGCCATTTGCGCGGCGGCATCGCGAAAACGCGTGATGTTGCGCTGATTTTCCGCGAACCAATTGGCGATTTTCAGGCCAAAGGTAATGGGCTCGGCGTGCACCCCGTGCGTGCGGCCAACCTGCGGGGTGTGCTGAAATTCGTGGGCGCGTACGTCGAGGACTTCTCCAAACGTGACCAGCGCACGCTCGAGCAACAGCGAAGCCTCGCGCACTTGCAGAGCCTGCGCGGTATCGACCACGTCGTTGGAGGTCAGGCCATAGTGCAGCCAGCGCGCCACGGCGGGATCACCAATGGATTCGCCGACGTCCATGGTGAAGGCGATGACGTCGTGCTTCACGCGCCCTTCGAGTTCGTGAATGCGCGCAACGTTGATTTTGGCGCGGGCGCGAATGGCTGCGGCTGCTTCTTTCGGGACTTGGCCGGCTTCCGCGAGCGTTTCGGTGGCCGCCAATTCGACTTCGAGCCACTTGGCAAACTTGTTGGCGTCGCTCCAGACCTGGCCCATCTCTTCGCGCGTATAACGTGGAATCAATGCGGTCTCCCCAGTCTCTATCATAACGTATTCTTGATTATCGGCTGACAGCGGCGGGAAAACGGCGGTTGGCGCATGAACGGTCACGATGGGAACAGCTGAAGATCGCAATGGGAGGGGTGTTGAATCGCGGCGGGAGGTAGGGGAAGTAAGAAGATTGGCACAGGAGCGCATGGAGCGGCTAGCGACGGCAGAAGATGCGCAGCACGCCGCACGACGGGAGCTTGGAAACGTGGAGTTGCCGTAGAAGACCCTCTACTTCAACGGCTGAAGATGCGACCTAACCGCGGGGCGGGAAAACTGTCTAAGGATGCGAATGAAGGAAAGTACCGGGAGCCCGCGAGAGGGTGACGCCGAGGCCATCGAGTTGACGCTCGCAGGCGACCCGGACGCTTATCGTGTGCTTGTGGAGCGGCATAGCGTGAGCGTATTCCGGTTGGCCTACCGGCTTACCGGGAACCGGCACGACGCGGAAGAAGTGGTGCAGGAGGCGTTTTTGCGGGCGTATCAGAAATTGGAACAGTTTGAAGCGCGGGCGAATTTTGGAACGTGGGTTTATCGCATTGCGGCCAATCACTCGATCGACCGTATGCGGCAGAAACGCACCGAAGAAGCGCGGCGCGAGGAGCCCAGCAGACGGGTTTCCGAAGGCGCGGAGACAAACCCCATGGAGCTAGTAGCGGATCATGCGCCGTCTCCGGAACGGCTGGCGCAGAACACGGAGTTAAAAGGACAGATTGAACGGGCCATGGACACGCTGTCGCAGGCGGAACGGACGGCGTTTGTGATGCGGCATTGGGAAGGGTGCGGCATTGAGGAAATCGCGGAAGCACTGAACTCCGGTGCCAGCGCGACCAAGAATACAGTTTTCCGGGCGGTGCAGAAATTGCGCAATTTGCTTGCTCCGCTGGTGCGTCAGCCAGCGGAAGCGCGAACGATGGGAACACCTTCATGAAACATCTGAGTGAAGAAGAGTTGATCGGTTATCGGGAAAACGAGGCGATGGAAAACACCGTGATCGCCGAACACCTGCGGGAATGCGCCGATTGCCGCGCGGAGTTTACGCGCCTCGACGCAGAACTCACAGCGGTGTTTGCGGCGCTGGACACGTTGGAAGTGCCAGAGCCGGGCCGTGGGTATGGGCAGCGCGTATGGAATGAGCTGGCGCCAAGACTGAAGCCCCTGCGTGATCCCGCGAACCGCCTCAGCGAGCGCGTGGCGTGGTGGCAAGGGTGGTTTGCTCCGAGGCGTCTTGCGGCGTTTGCAGCGGTGGCAGCCCTGGCGGTGCTGGCGTTCCTGGCAGGCCGGGGCACAAAGCACGAAGCAACCCCGGAGGCAGTGAGCGGGGTGACCATGCGGGAAAAAGTGTTGCTGCTGGCGGTGGGAGAACACCTGGGGCGCTCGGAAATGATGTTGACGGAGCTTTCCAACACCGAAGCAAAGCATGGCGCGGCCCGGCTGATTGATATTTCCGCGGAGCAGAAGCGCGCGGAAGATTTGCTTGCTGAAAACCGATTGTACCGGGAGACCGCACTCGAGCAGAGCGACGGCAGAATTGCGAACGTGCTGGATGATCTGGAACGCGTGCTGATGGATGTGGCGCACAGTCCCGATGAAGTCACTGGGGTGCAGCTCGGAACGATGCGGCAGCGCATTGCAGCGGACGGAATTTTGTTCAAGCTGCGCGTGGTGGGCGCGGATCTGGAAGAGCGGCAACGTACGACTCCGGCAGAGAGCGACAAACTGCAAAACGACAGGAAGAAGGTATGAGCATGCGAACGTCATGGATAAAGAACGGCCGATGGCTGGCCGCAGGAATGCTTTTTCTGGCCGGAGCGCTCACGCCGCCAGTACATGCCGCGAGGGCAAGAATGCAGGGCGACCAGCATTCGGCCACGGGGATGGACGCGGACCAAGACGCACAAGAGGCGCGCGACCAAGAGCAGGAGAAACGTGATCGCGAACAGGAGAAACGCGAGCAAACGCAGGAACACGCGGACCACGTGCAGGAGGTGTACGACAACGGCCGCGAGGCGCTGGATGAGGATCGATTTGACCGCGCGGAAGAGAAGTTCGACGAAGTAGCGAAAATGAACGCGGCGCAGACGGACGCGGCGCTGTACTGGAAAGCGTATGCGCAAAACAAGCTTGGGAAACGCGACGCGGCGCTGGCAACCATCTCCGACTTGAAGCAGCGCTTTCCGCAAAGCCGCTGGCAGAAAGATGCGGGAGCACTGGAGATCGAGGTGCGGCAATCGTCGGGGCAGGCCACAAAACCAGAGAGTCAAAACGACGACGAGCTAAAGATGCTGGCGATTCAGGGATTGATGAACAGCGATCCGGAGCGCGCCATGCCACTGCTCGAGAAAGTGTTGAACGGCTCGGGAACGCCCAAGGAAAAATCGCGAGCCATGTTTGTGATGGCGCAGAGCGGTTCGGCGCAATCGCGAGAAATACTGGGGAAAATCGCGCGGGGGCAGAGCAATCCCGACCTGCAGCGGAAGGCGGTGGAATACCTGGCGCTATTTGGCGGGGCGGAGTCGCGTAAGACGTTGGCGGAGGTCTACGCGGCGACGGGCGACAACGCGCTGAAACGCGCGGTGCTCAAGAGTTTCATGATCTCGGGAGATAAGGAGAATCTCTTCGCCGCGGCTAAAAATGAGAAGGACCCGGACCTGCGGCGCGAAGCGATTCGGCAGCTCGGTTTGGTGAAGGGCGGCGACGAGCTTGAACAGTTGTATCAGGTGGAAACGTCCAGCGATCTGCGACGCGACATTCTACAGGCGTTTTTCATTTCCGGTGATACGGCGCGGCTTTTGCAAGCGGCGCAAAACGAAAAGGATATGGAGCTGCGGCGGGAGGCGGTTCGCAACCTGGGACTGGTGGGCGGAGACAATGCCGGCAGCGCGTTGCAATCGATCTATAGCAAAGAAGCGGACCGCGGAGTGCGCGAGGAAGCGCTGAACGCTTTATTCATACAGGGAAATGCGAAAGCCCTGGTGGCGATTGCTAGAAATGAAAAGGATCCGGAACTGAAAAAGGTGGCGGTGCAAAAGCTGTCGCTGATGCATTCGAAGGATGCCACGGACTACATGATGGAATTGCTGCAAAGGTGAGGGCGCGATGATGATGAGAAAGACGAAGACGTGGAAGATGTGCGTGGTGCTGACGAACATTTGCCTGGCGGGGGCGATGATTCCGGGGATTGCGCGCGCGGCGCGAGCACAAGAGCAGACGGCGGACGATGCGCCGCGTCTGGTGAATGCCGCGCGAGAGACACAGGCGGTGAGCGGGAGCCTGGGCGCAACGGTGCAAGCTATCGCGGAACGATCGGAAAAAGCGGAGTGGCTCGGGTATGGCGTGCAGCAAGTAGCCGGCGAGCATTCGGCGTGCTGCGAAAATTATGGCGACGGCGAACTGTGCGGGACGTGCCGGCTGGAAAGCGGGAATCGGGGATTCAGCACGAACGGAAACGATGCCGCGAAACTCGAGAGCGGACACCGGCTGGTGGTGCTGCTGCGCGTGGAAGGCCGCAAAGTGATGCGCATACAGGTGGCTTCGGGCGATTGCACACTGGATGCGGGGAATTTGCCGTTTGTGTGGCTTACGCATGTGAAGGCCAGCGAGAGTGTGCAACTGCTCAGCGGGTATACGTTGGGAGCGCACTTTGCAGAGCATGGGCATGACGGACTGGGAGACGAGGCGGTGACCGCGATTGCTTTGCACGCGGACGCGGCAGCGGACCGCGCGTTTGCATCATTCATCGCGGCGGGGCAGCCGGAAGAGTTGCGCAAGAAGGCGTCATTCTGGCTGGGCGCGGCTCGCGGGGAGGCTGGACTCGCGATGCTGCGGACGATGGCGAAGAGCGATACCAGCCCCGAGGTGCGCGCGCAGGTCACATTTGCTTTGTCCGTAAGCCACGAGCCCGGAGCAATTGACGAAATGATTCGCATGGCGCGCGAAGACGGCAGCGGGCATGTGCGCGGACAGGCGCTCTTCTGGCTGGCGCAGAAGGCTGGAAAAAAGGCCGTGAACGCTATCAGCGGGGCGATCGAAAATGATCCGGAAACGGAAGTGAAGAAAAAGGCGGTGTTTGCGCTGAGCCAACTGCCGAAAGATGAAGGCGTGCCGAAGTTGATTGAAGTGGCGCAGACGAACCGGAATGCGGAGGTGCGCAAGCAGGCGATGTTCTGGCTGGGACAATCGAATGACGCACGCGCATTGGATTTTTTTGAAAAGGTGCTGACGCAGTAGTCGCCGCACGGCACATCTTCGAGATCGGCGCGGGTCGCGATTTTCGCATCGCGATTCATCGAAATACCATCCATCACATCGAAGGTTGCGGTTTTCCCGCGGCGCTATAGCGCGGAAACAGCAACGCTTGTTCGTAGGGATGGTAAACCTGTAAGCTCGGCTGCAACCTGAACGGCTGGAACGAGACGAAAGCGCTGCCATGCCCGAGCTGAAACTTCTATTTTTGCAGATTCTGGTGATCTTGCTGGCGGCCAAAATCCTGGCGGCGGCCTTACGGCTGATCCGGCAACCCGAAGTACTGGGCGAGATGGCGGCCGGAATCTTGCTGGGACCTTCGCTGCTCGGCAAATTTGCGCCGGAGTTGATGAACGCGCTCTTCCCCGTTGCGAGCCTGGGACCGCTGTATGCACTGAGCCAGTTGGGCTTGGTGCTGTTTATGTTTCTGGTAGGGCTCGAAGTGCGGCTGGGTTTGCTGCGCGACTCGGCGCGCTCGGTATTTCTGGCCAGTCAAGCGAGCATCGTGGGGCCGTTCGTCTGCGGGGCCCTTCTGGCGCTGCGACTCCATGCGTATCTGGGAAATCGCGCGGCGAAACTGCCGTTCGTGCTGTTTTTTGGCGCGGCAATGAGCGTAACCGCATTTCCGGTGTTAGCGCGGATCTTGGCGGACCGCAAACTCATGCATACGCGCGCGGGCGTATTGGCGATCTCCTGCGCGGCCGTCGGTGACGTGATTGCCTGGTGCGTGCTGGCGGTTATCACGGTGGTGGCGCGGCCGGAAGCCAGTCATGCAGCGCTGCCGCTGCGATTCGCCGGACTCGGCTTTTTTGCTTTAGCGATGGTGTTTCTGGTGCGGCCGTTGTTGCGGAGGCTGATTCCGGCGCACGAGCCCCTGGAGATCAATCGATTCGCACTGGTGATGATGGTGCTGTTGGCGTCCGTGTGGGCGACCGAGGCGCTGGCGGTGCACGCGTTATTTGGAGCGTTCGTGGCCGGGTTGGTGATGCCACGAGGCGCGGCGCTGGAAGCCGGATTGCGCGGGCGTCTGGAATCCATAACGCTGGTGCTGATGTTGCCGTTATTTTTCGCCTACAACGGCCTGCGCACGAATATTGCGCTGCTGGACAACCGCAACCTCTGGCTGGTGTGTGGATTGATCGTGGTGGTGGCCATCGGCAGCAAGCTGCTGGTTAGCGCGGTGAGCATCCGGTTGAGCGGCATGACGTGGCGCGAGTCTTTTGCCGTGGGCGTGCTGGTGAATACGCGCGGGCTGGTGGAACTGGTTATTCTGAATGTCGGGCTGGACTTGCATGTCTTGTCGCCCACACTTTTTTCGATGATGGTAATTATGGCGCTGGCAACCACGTTCATGACGGCGCCACTGCTCGATTGGATTTATCCCACCGGGAAGATGCGTGCAGGGGCGGCCTAACGAGGGAGGAGCGCGTGGCGAGGCGCTAGAGATTGAGGGAAGCCAGCGGGGTGTGTTGATTGGCGATTAGGAGTTCTCCGGTGAAGGGGCGGTCGGCGGGGCGGCGCCCCAGGGCTTCTTCCGCGGAGATGCGAACCACGTCGGGATTGTTGTTTTCGAGGGAGACGTGGGCGAGGACCAGGAAACGGGCTAGCGCGTCAAAGCCTTCGGCATCGGCCAAATATTCGCTTACGGCGTGATTGGAGAGATGGCCGGTGCGGCTGAGGACGCGTTGCTTTACGACCCAGGGATAAGGGCCGACTTTTAACATCTCCAAGTCGTGATTGGATTCGAGCAGGAGGCAATCGGCATCGCGCAGGTGGACTTTAACTAGTTCGGGGAGGTAGCCAAGGTCGGTGACGAGCGCCATTTTCGCGCCATTCGACTTGAAGGTGAAACCGAGCGGGTCGGCAGCGTCGTGCGGGATAGCGAAGGCGTGAACGTCAATGTCGCCGATGGTGAAGCGCTGGCCGGCGTGGATGGTTTCTACGCCGCGGAGGCGCTTGCCAAAAGTTTCCGGGAGGCAGCGTTGTAGAGCGTCCATGGTGGGCTCGGTGACGAAGAGCGGGGCCTTCCAGAGGCCGAGCATTTGCGGGAGGCCGTTGCAGTGGTCGGCGTGCTCGTGAGTGATAAGGATGCCGTCGAGCGATTCCACGGTGATGTTCAGAGCGGCAAGACGGGCGAGCGTTTCGCGTTTCCCAAGTCCAGCATCCACCAGGAGTCGGGTGCGCTCCGTCTCGAGGAGGGTGATGTTCCCCGAGCTGCCAGAGGCCAAGATGGAGATGCGCAGGCTGATCGGTTTCTGTCCCCTTGGTGCAGCTGAACGTGCGGCAAAATTGATTTCTGGATGATGGCAGAGCGGTGGCGTGGCGTCAACGGAGAATGCGCTGCGTTGTGGAAGACGCCGGGAAAATGAATCGCCGAGCATCATTTTTCCGACGCGCCTCTCTCGGTACTGATCGCGGAGGACTAGTTGTCTTGAACTACCGCGGTGACGGGCGGGAGGATGCCGAGATCGCGATAGATGGGGCGGATAAATTCGCGGATGGTTGGCAAACGCGTGGCAAACCACGCGGCGCCGGCGAGGCAGCAGACTCCGCTGAACATCACGGTGTACGGAGCGCCAATCAGATGCGCGAGGCCGCCGGCAAGCAGGCTGCCGAACGGGGCCATGCCGACAAAGGCCACGGTATAAAAGCTCATGACGCGGCCGCGTTTGCTGTCTTCGACAATGGTTTGAATGATGGTGTTGCTGGCGGCCATTTGCTGCATCATGCCGAAACCGCAGACCAGCATCAGCGCTAGCGAGACCCAAAAATTCCGTGAGAGCCCAAAGCCGATAAGTCCGATGCCGAAAGCGGCGGTGGACAGCGGAATCATTTTGCCCAGTCCCAGCACGGATTTTCGCGCCGCCAAGGACAGCGCGGAGATTAAGGCTCCGACGCCCACGCCACCCATCAGAAAGCCCAGCGTATGCGCTCCGCCGTGCAATATTTTTGCGGCGAAAACGGGCATCAGCACGGTGAACGGCCAGCCCATCAGACTAACCAAAGCGAACAGCAGCAAGATGGTGCGAATGGGCGCGGAGGTGGAGACGTACGTCCAGCCTTCTTTTAGCTGCACGAACATGGAGTCCACGGAACGTTTAAGCGACGATGCATGCAGGCGCATGAGCGCGAGCGACAAAATCACCGCCAGGTAACTGATACCGTCGATCAGGAAGCAGTAGCCTTCGTTGGAAATGGCGATGACCGCGCCGGCCAAAGAAGGCCCGACCAGGCGGGCCATATTTACCATCGACGAATTGAGCGCGATGGCGTTGCCAAGGTCCTGTTTGTCTTCCACCATTTCGACCAGAAAAGTTTGCCGGCCGGGCATGTCGAAAGCATTGATTAGGCCCTGGAAGATACTGAGCCCGATGATTTCGTGAATGGTGATGCGATGCGTGAGCGTTAGCGCGGCGAGCCCCAGCGACTGCAACATGGCCAGAAATTGCGTTACCAGCAGAACGTTGCGGCGGTTGAGGCGGTCCACCAAGACGCCCGCAACCGGGGCCAGCAGGAAGGTGGGAATTTGCCCCGCGAAGCCCACCACGCCCAGCAAAAACGCAGAGCCAGTGAGGCGGTACACCAGCCAACTGGTGGCAATGCGCGTCATCCACGTGCCCATCAGCGAGATGGTCTGGCCGCCGAAAAAAAGGCGGAAATTGCGATGGCGCAGCGCGCGCCAGACGTAGGAGATACTGGAGTGCTGGTCCGGCGGGGGAGGAGCTGGCGGGGCCTGGGAGCTCACGGCCTTCTATTGTGACATGCCGGCGGAGTGGTGCAGAACCGGGAATGAGGTACCGAAAGCTGGTAGAACTACTAGCCGCATCCCGCTGAACGTTGGCGACTCAGTTGTCCCGCAGTACCCGCAATGCGGGCGTGGTACGCTGAAAGAGTCGGTCTATTGTGATTTTTTCCACCGGGGGCCAGCTGGGTGTTGAAGCGATTCGCGGTTTTCCTTTCGGTAGCGCAATCCATTCTACTTTTGGGGCATTATTTTTTATTTGAGACCGTCGTGCATGCCTGGGGCATCGCGGACCGCGGGATACAGCTAAAGTTGGGCGTGGCTCTGGCAGCCTTGTCCATGAGCTTTTTGTCCGCGTCCGCGCTGGCGTTCAAGTATTGCAACATCGTTCTGCGTTCGGTCTACAGGGTCGCTGCGGTGTGGCTGGGAACATTCAATTTCTTGTTTATGGCCGCGTGTGCGTGGTGGGTGGTCTTCGGCGCGCTGAGCCTGGCCAAGGTGAGTTTTTCCACGCGCGCGTTGGCCGCGGGATTGTTCGGAGCGGCGTTGGCCACCAGCCTATACGGCCTGGTGAACGCTGCGTGGACGCGGGTGAAGCGCATTACCGTACAGCTCGCGGCTTTGCCCGAATCCTGGCACGGACGGACCATCGCGCTGGTCAGCGATTTGCATCTCGGCAATGTGCGCGGCGCGAGATTTGTCCGCAAGATTGTCAGACTAATTGCGCGCGAAAATCCCGCCATGGTGATTATCGCGGGAGATCTTTTTGACGGCACGCCGCTGGATGCCGAGCGGGCCGCGGCCCCATTGCGGGAATTGCGGGCGCCGCTGGGGGCTTTTTTTGCCGAAGGAAATCACGAAGAATTTTCGAATCCCGCGCGATTTCTGAAGGCCATTGAAAAAGCCGGCGTGCGTGCGCTCGATAACGAGACTGTCGATGTCGATGGTCTGCAGTTAATTGGCGTGCCGTACCGGCATGCGACGCACACGGAGCACTTTCGCTCGGTGTTGGCGAAACTGGGGATCGATCGCACGCGCGCGAGTCTGCTGATCACGCATGCGCCAGACCATCCGCATGTCGCGGAGCAAGCAGGCATTTCCTTACAGGTTTCCGGGCACACGCACCTGGGACAAATGTTTCCGTACACGCGGATCGCCACCCGCATCTACCGCCAGTTTGTGTATGGTCTGACCCGCATCGGGGGGTTGCAGGTGTATACGTCGTCTGGCGCGGGCACGTGGGGTCCGCCGCTACGCGTTGGATCGGCGTCAGAGATTGTGATCATTCGATTGGAGTAGGTGCGTTCTGGGCTGGTCATCCATTGATCATCCCTCCATTGGTCATCCTCTCCACGGGTCATTCCCCTAGGGGGCCAACCAAGGGCCCCCCCTAGGGTTTCGCGAAAGGTTGTCGTTCTAAAGGGAGCTAAAGTCCTTTGTTTTCACAACCTTTTGCAAGGGCAACAACATACTAGACGCACAAAGGAAAAAAGCGGAGAATCGGAACAAGGAGAAGTATCTTGTCCGATAGCTCCAACCTGCTTCCACCCAGAAAACCAGAACCAGAAGTTATCACAGGAATTCCGATTTTTACTCCGGGCCAGAAATCGCAAAGGACCACTCGCATGGTCCTGTCTTCTGCCCTTTTACTTTCCCTTCTTCTTTTTGCGCTTAGCCAGTTTTTTCAGGTTCGAGGCGTAATCCACGTGGGGGCCTCGCGAATATTTCTGTTGTTGGCTACTATCTGCGGAATGGGATTGACCTTCCTGCTCACTCGCTCGATTTCAAAACGGCGCAATCTCATTTTTATAGGAGGGGCAATCGTCACGATCGCTGCCGCTCTAGCCCTTGATGTGTGGGCACCAAAACCCAAAGAAGTTGTTGTTGTTAATCCTCCACACGATACATCGCCCGTTGCGTACATAACAGCTGGAACGGATTTGGCTGTAATTACAGATATGTACAAAATTGGTGGGAATTTTGCAGTTCGAGCGCACTGCAAAAATACTAGTTCTGTGGCAACAGGAGAGGGAGGGGCTTGCGTAATTGGGGTTCGCATTGTGGAGACCGTATTCAATTCTGTAAGGCAGCCAATAGTGCCCAAAGCGACAGAGGAAAGAGAGTACGAAAAATTCGAACGATTGCTCCCCTCCATGGAAATCCATCGTACAGATTACGGCCCGAGCGTAATTTACATTAAAGATATACTCTCAGACAAAATTGATGCGGGATTAGACTCTGACTTCCAGAAGCAGGTAAAGACAGTTCTAGTGGTGGCCCAATATCAATGGACGGATGTCAACGGCGAGCACACGAATGAGTCTTGTTCATGGCTAGAAAATGATCCGGGACTGTTTATGGGTGGGAAGATAACCGCCAAACCACAAATTCTATGGCACAATTGCGAAAATCATAATGCGCTCAAAAAATAAAGGAACTGAATATCGAGAAGGATCGAAGGCGAGAACTAGGTTTGAGGAAGCGATGAGGAATTTATTCCGCGCTCCGAAACCTCCCAAGTATGAGCCAAAGAAGCGTAAGAAAGGCAAGGCTTAGGCTGCTTTCCGCAGCCCTCTACCTTGCCTCTTCGTGGTGTACGGAGCCGGTGCCTTTGCCCGTGAGTTCTTGATAGGTGAGTCTGCGATTAGCGATATGACGCATAACTTTCTCAAATCGATCGCCGTCGCCAACGAAATGCTCTTTCGTCGCGCGATTGTTGTAGCGGAACACCTGCTCGTCAACGTAGCGGAACAGGTGGAACGGCTCTACTGCGATGTACGTGCCCTTGAGTCCGCGCTTGAGCAGGCTCCAGAAGTTTTCCATGCCGTTCGTGTGAATCTGGCCGTCAACGTATCGCTCCGCGTGGTCAATCGTCTGGTGCGCGAAGTCCTGATTGCCAAGACCCCAATAGGAGAGCAGTGCATCCGTGTAGACCGCGCTCTTGGCCGCGACGTTCGCACGAATGTTCGATTGCAGCGCACGCTTTCGGCGATTAGGAACGACCATTGCGCGAACCTGTCCGCCGCGCTCCAGCATCCCTTGGACTGCCGCCTTGTCCTTGAATCCGCGAGCGGTAATCATTTTCTTTCGACGGTCAGCGTGCATGAAGCGCGCTGCGCCGCCAATGAACGTCTCATCCACTTCGACTTCCGTACCGAGACCGCCGAGCTTCACGAAGTCTTTGTTGTGCATCGCAAGGCGAATGCGCTGGAGCATGAACCATGCGGACTTCTGAGTGACGCCCAGAGCGCGAGCGATTTCGTAGGAACTAATCCCGTTCTTGCAGTTCACCAGCATCCACGTCGCAATCATCCACTTGTCCATGCCGAGCGCGGAATCCTCAAAAATGGTTCCGACCTTGACCGTGAATTGTTTCTTGCACCCCTTGCAGAACCAAATGCGCCGGGTGGAGATGAACGAATGCTCCGTCGATTCGCAGCGTGGGCAAGTGACCTTGCCATCCGGCCAGCGCATCTGGACCGCGTAGTCAAAGGTCTTCTGCGCGTCGGAGAAGAATGCAACCGCTTGCTGGAGGGTTTTGGGTGCTGGGAGTTGGTGGCTCATGGGTGAATCATCCCACAAACCCTCTTGTGTGTCAAGTATGTTGTTGCCTTTGCAAGTGCTGATTCCACGTGACTTAGGTGCGAATTTTGATTGCTAATTAGTTACTACAGACGTCTTTTCTCGCGAGGCAGCTGGCGCCCAGGCACACGCTGTGGGAACGCAGAAGTCTACGCAATAGAGTGATGTCAAAGAGATGGTGATTTTTGGGGGGTTGTACCGACCACTAGGCGCAATTCCTTACAAGAAACACTGTACCCTATGGGAATTGGCTTGTCAAGCATAACCTAGGGCTTCTTTTACCCTGGAGGGTTCGGAATTAAGGTGCGACGGCGGCCTCAAAATCCTGGTGCGCCGGTGGCGGCTGGGCGCATCTCTTGCGGCGGCACGGCGCTGCCCAACCGCAGATGCGCGAAGTAAACCTGGCTCAAGGACATGAAGCCGGTGTACAGATAACCCCAAACAAATAGCAGCAGGAACGGAACCGTAGCGTAATTCTCCCGCAGAATGGAATAGACCACGGTGACCGCGAAGTACAGTCCGAGGCCAACCTCCGCGTAAGCGATCCAACCCGCCTTGTTGCGATAGGATTTTTTCGCGAAACTCCCGGCCTTGCCGGCAATATTAAATTTTGGCGTGCGCGCAAACTCAGATTTTTTGCCGATCATCGCCTCGATCACGGCCTGCGCGTTGCGCACGGAAATCCCGATGCCGGTAGCCATCACGAAGGGCAAATACAAAAAGGTGCGCCACCAGGTTTTCGGCCGCAGTTCGCGCTGCGACACCAGATAAAAACTGGAGATGGAACAGGTGGAGGCCAGGAACAGCGGCAAATCGATCACCAGCATCTGAAACCAGCCCTGATAAAATCGCACGATCATGGCCGGCAGCAACATGGTGGAAAGCAGCACCATCAACGGATACGAAATATTGGCGGTAAGGTGAAAAAAAGCTTCGGACTTGATGTGCCACGGCACGTTCGACCGAAAAACTTTAGGCAGGATTTTTATCGCGGTCTGCATTAAGCCTTTGGCCCAGCGCGCCTGTTGCGCTTTGAAGCCGTTCATGTCCACGGGCAGTTCCGAAGCGCAGGCAATTTGCGGAAGGTAAAGAAATTTCCAGCCTTTCAGCTGCGCGCGATAAGAAAGGTCGGTGTCTTCGGTGAGGGTATCGTGCTGCCAGCCACCGGCCTGATCGATAGCGGTGCGCCGCCACACGCCGGCCGTGCCATTGAAATTGAAAAAGGTCCCGCGCCGCGAACGCGCCCCATGCTCCACCACAAAATGCCCATCGAGCAAAATGGTTTCCACGTTGGTCAGCAAGGAATAATCGGAGTTGAGGTATGTCCAACGCGTCTGCACCATTCCGATGCCGGCACCGCCGTCCGGATTCATAAAATACGGAATCGTCAGCCGCAGAAAATCAGCGTCGGGAACAAAATCGGCGTCAAAGATGGCTACATATTCGCCTTTACTGGTGCGCAAACCATTTTCCAGCGCGCCGGCTTTAAAGCCTTCGCGATTCGTGCGGTGAATATAGCTGATGGGCAAACCGCGCGCGGCGTAGCGATCCACGCAATCGCCGGCTACCTGCCGGGTCTCATCGGTAGAGTCGTCGAGCACCTGAATGTCCAGCAGTTCGCGGGGATAGTCGAAACGCGAAATGGCGTCCACCAGGCGCTCGATGACATAGCGCTCGTTGAAAATGGGCAGCTGAATCGTCACGCGCGGCCATTGCGTCACGGGCGGCGGCACCGGCGGAACATTTTTGGCGTAAACAAAATAGTGGTAGACCAGCCAGTAGCGGTGCAGGCCGTAAACCGCCAATACAAATAAAACGAGGAAGTACGGAATCATCATCGCCAGGTCAAAAGCGTTGGCGTGATACATCCCCGTAAAGGTGCGATCGGTGATTTTGCGCCAGTAATGTCCAAAGCCGCCTTGTACGGCCATGAACGTAGCGATGAGCGTGAGAACGGGCACGGTTAGGTTTGCGCCCGGCGGCTTAACTTAAATAGTGCGTGCGCCGGCCGTGGCGAGCGAGAATTATATGCCATAAACGCGACGCCAGGACGGCGGCGCAAGTATTTTCAGCAGCGCGGCAAGGGGCGTCCGCTCATGGGATTAGCACGATTTTCCCATGCGCGCCGGGCTCCAGAACTTCCCGGTGGGCGCGGGCGGCCTCTGCGAGCGGCATTTCTTTGCCAACGATCGGGCGCAGCGTGCCGTTTTCCATCCCGGCGCCAATCCCGGCGTGAATATCCGCCGCCTCGGCTTCCGTGAGTCCCCACAGCGAGAATGCGCGGATGGAGCCGCGCCGGGTCATCAGTTCGCGGAGGTTGATGGTGACTTCGCCGCGATTGCCCACCACGATGATGCGGCCGTTGGTAGCCAGCATTTTCATATCGGCCGGAAGATTTACGTTCGCAAGCATCTCGACGATGATATCGGCGCCCCGGCCCGCGGTGGCTTGCAGAATTTGTTCTTGATAGCCCGGCCGGGTATGGTCGAAAACCTGGTGCGCGCCCTCACGAGTTGCAAGCTCGAGGCCTTTGGCGCTGCCGGCAGTCCCCAAGACGGTGAGCCCCGCAGCGCGGGCTAGTTGCACCGTCGCAATACCGACCCCGCCGCTGGCGCCGTGTACCAACACCGTCTCCGAGGCGTGCCCTTGCGCGGAATGGTACAGCGCATGGTACGCCGTGCCGCACGGCACCCAAACGGCGGCGCCTTGCGAAAAGCTGATTCTCTCCGGCAGGCGGTATACCTGATCTTCCTGCGCCAGGGTGTATTCCGCGTAAGCGCCGGTCACTGTTTTCGCGGTGTACACGCGCTCGCCCACGGTAACTTTCTTGATGCCCTCGCCCACCGCTTCGATGACGCCCGCGGCGTCCGACCCTGGCGTATACGGCAGCGCCGGCTTCACCGCGTAGGTTCCCGCGCGCATGTACGTGTCGTAAGGATTCACGCCCACCGCATGAATGCGCACCAGCACCTGCCCGGGCGCGGGTTTCGGCGTCGGAACTTCCTCGAGTTTCAACACCTCGGGACCGCCAAATTCGTGCACACGAATCGCTTTCATCATTAATTCTCCTAAATCGTTCTGCGAATCACGAGATGTGGCCCGCGCATGACGTCTGCGGCAAAATCCGCGCTCACTCACAAAAATTCATTAAAAATGGTCGTCGACGGTTACCGTAGCGGCGTCTTTTTCTAATTGGCCGGTGACTTGCGCCCACGCCGTGGTCTGCCAGTTGTCTTTCCCCTTTTTGAGCGGAATCCAGGGCGGCAGGGGCTGGATCAAATGGGCCCCCAGCGCGTAGATATACGGCTCATACATGTCGCGAAGTTTCCGAAGTTTTTCATCAGCCTCCGCGCCGTCGCGCAGCTTGAGCCCATTCTGCGCCAAGATGTCGCGAATGCGCGCCAGCGTTTCCGCGCTGAGCCGCTCTGCGGGCAAGGGCACCGGCGAAACGCCAAAAACCTGCGCCAGATCCACGGTCGCATGCCGCGCAATGGCAAACGTCAGTTCCGCCTGTTTTTCGCACGTTCCCTCGATGCCGACCATCGCCAACGCGCACGTATCCAATATGGCCGTCAGCGACGCCACCCATGACTGGTTGTCATGCTGCGAGCGGAAATAAGCGAGCACCGGATACGACAGGTGGCTCTCCATGAGTTCCGCGCACCAGCGCTCCCAATCCTTCAGCAGTTCGCGCAGCGCCTCCAGCCCGTTCTTATAACTGTGGCGCCGCAACAGTTCGCCCGCGGTGGGCGGCGTCCCAGCTCGCGAATCGAGCAGCGAAATATTCACTTCGCGGTCAGCAAACGAGCCGTAAATAAACGGCAGATACCCAATGACCGCCGCAAGAAACCCAAATCCAAATCCGGCTTCCGCAACGACCAAAAATCGCGCCAGCCCCGAGCGCGGCAAAACATCCCCCAGCCCGAGCGTAAAAAACGTCGTGCCGCTCAAATACATATCCGTCGAAAAATGCGATGGCCCATTGTTCATCACCACCGCGGACCCCGCGCCGAATTGCATCAAACCAAAACTAAACACCAGTCCCACCGCCCAGAGGGCCACCAGTACCAGCAGTGAAATAGGTCCGTAAAAGCCCAGCAACGTCTCGCGACGCTTCGGAGCATGCACGAAGGCCATCATCAGCTTCCACAGAGGCCAGCTGCTTCTGTAAAACAAGCGGGTGAAGCGAAACTTGCGGGTCACACGCCTGGGCAGAATGATGGCTTCAAAAGCGTCCCAGATAACCACCAGGAACATCACCACGCCCAGAACGAACACGCCGGGAACCGGAATCATGTGCGGAATTGTACCCATTTTGCGCCAGGCGGCGAAGTACGCCGCAGTCTTTAGGCTTGTAGATGCGCGGTAACGGTGATTTCGGCCTTAAAAAGCTTCGATACCGGGCAACCGGTTTCCGCCGCCTTTACCGCTTCGTCAAATTTGGCCTGATCCGCTCCCGGAATTCTGGCCGCCAGATTCAGGTGACTTTTGGTAATTGAAAAACCTTCGCCATCTTTTGCCAGTGTAACGGTCGCGGTGGTTTCCAGTTTCTCCGCGGTCATGCCGCGTGCACCCAGTTGTCCGGAAAGGGCCATCGTGAAGCATCCCGCATGCGCCGCGGCCAGCAACTCTTCCGGGTTCGTTCCCACACCATTCTCAAACCGCGCGCTGAAGGAATACTGCGTCTGCTTCAGCGTCCCACTGTCAGTCGTCAGCGTCCCTTTGCCGTCCTTGATTCCGCCAATCCATACTGCCGTTGCTTTACGATCCATGATGTTTTCCCTCCAAGTTTTGCATGATTTGGCGCCAGGTTCTGGCGCGCAGTCCGCGGCACGGAATGCTACTCGCCAATCGGCGCCTTGGTTAGATTCGTAATCTAAGAATTCGATTCCGCCCCGCCCTGCAAAGGTATATTGAGAATGCGGCGCTTGTCGAGACGCTGGCTGTGCCTTCTTTTGGCGCCGCGTAGCGTGCGACACGCCGCTGGTGCGCGCTACCACTTATGAAAAATGAAGAATGCGCCCACGGCGATCAAGGAAAACCCAGCACCGTAGTTCCATTTGAATTTTTCTCCGAGATACAAAACCGAAAAAACGGAGAACACCGTCAGCGTGATTACTTCTTGAATCGTCTTCAGTTGCGCGGCGTTGAACTCATAAGAGCCGATACGGTTGGCCGGCACCTGAAAGCTATATTCGAAGAACGCGATTCCCCAACTGGCGAGGATCACTTTCCAAAGCGCTTCGCTGCGATACTTCAAATGTCCGTACCACGCGAAGGTCATGAAGATATTCGAAATGATGAGCAGCACAACGGTTCGCATAAGAGCGCTCTATCCTACGGAAGGAATTGCCGGGCTAGAATTGAGATGTCTGATCAGGGGAGTTGGTTCCAAGCGAACTCTTAAACGTTGATTGACAGCGAGACCAAGTCGTTGCGCTGGTGCGGCTGCATCGGCGGCATTTTGGAGCGATCCACGCGGTTATACGCCGTATCTCGTTCCACGGGCACGCGCCCCGCGGCGCGAATCAATCTTTCCAGCTCCGCGTGCGGAGTGAACTGGGAAGTCCGCGCCCCGGCGTCATGATAAATCTTTTCTTCCGCCACCGTGCCATCGAGGTCACTGGCCCCAAAACGCTGGGCAATCTGCGCGATCGCCGGCGACAGCATGATCCAGTACGCCTTGATGTGCTCGAAATTATCGAGCATCAGGCGCGCCACCGCGATATTGCGCAAATCCGCATACCCGCTGGGGTGCGGAATATGCGAAAGCGCCGTATTCTCCGGATGAAACGCTAAGGGAATAAAGGTTACAAATCCGCCGGTTTCGTCCTGTAATTCGCGCAGTTTGACTAGATGGTCGACGCGCTCTTCTTCCGTCTCCACATGCCCGTAAAGCATCGTGGCATTCGTGCGCAGCCCGGCTTGATGCGCCTTTTTCGCGATGCTCAGCCACATCTGCCCGCTCACTTTGTGGTCGCAAATAATCTTGCGCACCCGCGGATGAAAAATCTCCGCTCCTCCGCCAGGCAGCGAATCCACGCCCGCTTCCTTCATCTGCCGCAAAGTCTCTTCAATCGAAAGTTTCGCGATGCGCGCAAAGTATCCGACTTCCACCATGGTGAAGGCCTTCAAATGCACGCCCGGGCAGCGCTGTTTTAGTCCGCGAATCATTTCCAGGAAATATTCGAACGGCAGATCCGGATGTAACCCGCCAACAATGTGAAATTCCGTCGCGCCTTCGCGCAGCCCCTGCTCCGCCCGCGCATAAATCTCTTCCAGCGCAAACGTATAGGCCCCGGGGGCATTGGGGTCCCGCCCAAATGCGCAAAGTTTGCAGTGCGCCACGCATACATTGGTGGGATTAATGTGGCGGTTTACGTTGTAGTAGGTAATGTTGCCGTGGCGCTTTTCGCGCACATGATTCGCCAGCCAACCCACCGCCAGCAAATCTGGCGTGCGATACAGCATCACGCCGTCTTCCATCGACAGCCGTTCGCCCGCCGGCACTTTTGCGGCGATGGGCGTCAATCGCTGGTCGGTAATGGTTAGCTCAGCCACGTCCATATTGTATCAGGAACATCTCAGTGCGGAGCCAAACGTCAGGATGAAACGTTCAGCCAGCCGGTTCAAACGTTTCAAACCTTCCAAACCGCCGTCGCCGCTCCCCAGAACAGTAAAAATGAAATACTGATGTACCCATTCATTGCGAAAAACGCGGCGTCCAGCTTGCTCAAATCGTCGGCCTGCACCAGCGAATGCTCGTATCCGAGCAGCGCCGCCGCCACTGCGATCCCCGCCCACGCGGGCCACGGCAACGCAAAACTCGCCGCCAGCCAGCACAGCAACACAACAGCTCCCAGGTGCAAGCCGCGCGCGACCAGCAAGGCATTAGCCACGCCAAAACGCTTGGGCACGGAAAAAAGACCCGCGCGCAAATCGTACTCCACATCCTGGCAGGCATACAGCACATCAAATCCGCCGACCCACAGCGTCACCGCGCCGCACAAAATCAGTATGCGCAGGTCAAGCCCGCCGGTAATCGCGATCCACGCCGCCGCCGGCGCCACGCCCAGGGCAAATCCCAGGAACAAGTGCGACCAATTGGTGAAGCGTTTGGTGAAAGAATAAAAAAACAAAATGACCACGGCCAAGGGCGCCAGTTTCAGCGCCAGCGGATTCAGCTGCCACGCCGCAAGAAAGAAAACCACCACCGCCGCGAGCGTAAAGAGCCGCGCAAAATTTAGAGACAGCGCGCCGGTTGCCAAAGCCCGCTGCGCCGTCCGCGGATTTTCCCGGTCGTACCGCAAATCCACAATGCGGTTCACGGTCATCGCCGCCGAACGCGCCGCCACCATGGCCACCACAATCCACAAAATTTGCCACGCCGAAGGCCACCCGTGCGGCGGCTGATGCGTCGCCCGCGCCGCCAGCAGCGCCCCGGTCAACGCAAACGGCAGCGCAAACACCGAGTGCTCGAACTTGATCATCTCCAGCACCGTACGAATCCGGCCCGGCGATTTTTTTTGCATTTCCCGCATCGCCGCTTCAGGCATCGGCCTTCTTCGCCGCCAGGCTTCCCACCCAGCGGTACATTTCCGCTTGCGGAAGATCGATCCGCGCCAAAACGCGGCAAACGTACTGCGTGACCAGATCGTCAATCGTCTTCGGATGATGATAAAACGCCGGCACCGCAGGCATAATCACCGCGCCAGCCTGCTGCACCCGCAGCATATTTTCCAAATGGATGCGGTTGAAGGGCGTATCGCGCACGCACAAAACCAGCTTGCGCCCTTCCTTCAGCATCACGTCCGCGGACCGCGAGACCAGATCGTCGCTAACTCCCGAGGCAATTGCCCCCAGCGTTCCCATGGAGCACGGAATCACCACCATCGCGGCCACGTCATGACTTCCGGAAGCGATCGAAGCGCCCACATCTTTGTTGGAAAGCAATTCAATCTTACGAGGTGTAGCGCCCAAAATCCGCGAAACCAGCCGCTTTAGATCGCCGGAAGAAATCGCCAGTTCTTCGGCGAAAAGCCGCTGCCCGGCCTCCGTAATCACCAGATGCACGCGCCCCACGCGCGCATCCGCATCCAGCAGTTGCAGCGCCTTCTGCGCCAGCACCGCTCCGCTGGCGCCAGTCACACCTACGGTTATCGTGAGTTGTTTGCCGTCAGCCATTGCATTTGCGCGGATAAGAGCAGTTTCGCAGCCGGTTTGTTGCAAGTCAAGATAACGCCGCGTTTCGCAACGCGCTGAGGATTCTTTTCGTTCTCTCAGGCCTGCACCGGACGCGCGAGCGCGGAGCACAAGCTATACTAGGAACCCATCCCACAGGAGACCGTAAATGGGACTCACAGAACCGAAAAAAGGCGATCCCATCGAAATCGCCACATCGTTCATCGAACGTATCAACGCCGCAGACGTCGCCGGCCTTTACGAACTGATGACCGAGGATCACATATTTCAAGATGCCTTGGGCGAGCGCTTCATCGGCCGCGAAAAAATGCGCCACGGCTGGACGCAATATTTTGCGATGGTTGGGAATTACAAAGTGTACGTGCAGAACTATTTCATGAACGAAGACAATGTCGCGATGTTCGGCACCGCCAGCGGTTCGTATCCCGCGAAAGCCAGCGGAAACGCCGCGACCACTCCCGGCACATCGCCGGCCGGAACCGCACCGAAGGGTACCGATGGCTTTTGGGAAGTGCCAGCCGCCTGGCACGTGGTAGTTCGCTGCGGACAAGTGGCGGAGTGGCGCGTCTACGCCGACAACCAGCCGCTGCGAAAATTAATGGGCGACCGGGTTCCGTGAGTTAGTCCCGTGACGTTAGGAGTTCCGTGATGTCAGATTCCGGCCTGTTTTTCAGTGCAACGCTTCGCGGCCGCAAACCATGAACGAGCAGCTGCTAGTGGATTTGATGAAAGCCGTCCGCGCCGGACGCATCTCCGGCGCGGACGCCGTCGCGCGCCTGAAACATCTACCCTTCGAAGACTTGGGGTTCGCGAAGGTCGATCATCATCGCGCGCTGCGCCAGGGTTTCGCCGAAGTAATTTTTGGAAAAGGCAAAATGCCCAAACAGGTCGCCGAAATTGCAAAAACAATGGCGCGTCGCGATCCGCGGCAAAATATTTTAATCACGCGCGCCGACGCAAAAATTTTCTCCGCCGTAAAACGCATCATCCGCGACGCAAAATTTCATCGAGCGCCAGGCGTCATCACCGTAGAACGCAATCGCGAAATCACCGGCAAAGGCACGATTTGCATAGTCTCCGCCGGCACCAGCGACATTCCCGTCGCCGAAGAGGCCGTCCTGACCGCGCAACTCATGGGCAATCGCGTAGCCCGCCTCTACGACGTAGGCGTAGCGGGTATCCACCGCCTCCTCCAGCATCGCGAAGAATTAACCCAAGCCCGCGTAATCATTTGCGTGGCAGGGATGGAAGGCGCCTTGCCCAGCGTAGTAGGCGGCCTAGTGAGTGTTCCAGTGATCGCCGTCCCCACTAGCGTTGGCTACGGCGCAAGCTTCGGCGGCGTAGCCGCCCTACTGGGCATGCTAAACAGCTGCGCATCGAATGTAACGGTGGTCAACATCGACAACGGCTTTGGCGCCGCCCGCGTAGCATCCTGCATCAATCACCTCTAACTCTGCACCTCTAACTCCGCACCGTGTTTGCAGGGGCACAGCGTGCTCGCCCTAGCTTGCCCAGGCGTTTGATTCATAGCGTTCTTTCCCGGATCCTGGCAACCAGTCTCCAGTAAGCTCACGATTTATCCGCTCTCAACAGAACTTTCATAACGCCTCTTCGCCGCGCAAATTCAATCGCCTTCGCGGCCTGCGCCAGCGGAAACGTCCGCGTAATCAATGGCGTGACATCAACCTCGCCGGATCGCAACAACGCAATAGCCTTCGCAAGAGGCCCGCAACGCGAGCCCACCACGGTAATTTCCTTGACCACGATGGGCCACATCTTCACCGGCGCAACTCCGTGAAACGTGGATTTCAGAATCAACGTCCCACGCGGTTCCGTCATGTGTTGCGCCAACGCTAGGCCGCTGGGAGAACCGGTGGCTTCGACGAGCAGCCGATATTTTTCCTTAATGCGCTTCAAGTCGGAGACGTCACCGCGAAGTTTACGAGTTTCGATTCCCGCGCGGCGAGCCAGCGCAAGCTTATCCGCATGTTTCCCATACATCACCACGTGCGGAAGCGCCGTGCGCAACACCCGCGCAATCAGTTGCGCCAATTTCCCGTCGCCCAGCACCGCAGCTGCACGAAATTGTTTGATGGAAATTTGTTCAAGGATTTGGCAAGCCGCCGCCAGCGGTTCGGCAAACACAGCTCGTTCGTCGCTGACGCCGCGCGGCACCGGATGCAAATTCTCGAGCGGCAACGCGAAATATTCCGCGAACGCCCCGTCGTGCCCGATGATTCCGAGCACCCTGCGCCGCGCACAATGCGTCAGCAGACCACGCCGGCAAAAATCGCACACCGGCCGATACCCAAACGCCGAGCAATGAATGTTGATTTCGCCCGTTACGCGCCGGCCCAGCCACTTTTTCCTGGCAGCGGCGGAAACGCCGCGAACTTCGGCCACTTCGCCCACAAACTCATGCCCGGGCGTCCCGTGAAAATCATGATAGCCGCGCAGAATCTCCACATCGGTATTGCAGATGCCGGCAAATCGCACGCGCACGAGCGCCCATCCCGGCCGCAGCTTCGGCAGCGGTTGCGACGTCGCTTTTAGCTTTTTATTGCTAACTTGAAAGGCGAGCAAGCGGCACGCTGTCTTTCAGATGCGAATCCGGCAAATCTACTTCTCGGTTTTTTCCGGCAAGGCGCGCCGGACTCCACTGGTCATACGTTCCATCAATTCAAATTTTGCTTCGAGGCGCACCAAGCGGCGATCGATATCCGTGTATGCTTCCGCCAGATCTTTGACCCGCGCCGTCAAACTTTCCATGCGATCTTCGATCAGCACGATTTTGCGGATGGCCGCGACGGCATCTCGCGCCCAGCTCACTTGCCATTCCTTTTGTGTTTCAAAACGCGGTCGACGTAAGCGATCGTTTCGTCCAGATTCTTGATCATGCGGTTGGCCGCATGATTCGCTGATTTCGCCAACCCGCGCAATTCCGCTTCGCTCGCAACCGGCACATCCAGGTACAAATCCACGGCGTCACGCACTTCCTGCGAAAACGATTTGCCGCGCAATTTGGCGCGCCTGGTGAGCCGCTGTTTTTGTCTGGCATCCATGTGAATCAGCGCCGTGGCCATATTTCGCTCCTATATAACACCTATATCATAACATTGCCGCGCATCCGGATTTCAGCAATTCAATAGGATAAACGTCCACGGCCACCGCTCATTCGTGGCGAATCATTCATGGCGAAGCGCGATCAGGGGATCCACACGCATCGCGCGCCGCGCCGGAATCCACGATGCGGCCAGCGCCACTGCCATCAGCAAGAGCGCGACTCCAAAAAAGGTTTCAGCGTCGTACGTGCCCACACCGAACACCAAACTCGAAATGAGACGCGCCGCGCCGAACGCCCCCGCCAGCCCAAGGGCAACGCCGGCGAGCGCTAATTTCAAAGTGTGCCCCAGAATCATCCTTCGCACGTTGCCCATCTGCGCTCCCAGCGCCATACGCACTCCAATTTCCTGCGCGCGCTGGCTGACGGTATAGCTAATCACTCCATAAATTCCGACGGCGGCAAGCAGCAGCGCCAATCCCGCAAAAATCGCCACCAGCACCGACGAAAACCGCCGTGGGGAGACGGAATCCGCGATCAGGTTGTCCATGGTCATCACCTGGGTTACCGGCAAATCTGGATCGAAGCGATGTACAACTTCGGTGACCGCGGCCGCGATGCTTAGCGGATCGGAAGCGGTGCGGACGAGGAAATACGGGGTCCAGCTGCCAACGAAATAAACGTCATACGTGGGTGCATGGTCGAGTCCATATTGATGGACATTCCCCGCAATGCCGATGATCGTGTTCCAGCAAGGCTTGGGATTCAGCGAACAGAGATTGATGCGTTTCCCCATCGCGTCTCCCTGCGGCCAGAACCGCCGCGCCATAGTCTCATTGATGACCGTGGTGTCTTGTTGTTTGAAATCGTCCTCAGTAAAAAAGCGCCCTGCGCGCAGAGGAATTCCCAGCGAAGAGAAGTAGCTCAAGCTCACGGTGCGAAACTCCGCGATGGGACGCCCTCCACTGTCGGGAACCGGCTGGCCCTCGATGATAAAACGCGCGGCCTTGCGCAACTCCGTCCCCAGCGGCAGTTGATCGATGCCGCCAACTTCCTGGACACCGGGTAGCGTTCGGATCTGTGCCGCGACCTGCTCGAAGAGGCGCGCCTGCTTCTGTCCGTACGCGAGCTGCTGGCTGTCTGAAAGTTTGTTTTCCTCTTCGAAGGAAAGCGCGGGCTGCTGAATCTCCATCACTAATACGTGGTCTGGCCGAAACCCAGGATCGACTTCCAGCAGATGCTGGAAACTGCGAAGCAGCAGTCCCGCGCCGATGAGCGGCACAAGTGCCGTCGCGATTTCCGCGATCACCAACAGATTGTGCGTACGGCGACGTTTGGAAGCGCTCGAACCCCTGCTGCCCTGCTTCAAGACGCCGGAGAGATCGGATTTCAGCATTCGCCAGGCTGGGAAAAACCCACATGCGAGTCCGGTGGTCAAGCAAACGGCAAACGTAAATCCCAGCACCCGGACATTCAAGCCGGCTTCGCGCAGCACGGCGAGGTCGGCCGGAACAAACGTCAACAGCGCCCGCAATCCCGCCACGGCAAAGAGCAGACCGAGGGCGCCGCCAAACAAGGAAAGCAGCATACTCTCGGTTAGCAGTTGCCGGATCAAGCGCCACGAGCCAGCGCCCAGCGCCAATCGAACGGCGACTTCTCGTTCCCGCGCGGCGTTCCGCACCAGCAGCAGGTTCGCAATATTCACGCAAGCAATCAGCAGAACCAGCCCGACTGCTCCGAACAGTACCAGCAGCGTGGGGCGCAATCGGGCCGCCGACGGATCCTCGAGCGACTCAACCAAAACACCAAAATTCTTGTGGGCAGCCGGGTAAGCCATCGACTCCTGCTGGTGCAGCCTGCCCACTTCATCACGCGCCTGCGCGAGGCTAACCCCGGGTTTTAGCCGCGCAATGGCGACGAATTCGTGATGCACGTGCTCTGTGAGGTCGTCATCGAATTGCCCGACGGGCATCCACAAATCGGCCGAGCGCAAGAGTTGCGTGGCGGGCGGCAGCACGCCCACAACTGTGTAGCGCTGTTGGTCAAGTAAAATGCTGCGGCCAACCACACCGGGATCCCCGCCGTAGCGCCCTTGCCACAGACGATGCCCCAGGATCACGATTGGGGCGCTGCCGGTCCGGTCTTCTTCCGGGAGAAACGCTCGTCCAGCCACAGGGCGAATCCCGAGCATCGGAAAAAGCCCGGAGTCGGCATAGCCTGCCTGAACGCGTTGCGGCTCACTCTCGCCGGAAAGATTAAAGCCTTGGGAATTGATGGAGTAAGCCCCCATCGCCGAGAAGCTCGCGTTTTGCAGTCGCCAATCGGCATAATCGCCCGGCGACAGGCCACCCTTGGGAACTTGCGGTGGATAGGTGTTCCAGATTGCCACGAGTTGCGCTGGCTGCGGATAAGGGAGGGAACGCAGCAGCAGAGTTTCAACTACGCTAAAGATTGCTGTGTTCGCGCCGATGCCTAGCGCCAGAGTCAATATGGCGATCGCCGTGAAGCCGGGATTTTTTGCCAGCGCGCGGAGGCCATAACGGATATCCTGCAGCAGGTTTTCCACGAACTTTTTCCTCATCAGCAACTTCATGTGCCGCTTGGAAGGAGATCACACGAACTTCTTGAGCCGCGTAAGTTCCTTTAACGCAGCGAAGCGGAGAGCGCCGCGATCAACAGCGGCTCCTGCTCTGGAAATACCGTGCGCAAATCGATGATCAGGCGGTCGTCTTCCACGCGCGCGATCACCGGCACGGCGGAGGGCCCGCGACGCAAGCGCTGCTCGAGCTGCGCGGCAGAGTAGCGTACGCTCGCAAAGCGCAGCAATTTTGTCGGCAGCGATTGCGCCGGCGTTGAACCGCCGCCCGCGAGCGAATGGCCGTCCGCGATTTCGCTTTCTACCTCATCCGCCGGAAATTGCGGACGCAACACGGCAAGGAATTCTTCGCTGCGCCGCAACAGTTCAACGGTGGTCATGCGCATCATGCGCAGCGCCGGTAGTTCGTCCCAAGCTGCACGCAGATACGCACTCAACGTGGCCTCCAGCGCCGCAATGGTCAGCTTATCGACGCGCAACGCCCGGAATAGCGGGTGCCGCCGGATCCGCGAGATGAGTTCTTTTTTGCCGGCGATGATTCCGGCCTGCGGTCCACCCAGCAGTTTGTCGCCGCTGAACATCACGATGTCCACCCCAGCATCAATCGATTCGCGCACCGCAGGTTCGATGATGCCGTGCATGGAAAGATCCACGAGGCAGCCAGAGCCAAGATCTTCGACCAGCGGAATTTGGCTGCGCCGGCTGAGCGTGACTAATTCTTCCAGCGAAGGTTTCTCCGTGAATCCGGTGATTTTGAAATTGGAAGGATGCACGCGCAACAACAAACGCGTTTCTTCGCTGATGGCACTTTCGTAGTCGGCGAGATGCGTGCGATTGGTGGATCCAACCTCGCGCAAAATCGCACCGCTTTCCGCCATGATTTCCGGAATGCGAAAGCCGTCGCCAATTTCAATCAGCTCGCCGCGCGAGACCAGCACTTCGCCGGCCTTGGCCAGCGCGGCCAAAACGAGCAGCACCGCAGCAGCGCAATTGTTGACAACAATCGCCGCTTCCGCTCCCGTAATCCGCTCCAGCAAATGCGCGGTGTGTACATCCCGCTTGCCGCGTTTGCCATTTTCTAAATCATATTCGAGATTCGAGTATTGCGTCGCCGTCCGGCGGAATTCTTCCACCGCCGCATCGAGCAGCGGCGCCCGTCCGAGGTTGGTGTGCAAAATAACCCCGGTGGCGTTAATCACGGGCTGCAAAGAGCGCGCCAGGATCCGCTCCACTTCCTCAGCAATGTGTTTCTCAAGCGCCTCTGGCGCCGGCACAATCACTTTCCTCTCGCCGCTCGCGCGATCGCCATCGCGTTCGAGTATGCGGGCGCGGAGATCCGCCAGGATGGTGCGTGAAATCTCCACCACCAGCCCGCGATCCGTGCGCGCAGCGAGGGCCGCGAGGCGCGGCTGCAGAAGCAGTTCATCCACACTTGGGAGCCGCCGCAACAACTCCGCTTGCTCCGGAGAAAGAATCGTTTTCATGCGCGCATCCATGCCGACATTTCAGCACAGCGGCTAGTGCATAGCAACCTTGGTTGCCGGTGCGGAATCGCCGCCTGTACGGCGGGACAGGCTATCGTGCCAGCGGTCCGGTACATCATCCGCCGCAGGGTAAGTCCATCCGGTTGACGCCTGCGCGATGTACTTCTAGCATGATAGTTCGAGGCTCTGAACCGCGCATGGCTACCATCGACGAAGACTTGGCGCAACTGGAACGGGATATTCGCCAGTTGAAGATCGAGTACGACCAGTTTTTCGGCGGCGGCAGAAAACGCCCGCCCACGGAAATTGAGTGGCGTATTGAACTTGTGGTTAAGCGTTACGGCGAGCGCGGCGGCGACATGAAATCCGGCCAGCGCTTTAAATTCAGCAGTCTGACGCAAAGCTACGCGAAATATCGCGACATGTTCCGCAAGCGCACGCAGCAAAAAGAAGAAGGAAAAGTGGTGCGGCATTTCGGCGCCGCTGCCCGTGCCATCGAAGCCGAGCGCATGCAAAAGCAGGCCGCAGCGCATCCCGAGCCGGCGGCCGTTGCGCCCATCACTACCGTAATTCCGGCGTTTCGTATGATCTGCTCGCAACCCGAGACGGAAGCTGAAAAAGTTGACCAGCTGTACGAAGCGCTGGTGCAAGCCAAGCAGCGCGTTGGAGAAGAGACCAGCAAACTTTCGCGCGCGAGTTTCAACGAATTCGTGCGCAAAAAGACCGCGGATCTGCAGAAACAGCAAAATTGCCGCGACGTCGAATACGTGGTCGAAACCGTCGATGGCCAGGTAAAACTGAAAGCTCTCGTAAAGTCCTAGCTCGACACTTTCGCTTCCCCGCCAGCTGGTTCTCCCTTCGTTTTCCACAGCTTCGATGTTTGGCGCCGCTAGCAGGTCGTTTCCGTTTTGCCATGCGTTCTGGCACGCTTAGAGTGACTGAGTTTTCCTTTGCGGAGGGCGAGATGGCGGTGGAACGCGCGCTGATCAGCGTTTTCGATAAAACTGGGATTGTGGAATTTGCCAAGCGGCTGGCGGCGCTGAAGATTGAGATTTTGTCCACGGGCGGAACGGCAAAATTGTTGCGCGAAGCGAGCGTGCCGGTGCGCGATGTTTCCGATTTTACCGGCTGGCCGGAAATGCTTGGCGGCCGAGTGAAAACGCTGCATCCGAAAGTTCATGGCGGACTACTGTTTCGCCGCAAACACGCCGAGGATCGAAAGCAAGCGGCGGAACACGGCATCGCGCCGATCGATCTGGTGGTGGTGAATCTGTATCCTTTTGAGGCTACCGCCGCGAAGGAAGGATTGACCGCAGAAGAGTTGATCGAGAATATCGATATTGGCGGGCCGACGATGCTGCGTTCGGCGGCGAAGAATTTTGAAAGCGTGACGGTGGTTACCGATCCGCAAGATTATGCGCGCGTGGCGGAAGAGCTGGAGGCTTCGCGGGAAACTTCGCTGACGACGAAGCTCGAGCTGGCGCGGAAAGTTTTTGCCGCGACTTCGAGTTACGACGGAAAAATTACCATGGAACTGGAACGGCTTTCCGCAGCGCAAGGCGTTGGCGGGCACGCTGGTCATGTTGCGCTGGCTACGAAAGCGGCGATGCCCGAGCGTATTCATTTGTCGCTGCGGCGGCAGCAGGAATTGCGGTATGGAGAGAATCCGCATCAGGCGGCCGCTTTGTACATTCCAGCGGGACGTAAACCGGAGGGATTGGCCGCCGCGAAGCAACTGCAGGGCAAAGAGCTTTCGTACAATAATTTCGTGGACCTGGAAGCGGCGCGCAGCCTGGCGGCGGAATTTACGCGGCCTGCGGCGGTCATCGTCAAGCACAACAATCCGTGCGGTACGGCAGAGCAGGATTCGCTGGTGGAGGCGTATCGCAAGGCGCTGGCGAGCGATCCGATTTCGGCGTTTGGCGGCGTGCTGGCGTTTAATCGCGTGGTGGACGCCGAGACCGCGGAAGAAGTGGCGAAACTCTTTGCGGAGTGCATTGCGGCTCCGGGTTTCGACGAGAGAACGAAGACGATTTTTGCGGCCAAGAAAAATCTGCGCTTGCTGGAATTGCCCGCGGACGGTTTGCAACCCGAGCGCGAACTGCAACTGAAACGCATTCTCGGCGGCATGCTAGTGCAGCAACCGGACCTCGGCGAAATTAAGGACATTGAATTGCGCACGGTGACGAAGCGCGTTCCGACAACGGAAGAAATGAGCACGATGCGGTTCGCATGGAAAGTTTGCAAGCACGTGAAATCCAACGCGATCGTTTTTGCCAAGGATGGCGCAACACTAGGCGTCGGCGCCGGGCAAATGAGCCGCGTGGACTCGGTGAAAATCGCGGTGATGAAAGCGCAGCAGCCTTTGCAAGGCAGCGTGGTGGCTTCGGATGCCTTCTTCCCGTTTCCCGATGGCGTAGAAGAGGCGGCCAAAGCTGGCGCCACGGCGGTGATCCAGCCGGGCGGTTCAGTGAAAGACGCTGAAGTGATTGCCGCGGCGGATCGGCTCGGTATGGCCATGGTCTTCACCGGCATGCGCCATTTCCTTCACTGAAACGAGCGGCACTGAAAAGGGCTTCAGCTGAAACTAGGATCGTTTGATAGGGCACCCCCCTCCTTTTTTGTGGGTGTTCATTACAATCGGCTTTGCCCGGACAACATCGATAGGTGCTCATTCTTGTTGATTGTAAGCCTCCCAAAATGAACACTCACTGAAGGCTGACGGTTTGAGGAAGCAGGTCAGGAATGGGTTTTGACCGCGTTTGTGGCGCATGGGATACTTTTCTTTTGGGGCGCACATGACTTTTCGAGCTATTACACTGACGATCTTGCTGGCGGGTGTTGGCGGTTCTGGCGTTGCAGCGCAGTCGCCGCAGGAGCAACTCGCCGCGCCGCAGACGGCGCCGGTCGCTAAGGATGGGGCGACGACCGACCACGCCAAGCCCCAGTACACCAAGGCGGAGGACGCCGGGCGCGCGGACGCTTACTATTACTTCACAATCGGGCACATTTACGAGCAACAGTATGAGGCGACGAGCCGGACGGAATATGCCACGCAGGCGATCGAGGCGTACAAGAAGGCCTATGCGCTGGACCCCAAGTCGCCGGTGATTGGCGAGCGGCTGGCGGAGATGTATTGGAAGGCGCAGCGGATTCACGATGCCGTAGAAGAAGCCACGGAAATATTGAAACGCGATCCAAATAATCTGGCACCGCGGCGTTTGCTGGGCCGGATTTATTTGCGGAGTCTGGGCGATTTCAGCGCGGGGAACGGCAAGTCGGACACGGTGGTGAAGGCCATCGAGCAGTATCGGGAGATTTATCGCGCGGAACCGGAAGATACGGAGTCGGCGCTGTGGCTGGCGCGGCTGTATCGTTTACAGAATGAGCCGGACAAAGCGGAAGAGGTGTTGCGCGGAATTTTGAAGACGGATTCGGAGAATGAGCCGGCGGTGGAGCAGTTGACGCAGTTGCTGCTGGATGAAGGCAAAAACGCGGAAGCGATTGCGCTGCTTGAGGGCATCACGGCGCATGCGAGTTCGCCGACGTTGCTTGATTTACTGGGCGATGCGTATACGCAGGGACATGATTTAGCGAAAGCGGAAGTGGCGTATCGCAAGGCGATGGACCTCGATCCGGCGGAGCTGAGTCACCAGCGCGGCTTGGGGCAAACATTGCTGGCGGAAGAGAAATACGAAGAAGCGCTGGACGTGTATCAAAAGCTTGCCGACGTGATGCCGGATGATTCCGACGTTTATCTGCGGCTCGCGCAGATTTATCGCGAACTGCACCAGATGGACAAGGCGGAAGATAATCTGGTGAAGGCGCGGCAACTGGCGCCGGGCAGCCTGGAAGTGATGTACAACGAGGCGATGCTGTATCAGGCGCAGGGACGGTTCGAGGATGCCATTCGCGTGCTGTCCGATGCGGTAACGGGGATAAAAGCGGAACGCAGCGTGCTGCCAACGCGGCGGCGGTCGCTGGCGATCTTGTATCAGCAGTTGGGGCAATTGTATCGCGACACGCAGAATTATCAGGCGGCGGTCTTCACCTATGACGAGCTGGGGCATTTGGGCGAGGACGAAGACAAACGCGCGCGGCTGCTGGTGATGGACACCTATCGCGCGGCGAAAGATTTGCCGAAGGCGCTGGCGAATGGTCAGGATGCGGTCGCAAAATATCCGGGGGATGCGGCGATTCGGGCCAGCAATGCGCTGCTGCTGGGCGAAAACGGCCAGACCGATGAAGCGGCCAAAATTTTGCGCGCCCAACTTAGCGGTTCGGGAGCAGCCGACCGCGATACATATGTAAATATTGCGCAAGTGTACGAGCGCGGGCGGCGCTATAAGGAAGCGGAAGAGACGGCGCGTGCCGCGGAGGCATTGCCGGGGCCGGAACGCGACAATGAGATGGTGTGGTTTTTGCTGGGCGCGATTTACGAGCGGCAAAAAATGTTCGATCGGGCGGAGGAAGAGTTTAAGAAAGTGCTGGCGGTGAATCCGAATAACGGACAAGTGCTGAATTACTACGGATATATGCTGGGGGATTTGGGAACGCGGCTAGATGAGGCGGAGGAACTGGTCCGGCGGGCACTAAAGGACGAACCGTACAACGGGGCGTATCTGGATAGCCTGGGCTGGATTTATTTCAAGCAGAACAAGCTGGCGGATGCGGAAGCGACCTTGCGAATGGCGGAAGAACGCGAAAGTCACGACGCGACTATTCATTCGCATCTGGGCGATGTGTACGCCAAGACGGGCCGTGGAGACAAAGCGGTGGCGGAATGGGAAAAATCGCTGGTGGAATGGCACAGGACGCTTCCCGCGGATTTGGAAAACGATAAGATAGCGGAAGTCGAAAAGAAGCTGTCGCAGTCGAAGCATCGCGTGGCGCAGACGGGGTCGACGCCAGGCACTCCGAACGATAAGCCGTAAAAAGCGCTCATGGACGAAGTACGCATTCCTGCCTTCGCAAAAATCAACGTGCGCTTGGATGTTTTAGGTAAGCGTCCGGATGGCTTTCACGAGCTGCGCACTATTTTTCAGACCATCTCGCTGCATGATGAATTGGTGATGCGTCGCACGCGTGGGCCGGGAATCGCGCTGCGCGTGGAGGGGAATGCCGCGCTTTCTGTCGAACCGGTCGAGAAAAACCTGGTGTATCGCGCGGTGGATTTGCTGCGGCACGAATTGCGGGTGCGCGGCGGAGTGGAAATTTCGCTGCGCAAGAAAATACCCGCAGGGCGCGGATTGGGCGGGGGGTCCAGCGATGCTGCTGCCGCGCTGCTGGGGTATCTGCGACTAAGCGGGAAGAAGCTGGAAGCGGCGCGATGGATGGAGTTGGCGGCATCGCTGGGGGCGGACGTGCCGTTTTTTTTGCATGGCGGAAGGGCACTGGGAGTTAGCAAGGGTGATGAAATTTATCCGCTGCCGGACGCAGGCAAGCAGTATTTGCTGGTGGTTTCGCCGTGCGACATTCATGTATCCACTCCGGACGCGTATAAATGGCTAAACACGCAGCCGTTATACAGGAAAGAAGTGCGTGGGATATTGCGCGCCGCCGCAGGGCGCAAAGCGTTGACAAACGCGGCGGAAGCCTCTAGAATTTGGAGGTTCTGTGCTCTCTGTTGTAGCGTGCAGGGAACTGGTCCCTTAAGCAATTTTGCCAACGATTTTGAAGGGCCCGTGTTTCTGCGTCACCCGCGATTAAAGCAGATTAAGCGGGTATTGCTGCAAAACGGAGCTGCAGAAGCCTCGCTGGCGGGTAGCGGTTCGGCGGTGTTTGGAGTTTTCCCGAGCCCAGCGACGGCGCGCCGAGCCGCTGTTCGGTTTCCGCACGATCAGACCTTCGTTTGCGAGACGATTTCGCGCGACAGGTATATCCGCGCTGTTTCTGGCGCACGTGTAAGGTAAGCCACAGCGTCTTTCCAGCAGAGATGTGTTGCCCAGGGGCAATGCGTTTTCTCGCGCGTCGTGTAATTCCGCTAAGTGTACTGGGCCCGATTAAATTTTTGCAGCCGTTTGACGACTGCCTGGAGCGCGCGCGTTTTGCACGACGACCGGTTCAAAATTTTCACGGGCACGGCTAACCCAACGTTGGCGGCGAGCATTTGCAGGCATTTGGATGTCGAGATCGGCAAAGCCAAGCTTGGGCGCTTTTCCGATGGCGAGATCCATTTTCAGATTTTGGAGAACGTACGGGGCGCGGACGTCTTTGTGGTGCAACCCTGTCATTATCCGGTGGACAACCACCTGCTGGAGTTGTTGCTGATGATCGACGCGTTCAAGCGCGCGTCCGCGTGGAGAATCACCGCGGTGCTGCCGTATTACTGCTATGCGCGGCAGGATCGCAAAGACAAACCGCGGGTTCCGATCTCCGCGAAGCTGGTGGCGGATTTGCTGGAAACCGCCGGAGCGAGCCGGGCGCTGACACTTGATTTGCACGCGCCGCAGATTCAGGGATATTTCGACGTACCAGTGGACCACTTGTTCGCTTCGCCGGTGCTGGTGGAATATTTCCGGCACAAGGATTTGCCGAATCTGACGGTGGTTTCGCCGGATGCCGGCGGCGTGGAGCGCGCGCGATTTTTCGCCAAGAAGCTGGGCGTACCCCTCGCGATTGTGGACAAGCGGCGCGTGGACATCGACGTCAGTGAAGTGATGAACCTAATCGGCGACATTCGCGGACGCAGCGCGCTGATCGTGGACGATATTATCGATACCGCGGGGACGCTGGTGAAGACCGCGGAAGCGTTGCTCAATGAAGGCGCCACGCAAGTGTTCGCGGCTTGCACGCATGCGGTGCTGTCGGGCCCGGCCGTGGAACGCATTGCGAATTCGCAGATCAAGGAAGTGGTGGCGACGGATTCGGTGCCGCTGAGCGAAGCAGGAAAGAAAATGGGCAAGATTACGGTGCTGAGCGTGGCGGAGTTGCTGGCGCGCGGGATTCGTTCGATTCACGAGGAAACATCGATCAGCGAGCTGTTTATTTAGCGTGTTTCGCTCGGATAAAAACTTTTTGCGGATTTTATTTTTACGGGATTTACGAGGGAAGGAAACAGGACATGGCTCAAGCGGAAAAAGTCGTAGTGGAAGCAGCGGCGCGCGAACTGCGCGGGAAGAATGAAGCGCGGCGGTTGCGGCTGACGGGAAAACTGCCGGCGACACTTTACGGCGGCAAAGGTAAAGCCATCTCGCTCTCGGTGAATGCCAAGCAAGTCGGCGCAATTTTGCGCTCCGAGAGCGGACACAACACGTTGTTTCAGGTGGATATGGGCGGGAAGCACGAGCCGGCCATTTTGAAGGATTGGCAAGTGGATCCCGTCACCGGAAAGCTTTTGCATGTGGACCTGCTGCGCATCGCCATGGACGTGCGCATGCGCGTGAAGGTTCCGGTGCACACTTTCGGCGAGCCGAAGGGCGTTAAGGTGGAAGGCGGCGTATTTGAAATCGTGACGCGCGAAGTGGAAATCGAGTGCTTGCCCGGCGAAATTCCGACGGAGTTCCGGGTGGACGTGAGCAACCTGGCGCTGAACGGCGCGGTGCGTGCGAACGAATTGCCAATCGATACCGCAAAGATGAAGTTGATCACCGAACCCGAACGCGTGCTGGCGCATGTTGTGGCCCTGCGCGTCGAGGAAGAGAAGCCCGCGGATGTGGCCGCAGTGGCAACCACGCCAGCCGAGCCCGAAGTGATCAAGAAGGGCAAGAAGGACGAGGAAGGCGAAGAAGGCGCAGAGGCGGGCGGCAAAGCGGAAAAGGGCGGCGACAAGGACGACAAGAAGAAGAAGTAACGCGGCGCGTACGGAGCGCCGGCGTTCGCGGAAAAGCTTATGCGGCTTATCGTCGGACTTGGGAATCCGGATCCAGAGTATCAGTGGACGCCGCACAATCTGGGTTTTATGGCCGTGGACGAACTGGCGAATCGCAGCGGGATTCGCGTATCGCGGCCGGAAGGCAAGGCGCTGGTGGGACGCGGCAAGCTCGGCGGGGAGGAAATCATTCTCGCCAAGCCGCAGACGTACATGAACCTCAGCGGCATCTCCGTGCGGGAGTTGCTGGGAAAGTACGAGTTGCAGCCCACGGATTTGCTGGTGCTGTTTGACGAGCGGGATTTGCCGTGGAGCATGATCCGCATCGGCGAACGCGGCCGCCCGGGAACGCACAATGGGGCGAAGTCGGTGACCAGCAACGTGGGGACGCAGGAGTTTCCGCGACTGCGTCTCGGTTGCGGGCCGGACCACCCGGTGAACGATTTGGCGGCTTATGTTCTGCGGCCGATGAAGAAAGCGGAGCTGGAAGTCGCGTCGGAGATGGTTGGCGAAGCTGCCGATGCGGTGGAAATGATCTTGCAACAAGGTTTTGCAGCGGCGATGAACAAGTACAACCGCAAGAAGCCGACCGAAGCTTCCGACGAGGAAGACGGCGAGTAATAAGATTTTCCGGGTTAGCAGTGAAAGACAGAGAAGAGGTCACATGGAACAGGAACGATTGTACGATCTGATTTTTATCGCCCGTCCGGCGACGCCGGAAGAGGACATCAAGAAGGTCATCACCGGCATTGAACACACGTGCGCGGAAAAAGGCGCGAAGATCGAGAAAACCGAGCACTGGGGCACGCGCAAGCTGGCGTACAAAGTCGCCAAGCACCGCGAAGGAATTTATGTGTACCAACAGATTCGCACGTCGCACGGCGAGCTGATGGCGGAGCTGGAACGGCGTCTGCGCGTGCAGGACGTGGTCATTAAATATTTGACCATTCGCCTGGACGAAGATTTGAAACTGCAGAAGAAGCTGGGCGACCGGCGTGAGAAGCGCGCGGCACGGCGTCCGCGGCGGACGCCTTCGGCGGCTCCCGGTGGCGGTTCGGGCGGGTCGCAGGAACATGCGCCGCGGCATGCGGAACGTTCTCAGGAACGCCCGCAGGAACGCGCTCCGGAGCGGCATGTGGAGACCGTGGGCTGACGTTGGGCCGCGCTCCAAAAAATATTTAGCGCTAATGGAAGATTGACCGCGGTTTAGCCGCGGTCAGCAAGAAATCGAAAGGGTGGAAGTGCAATGGCAGAGGACACGAAGCAAGCAGCAGCGCCGAGCGCCGCGCCACAAACTGGGGGGCATTCGGGTAGCGGGCATTCGGGAGGTGGCGGTCACAGCGGCCCCCGTCGTGAAGGCGGACCGGGCGGCGGGCATGGTGGTCCGCGCCGAGACGCAGGACCGGGTGGACCGGGCGGCGGTCCCGGAGGGCCACGCCGCGGCAAGCGGCAATATTTTCGCAAGAAGAAGGTTTGCAAGTTTTGCGTCGAAAAGATGGACCTGATCGATTACAAGCGAGCGGATATTCTGTCGCAGTTCGTGCAGGAGCGCGGAAAAATTCTGCCGCGGCGCATGACCGGCGTGTGCTCACGTCATCAGCGCTGGCTTGGCGTGGCCATCAAGCGCGCGCGCAACATCGCGTTGCTGCCGTTCGCCGGGAGCGCCAGCGGGACGCAGCAGCCTCGCCCGGTGGTCGCGGGTGCCGAAGCTCACAAAGCGGCAGAGGCTGCGAAGCCTGTAGAGGCCGCAAAACCCGTCGAAGCTGCCAAGCCGGTTGAAAGCGCGAAGCCGGTCGAAGCCGCCAAACCAGTGGAAACGCCGAAGGCCGCGGAAGCGCCGCGAGCGGAAGGATAAGGAGCTAGAGATTAGTCATGCAAATCATTCTTCAGGAAGACATTGAAAAGCTCGGGCATCGCGGCGACATCGTCACCGTGAAGCCCGGTTACGCCCGTAATTTTCTGCTGCCGCGCAAGATCGCCATCGAAGCCACCAGCGGAAACATGAAAGCGCTGGAGCGCATTCGCACCTCCTTGGCGAAAAAAACCGCCACGGAACTCGAGAGCGCGCAGAAGCAAGTTGAACTGCTCAACGACGTATCGCTGAATTTCAAGCGCAAGACCGGCGAAAACGATCAGATGTTCGGCTCCGTGACCAGCGGCGACATCTCGGAAGCGCTGGCCGCGCAGAGCTTCAAGGTGGACAAGCGGCAGATCCATATCGCCGAACCCATCAAGGCGCTGGGCGACTACAGCGTAACCATCAAGGTGTTCCGCGACATCAACGCGACCGTAAAGGTGCATGTCGAAAAAGAAAACCAGGAATAGTTTCAGCGATAAATAAGAATTCAGACCAAAGGGACGCAGCGACGTGCGTCCCTTTTTTTTTGTAGGGGCCCAGTATGCTGCGCCCCAGCTTGCCCGGGCGCTTCAAATTACCCGGCATTACGAATTGCTTTTCAGCGCGCACAAACACAAAAAATTTTCCGAAGTTTTCCGACGCGATGCACAGCCACTCTCATTGACGCGCTAAAAACTTCCGCGCACAATGCGTTCATTGCTTGGGCAAGGAAAACAACCGAATAAAATTTCCGTACTTGTCCCGCCGCGGAGTTCGTGATACATATAGCGAAGAAAAGGCGAAGCATTGGGAAGTTCTATGGCCGTTGACACCACGCTCGAAAAACCGCTTCCCAGCAACCTCGACGCCGAGCGCTCCGTGCTGGGCGCGATTTTGCTGGACAACAACGCACTGAACGCGGCAATTGAAAATCTGCGTCCGGAGGATTTTTTCCTGGATCAACACCGCCGCGTATTTACGCACATGATTTCGCTGGGCGAAACGCAGCAGGCCATTGATCTGGTGACGCTTACGGAAGAGCTGCATCGCCGCGGCGATTTGGAAGCCTCGGGCGGGGCCCCGTATCTGGCGTCGCTGGCCGACGGCATGCCCAAGGTGTCCAATATCGAGCATTATGCGCGCATCGTCAAAGAGAAGGCCCTGCTGCGCAACCTGATTCACGCCACACACAAGATTCAACAGAACGCGTTTGAAGGCGAGGACGGCGCCGACGCGATTCTGGATAACGCGGAGTCCTCGATTTTCGCGCTGGCCGAAGATCGCGTCAAAGCCGGACTAATCCCCATCAAGGAGATCGTTCGCGACAATTTCGAGCGTCTCGAAAAAATCTTTCGCGAAGGCAAGAGCATCACCGGAATTCCCACCGGTTATGTCGAACTGGACAAATTGCTTTCTGGCTTGCAGCCGTCGGAGCTATTGATTCTGGCAGCGCGGCCTTCGCAGGGGAAAACCGCGCTGGCATTGAATTTGGCGGAGAATATTGCCATTCGTGCCGGGCAGGCAGTGGCGATTTTCAGCCTGGAAATGTCCAAGGAGTCGCTGCTGCAGCGTTTGGTAGCGTCTGTCGCGCAGATCGATGCGCACAAATTCCGCACCGGGCATTTGAGCCGCGAGGATTGGCGGCGCATGACCGAGGCGTTGGGGCAGATCTCCTCGGCGCCGCTGTGGATCGACGATGCCGGCTCAAACAGCGTACTGGAAATTGGCGCCAAAGCGCGGCGGCTGAAGAAAGAGAAAAATCTGGCGCTGGTGGTAGTGGATTATCTGCAGCTCATCACCAACCGCGGGCGATTTTCCAACCGGCAGGAAGAAGTCTCCAGCATCTCGCGCCAACTGAAGGGCTTGGCGAAGGAGTTGCAGATTCCCGTGCTGGTGCTCAGCCAGTTGACGCGGGCCCCGGAGCGTGACGAGCGCGCGCCGCAGTTGAGCGATTTGCGGGAATCGGGAGCGATCGAGCAGGACGCCGACGTGGTCATGTTCATTTACCGACCGAATTTCTTCAAGCTGGACGTCGCGCCGGAAGAGCGCGACCAGGCGGAAATTTTGATTGCCAAGCAGCGCAACGGTCCGACAGACAAGGTGCGCTTCGTGTTCCGCAGCCGCCTGACGCGCTTTGAAGAAGCCGCCCCGGATGCCTTTGCGCAATTCGCCCCCGACGACCGGTAGCACAGAATTTATTCTGTGCTCGTCGATTGGCGACTCCGCGGGCAAACGCCAACGAATGGTTTGCCACAGTGCGTCGCCCGAGCCACAACGACTCGTCTGAAGACGATCAACCGCGCGGTTCCTTCCATCCCGCGCATCGACCTCGTATCAACCGCATATCAATTGCATGCCAGTCGCGTAACTTCTTGCAGACATTGCAGTTATTCCCCAGCGGCCAGATTTCAGGCTTGATTTTCGGCCTCTCTTAAAGTTTTGGCCGGCGAGTTGCAGCGCAACCAGCTGTTGCCTTTCACGCGGCGTCCGGTGTGGCCGTCGCGGGGAACGGCGCGAATGTCGTACACTAAATTTTCTACTCCGAAACGCGTTCCGGATCTTATTGGCGCGTCGAAGCGCAGACAAGCGCGAAGATGGCAAATAAAACCGCACGTCCGAAAAGAATGCCCACGCAGCGCGATCCCGCGCCTTTGCATAGCCGCCCGGTCTGGGCGGAGGTTTCGCTCCCCGCCCTCGCTCACAATTTTCACGCCATCAGAAATTATGTGAATCCTCCAGACGAAAAACGCAAAGAGCCGCGAAAAGTGTTGTCGGTCGTGAAAGGCAACGGCTACGGCCACGGCGGACCGCAAGTAGCGAAGGCGCTCGAAAAAGCCGGTTCGGATTGGTTTGGCGTGACCTGTACGGAAGAAGGTATCGCAGTGCGTAAAGCCGGCGTGCGCAAGCCTGTTTTGATCCTCACCAGTTTTGTTGGCGGTGAAGAGCAACGGCTCGTGTCGCACGATCTGACGGCGGTGATTCACCGCTGCGAACAGCTCGCGCCACTCGATAAAGCCGCCGCGCGCCGCGGCTCGCGCAAGCCAGTTTCTTTCCATCTGAAAATTGACACGGGAATGAACCGCCTCGGTATTGCGCCCGGCGATGTGGAATGCTTTGCGCGCCAACTCGCCAAGTGCAAGCACCTGCGTCTCGGCGGCGTGATGACGCATTTCGCTTCCTCGGAAGTTTTTGCCGATTCCGTCGCCGGCCGACAAACCCGCGAACAGGAAGAGCGCTTTTATACCGCGATCGAGCGCCTGCGTGCGCTGGGAATCGACCCCGGTATCGTGCATCAGGCGAACAGCGCGGCGATCGCTTCGCGCCCCGACACGTGGGCGGATATGGTGCGACCAGGCGCGATTTTATACGGCTACCATCCCGGTTACGAGCCAATGGAACGGCGCGTCGAGATGGAAAAGCGCTTACCGTTACGGCCGGTGATGAGTTTACGCTCGCGCATCATCAGTGTTCGCAGTGTCCCGGCGGGCGTCGGCGTAGGTTATGACGCGACGTTCGTGACACAGCGCGTCTCGCGCATCGCAGTGCTCGCCGCGGGATATGGCGACGGCATTCATCGCTCGCTGGGAAATCATGGAAACGTGCTAGTGCGCGGCGTCCTGGCGCCCATCGTCGGAATTATTTCCATGGACGTCACCATGATCGACGTTACGGACGTGCCGGGCGTCATCGTCGGCGATACCGCCACGATTTACGGAACCGCCCGAGACGCCGTACTTCCCGCAAACCAGGTGGCGCGCAGCCTTGGCACAGTGACGTCAGACTTACTGTGTGCGGTGACGCAGCGCGTGCCACGTGTGTATCTTTCGTGAATGGGCTTTCCTGAGTTGGGTTACACGAACTGGTTACGTGAACCCGTTGCGCGAATTGGTTATCTGAAACAATTCCGGCGCCGAAAAGCTTTCTTAGTTCATCTGTCCGCCATTCCGCCTGCCATAGGCCCCGCTATTTCTCTCTTATAGCGTAGGGAGTGAGGTTGTGAGAGTATGTATCTGGCGGGAAGTGTACTCTCCCATGCTCGTCCCGCACCGGCCCTAAATAAATTTGAAGTCTACTGGCCGGCGTGGCGATTTTGCAGTGTTCGCGGCTTTACTGTGAGGTCGTATGAGCTGGATTGCCCCGGAAGACCGCAAGTCTTCGCCGTTACCGTCCAAACAAAATCGTTATTCTACTCAACAAATGTCATCGGCCGGCAACGCTGAGGAGCGCCCTGAGGGCCGTGCCACGGCCTTTTTGGGCGGAGAGTCTTGGGTCCTTCGCGCGCTCCTCCTCGCGGCAACGGCGGCCCTGTGCTATGGCGTGCAACCCTTCGGGTGGCCAAAAGTGCCTGCGGCTATGGCAGGCTTCTTTTTTGCTGGGTTGATTCTGGTCGTGGAGTGGCGATCGCGCCGTGGCGCGCTCGGGAGCGCGCTCGGCGGCGCCATAGGAACGGCGTCAGGAATCCTGGTGGCGTTGTTGACGACGCTGCTGCTCTCGCGGACCGCTTTTGCGGAGCCCACCAAATCCGGCCTCGCCTGCGCATCGCTGATGGCATTCGGTTACCTGGGATTGATGATTGGCGCGAGCCGCGGCGCTGATTTTTTTCGTTGGCGTGGGCGGACTTCGGAGTCTTCGCAAGAGGGTTATCAGGAGTCGCTCAAGCTGTTGGATACCAGCGTGCTCATCGACGGGCGAATCGCGGATATTTGCGAGGCGCACTTTCTCGAGGGCGTGCTGGGCGTACCGCAGTTTGTGCTGCATGAACTGCAAATGGTGGCGGATTCCGGCGACTCCTTGAAACGGCAGCGCGGGCGGCGCGGCCTGGAAATTCTGCAGCGCATGCAGAAAATACCGTACATCGACGTGCGCATTCTGGAAGATAGCGTGCCGCCGGACCTGGATGTGGACGACAAACTGGTGGAACTAGCGCGGCGCATGGGCGCGAAGATTGTCACCAACGATTTCAACCTGAACAAAGTGGCTACGGTACAGGGCATCGCGGTGCTCAACGTGAATCTGCTGGCCAACGCCATGAAACCCGCAGTGTTGCCCGGGGAGCCGATGCGCGTGTTGATTCTGCGCGAAGGCAAGGAACCAAATCAGGGTGTGGCGTATCTCGATGACGGCACCATGGTGGTAGTCGAAGGCGGGCGCCGCATGATCAACAAGAGCGTGGATGTGGTGGTCACTTCGGTGCATCAGACCACCGCAGGCAAAATGATTTTTGGGCGGCTTGACGAAGGCGCGGAACCGAACACTTCCGCTGCAAAACATGCCGCAGCCGGTGCGAGCGGAACGCGTGGCGACGGCCCACAGAATGGTCCAGACGGTTCGTCGCCCGGCGGTCGACCGGGTCCGCGGCTCCCGTGATTATTGGCGCTCACCTGCTGCTGTACAGCGGTGATGCGGATGCGGATCGTGCGTTTTTTCGTGACGTTTTGAAATTTCCCGCGGTGAATGCCGGCCATGGCTGGTTATATTTGCCTCGCCGGCCGCCGAATCGCGGTGCACCCCACGGAGAGCAGCGGCCGGAAGGTTTTGGGCAGCCCGCAAATGTTAGCCACGGAGTTTTACTTGATGTGCGCGGACTTGTCCGCGTTTATAAAGGTCCTCAAGGCCAAGAACGTCAAATGTTCGGCGATTCACGAAGAACGATGGGGAATATGCACTACGATCCGGTGGTCCAGCGGCGGCGAGATTGGCCTGTATCAACCAAAACATCCCACGGCTCTTAACCTGCCGCAAGACTGAGCGGAAGCTCCAAGGTTCGCGGGCGTTGAGCTGCGCGCGTTGTCCTGGTACCCAAGCTTCGGGTACACTCGAAAGTCTGCTAACTGGTATTGCCTGCTTTGGGGTACGCGCGTCGTAATACCGTTTGCCGAACCAGATCATGAGTCGCATTGCCGCCATTCTTCCTGCCGCCGGTCTGGGAACGCGCATGGGCGCGGAAACGCCCAAGCAGTTCCTCGAGTTGGCTGGCACCCCGATTGTGATTCATACCGTTCGCCGGATTGCTTCCTGCGCGCTAGTGACCGACATCATTATCGCTACGCGGGCGGATGTGGTGGCTTCGCTCGAAGCCAGCTTGCGCGCCGAGAAGTTTTCGCAAAATGTACATGTAATTCGCGGCGGAGATTCGCGGCAGGAATCCGTGGCGCTCGCGCTGCAGCATGTGCCGGAAGATGCGGAGATCGTGTTGGTGCACGACGCGGTGCGGCCGTTTGTCACCGTGGAGCAAATTGCCCGCGTGATTGAGGAAGCGCGGCGGTGCAGCGCGGCCATTCTCGGAATCCCAGCGATGGACACGGTGAAAGAAGTGAAGCGCGCGAGTTTGCCGGAGGATGTGGCGCTGATTATTGGCACGATTCCGCGAGAACGCGTGGTGCTGGCGCAGACCCCGCAGGCGTTTACCGCGAAATTGTTGAAAGAAGCGTTTGCCAGCGCGGAGGCGGACGGCGTGAACGCCTCGGATGAGGCGGGACTGATCGAGCGGCTTGGGCATGACGTGCATGTGGTGCTGGGTTCGGAGCGCAATATCAAAATCACTAAGCCTGCAGATATGGATTTGGCGCGCTTTTATCTGGAACGCGAGTTTGGTAAGCGATGAGTACGCGCTGCGGCATCGGCTACGATCTGCACCGGCTGGAGACGGGCCGCAAACTGATCGTCGGCGGCATTGAGGTCCCGTTTGATAAGGGTCCTGCGGGACATTCCGATGGCGACGTGCTGGCGCACGCAATGTGCGATGCGCTGTTCGGCGCCGCGGGGCTTGGCGATATTGGCACGCACTTTCCGGACAACGATCCGCGGTGGAAGGGCGCCAACAGTCTGATTTTTTTGGAGCGTGCGCGCAAATTGCTGGATGAAAAACGCTTTGCCATCGAGCATGTCGACGCCGTAGTGATCCTGGAAAAACCCAAGCTGGGGCCGCATTTTCCCGCGATGTGCGGGGCGCTTGCCATGGCCCTCGAAGTAGCCTCCGAAAAAATTCATCTCAAAGCAAAAACCAATGAAGGCGTGGACGCCATTGGCCGCGGCGAAGCGATTGCCGCGTGGGTGGTGGCTACGCTGAGCCTGCGCTAGGCCGTGAAATTCACCGCGATGTCCGACGAACGGATAGCAGCAGGCGCTGCGCCGACAAATCCCTTTGCTGGCGGCGACGTGCTCGAAATTCTGCGCGAGCGCGGATGGCTGGTGGGTGATGCCTCTACGGAACATTTGGCGTGGTGCGCTCGCGCGGCTTTTTTGCTGGGCCCACAGGTGAGCGATCGCGACGAACTGGGCAATCTGCTGAAGCTCGTTTTTCGCTACGATGCCACGGAGACGCTGGCGCAGGTGGAGAGTCACATCGTTTTGTCGCGTTACGCTGCGCGCGAAGTATTGCGGTTGTTTGCGATGCAGTTGCTCGATGACGCGCCGCTCGGTTCTGACCGCTTTAGCGAAATCATCACGGAAATGAAGGACCGCATGGAGGCACGCGGGCGCGAATTGTTTCACCCCATCCGCCTGGCGCTGACGGGTCGCTCCGGAGAAGGCGCTTTGGATCGCGTGATTCTCCTGCTCGATGATGCGGCGGCACTTACGTTTTCTGTTCCGGTAAAATCCGCGCGTGCGAGAGTGTTGGAATTTTGCAGCCGACTCGACTAGGAAAAGCGCCCGCCTTCCCGATCGAGTCGCGTAAACGCCAGACGCCGCGGCCCGCTTCCGGGCCAGATTCTTGTAGACTGGTGGCCCATGGATCGCCTGACTGGAATTCACGCCGTGCGCGAAGCGCTGGAAGCGGTGCGGCCGCTGGACCGCATTGTCATCGCCAAGGGCCGGCAGGATACGCGCACGGAAGAGATTGTGCAGTTGGCGCGAAAACAAGGCGTGCCCGTGCGGTTTGAGGATCGTGGGCAGCTCGACCGGCTGGCGAATTCTAAAGATCATCAGGGTGTGGTCGCGCTCGCCGCGACGCGTCCAGCGTCCACGTTGGATGAAATTATCTCCGCTGCAAGCGCTACAGATTCGCAGAAGGGCCTTATCGTCTTGCTGGACGGCGTGGAAGATCCGCACAACCTTGGAGCGATCATTCGTACTTCGCTCGCGGCTGGAGCGCACGGGGTGGTGATTCCGGAGCGCCGGGCTGCGGGGCTTACGGATACGGTCTCTCGTGCGTCCGCTGGGGCGCTGTCGCATCTGCCGGTGGCGAAGGTCACCAACCTGGCGCGGAGCATGGAGGAATTGAAGGAAGCTGGTTATTGGTTGATTGGGCTGGATGAAGAGGCGGACCAAAGTTATACGCAGGCAGACTACACCTCTCCCATAGGGATTGTGCTTGGCGGGGAGGGACAAGGATTGCACGAGTTGACTCGCAAGCGGTGCGATTTTGTGGTTTCGCTGCCGACGATTGGGCCCGTGAAATCGCTGAATGTTTCGGTGGCTGCGGGTGTCGTGCTCTTTGAGGCGCGGCGACAGCGAAGCGCGAAGGCGAAAACCTAGGTCGACGTTTCTCGCGACACTTATAAATACCTTGCTGGAAGAGAATGCACTCAAATCCACACGTCTCGGCAAGGTGGGGCGCAGCATGTTGCGCCCCCTGCAAAAAATACTCCGGAGCGTGCGTTACTTGTCGTATTGGATCAGCGAGAAAATATCGAGGCCTTGGAGTTTGGAGCGGCCCTTTAGAAATGTGAGTTCCACGGCGAACGCAGCGCCCTCTACGGTTCCACCCAGTTGTTCGATTAGTTTTGCGGTGGCCGCGGCGGTGCCGCCGGTGGCCAGCAAATCGTCGCAAATGATTACGCGCTGGCCCGGCTGGATGGCGTCTTCGTGAAGTTCTAGCGTGTCCGCGCCGTATTCGAGCGCGTAGGTGATGCTGGCGGTTTTGGCTGGAAGTTTTTTGGGCTTGCGGACAGGGACGAATCCCGCGCCAAGGCGATAGGCCAGGGCGGGGGCGAAGATAAATCCGCGCGCTTCGATTCCGGCAACGATGTCGATGGTATGGCCGTTGTAGTGTTCACAGAGCCGGTCGATCATCGTGTGAAAGCCGGTCTTGTCTTTGAGCAGCGTGGTCAGGTCGTAAAACAAAATGCCGGGCTTGGGATAGTCCGGCACTTCGCGGATCAGTTTTTTCAGATCGTGCATGCAAATCTCCTCAGTTTTCCCTCTTACAATCGAGAAAACATAAAAGAAGGGCACGAATGATCGTGCCCCTGCGGCGGCGGCTTCACTCCGCTCGAACGTTTGCTGCAGCACCGCAGGCCAGCGAGGCGCCGTCAGTCGTCGTGCGTGATGACAAAATCCTTCGCGAAACGTATGTCCGGCGCGGCCTCTTCCTCTTGCACGTCGCCGACACTCGCGAAGCGCGGGCCGCGCTCGAGTTGCAAACGCAGTTCCGCCAACTGTTCGGTCGTCCCGCTGGCGAGGACCTCGACGCGACCGTCGCGCAAATTGCGCACGTACCCGCTCACGTGCAACTTGGCCGCGGCGTGCTGCGTGAAATAGCGAAACCCCACACCCTGCACGGCGCCGGAGACGAGGTACCGCTTGGTTTGTTGCGCAGCATTCACGGAACGTAAAATTGTAACAGAGCCGAGGAATTTCTTCGCCGTCGCGGACCAACGGGTAGTGGGTCAGTTTCCGATTATCCGACTTACCAGGCATTTGCGGGCGGATTCAGCAGTTTATGGCGGACTCGCTATTGAATTGTAATCGCTCCGTCTTTCTTTGACGGGTATGCCGCTACTTGAAATTCGTCCTCATAAAGCACGTTCGCTAGCTGTCGGCATTTATAAAATTTCGACGTGGTAAGAATGATGACGCAGCAGGTGGACCAGTTCCCAAATCTTACTAATGCTGTCGTTGGACGTCGACTTGAACCAAAAGATGGCTCGTCCCGCCACGAACCCCTTGGGCGGGTGTGGCAGGTTGGCATTAAACCAGTCAAGAATTTCACGAAGGCGCTTCCATTCATCCTTGTTCAGTTCGCCCGAGTCCAATAGCGCATAAGAAGCAACAAGCACGCCCTGCGGGCGGCGTGAATCTTTATCGACATGCATGGTCACAAACCGTAGGAACACAACCCTCATTATATCGGGAGCGCGAGTAAACGCCTGATTAGCGCTTACCGGAAGAGTGGATCACCACGAAAAGCGCTTGATTGCATAACCATGTCGGCCCCCTCGACCCGAGTAGACTTTAGTTGACGACCAAGGCTCGGGAGGAAGGAGCCGAACATGTACATCGTAGGAGTAGATTATCACCCGAGCTTTCAGCAAATAGCGTTTTTAGATCAGGAAACCGGGGAATGCGGAGACCGGCGAC
>Ga0182015_10000248_pt1 | contig 77821 bp, 71 predicted proteins | sample 712P3MmetaG_FD_120478 | JGI IMG/M metagenome (GOLD analysis project Ga0182015, IMG submission 120478) | Permafrost microbial communities from Stordalen Mire, Sweden - 712P3M metaG | ecosystem: Environmental > Terrestrial > Soil > Wetlands > Permafrost | place: Sweden: Stordalen | collected...
GACGCTGGCGATGAGGCTCGTGGTGGTGGTCTTGCCATGGGTGCCGGCGACCGCGATCGAATAGCGGAAGCGCATCAGCTCGGCGAGCATTTCCGCGCGCGCCACCAGCGGGATGCGCGCGCTCACGGCGGCCTCCACTTCAGGGTTGTCGCGCGGCACGGCGCCGGAGGCGACCACCACGTCGGCGCCCGCGATGTTGCTCGCCGCGTGCCCGATGGTGATGGCAGCTCCCAGGCTCGTCAGCCGCTGCGTCGCGGCGCTCTTCCTGGCATCCGACCCCTGCACCGTGTAGCCGAGGTTCAGCAGCACCTCCGCGATGCCGCTCATGCCGCTGCCGCCGATGCCCACGAAGTGAATGGTGTTGATGCGCCGCATGCGATCGCGGCGTTCCGGCGCCGCACGCCGCTCAAGCGGCCGCGACTCGGGCAGCGTGCGCCGCTCGCGGCTCATGCAGCCCTCCTCGCCAGCTCCAGGCAGGAAGCCGCGAGCTCATCCGCGGCGCGCGGCTTGGCCAGCAGGCGCGCGCGCTCCGCCATGGCGAGGAGTTTGCCGCGCCCGGCGCACAGGCGCTGCAGCTCCGCAGCGAGGCGCTCCTCGGTGAGCTCACGGTCGCTGACCAGCACCGCGGCCCCTTCGCGCACCAGGTACTGCGCGTTGTACGTCTGGTGGTCATCCACCGCGTTCGGAAAAGGCACCAACACCGCGGCCACTCCGACCGCGGCGAGCTCGGATACGGTGAGGGCTCCTGCGCGGCAGATCACCAGATCCGCCCAGCCGTACGCCTCGCCCATGTCTTCAATGAAGGGGCGCACGTCGGCGCGCACGCCGGCCTGCGCGTAGCTCGCACGTCCGGCGTCGATCCAGCGCTCGCCCGCCTGGTGGCGCACGTCGAAGGCAAGCCAGCCGGACAGACGCTTGAGTGCAAACGGCACCACCGCATTCAGGCGCGTCGCGCCCTGACTGCCGCCGATCACCAGGATCCGGATGGGTCCGGTGCGGCCGGCGAAACGCACCGCTGGCGGCGGCAGTGCGCTGATGTCACGGCGCACAGGGTTGCCGATGACGCGCGCATGCACGTCGCGTCCGAAGCTGCCCGGGAATGCCTCCAGCACCTGGCGCGCGAGGTGCGACAGGCAGCGGTTGGTGAAGCCCGCGATGGCGTTCTGCTCGTGGATCACGAGCGGATGGCGCGTGAGCCACGCGGCAATGCCGCCGGGACCGGAAACAAACCCGCCAAGACCCACCACGATGAGCGGCTGGTGGCGCCACATGACGGACAATGCCTGCGCCAGCGCCACCAGCAGACGAAATGGCGCCGCCAGCCAGGTGAGTGCCCCCTTGCCGCGCAACCCCCCGACCGACAGGCGCTCGAGGAGAATTCCCTCCGCCGGGATGACACGCGCTTCGAGCCCGCGCGAGGTGCCCAGCCACACGACCTCGAAGGACTGCTCGCGCAGCAGGCGCGCCAGCGCCAGCGCCGGGAACACGTGCCCGCCGGTGCCGCCCGCCATGATGAGCACCGGGCGGCTCATGCGCCGCCCCGTGCGCCGAGGCTGCCTGCGCGCACGGTCGCTGAACCGCGCTGTTCACGCATGGCCTCGTGATACACGCGCAGCAGGAGTCCCACCCAGGCGAGCGCCACGATGAGGCTCGAGCGTCCGTAGCTCATGAGCGGCAACGTCAGGCCCTTGGTCGGCAATACCCCCATGTTGACGCCGATATTGATGAACGCCTGGATGCCCACCCACAGACCGAAGCCGGCCGCGAGGTAGGCGGGGAACTTCAGCCCCGCGTCGGCGGCGAGCCGCGCGATGCGGAAGCTGCGCCACACGAGCAGCAGGAACAAAGTGAGCGTCAGCACCACGCCCACGAGGCCCAGCTCCTCCGCCAGCACCGCGAACAGGAAATCCGTGTGCGCTTCGGGGAGGTAAAAAAGCTTCTGCACGCTGTCGCCGAGTCCCACGCCGAACCACTGGCCACGGCCGATGGCGATCAGCGACTGGGTGAGCTGGAAGCCACTGGTGAAGGGGTGCGACCAGGGATCCATGAACCCCGTCAGCCGCCGCATGCGGTAGCCCGAGGTGACGGTCAGCAGGCCAAACAGCGCCGCCGCAACCGCGGTCATCAAGATCACGTAGCGCAGGCGGGCGCCGGCGAGGAACAGGAGGCCAAAGCCGGTGGCGAACAGCACCGTGGCGGCGCCAAAGTCCGGCTCCAGCAGCAACAGCGCTCCCACGCACAGCAATAGCCCGAGGGGCTTCACCAGACCCATGAGGGATTCGCGCAGCTGCTCTTCGCGGCGCACCGCGTAACTGGCGATGTAAATCAGCACCAGCACGCGCGCAAGTTCCGACACCTGAAAGTTCAGGCCCGCAAGATGCAGCCAACGGCGGCCGCCCTTGGCGAGGTGCCCCAATCCCGGCACCAGCACCAACACCAGCAGGGCCACCGCAATGGCGAGCAGCGGCAGCGCCGCGCGCTCCAGCAGCTGCGTCGGCACTGAGAACATCAGCGCCGCGCAGGCGGCGCCGATCAGGGTCAAGAGCAGCTGCCGTTCCAGATAATAGAAGGGTTGGCCGCTGTCCTGGCTGGCGATGGACACCGACGCGGAGGTCACCATCACCAGTCCCAGCAGCACGATCCCGAGGGTCAGCGCGATGGTCACCGGGTCGAGGTGCAGCGCACCGCCGCGGGCGCTCGAGCGGGCAAAGCCCATGAGAGAGTCAGCGCGGCTCATGCTGCGAGCTCCTGCACGGCCTGCGCGAACACCGCGCCGCGGTGGGCGTAGTCGGTGAACATGTCGAGGCTCGCGCACGCCGGGGAGAGCAGCACCGTGTCTCCCGGCTGCGCTGCCCGGGCAGCGGCCTGCACCGCCATGGGGAGCGTCGCGCAGGTCTCGAGCGTGCACACGCCCTCGAGCGCGCGGGCGATGAGCGGCGCGTCGCGCCCGATGAGCACCGTGTGCCGCACCTTGCCGCGAAACGCCGCCGCCAGCGGGGAGAAGTCCTGGTTCTTGCCCTCACCGCCGGCAATCATTACCAGCGGTCCGGGAAGACCTGCGACTGCGGCGAGCGTGGCGCCAACGTTGGTGCCCTTGGAATCGTCGATGTAGGTGACGGCGCGGACCTCCCCCACCCACTGCGAGCGGTGCGCCAGTCCCGGGAAGGCTTTGAGCTCCTCGAGCATCCCCGGCAGCGGCAGTTCGAGGGCTTCCCCGAGCGCCAGTGCCGCGAGCGCGTTGGAGGCGTTATGCAGCCCCTTGATCTTCATGGCCGACAGCGGCAGGAGCGGTGTGTGTGCGCGCGTCAGCCACCACTGCCCGGCGTGAGTCGCGACGGCAAAATCCGCGCCGATCGCCGCGCGCAGTGAGAAGCTCAGCGTGCGGCGTGCGCTCTTCGGCATGGCGACGATGAGCGGATCGTCGAGATTGATCACCGCGGTGTCGCAGCGGGCGAAGATGCGCGCCTTGGCGACTGCGTAACTCGCGAGCGACGCGTAGCGATCGAGGTGATCGGGTGTGACGTTGAGCACCGTTGCCGCCTTGCATTGCAGCGTGCTCGTGGTCTCGAGCTGGTAGCTCGAAAGCTCCAGCACGTACAGCTGTGTGCCGGCGTGCAGCAGATCCAGCGCCGGCTCGCCCAGGTTGCCGCCTGCCCGCACGCGCAAGCCCGCGCGCTGCGCCATGCGCACCAGCAGCGTCGTGACGGTGCTCTTGCCGTTGGTGCCGGTGATGCCCACGACGGGCGCTGCGACCGCACGCGCAAACAACTCGATGTCGCCGACGATCTCAAGTCCCAGACGGCGGGCCTGCACGAAGAACTCTTCACTCAATGCCAGCCCCGGAGAGGCCACCACACACAGCGCCTCCTTGAGGAGCTGCGGGTCAAGTGCGCCGAGGCGCACCGGAATCCGCGCATCGAGCGCTGTGAGCTCGGCAAGCTTCGGCGGAGTCGTGCGCGTGTCGGTGACGGCGAGCCGCCAGCCGCGCGCGTGCAGGTAGCGCGCGCAGGACAGGCCCGTGGTCCCGAGACCTGCGATCACGGCGTATGGGGCGTTGTGGGTGACGGTGCTCATCGCAGTTTCAGCGTCGCAAGCCCGGCAAGCACCAGCAGCAGCGAGATGATCCAGAAGCGCACGATCACCTTCGGCTCCGCCCAACCCTTCAACTCGAAGTGGTGATGGATGGGCGCCATCCTGAAGATGCGCCGGCCCGTGAGCTTGAAGGAGGCAACCTGCAGGATGACGGACGCGGTCTCCAGCACGAACACCCCGCCCATCAGCAGCGCCACCAGTTCCTGGCGCACGATCACGGCCAGCACACCGATGGCAGCGCCAATGGCGAGCGCTCCGACGTCGCCCATGAACACCTGCGCGGGGTAGGAGTTGAACCACAGGAATCCAAGTCCCGCGCCCGCGAGCGAGGCGCAGAAGATAAGGAGTTCTCCGGCGCCGCGGATTTCCGGAATCTGCAGGTAATGCGCGAACACCGCGTTGCCGCTCGCGTAGGCGAAGATGCCCAGCGCCGAGATCACCAGCGCCGCCGGCATGATCGCCAGCCCATCGAGCCCGTCGGTGAGGTTCACCGCGTTGCTCATGCCGACGATCATCAGATACGCGAAAGTGATGAAGCCGAAAGCCGTGAGCGGCTCGTGGAAGGTCTTGAAAAACGGCAGGAAGAACGTCGTCTCGGCGGGCTCCGTCGCCGTGTAGTAGAGCGTCGCGGCGGTGGCGATTCCGGCTAGCGACTGCCACAGGTACTTCCAGCGTGCCGCCAGCCCCTTGGGGTTGCGGACCACGAGCTTCAGGTAATCGTCGTAGAAACCGATGAAGCCGAAGGCGAAGGTCACGGCGAGCACGGTCCATACCAGGCGGTTGCTGAGCTCCGCCCACAGGAGCGTGCTCACCAGCGTCGTCACGAGGATCAGCGCCCCACCCATGGTCGGCGTGCCGGCCTTGGGCAGGTGCGTGGCGGGACCGTCGTCGCGCACCACCTGTCCGATCTGGTAGCGCGACAGGCGCGAAATCATCGAGGGACCGACGATGAGCGACAGGCCGAGCGCGGAGGCGGTCGCGAGGATCGCGCGGAATGTCAGATACGAGAAGACATGCCAGCCGACGATACGGTTCGCGAAGTGTTGGGTGATCCAGTACAGCACCTCAGTGCCCGCCCTGGCTGGCGCCCGAGCCGCCGGTAAGTGCGTCCACCACCCGCTCGAGCCGATTGACGCGCGAGCCCTTCACCAGCAGCCGCACGTCGGGGCCCGCCGTCGCCAGTGCCCCGCTTAAGGCTGCCGCGAGGGAGGACGCGTCGCCAAACGCCTGCGCGCCGGCGCCGAAGCTCTCGGCCGCCAGCGCCGCGAGCGCGCCGAGCGCATACAGCCGCTCAACCCCGTGCTGGCGGGCAAATTCACCCAGGTCGGCGTGCGCGCCGACCGCATGCTCGCCGAGCTCCGCCATGTTCCCCAGCACCAGCCAGCGGCGCCCGCTCAAGGTCGCGAGCACCTCGATGGCGGCGCGCACCGAGCTGGGATTGGCGTTGTACGAATCATCGATGAGCCAGGCGCCGCTGGAGGCCTGCTTGAACTGCAGCCGCCCGGGCACGGCGCGCACGGCGGCGAGCCCGGACACGATGTGCGTGAGCGTAGCTCCCGCGCTGGCCGCCGCCGCCGCCGCGGCGAGGGCGTTGGCGACGTTGTGTGCGCCGCCGAGCGCGAGGCGAATGTCGGCGCTGCCGGCGGGTGCGTGCAGCGTGAAACTGGTGCTGAAGCCGTGCGCGCCCACTGCGGTGCGCACGTCGCTGGCGCGGAAATCCGCGCGCTCGCGCACACCGAAGCTCACCACGCGCGCCCGCGTCAGGGAGCGCCACAGATCGAAGAACTCGTCGTCGGCGTTGATGACGGCGGTCCCCGCCGGGGCGAGTCCCGCGACCATCTCTCCTTCCGCGCGCGCGACCCCCTCGAGGCTGCCGAAGCCTTCCAGATGCTCAGCTCCCGCGTTGGTGATCACGCCGATGGTCGGGCGCGCGATCTTGACGAGTCCCGCAACATCCCCCGCACGGTTGGCGCCCATCTCCACCACGGCGTAGCGATGCGCGGCGCTAAGACGCAGCAGCGTCAGCGGCACACCGATGTGATTGTTGAGGTTGCCGCGCGTGGCGAGACACTTGCCCGCCTCGCTTAAGATTGCGGCGGTCATTTCCTTGGCGGTGGTCTTGCCGTTGCTGCCGGCCACGCCCACGAGCGCTCCGCTGAAGCCCTCGCGCCAGCTGGCGGCCGCGCGCGCGAGCGCCACCTGGGTGTCGCCCACCACGATCTGCGGCAGTGCCACGCTCTGCGCGGCCTCCACCAGTGCGCCGGCGGCGCCGCGCTCGCGCGCCGCGCCGACGAACTCATTGCCGTTGAAGGTCGGCCCCCTGAGCGCCACGAACAGCTGCCCGGGCTCGAGCGAGCGCGAATCGCTGACGACGTCCGTGTAGGGGGCGTCCGCGCCCGCCAGCGTTCCGCCGCACGCCTGCGCAAACTTGAGCAGCGTGCGCTTCATGCCTCGAGCCTCGCCAGCTCGGCGCTCACCACGGCTTGGTCGGAGAACGCGCGGCGCGTCGTGCCCTGGATCTGGTAGTCCTCGTGCCCCTTGCCCGCGATCAGCGCCACGTCGTCCGCATCGCAGCGCTCGAGCACTATGCGGATCGCGAGCGCGCGATCGTGCTCGGTCATGTGCGGCGTCGGCCGCGTGATGCCGGCGAGGATGTCGGCGACGATGCGCGCCGGATCCTCGGTACGCGGATTGTCGTCGGTGACGATGATGTCGTCGGCGAGCTCGGCGGCCACGGCACCCATTTGCGGCCGCTTGCCGGCGTCGCGGTCACCGCCGCAGCCGAACACCACGCGCAGTTGTCCGCGGCAGTGCAGCCGCGCGGCGCGCAGCGCCTTGGCGAGCGCATCCGGGGTGTGCGCATAGTCGACGATGGCGAGTGGGGTGCGGCCGCGGCCACCGAGCATTTCCATGCGCCCGCTGGCGGCACGCACTCGCGCCAGTGCCCGCGCGGCACGCTCGAGCGGGATGTCCCAGGCGAGCAGTACCGCCAGCACCGTGAGCACGTTGTCGACGTTGAACTCCCCAACGAGGCGCACCGCAAACCCGGCCGCTCCCCAGCTGGATTCGATTTCGAGCGACAGCCCCGACTGCTCCGCGGTCACCTGTACGGCGCGCACATAGGCAACCTCAGGGGCGATGGCGCTCGCGGGCACGCTGCGCGCCGTGACGATGAGACGCGCGGCCGACTGCTGCGCCGCGAGCTTCAGTCCAAAGGCGTCATCGACGTTGATGATGCGGTGGGCGAGGCCGGGCCAGGCGAACAGGCGCGCCTTCGCCGCCGCGTAGGCCTCCATGGTGCCGTGATAGTCGAGATGATCGCGCGTCAGGTTGGTGAACGCCGCGGTATGGAAGCGCACGCCGTTCACGCGCGACTGGTCGAGTGCGTGCGAGGACACCTCCATGCCGACGCATTCGGCGCCCAGGTCGCGAAGCGCCGCGAGCTGGCGGTGCACGCTGACCGCGTCCGGAGTCGTGTGCACCGTGGGGGTAAGCGACGGCGGCATGCCGAAACCGAGTGTGCCCATGTACGCGGCGGGTCCGCGGCACTGCTGCAGCGCCTGCGCGAGCAGCCACGCGCACGTGGTCTTGCCGTTGGTGCCGGTGATGCCCGCCACCGTCAGATCCCGCGACGGCGCGCCGAAGAACCGGTCGGCGATGACGCCGGCGCGCTCGGTGAGCTCAGGCACAGCGGCCACGAAGGTTCCGGGTGCAAGTGCCGGCAGGTTCTCGCCGGCGACGAGGTCCGCTTCGTACAGCACTGCCCGGGCGCCGCGAGCCACGGCCTCCGCGGCGAAGCGCATGCCGTGGTGCGTGCGCCCCCGGCAGGCGAGGAACAGCGTGCCCGGCGTTGCGGCACGGCTGTCGAGCGTTACGTCGCCCACCACCAGGCCTTCTGGCACGGTGGCGAAACCGGCGGTGAGTTCAGCGAGCGCTCGGGGGGCACGGCGCCTGTCTGCCGGAACCATCATTGCAGGGCCGCCGTGCGCACCGCGCGCCCGCCGACACTCGCGGAGATCTCCTCGGGAGCATTGACCGGCTCGTCCGGCGCCACCGCGAGCAGGCGCAGCGCGCCACCCACGATCCTGGAAAATACCGGGGCTGCGACCTGCCCGCCCATGTGCTGCCCGGCGGTCGGCTCATCGATCACCACCACCGCGGCGAGGCGCGGCGCGGTCGCCGGCGCGACTCCGCCAAACACGGCCATGTAGCGATCCGTCGAGTAACCGCCGGCGGTCGCCTTGTAAGCCGTGCCGGTCTTGCCGGCCACGCGATAGCCGGGAATGGCGGCAAGTTTTCCCGTGCCCTCGGCCGCCACCACCGCCTCGAGCATGCCGACGAGCTCGCGGCACACCGGAGTCTCGAGTGCACGCTCGCCTTGCGGCGGCCCGTCCACACGCAGAAAGGAAACCGGGCGGGACAGGCCAAGCGAGCCGATGGTCGCGTAGGCGTGCGCCAGCTGCAGCGGCGTCACCGACAGTCCATAACCATGCGACATGGTGGCGATGCCGATCGGGCGCCACCGGGAGTAGTTCGGAAAGAGGCCCGCGGATTCGCCGGGGTAACCGCTGGTGGTCACCTCACCGAACCCGAGGTGCGTGAGCGTGGTCCAGATCTGCTGCGGCGGCAGCGAGAGCGCGATTTTGGCCATGCCGACGTTGGAGCTCTTGGCGAGCACCGTGGCGATGTTGATCGCGCCGAAGTCGTGCTCATCCTCAAAAGGCTTGACGCCAACCTTGATGAAGCCTGGCGAGGTATCGATGATGCTGCGATCGTCGTACTTGCCAGCGGCCAGCCCCGCGGCGACGAAGAACGGCTTGATGGACGAGCCGGGCTCGAAAATATCGGTGACCGCGCGGTTGCGATAGGTCGACGCCTCGAGCTGCTCGCGGTCGTTGGGGTTGTAGGGGGGCTGATTCACCATGGCGATGACTTCGCCGTTGTCGATATCCAGCACCACCACCGAGCCGGCACTGGCACGCTGGTCGCGGATCGCGGCCTTCAGCTCCCGGTACGCCAGATACTGGATGCGCAGGTCCATCGACAGCACGAGATCGCGCCCCGGGCGCGCGGGCCGGATGCTCTCGACGTTCTGCACGATGCGGCCGTAGCGGTCCTGGATGACGCGCTTGGCACCGTCTTCACCGGCGAGCCAGTGATCGAAGGCCAGCTCCAGGCCCTCCTGTCCCGAGTCGTCCACGTTGGTGAAGCCGAGCAGGTGGCCGGTCACTTCCCCGGCCGGGTAGTAGCGGCGGTACTCGCGCGAGGTATAGACGCCCGGAATTGCGAGCGCCTTGATCTGCTCGGCCTCGGCGGGCTGCAGGTGGCGCGCGAGGTACAGGAACTCGCGCTCGAGATTACTCGTGATCCGGCGCGTGAGTTCCTGGCGGTCGAGCTTGAGGGCCTGCGCGAGGCGCGGGATCTGGTCGGTCGCGAGCGCCAGCTCCCCGGGGTTCACCCAGATCGAATCCACCGGCGTGCTCACCGCCAGCGGCTCGCCGTGACGGTCGGTAATGGTGCCGCGGTGCGCAGCGATGTCCAGGACGCGCGAAAAGCGCGCGTCGCCCTCCTTGATGAGGAACCCGTGATCGACCAGCTGCAGATTCACCGCGCGCCACACCAGTCCAATGGCGCTCGCGGCCAGCAGGCTCATCAAGAGCCAGGCGCGCCAACGGAACGAACCAGAAACCGACTCGCGGGCGCTGCGCGACTTCATGGGGAGATGATCTCGATCTCCTTCGGCGGGGGCGTCGCCATGCGCAGCTTGGTGCTCGCAACGCGCTCCACGAAGGCGTGGGTGGACCAGGCGCTCTGCTCGAGCTGCAGCTGGCCCCATTCGATTTCCAGGTTGTCGCGCTGCGCATTCAGGCTCTCGAGCTCGACGAACATCTCGCGCGAGCGGTGCTTGCACCAGATGGCGCCGGCGGCTGAACCGAGCGCGGCCACCCACAGGAGCGGCACCGCGATGAAGAGCAGACCCCGGCTCTTCACGGGAGTTTCTCGGCGACGCGCAACAGTGCGCTGCGGGCCCGCGGGTTGCGCGCGATCTCCGCATCTGCGGGGCGGATCCTGCGGCCGATGAGTCGCAAACGCGGCCGGGCGGCGGCCGGCACGACCGGCAGGGCTTTCAACGCCGGGTCGACCTGCGAGTGGCCCTGCATGAAGCGCTTTACCGCACGATCCTCCAGGGAGTGGAAGCTGATCGCGGCCAGACGTCCGCCCGGGGCAAGCACTGCCAGTGCGCTGCTCAGACCGCGATCGATCTGCCCCAGCTCATCATTGATGAACATACGCAGCGCCTGAAAAGTGCGCGTCGCGGGATGCTTGCCGGGCTCACGGGTGCGCACGGAGCCTGCGACCAGGGCGGCGAGCTCGCCGGTGCTCGCCAGCGGACGCTCTTGCCGGGCTGCCACGATGGCCTGTGCCACGCGACGTGCGAAGCGCTCTTCGCCGAAGGTGGCAATCACCTGGCGAATCTCATCGACGCTCGCCCGAGCGAGCCAGGCCGAGACGGGTTCGCCACGCGTCGGGTCCATACGCATATCGAGCGGACCGTCGGAACGGAAGCTGAAGCCGCGCCGCGAATCGTCGAGCTGCGGAGATGAAACGCCGAGGTCGAAGAGCACACCCCGGCAAGGACGATCGTCCGCGTCTGCGGGCACGAGCGCGCCGAGATCGGCAAACGACGCATGGACGAGCGTAAGCCGCATTTCGTCGGCAAAGCGGCGGCGGCCGGCCGCGATGGCCTGCGGATCCCGATCGATCGCGAGCACACGGCCTTCAGGGCCCAGGGCCTGGAGAATGAGTGCCGTATGACCGCCCCGCCCGAACGTCGCATCGACATAGAAACCGCCCGCTTCCAGGGCCAACCCCGCGAGCGCCTCGGCGGCGAGCACTGGCGTGTGCTCATCCACATTGGCAGCGGTGCGCGTTGGCCCAGTCACCCTCGTTTTTGCAAGATCCCTACGTCCAGTGCTGAAAGTCGCCTGTGGCGCTTTCAGCCCGTGGGCAAAAGGCGTGACTTTTGCCCACTAGAGCGACAGGGATTCGAGCTCGGACGGCAGATCGCTCACGGCATCCTGATTCGCCAGCCACGCATCGCGCCGCTCGTTCCAGCGCGTCTCGTCCCACAGCTCGAATCGGTTACCCTGACCAACCAGCATTCCGTGCCGCTCGAGCTTCGCGAATTCGCGCAGCTCAAGCGGCAGCAGGACCCTGCCGTGCCCGTCGAGGGGCAGATCGGTCGCATGTCCCACCATCAACCGCTGCAGCCGGCGCGCGGTCGCGTTGAGACTGGGCAGGCTCATGAGCTTGCGTTCGATCTGTTCCCACTCGGGCAGGGGATAGATGAGGAGGCACTGGTCCCGGTCCACCGTGACGACTAATTTTCCCTGCGCGAGCTCAGCGATCTGCTCGCGGTAGCGGGTGGGCATGACCATCCGCCCCTTGTCGTCCAGGGTAATTTTTGTTGCACCGCGAAACATGACCCGTGAGGCGACACTTCGCCCATTTCCCCCCACTTTCTCCCACCGGGCGCCACTATAGGAATCGGGGGCGAACTATGTCAATTGAAATAGTGTGAAATTCGTCGCAGTCACAACGACTTATGTGTAAATGAACAGTGTCGCCCGATCGCCGAGGCACATTCATTGATAGCAATCAGCGGCTTGCCCGGTGAACTTTATACAGTGGTTCACAACGTCGGCCCCTGTGGCCCCACCGAGCCGCCCTTGCGCCCCGCTGAGCGCCACCCGCGAGCGGCACCGACCCCTTCCGGAAGGGGGTTCAGGAGGCTTCAAACGCGTGCCGGAGCCACTCGATCCGGGGCGCAGGACCCAGAGGATCGTTTACGACCAGGACATCGAAGCGCACCGGCAGGCGTGCGAGCTCGCGCTCTCGCTGCAACAGCGCATTGGTGGCGCGGGTGATGCGCTGACGCTTGCGCCAACCAACACTGGCGGCCGCGCCGCCGAAGGCTGCGCTGGCGCGCGTGCGCACCTCGGCAACAACCAACAGGCGTTCATCACGCGCCACGATGTCGAGTTCCCCAAGCCGTCGGCGGTAGTTGCGCGCGAGAATCTCCAGACCCTGAGCGCGCAGGAATTGCGTCGCCAGCTCTTCGGCGCGTCGTCCGCTTTGCTGCCGGCTGCTGAGCATCCGTGCTGTACGTCGATGTTATGTTGGAAGTTGGTATGCGCGATCAGTTGGCGCTCGCCGCCGCCGGCAGCAGGCGCAGCTCACCGTTATGCAGCTGCGCCCAGCCGAGCTCGCGGCGCACGCGCCGCTCGGAGTCGAAGCTCAGGCGCCCCGTCAGGCCCTCGATGCTGACATTGCCCCCAACGCCCGGATTGCGCAGTGCCACCGCCAGGCGGTAGGCGTCGAAGCCGAAGGCAAACAGGCGCCCGCGATGCGGTCCGCCCGTGGGCCAGGCGTCATGCGCGGCGCTGCGCACCGCGTCCGCCAGGTCCCCACCCAGCATCCACGGCATATCGGGAAACATCAGGCCCTCGAGATCCTCGTTGGCGCGCGGGTCGGGCTCGAACGCATCGGAGGTGGCATAGGTGGCAATGTCGCCGGCGTAGTGGAAGCGTAGTTGCGGGCGCAACAGTCGCTCGATATTCGCCTGCGCCGGCGCGAAAATGAATGCTATGTCTTTGCGGCGCCGCGGCTCGGCTATGAGCTTGGTGCCGAGCACCGACTCGAGGCGACGTGCGCGGGCGATGCTGTCGCTGATGCGCAGCACGGCGGTGATCGAGCTCGCGAAGTCCGTGCGCGTGGTGTCGATTGCTTCGCTGCTGATGAGCTCGCCACCGCCGGCCGTCAGCTCCTCCTTGAATGCGCTTAAGACCCGTGCGCCCCAGTCGCCCGCGGGTACGATGGCGACGCCGCGGCGATGGTGGTCCTCCAGCACGCGCTGCGCCGCCAGCCGCGCCTCGTCCTCCGGTGACAGCGCGTACTGGTAGAACTGCGCCGGAGCGGGGCGTTCCGCCGGCAGAAAGTTCAGTGCCAGCAGTGGCGGATGACGACCCGGCATGTCGGCCGCGGCCGTGACCTCCTCGCGGGTCAGCGGACCGACGATAAAATCAGCACCCTCGCGGGTCGCGGTGCTTACCGCATCTGCGACGCTCACCGTGCCGGTGTCGTAGACCCGCACCGGAATGCGCTGTGCGGCAGGTGCCTGGTAGAACGCGGTCATGAAGCCCTCGCGCACGCTCAGCGCCGACGCCGCCGTACGGCCCGTGACCGGCAGCAGCAGCGCGATATGCGGCCCGTACTCAGCCGCGGCGCGCGGCGTCGTGGCCGCTGGCGTCGCCGTGCGAGCCGGCGACTGCTCGCGGGCGAGCTGCGCGTTCAGGCGCGCGCGCTCCACGCCCTGCTCCGCCGACAGCGGTTGCCCCATGGAGGCGAGCACGCGCGCAGCGTCATCGGGGCGCCGCGCGGCGAGATACGCGCGCGCCGCGCGCAGCAGGTAGCCGTTGCGATCGGCGCCGGTGTTCTGCCCCGCGAGATCCTCGTAGACCCGCGCTGCGCCGGCCTCATCGCCGTTGCTCTCGAGCGCGGCGGCCCGGTCGACCGATGGCGGCGGCCCGCCGCGTTCGGCGAGGCTCGGGCAGCCGCTTAAGGCGCAGGTCGCGAGCAGGGCGAACGCGAGGCGGAACATCCAGCGGGCGGGGAGCATCGGTTGAACGGCCTCTCGTTGGCGGGCAGGATGCCCGCTTGGTCCCTTGGGTGAGCCGGAGATTATATAGTGGTGAAGACGCCGGGCAGGCTGCAAGTCGTCGCCACCCCCATCGGCAACCTCGCGGACCTGAGCGCGCGCGCGCGCGCGACGCTCGAAGGCGCGGACGTGATTGCCGCCGAGGACACGCGCCACACCCTGGCGCTCCTCAAGGCGTTCGGCATCGCGAAACCGCTCGTCTCGCTGCACGGGCACAATGAGTCGCAGCGCGTGCCGCAACTGCTGGCGCGGCTCGAGGCCGGCGAAACCGTGGCGCTCGTCAGCGATGCGGGCACGCCGCTCCTGTCGGATCCTGGATTCGAGATGGTGCAGCGGGCCGCGCAGGCGGGCTTTGCCGTGGAGACCATCCCGGGTCCGTCGGCGATCACCGCCGCGCTCGCGGTCGCCGGGCTGCCGACGGCTCGCTTCTGCTTCGAAGGCTTCCTGCCGGCGCGCGCGCCAGAGCGGCGCGCGGCACTCGCAGCTCTCGCGCACGAAGCGCGCACGCTGGTGTTCTTCGAGGCGCCGCACCGGATTGCCGCGACCTTAAGCGATATGGCGGCGGAATTCGGCGCCCAGCGCTTGGCCGTTGTCGCCCGCGAGCTCACCAAGACCCACGAGACCGTCTATCGCGGCACGCTGCAGGAGCTCACCGTGCGCGCGGCTGCGGATGAGAATTTTCAGCGCGGCGAGATCACCCTCGTCGTGCATGGCGCAGCACTCGCCGCGGGCGCGGTGGACGAGGGCGAATTGCGGCGCACCGTGGACATCCTGGCAAAGGAGCTGCCACCCGGCAGAGCCGCGGCGGTCGCGGCAGCGCTGACGGGCGCCTCGCGCGCCGCGGCGTACGCGCTCGCCACCCGCGGCTCTTCGGACCCCGAAGTGCCGCAGATTTGACTTCGGCCACCGCCCCCGTATCGTGCCCGCCAGAGTCGGCCGGGCAATCGCTGCTTCGGGGTAAAACCCAGAGGTGGAGGAAAGTCCGGGCTCCGGCGGATCGGGTGCCAGGTAACGCCTGGGGGGCGCGAGCCCACGGAAAGTGCAACAGAGAGCAGACCGCCTAAGTCCCTCACGGGACCGGCAAGGGTGAAACGGTGCGGTAAGAGCGCACCGCGTCGGTGGCAACACGCGACGGCACGGTAAACCCCACCTGGAGCAAGGCCAAATAGGGAAGTCGCCTCCGTCCGCAAGGGCGGGAGGCAGCGCTGATCCGCGTGCACTTCCGGGTAGGCCGCTAGAGGTTCACGGTGACGTGAATCCCAGAGGAATGATTGCCCTCGACAGAACCCGGCTTACAGGCCGACTCTTTACTATTACGCGCTGCGCGCGGGACTTACGGGGTTTGCAGCGGCGCAGCGCCGCGAAAATCAAAAAGTTATGCACAGCGCATACAGCTCAGACATGCCTGCCGACCCCCCATTTGACAATAACGCCGGATTAGCGGCGTCAAGAGGGTTCTCTTGAAATGTCCGCATCTGTCCGCTTTCGTCCTTGATTGGTCGTTGCGCGAGAGAGCCCCCCCGCCGAGGATTGCGGGCACTCGACCGTGCCTGCTTTATAGAGTCAGATCCACGGGATGACTAACTGACCGCGTTGCATAAGAAGGATAAATCGCAATGAGAGCATCACGCAGACTGATCAAACGATGTGTACTGGCGGGATTGGGCTTGGCCGCGCTCGCCGGAATGCAGGCGCAGGCGCAGGAATCGGTCGTCCTCGATTTCACGGGCACGTACGCCAATGGCAACTCCATCACTGGCGACGTCACACTAAGCGGTTCTCCAGTCACCGGCTCCCCCGGGGACTTCCTCATCACTTCCGTCTCAGGGACGATCAACGGTGAGTCAGTGAGCCTGCTCCCAGAGGTTCTTTGCATCGCCGGATCAAACTGCGCCCCCGGGACGCTTGGCGCCTCGTACAACGGATTCACCACATATGGAAGTATCTACGCTCCCCTTGGCACTGGCTATGCTGGAAAGGGCCAGGGGTGGGGGTTTGACGACATCTACTATACCGGCGCCGCTGCCACAGCAAATAACGGGGCGGTCGATCCCGATGGGATTGGCCTTTCGATTGCGGGCGACCAGATCAACATTTGCCAGTGCAACGGCACGGGGTCCTTTAGTTTTGGCGATGAGATCACCTGGCCGGTAGGGGGCAATCCGGCCAACGCGTATGTCCCGATTACACTCGTGTCCCACACCATTCCCACCCCCGTTCCAGAGCCGGCGAGCCTGACGCTGTTCGGACTGGGTATGGCGGGCCTGGGATTTGCCCGCCGCAGACGCAAGAACTGAGCGAACCGAGCGGCGGGGTCGCGAACTGCGACCCGCGCCTACTTGACGACTTTCAGCTGAGGGCGGCGCGTGCCGCCCTCTTCTGCCTGGGTGGGGCGCGTGGGCGGCTCGGGACCTAAGTCAGCTTCCGAGAACACCATGCCCTCGCCGGTCTCGCGTGCGTAGATGCCGAGCACCGCGCCCACCGGAAAGCGCACGTGGTGGATCACGCCCGCAAAGCGCGCGTCGAACTCGATCTCGTCGTTACCCAGGCGCAGGCGCTGGGTTGCACCCTCGCTCAGGTTCAGGACGATCTTGCCGTCCTTAATATAGGCGCGCGGCACCTCGGCGTCGGGGTTGCCGGCATCCACGATGACGTGTGGGGTATTGCCACATTCCGAGATCCACTCGTGCATGGCACGCAGCAGGTACGGCCGCTTGGGCAATGCCTTGCTCATGGCTTGAGCCGCATCTCCTGCTCGTGCTCCGAAAGGGCTTCGCGAAACCCCGCGCGCGCGAATATCTGGTGCGCGTACTTGTCGATCGCCTGCGCCTGCGGCGGCAGGTCGATTTCGTAGTGCGGCAGGCGCCACAGTATCGGCGCGATGGTCGCATCCACCAGCGAGAACTCGTCCGAGAGAAAGTACGGTTTGACCTTGAAGAGCTCAGTGCTCTGCAGGATGGTGTCGCGCAGGATCTTCTTCAGCTTTACGGTCTGCTTCTTGTCCGGCTCCAGGTCTATCTGGCCCGCGAGGCTGTACCAATCGCGTTCGATGCGGTAGAGCGCGAGGCGGAATTGCGCGCGCGTCACGGGATCGACCGGCATGAGCGGCGGATGCGGGAAGCGCTCATCGAGATACTCGATGATCACGCGTGAGTCGTACAGCACCAGGTCCCGGTCCACGAGGGTCGGCACGCCGTGGTATGGATTCAGGTCCAGCAGGTCTTCCGGAAAACGTCCGGGCTCGACGCTCACGATGTCGATGCTGATGCCCTTCTCTGCCAGCACGATGCGCGTGCGGTGGCTCCACGGGTCATCGGGCGCCGAGAACAGGGTCATGATGGATCGTCGGCTCGACAAATTACCGCTCCCGCGCGCCGCCACCGTGGCGGAAAGAGCCGTGGCCTGAGATCCGGCCCCGCCCGCATGTGACGCTCAGTGGACGTCTTTCCAGTATTCGCGCTTCACGAGCCACGCCAGCCACGTGAACACCAGGAGGAACAGTACCACCCACACACCCAGCGCACGGCGCGCCGTCTGGGTCGGTTCGCTGACGTAGTCCAGAAAGTTGACCGTATCGCGTACAAAGCCCTCGTACTCGGCAGGACTAAGGCGTCCCGGGGCGATCTGCTCGAAATGGTCGAACACCGGCTCGTGGCCGGCCTGCCCGTCCCGGAACACCGCTTTCTTGAGTCCGTCGAGCTCCGACAGCACGTCCGGCATGGCCGTGGTCGGCAGCCGCAGGTTATTAGCGCCGGTCTGCCGCGTCGGATCCACGTAAAAGGTCATCAGGAACTGGTACAGGTAGTCGCGCCCGCGCGCGCGCGCCATGAGCGAGAGGTCCGGCGGCGTCTTGCCGAACCAGACTTCCGCATCCTTGGCTGGCATGCTGGTGGTGATGTACTCAGTGACCTTGTCCCCGGGCGGCATCAGATCCTTCTGTAGCAGGTTCCCGGGAATCGCGAGATCATCGCCGAGCCGCGACCAGCGCTCGTACTTCAGCGAATGGCATCCCAGGCAGTAGCTCGTGAAATTGCGCGCACCGCGCTGCAGGGAGGCCCGGTCCGAGACGTCGTTCCCCGCGCGCCAAGTCTGCCAGTCCGCGCCGGGCTTGCCCGCGACTTCTGCGCCGCCGGGGCTCTCATCCGCGGCCCAGGCGCTTACCGGAATCCAGGCGCTGGCCACGCACGCCATCACCGCAAGCAGCAGCCTTTGCGCCCGCGGCATGTCAGTGCGCATGGTAGGTCACCCTTTCAGGCACCGGCTTGACCGGATCGATGCGGGTGTAGAACGGCATCAGCCAGAAGAACGCGAAGTAAACGATGGCGAAAATGCGCGCCGCGATCACGTAGCGGGCTTCGGCGGGTTGCATGCCGAGGTAGCCGAGCGCGACAAAGGACACCGCGAACAGCGCCAGCGCCGTGCGCGAGATCCAGCCGCGGTAGCGCATGGATTTCACCGGCGAGCGATCAAGCCACGGCAGGAACAGGAATGACAGCACCGCCAGTCCCATGAGCAGCGCCCCCATGCGCTGATCCGGCACCGCTCGCAGGATTGCGTAGTAGGGGGTGAAGTACCACACGGGCGTGATATCTGCCGGCGTCGACACGGGGTTCGCCACTTCGAAGTTCGGCGATTCGAGGAACAGGCCCCCGAAGGTGGGCACGAAGAACACGACCAGCGCGAACAGCACGAAGAAGACGCCCACGCCCACGATGTCCTTGACCGTGTAGTACGGATGGAAAGGAATGCCGTCCAGGGGCTTACCGTCCGCGCCGATCTTCGCCTTGATCTCGATGCCGTCGGGGTTGTTCGAACCGGTCTGCCGCAGCGCCACCAGGTGCAGCATCACCAGCAGCAGCAGCCCCAGCGGCAGCGCGACCACGTGCAGCGCGAAGAAGCGATTGAGCGTCGCGTCCGCGATCCCATAGTCGCCGCGGATCCATTCCACGAGCCCCGGCCCGATGCCGGGAATGGTGCCGAACAGGTTCACGATCACCTGCGCGCCCCAGTACGACATGTTGCCCCAGGGCAGCACGTAACCCATGAAGGCCTCGGCCATGAGCGCCAGGTACACCAGCATGCCCATGAGCCACAGGAGCTCGCGTGGCGCCTTGTAGGAGCCGTAGAGCAACGCCCTGAACATGTGCAGGTACACGACGATGAAGAACGCCGAGGCGCCGGTGGTGTGCAGGTAGCGGATCAGCCAGCCGAAGTGCACCTCGCGCATGATGTATTCGACCGAGTCGAACGAGGTCAGCTCACCGGGCTTGTAGAACATCGTCAGGAAGATGCCGGTCACGAGCTGCAACACCAGCACCACGAGCGCCAGCGACCCAAAGAAGTACCAGATATTGAAATTCTTCGGCGCGTAGTAACCGGTCAGCTGGGTGGAGATGAACTCGTCGATGGGCATGCGCTTGTTCAGCCAGGCCCACAGCCCGCGCTTCGCGGGCGCGGCATCCGGCAGGCGGGCCGGTGCGCCGCTCGCGGTCTTCACGGCCATCAGGCGGCTCCCTTCTCATCGGCACCCACGAGCAGCGTGCGCGGGTTCGGATACGAGTACGGCGGCACGCGCAGGTTGATCGAGGCCGGCGAACCATCGAAGACCCGCCCGGCGAGATCGAACCGCGATCCGTGGCAGGGGCAGAAAAACCCTCCCGGCCAGCTGGGATAAATCTCGCCGGCGTCGAATTTCTGCTTCGGCAGGCACCCCAGGTGCGTGCAGACGCCAACCAGCACCAGCAACTCCGCGCTACGCGAGCGCAGCGTGTTCTTGGCGTACGCGGGCTGGTCGGAGTCTTGGGAGGTCGGGTCCTTCAGGTCACCGTCATGGCCGGAGATGCGCGCCACCATGTCGGGCGTGCGCCGCACGACATAGATCGGGGACCTGCGCCACACGGTGATTGCCATCTGGCCGGCGTCGATCTTGGAGATATCCATCTCCACGGGTGCGCCCTGGGCGCGGGCGCGCTCGGAAGGGCTCCAGGACTCGATAAACGGCACGGCGGCGAACACCGCGCCGACCGCCCCCGTGGCGATCGTCGCCTGGGTGAGAAACTTGCGCCGACTCAGGTCGACCCTGTCGTCGGCGGTGATTGCGTTATCCGCCATCTGACCGCTCTCCCGCATGACTACACGCCCGCCGCACCTTCGTTCGCGTTTCGCCTTCCGCGCGGACAATGCAGGCGCACGGTGCGGTTTCGTACTTTGCAGGGGGCGGCGCATTATACACAAACGACTCCCCCTCCTGAGGCGCCCCTCGCCGCGTGCACGGCGCGGATTTTCCCCTAAAGTTACGTGATGCTCGACAGCCTGGGCCGCGGTTTGACCTTCATTTTCGGGTCCGTCATCGGCGGACTCGCGCTGGCCTTTCTCATCGTCGCATTGCGACCTGAGCTGATCCGGGGGGGCGCACAGCCGGCGGCGTTGCCGGCGCCGGCACCACCGGCGGCAGCGCTGCCCGCGCCGGCGCGCGTCACCTACGCCGCCGCGGTCGAACGCGCGGCTCCTGCGGTCGTCAACGTCTACACCAAGCGGCTGGTGACGGAGCGGGTTGCCCCCTCGCTCGGGGAGCTGTTCGGGGACTTCATGCCGCGCTATCGCCAGCGCATCGAGCGCACGCTCGGCTCGGGGGTCATCGTCGACGAGAGCGGTCACATCGTAACCAATCATCACGTCATCGCCAACGCCGACACCATCCACGTGCAGCTCAAGGACGGCCGCGAGGCGGAAGCCCGCATCGTCGGCCGCGATCCGGACACCGATCTGGCGGTGCTGAAGATCGACCTGACGCCTTTGCCGGTGGCGGTCTTTGGGCGCTCGGATGAGCTCAAGGTGGGCGACGTGGTGCTGGCGATCGGTAATCCTCTGGGGCTGTCCCAGACGGTGACCCACGGCATCGTCAGCGCCACCAGCCGCCAACAGCTCGGCATTGCGCCGCTGGAGGATTTCATCCAGACGGACGCGCCCATCAACTTCGGCAACTCCGGCGGCGCGCTGGTGGACTCCAGCGGCGCCCTGGTCGGTATCAACACTGCCATCGTCGCCAAGAACCTGGGCGTCGAGGGCATCGGCTTCGCGATCCCGATCAACATGGTGCGCGGGGTGCTGAGCGACATCATCGCGCACGGGCGTGTGGTACGCGGCTGGATCGGCATCGTGCCGGAGGATCTGAGCGATGAGCAGGCGCGGCAGCTCGGGCTTGCGCAAGGCGGGGTTGTGATCGCGAACCTGTATGTCGGCAGCCCGGGCCAGCGCTCGGGCCTTGAGCCGGGCGATCTGCTGCTCGCGATCGACGGCGTAGCCCCGGGCGGGGCGCAGGACGCGCTCGGCCGCATCGCCAGTCACAAACCCGGCTCCACCATCGTGCTGCGTGGCGTGCGTGCCGGGCATGAGTTCGAACTGCGCGCGCAGGTAGGCGAGCGGCCGCAGGGTTAGGCACGGCCGCGGGCGCGGATGGCCGGCGTTATCATCCAGACCATGACCACCCTCACGACACGGCGCTTCGCGACCCGCGCCGAACTGGACGCGGCGCTCGCGGAGCGCCTTGGCCGCTGCCTCGTGGCGGACTCCACGGCGAGTGCGGCGGCGGTGATGCTTTCCGGAGGCACGACTCCGTTGCCGGCCTACCGCGCCCTGGCGGAGCGCAGGATCATACCCGCGGCGCAGTTACGCGTGCTGTTCTCCGACGACCGCTACGTGCCGGCAACCTCGCCGGCAAGCAACTACCACCAGTCGCAGCCGCTGCTGCTGGCCCTCGCACTGCCGCCCGGGCGCGTGTTGCGCGTGCGCACGGAACTGCCGCTGCCGGCGGCGGCCGCGGACTACGCCGCGCAGCTCGATGCGCTGCTGAAGGCCCCAGGAGGCGTCGGGCTCGGACTTCTGGGGCTGGGGGCTGACGGCCATACCGCGTCGCTTTTCAGCGCAGCGGATCTGGAGCGCGCCCGGGGTCAGCTGGCCATCGCGGTGCAGCGCCCCGACGGCATGTCGGGGATAAGCGTGACGCCCCGGTTTCTGGCGCAGGTGCGCGAGCCGCTGTTCGTGGTCGCCGGGGCTGGCAAGGATGACGCCATCCGCCGTCTCATTGCACGAGACTTAGGGCTGACCGCCTGGGCCGCGGTGCAGGAGTGCGCCGCGGTCGAGCTGTGGGTGCAACAGGACTGAAGCGCTTAGCGCCCGGTCGGCGCGACTTCGCTGATCACTCTGCCGTCGGCATCCAGAAACTTCAGGCTCGCTGCACCATCGGCGGTCACACCCATGACGATGCGCGCGCGTCCTTTAGCATCGCGCAGGCTCAGCGCGGCAACGCCGTCGGTGCCGCGGATCACCTCAATGCGGGTGGCGCCATAGTAGTTGTCCCGGCGCCGGCGCTGCATGAGCGCGGCACGCGCGGCGGCCGGCATGGCGGCGAGCTTCGGCAGCTCCGCGAGGTCCTCCTGGATCGGCCGGTCGGGCCGATCGCCGACGATGAGACCGGCAGTGTGGCCGTCGCTGTCGTGCTCACCGATGAGCTGCACCAGCTGATCCTGCTCGTACTGGTCGAAGGTGAGACTGCCGCCGCTGTCGACGACCCGCCCGGCTGCATCCCGGTGGCCGCTGAAAATCAGTCCGCCGTTCTCAGTGCCTTCATCGTTGAAGAACAGCAGCCCGGCATCGGGGCGCGCATGCGCGTACTCCTTGCCGCGGATGATCGCGCCCGGGAAGCGCGCTTTGTCGGAGATCACCATCCGCAGCGTGCCGTCGGGCTCCACGAGGTTCAGACGCTGCACATTGAGTTCCTCGAAGCGCACCGTGCTTGATTTGCCGCTGAAGCCGCTGAGCACCGTCCCGGCGAATACCACGGTCAGTACGCCGGCATAGATCGCCAGATACCGCTCACTGCGGGTGCTATTCATACGTCCCCCCTTGCAGACGGCGCGCTTAGGCGTCGCGGGCCGGCCCGCAGCTGCGCACCCAGTCCTCGGACTTCGCGCCCGGGTTGTGCCATCCGCACGGACCGTGCAGCAACTGCTCCGCCTGTGCCGGCCCCCAGCTGCCCTGGGTGTAGGGGACGACCGGCGCGACGTTGTTCAGGAGCGGATCCACGATCGCCCACGCCGCTTCGACTTCGTCTTCGCGCGCAAAGTGCGAGGTGTCGCCGATGAGCGCGGCGGGAATCAGCACCTCGTAAGGGTCCATGTCGTCGCCCTGATGCTGGGCCACGTACAGCTCGGTGTCCTGTCCGGTCATGACGGGCCCGGGTCTCTTGATGTGAGCCCCCAGGGCAATCGCAACATCAGGGCCGAGGCGGAAGCGCAGGTGGTTTGGCTGCTCGGGGCCCAGATCGCCAAAAACGTTAGCTGGTGGCGGTTGCAAGTCCACCACCACCTCGGTTGCCGTGACCGGCAGCCACTTGCCTGCGCGCAGGTAAAAAGGCACACCGCTCCAGCGCCATGAGTCGATCTGCAGTGCCAGCGCGGCATAGGTCTCCACTTGCGAGTCCGCGGCTACGCCCGGCTCCTTGCGGTAGCCCGTGAACTGGCCGCGCACCAGCTGCGCAGGCGTCGCCGGGCGTACGGCCTTCAGCAGCTTCACCTTTTCGTCGCGCAGCGACTCACCGGCGGTGTTCACCGGTGGCTCCATGGTCAGGAGCGCCACGATCTGCAGCAGATGGTTCTGAATCACGTCGCGGATCGCGCCGGTCTCCTCATAGAAGCGGCCGCGGCCGGCGACGCCGATGCTCTCGGCCATCGTGACCTGCACGCTGGCGACGAAGTTGCGGTTCCATACCGGCTCGAGAAAGGAGTTGGCGAAGCGGAAGAACAGCAGGTTCTGCACCGGCTCCTTCCCCAGATAGTGGTCGATGCGGAAGATGCTCGACTCCGGGAAATGCTTGTGCAGCATCTGGTTGAGCGCCCGTGCGGAGGCGAGGTCGCGTCCGAAGGGTTTCTCGATGACGATGCGCGCGCCCTGCGCGCTCGAGGAAGCGCTCAAGTGCTCGATGACCACCGGGAACATGCTCGGCGGAATGGCCAGGTAGTGCAGCGGCCGTTGCGCCGTACCGAGCGCCTTTTTCAGCGCATCGAATGTGGCGCGATCGTTGTAGTCGCCGTCCACATAGCGCAGCAGGCCCACGAGGCGCGTCACCACCGCTTCGTCCGCGCCCGGCACGAACGCCTTGAGACTCTCGCGCACGCGCGTCACCAGCCAGCTGACATCACACCCCTGGCGGGCGACGCCGATCACCGGGACGGTGAGGATCGCGCGGCGTACGAGGTGATAGAGCGCCGGAAAGATCTTGCGGTAACACAGGTCCCCGGTGGCGCCAAACAGTACGATCGCATCGCAGTCACGACGTTCCATGTCCTACTTCTCCACGTGTCCACCGAATCCCAGACGCATCGACGACAGGACCTTGTTGGCAAAGTCCGCCTGGCCCCGCGACTCGAAGCGCCCGAAAAGTGCGGCGCTCAGTACCGGCGCGGGCACGCCCACCTCGATCGCCGCCTCGACCGTCCAGCGCCCTTCCCCGGAATCGGCGACGTGGCCGGCGAAACCGGCGAGCTTGCCATCCTTCGCGAGCGCCGCCGCGCTGAGATCCAGCAGGCGCGAGGCAATGATGCTGCCGTGGCGCCAGACCTCGGCGATCGCGGCGACGTTGAGCTGGTACTGGAAGAAGCGCGGGTTGGAAAGCGGCGCCGTTTCGGCATCGGCGACCCCCGTCTGCAGGCCGGCATCCGCGTGCGCCAGCACGTTCAGGCCTTCCGCGTAAGCCGCCATGAGGCCGTACTCGATGCCGTTATGCACCATCTTCACGAAATGCCCGGCGCCAGAGGGGCCGCAGTGCAGATACCCCAGGGCCGCAGCGTCCGAACCTGCGGCCGCACCGGCGCGACCGCCAGGCATTTTTCCACCCGGGGCGAGCGTTGCCAGGACCGGCTCCACCAGTGTCACCGCGGCCTGCTCGCCGCCGATCATCAGGCAGTAGCCGTCCTCGAAGCCGAGTACCCCACCGCTCGTACCCGCGTCGAGGTAGCGGATACCCGCGCTCTTGAGCTCGTCGGCGCGGCGGATGTCGTCGTGGTAGTGGGAGTTGCCGCCGTCGATGAGCACGTCCCCGGCGGTGAGCAGCGGTTTCAGTTGGGCGATCACCGAGTCCACGACCGCGGCCGGCACCATGATCCACACGGCTCGCGGCGGCGTCAGTGCCCGCACCAGTTCCGCCGGCGAGCCGGCCGCCTGCGCGCCGTAACCCACGGCGGTCTTAAGCGCCTGCGGCGAGCGGTCGTACGCCACGCACTGGTGTCCGCCCTGCGTGAGTCGCCGCACCATGTTGGCGCCCATGCGCCCGAGTCCGATCATCCCTATCTGCATGACAGCACTCCTATCCTGAAAACTGATGTCTGACGAAATCGCTTCCTGCGCAGTCGGCGAAAGCCACGCCTTTTGCCGGCGGCAACGAAACTGATGTCTGACGAAATCGCTTCCTGCGATTTCGTCCAATAATACTAGTTCGGCACGCGCCGGATCTGCGCCCCGAGCTGTGCGAGCTTCTCCTCGATCGCCTCGTAGCCGCGATCGATGTGGTAGATGCGTTCGACGTCGGTGCGGCCCTCCGCCACGAGGCCTGCGATCACCAGGCTCGCCGAAGCGCGCAGGTCGGTCGCCATCACCGGCGCCGCAGTGAGCTTTTCCACGCCGTGAATAATGGCGGTGTTGCCCTCGAGTCGGATCTCCGCCCCCAGGCGCCGCATTTCCAGCATGTGCATGAAGCGGTTTTCGAAAATGGTCTCGGTGATGGTGCCGACGCCCTTGGCGACGGTGTTGAGCGCCGCGAACTGCGCCTGCATGTCGGTCGGGAATGCCGGGTACGGAGCGGTGCGCACGTCCACCGCCTTTAACTTGCGGCCGCGCATGTCGACCTCGATCCAGTTCTCGCCCACGCCGACTTGCGCGCCCGCCTCCTTGAGCTTGGCGAGCACCGCGTCGAGGTGATCGGGACGCGTGCTCTTGATGCGCACATGCCCGCCCGTGATCGCACCCGCGACCAGGTAGGTGCCGCTCTCGATGCGATCAGGCAGCACCTCGTAGGTGGTGCCGCGCAGCCGCTTGACGCCCTGGATCACGATCTTGTCGGTGCCAGCGCCCTGAATGTTGGCGCCCATCGCCACCAGGAAGTTGGCGAGATCCACTACTTCCGGCTCGCGGGCGGCGTTCTCGAGAACGGTTTCACCGTCGGCGAGCGTCGCCGCCATCATCAGATTCTCGGTGCCGGTGACCGTCACGGTATCGAGCACCAGCCGCGCGCCCTTGAGACGCCCGGCGCGCGCGCGGATGTAGCCGCCCTCGATGGTGATGTCGGCGCCCATCGCCTGCAGACCGGCGACGTGAATGTTCACCGGCCGCGCACCGATCGCACAGCCCCCGGGAAGCGATACGTCGGCACGCCCGTAGCGCGCCACCAGCGGGCCCAGCACCAGGATCGAGGCGCGCATGGTCTTCACCAGATCGTAGGGTGCGAAGCACTCCTTCACCGTCGATCCGTCCACCTCGATGCGCATGCGCTCATCGACGGTGACGGTGGCGCCCATCCTGCCGAGCAGTTCGACCGTCGTCGTCACGTCCTTCAGGTGCGGCACGTTGGCAACCACCACCGGGTCCTCGGCGAGCAGCGCCCCGGCCAGAATCGGCAGCGTCGCGTTCTTGGCCCCGGAGATCCGGACCTCGCCCTCGAGTGCCACGCCACCCTGGATCTGCAACTTGTCCATGCGCTATTGCGGTGCCGTTTCCTGTGGGGTCAGCGCTTCAATCGACAGGGCATGGATCTCCCGCCCCATGAGTTCCCCGAGCGCGTGGTACACGAGTTGGTGGCGCGCGAGACTCTTCTTGCCGACAAACTGCGGCGCTACGACGCGCGCGGCAAAATGCGTGTTGTCCTCGGACTGCACCTGCACCTGCGCGCCGGGCAAGCCGGCGCGGATCAGACGCGCCACTTCTTCGGGATTCATGGACGGATATTACATGGGCCGGTCGTGCGCGCGCCTATCGCGCCTATAATGATCGCATGAACCCCGCCGACGACGACGCACCGCTGCTGGCCTCCGCACGCCGCGCGCTTACCATCGAGGCGCGCGCGCTCGAGGCCCTCGGCCCGCGGCTCACGGGCGCCTTCGCAGCCGCATGCCGTGTGTGCCTCGCCTGCCACGGACGCGTCGTGGTCACCGGCATGGGCAAGTCCGGACATATAGCCGGCAAGATCGCCGCGACACTCGCCAGCACCGGCACGCCGGCCTTCTTCATGCACCCGGCCGAGGCCGGGCATGGCGACCTCGGCATGATCACGCGCAACGACGTGCTGCTGGCGCTGTCGAACTCCGGAGAGACCCCGGAGCTGGTGCTGCTGCTGCCGCACCTGAAACGCCTGGCAGTGCCGCTGCTGGTGCTGACCGGCAAGCCCGACTCGACGCTCGGCCGCGCGGCGAGCGTGGTGCTCGATGTGGGAGTGCCCGAGGAAGCCTGCCCGCTCAATCTCGCGCCTACCGCCAGCACCACCGCGACACTCGCCATGGGAGATGCGCTGGCGGTCGCGGTGCTGGAGGCGCGCGGCTTCACGGCCCAGGACTTCGCACGCTCGCACCCCGGCGGCGCGCTCGGCCGGCGCCTGCTGTTGCATGTCGAGGACCTGATGCGCACCGGTGAGGCCGTGCCACGCGTGGCGCCCGATGCATCGCTCGCCACGGGGCTACTGGAAATGTCGCGCAAGGGACTGGGGATGACCGTGGTCGTCGGGGCCGAAGAGCGCATCCTGGGCGTCTTCACCGACGGCGACCTGCGCCGCTCGCTCGACCGGCAGATCGACGTGCACCAGACCCTCATGAGCCAGGTGATGACGGCACCGGGCAAGCGCATCGGGCCGCGCGAACTGGCCGCCGAGGCCGTGCATCTCATGGAACTGCACCGCATCACGGCACTGGCGGTCGCCGACGCGCACGGCAAGCTCGTGGGCGCGCTCAACATCCACGACCTGATGCGTGCCGGCGTCGTGTGACACGCGTCCGCGAGACAAGAATGCCGCACGCCACCCGCCTGCTGGTGCTCGATGTCGATGGCGTGCTCACCGACGGACGGCTGTACTTCGGGCCGCGCGGCGAGGCGCTCAAGGTATTTCACGTGCGCGATGGCAACGGCATCGTGCAGCTGCGGCGCGCCGGCATCGCCGTGGCGGTGATTTCCGGCCGGCGCTCGTCCATGGTCGCGATGCGTTGTCGTGAACTCGGCGTGCGTCACGTTTATCAGGGAGCGCGCGATAAGCTCACCGTGCTCAAGCGCTTGTGCGCACGGCTCAAGGTGCCGCTCGCGGCGTGTGCCGCTGTCGGCGACGACCTGCCTGACCTGCCGGTACTGCGTGCGGTAGCGCTGTCCTTCGCGGTCGCCGACGCGCATGCCGATGTGCGGCGTGCGGCGCGCTTCGTCACCACCCTTCCCGGTGGGGCCGGAGCGGTGCGCGAGGTGTGCGACGAACTGCTCACGCGGCGCTTGCGCGCGGCACCGACGCGGGTACGGATGCGATGATCTATCGACTGCTGCCGATATTCGCACTGGTCGGACTGATCATCGGCGTGGTCGTGCTCTCCAGCCCGCAACGCGAGCCGGCGGTAGCAACCATCGTCGGCGGTCCGATGCCCGATCCGGGCTACGCGGCACGCGACGCGCGTCTCATCCAGACCGGGGCGGACGGCCAGCCTCTCTACACCCTGGACGCCGCCCAGATCCAGCAGCAGCCCGACGAGGGCACCATCGAGATGCAGCAGGTGAAGTTCGGATTTCGCGACAGCGACGGCGACCTCTGGACGGCGCGCGGGGCGCATGGCGAGCTGGGGCAGGACACGGGCGTCATCGAACTCGACGGCGCAGTGCGCGTCAGTGGTGTCGTCCCGGGCACCCAGGAAGCAGCCGAGATCACCAGTGAGCATCTTTCCTTTGACACGCACGCCCAACTCGTCACGACGCACGATCCGGTGACGATCGTCATCGCGGGACGGCGGCTCACCGCGCAGGGGCTGGTGGCCAACTTGAAGGAGCAACGTATGCAGTTAGAATCGGCCGTACATGGCTCTTTCCTGCCGTAGTCTTTTGTTGCTCTGTGGCTGCGCGCTCTGCGCACCCGCCCTGGCGTTGGCGCCCGTGCCCGCGCAGCTACCTATCTCGGTGGATGCGGCGTCTTCCGCGATTGCCTACAGGACCCATGATCTTGTGTTCACGCAGGTCGTCATCTCCCAGGGAGCCACCCGCGTCCAGGCCGACCACGCGCACGCTACCGGCCTTGACTTCGCCAACAGCCGCTGGACATTCGACGGCAACGTGCACATCGATGGGGCGGAGCACGGCACCCTGCGCTCCGACGCCGCGGTCGTGGAGTTCCGTGACAATCACATCGCGCGCGCCACCGTCACCGGCAAGCCAGCCGAGTTTGAGCAAAAGCGCACGGACTCCGACCAGGTGGCGCGGGGTCACGCGGACGAGATCGTGTACGACGTGGATGCCGGCACCGTGCGCTTCACGGGCAACGCCTGGCTGTCGAGCGGTCCGCAGGAGATTTCAAATCCCATGCTGGTGTACAACGTGCGCGAGCAGAAGGTGGAGGCGCCCGCCTCCCCCGGCACCGGCCAGCGCGTTCACATCGTGATCGGAGACCATGGCCCCGCGAAGCCCGACCCCGGCAAACCAGCGCCCGGATCCAGCCCCCAGCCATGACCTCCCTCACAGCCACCGGCCTGGCCAAGAGCTACAAGTCGCGCCAGGTCGTACGCGATCTGTCGCTGGAACTATCGAGCGGCGAGGTGGTGGGGCTGCTCGGGCCGAATGGCGCCGGCAAGACGACTGCCTTTTACATGATCGTGGGACTGGTTCTGTGCGATGCAGGCCGCATCACGCTCGGGGACATCGACGTGACGCTCCTGCCCATGCACCGCCGCGCACAACTGGGTCTCGGCTACCTGCCGCAGGAAGCCTCGGTGTTCCGCAACATGTCGGTGGAACACAACGTAATGGCGATTCTCGAGACGCGCGCAGACCTCGAGCGTGCGGCGCGCGAGCAACGCCTGGAGCAGTTGCTCGAGGAGCTGCGTATCGGGCACGTGCGCAAGGCTTCCGGGATTTCGCTGTCGGGCGGTGAACGGCGGCGTGTGGAGATTGCACGGGCACTCGCGGCTGAGCCCCGGTTCATGCTGCTGGATGAGCCTTTTGCAGGCGTCGATCCCCTGTCGGTGCTCGACATCCAGCGCATCATCCGCGAACTCACACACCGGGGAATCGGGGTGCTGATTACTGACCATAATGTCCGCGAAACGCTCGGTGTTTGCGGGCGCGCGTACATCGTCAATCAGGGTACTGTAATCGCCTCTGGCAGTGCCGAAGAAGTCCTTGCCAACCCCCAAGTCCGTGAGGTGTACTTGGGTGAGTCCTTCCGGCTTTGAGGCTTGCCTGTTGAGGAACGGCTGCCGGTCAGCCTTCCGCGGTCAACCATGCTGAAACCCTCTCTGCAGCTGAAGCTTGGTCAGACTCTGACCATGACACCACAGCTGCAGCAGGCCATCCGCCTCCTGCAGATGCCCGCACTGGAACTGCAGGCGCACATCCGGGAACTGCTGGAAACCAACGTGATGCTCGAGCCCGAGGAGGGCGAAAGCACGGGCGTCTTCGAGACCGTGGTCACCGCCGGGGAGTCGCAGGCGCCGCCGCGTGCCGAGAACCCCGTCGAGGTGCTCGACGAGGGCTGGGGTGAACGCAGCGTCGGGCCGGCCGAAACGCCCTGGAGTGCCGACGAGGATGAGCGGCAGCAGGAATACGCGGACACGGCCGGTCAGTCGCTGCAGGATCACCTGTTGTGGCAGCTGGAACTGGCGAGCCTGGCGCCGCGGCAACTCGCCATTGCGCGTGCCATCGTCGATGCCATCAGCGACGACGGCTACCTCACCGAGTCGCTCGAGGAAATCGCCGGCACGCTGCGCCCGGAACTGGAGTGCCCGCAGGCCGAGATTGAAACCGCGCTCACCGACGTGCAGTCGCTCGATCCTCCCGGGGTCGGTGCGCGCTCCGTGGGCGAGTGCATCGAGCTGCAGTTACGGCAGCTCGATCCGGCGACGCCGGGCCACAACACGGCGCTGGAGATCGCCCGCCACCATCTGGACCTGGTCGCGCAGCGCGAGCTGTCGCTGCTGCGGCGCGAGCTGCGCACCACCGAAGAGGAAATCGCCGCGGCGCTGGCGCTGGTGCGCTCGTGCCACCCGCGCCCGGGGGCCACCGTCAGTGCCGGTAAGGCCGAGTACGTCGTGCCGGATGTGTTCGTGCGCCGCACCGACCACGGCTGGGGCGTGGAAATCAACGCCGCGACGCTGCCGCGGGTGCGCCTGAACCAGGGCTATGCCGGCCTCATCGGCCGCACCGCCAGCCACGCCACCATGCGGGCGCAGCTGCAGGAGGCGCGCTGGCTGCTGAAGAGCCTGGAAATCCGCCACGAAACGCTCATGAAGGTTGCGCGCTCCATCGTCGAGCGGCAAACCGCTTTCCTCGATCACGGCGAGGAGCACATGCGCCCGATGATCCTCAAGGACATCGCCGAAGCGGTCGCCATGCACGAGTCGACCATCTCGCGCGTCACTTCCGGCAAGTACATGCACACTCCGCGGGGGGTGTTTGAACTGCGCTACTTTTTTTCCAGCCAGGTCGAGGGTGTCGACGGCTCCGGCACCTCCTCGACCGCGATTCGCGCCAAGATCAAAAAGCTCATCAAGGACGAGAATCCGCACGACCCGCTGAGCGACGGCCGCATCGCCGAGCTGCTCTCCGGGGAAGGGATACCGGTGGCCCGTCGCACGGTCGCGAAATACCGCGAAGCCATGGGACTTGCCACCTCCAATGAGCGCCGCCGGGCGGGTTTGCAGCAGATGTAAGCGACAACGGATATACCTCCAACCAACAGGAGACGACTATGCAGCTCAACGTCACCGGGCACCACGTCGAAGTCACTCCCTCGCTGCGCGGCTATGTTCTGAAGAAGCTCGAGCGCATCGGCCGGCATTTTGAACAGGTCATCGACGTGCACTGCGTGTTGACAGTGGAGAAGCTGCGACAGAAGGCCGAAGCGACTCTGCGCGTGAGCGGCAGCGCCATCCACGCGGACGCGACCGAGGAGGACATGTACGCGGCCATCGACCTGCTGGCGGATAAGCTCGACCGCTGCCTGAAGAAGCACAAGGAAAAGCTTCACGACCACCACGCAGCGCAAGTGCGGCGCTCGCTGCGGGCATAAGCCCTGCCGTGCGCATCATCATTCTCAGCGGGCTGTCCGGGTCGGGAAAGAGCGTGGCGCTGCACATGCTCGAGGACCTCGGCTTTTACTGCATCGACAACATCCCCGCCGCCCTGCTGAAGCCTTTCATCTCCTACACGGTTCGCACCCCCGGCAGCACCTACCAGCGCACCGCCATCGGCCTCGACGCGCGCAACACCACCGAGGAAATCGCCACCGTGCCGCAGCTGATCGACGAGTTGAAACGCAGCGGCATGCAGTGCGAGGTGATCTACCTCACCGCCGCCGAGGACGAGCTGCTGCGGCGCTTCGCGGAAACCCGGCGCAAGCACCCGCTGAGCCGCGACGACGTCAGCCTGCGCGAGGCGATGACTCTCGAGCGCCAGTTGCTCGAGCCGATCCTGCTGGTGGCGGACCTGGTGATCGACACCTCACGCATGGGGGTGCACGCGCTGCGCGATATCATGCACCGGCGCGTCGCGGTGCGCGTCGGACGGCTGTCGATCACCTTCGAGTCCTTCGGCTTCAAGCACGGCATTCCGGGCGAAGCGGACTTCGTGTTCGATGCGCGTGCACTGCCCAACCCTTACTGGGAGCCTGGGCTGCGCGCCCTCACCGGCCGCGATACGGAGGTCATCCGCTTTCTGGAGACGCACACCAACGTCGCGCGGCTCATCGAGGATATCGCAGGTTTCATGCGGGCGCGGGTGCCAGAGTACCAGGCGAGCAACCGTGGCTACCTCACCGTGGCGGTGGGCTGCACCGGCGGGCAACACCGCTCGGTGTACATCGTCGATCGCCTGGCGGAAGTGTTCGCCGCCGAGTTCAGCAACGTCACGGCGCGGCACAACAACCTGCCGGGCGCGCAGCTGTTTCACCCGGGTCCCCGCGCGGTGACCGCCAGCACCGGCTCCTGAGCTCATCTGCGCGACCGCAACTGGCCCAACACATAGCCGGCAAAAACCACGCTTTTTGCCGGCGGGCGCGAGCGTGCTGACCGCTTGGCCTGCCGGAAGCGCCGCAGGGGCTTGCGGCCAATCTAAGTAGCCTGCGTCACCCCGGCGGCGGTCATGACGGCCGGCAGCTTCTCGCCGCTCATGAACGCCAGCAGCGCCCCGCGCGCCTCCATGGCATCACGGTAGCCAAGCTCGATGAGGGCGCGGGTGTAGCCGGCCTCGAACATCAGATAGCTTGCCAGCTGCATCCCTGAAGGCGCGCGGCCGCCGATGACGCGCAGCAGCGCGCGCAGTCCCCGCGGCATCTCGTGGGCGTGGCGCGCGGCGATCTCGCGTGGATCGATGCTCGGCGCGAGCATCAGCGTCTGCACGCTGTGCTCGCCGCGCGTGGCTTGCGGCGCGTTCTGCACCAGCGAGTTGATGCGCTGCAGTTGTTCCAGGTCGCCATAGATCGTGTCGGTGAACAGCGTGTCGAGCATGTAGCCGAAGATCTCGCCGGGGGTTGGCATGCTGGTTTGCAGGCGATTTACGTTCACGCCGGCGTCGCGGCGCGCGCGTACGCCGATGATGAGCAGGCGGTCCGCGCCCAGATGGATCGCAGGACTCAAGGGGTGCAGCTGCCGCATGGCGCCGTCGCCGAAGTAGTCGCCCTCGATCTGCATCGGCGGAAACAACAGCGGAATCGCCGTGCTCGCCATCAGGTGATCGAGCGTCATTTCGGTCCGACACCCAATCCGCTGCACCCGGGACCAGTCCGCGACCGAGTCGACGGCGTCGTAGAACGCCACCGACTGGCCGGTGGTGTAGCTGGTGGCGCACAGCGCAAACGCATGCAGGTGCCCGCGCGCGATGCTGCGGCGGATGCCGGCGCAATCGACGTGCACACCGAGCAGCTCGCGCAGCGGGCTATTGTCGAGCATGGACCTCGGGGGTGAAAGCACCAGCCCCCCGGAGATCAGCGCCAGAACCCAGTGCGCCCCGGCGCGCATCATGTGCTGCGCATCCACATGAAAGACCTGGCCGGAGCGGAAATTGGCCCACACCCGCTCGAGTCCCGCGACTGCGCGCCGCCACTGGTGCGCCTCGGCCGCCAGTACGCTCGCCGCCACCGCTCCGGCCGAAGTGCCGACGATCACCTGGAAGGGATTGCGGGCGCGCGGCAACATCTCCGCCAGCGCCAGCAACACGCCAACCTGGTAGGCCGAACGCGCGCCACCGCCCGTCAGCACCAGCCCGACAGTCGGGCGGTAGCCGGTTCGAGACGCAGTTTCGCTCAGGCCATCCATAGTGCATACACCGCGCCTATTATCAGACTCCGGGCGGCTGATCCTGTGTGACGGGCGTCGCGGCGGCGGCCGGGCGCGCCGTCCCCACCCGGCTTATGGGGCGCTGCAGTTCACGGATGGCAAGCTCGAGCCCCGCAATCGTAAGCGGAAACATCCGCTCGCCAACCAGCCCGCGGGCGATCCGTACCGACGGTGTGTGCTGCCAGCGCGCCTCGAGCTCCGGGTTCAGCCACACCAGGCGCGGAAAAGTCGCGCACAGGCGTTGCATCCACAGTGCGCCCGCCTCCTCATTCCAGTGCTCGATGCTGCCGCCCGGCTGCACGATCTCGTAGGGACTCATGGTTGCGTCCCCGACCACGATGGCGCGGTAGTCGTGGCCATAGGTGCGCAGCACCTGCTGCGTCGGGATGCGCGCCGAGTGGCGGCGGCTGTTGTCCTTCCACAGATTCTCATAGGGGAAATTGTGGAAGTAGAAATGCTCCAGGTGTTTGAACTCGCTGCGCGCCGCCGAAAACAACTCCTCGCACACGCGCACGTGATCGTCCATGGAACCGCCGACGTCGAGGAACAACAGCACCTTCACGGCGTTGTGGCGCTCGGGGACCAGCTTCAGGTCGAGTAAGCCGGCGTTGCGGGCGGTGGCATCGATGGTGCCCTCCAGATCGAGCTCATCCGCCGCGCCCTCACGCGCGAACCTGCGCAGCTTGCGCAGAGCGAGCTTCAGGTTGCGCGTTCCGAGTTCGACGCGGTCGTCGAAATTGCGGAATTCGCGGCGCTCCCACACCTTCACGGCCCGGCGCTCGCGCGAGACATCCTGGCCGATGCGGATCCCCTCCGGGTTGAAGCCGTTAGCACCGAAGGGTGAGGTGCCGCCGGTGCCGATCCATTTGCTGCCACCGGCGTGGCGCTCGCGTTGCTCGCGCAGCCGCTGCGCCAGGGTTTCCAGGAGCTTGTCCCAGCCGCCCAGCGCCTCGATGCGGCGTTTTTCCTCTGCCGACAACACCCGCGCCACCAGCCCCTGCAGCCACTCGGCCGGCACCTCTGCGAGCAGCTGCTCGAACAGCCCTTCGGCGCCCTCGAAGACCTCGCCAAAGGCGCGGTCGAAGCGGTCGTAGTGGCGTTCGTCCTTCACGACGCAGGCACGGGAGAGCCAGTAGAACTCCTGCGCCGAGAGCTGCGCGACGCGCTGCTGCAGCGCCTCCAGCAGCGTCAGAAACTCGGTGATCGAAACCGGCACCCCGGCGGCACGCAGCGCAAAGAAGAAGCGCACCAGCATGGCAGGCGCGCCTTCAGCGCACGCGGCGGTGCATGAACACGAGCTGCTCGAACAGGTGTACGTCCTGCTCGTTCTTGAGGAGCGCCCCGTGCAGGATCGGGATCACCTTCTTGGCGTCGGCGCTGCGCAGCGCCGCGGGCTGGATGTCCTCGGCGAGCAGCAGCTTGATCCAGTCGAGGAGCTCGGAGGTCGAAGGTTTCTTCTTAAGTCCCGGCGTCGCCCGCACCTCGAAGAACGCCCGCAGCGCCTCGGCGAGCAGCTCCTTCTTCAAATGCGGGTAGTGCACGTCGACGATGGCGCGCATGGTTGCTTCGTCCGGAAAGCGGATGAAATGGAAAAAGCAGCGGCGCAGGAACGCGTCCGGCAGCTCTTTCTCGTTGTTGCTGGTGATGATGATGATCGGGCGGTGGCGGGCGCGTACCAGTTCACGCGTCTCGTAGACGTAGAACTCCATGCGGTCGAGCTCGCGCAGCAGATCGTTGGGAAACTCGATGTCCGCCTTGTCGATCTCGTCGATGAGCAGCACCGGCTGCACTTCCGAGTCGAACGCCTCCCACAGGCGCCCCTTGAGGATGTAGTTCCCGATGTCATGGACGCGGGCATCGCCGAGCTGTGAGTCACGCAGCCGCGACACGGCGTCGTATTCGTACAGGCCCTGCTGCGCCTTGCTGGTGGACTTGATGTGCCACTCGTAGAGCGGTCGCTGCAGCGCGCTGGCGATCTCCAGTGCAAGCTGCGTCTTGCCCGTGCCGGGCTCGCCCTTGATGAGCAGCGGCCGCGCCAGCGTAATCGCCGCGTTCACTGCCATCATGAGATCGTCGGTGGCGACGTACTGGTCGGTGCCGTTGAAGCGCTGATTACTCATGGCGGAAGTCTAACCGCTGACGTTTTAATGTGCGCGCGGTGTGCGGTCCGGTGCGGAGTCTGGCGCGAAAAGGTCTTTTCGGGGACGCCGTGAACCCGTCCCTGGAGGCTCCGGCAAAAACGTCCCTGTTTTTGACGGACCCGAAAAGACCTTTTCGCGCCAGACTCCGCCGCAGCGACTCAGCGCGGGGTGAGTGTCAGGGTGTGCTCGGCGACGCCGGGCAGGAATGGCAGCGGCTCACCGCGCGCCCACTGCATGAATCCCGCGCGGTAGTACGGCGAGAGCGGGTGTCCGCTCTGCCCTCCCGGCATGTGCAAATACCCTTCGGTCTCGTGGCCGGGCGAGACGGCGAAGCGCTCGGAGGCGCCGAAAGCGTCGTTCTGCACACGCGGCATGTCGTGATCGCCGGGTAACTGGACGGTGGGCATGTCGATGAGCGGCGCCAGCCACGGCAGCGCGCGCGACAGCGGATGCCGCACCCGCACGGTGTTGTATCGGCCCCAGGTGCAGTGCGCGAGTTCGCCGCAGCTGCGCAGCAGATCGACGCTGGTGGCGTCGACCTGCGCCAGCATGAACTCGTGCCAGCCGGCGTAGCGCTTTGCCAGGAGATTCAGGGGCCCTGCCCTCACCAGTTGCCATAGCGGACCTTCAAACTGAGCCGGCGGAGTGTAAGCATCCGCCGGCGGCACCCCGAGTCCGGTGAGCAGCATCTGCCACACCGCCGCCTGCGTGCCATCGTGCCAGCTGCGCACCAGGTGATAGCCGACCGATTCGGTCCCCGCGCGCCCGTCCCACTGCGACACGAGGCGGCGAAATTCTGCGCGCTCAGGGTGATCTCGGATGGCAGGCGCGTCGAGCACCGACAGCAGCAGCACGCGCCAGCGCGCCAGGAACTGCGCGCGATCATCCAGCTGAATGGGCAGCATGTCTGCCGGAGTGAGGTTGCCGCCGAGCGCGAAAAGATCATCACGGATCTGCCCGGCGCGCGCGCCGAGGTCGTACTCCACGCCGAGCGCCACCTTGTCGCCGCCGATGAGCTCCTGCTGGCGGGGCTCAGTCGCAACCCGCGCGTTGGCCGTCCAGATGCGCCCCGATGGCGGATCCATGATCCGCGGCTGATCGCTCGCGGTGGTCCACGCGCTCGCGCCACCTGCGCGCGTCGCGTTGGTGTCCTCGGGGATGCGGCCAGCGATGGTCCAGGCGATGTGCCCCTGAGCGTCGCCCACCACCAGGTTCTGGTGCGGAATGCCGACGGTGGCGGCGAGCGCCAGCACCTCGGCGACGTTCGCGGCACGCTCCAGGGCCATGAGATTCAGGTTGGTGGCGGCCGGCAGCTGCGCCAGCCACGCGCCAAACCAACACACGTGTTGGCCGGCATCGGCACGCAGCAGCACGCCGGCAGGGCCGGTGCGCACCTGCAACTGCACTGCGGGCCCACCCTTTACGCGGATCTCCTCGTGCACGACGCTAAGTGGCACCTCCCCGGCGGCCGTGTGCACGGCGCGCGGCGGGTCAGCGTCGCAGGCAAGTCGCTCGACATCGACCCAGTCGCCGTAGCTGTTGGTGAAGCCCCACGCCACGTGGCCGTTGGACCCTGCCACCAGCAACGGCGCGCCCGGAAGGGTGACGCCGTTCAGATCCAGCGCTGAGGCTTCGCCTGACAGCGTGCGCAGCCGCGCGCGATACCACACCACCGGCACCCGCTGCCCGAGGTGCATATCGTTGGCCACCAGCGCCGCACCGGTCGCGGTGAACCGTCCGGCGACGGCCCAGCTGTTGCTGCCCCCGGACGGCGGCGGTGCGGTGTCCGGCTGATGCTCGACCGGCCCCGCGTCCCGCACATCCAGCACGTCGGCGGCGGGCGGCGGGACCTCGGCCGCCTGCACCTGCGACCCGGTGCCGCTGGCATCGGGAGCATCCCAACTGGTCCCGGCCGGATACACAAACGCGAGGGCGCACTTCCAGCCGCCGGCGCATTCGGCCCCGCCCAGCCGCGCGTTGATCTCACGGCGCTGTATCTCGCGGCGCAGGCCATTCGCCTGCAGGTCCCACCACATCGCGTACTCGACCAGCACCGTGTCCTCGGGAGCCCAGCCCCTGGGAGGCTGACGCAGCACCCAGTATTCCCAGGGTCTTGAGGTGAGTTGCGCGAGGGCGGCGTTCACCCCGCGGGTGTAGGCCTCGACGACCGCACGCTGCTCCGGCGCTGCCTGGGCGATGACCTCGTGGGCGAGAGCACGGAAGCGGAACAGACGTGCGTTCTCGTCCTGGCCGAGCGCCACGGGTCCGAATAATTCAGCCAGCTCCCCGGCTGCGAGCCGTCGCGACAGATCCATCTGGAAGTAGCGATCCTGGGCGTGCACGAAGCCGGTCGCGAACGCAAGATCGGTGCGATTGGCCGCGGTGATGGTTGGTACACCCAGCGCATCGCGCGTGATCTGCACCGGCGCGGTGAGTCCCGGCTCGCGCAGCGTGCCATCCAGGCGCGGCAACGAGGCGCGCAGCACGCCGTACGCCAGCAGCAGCCCCGCCAGCGCCAGCAACGCACATGCCGCGCAGAGGTACTGCAGCGTCCGCTTCACGTGTGCAGCTTGAGCTCAGTCCAGCGCGACTTTCAGGATCTGCATGGAGTTGGTGCCGCCCTGCACGCCCGACGCCTCACCCTTGGTGAGAATGACCAGATCGCGCCGGTCCACGAGCTTCAGTTCCAGGAGGCGCGTGAACAGGGCGCGGTACAGGCTCTCGGCGGAGTCCCCGGCGCTGGCTACGTCGAAAATCACCGGGTAAACGCCGCGATACAGCGTCACGCGCCGCCGCGTAGCCTCGTGGCTCGTGAAGGCGTACACCGGAATATCGGAGCGGATGCGCGACATCCACAACGGCGTCGCGCCCGATTCCGTCAGTGCAACGATGGCCCGCAACTTCATGTGATTGGCCGTGTACATCACGGCCTTGGCGATCGCTTCCTCGGTGCTGCGGAACTCACCCTCGGCCATGCGCTGCCGCGCGCGCGGATGGGTGAGCTGGTACTTTTCGGCCCCCTCGATGACCTGCGCCATCGCCTGCACGGCCTTTAGCGGGTAGCGCCCGGCGGCCGTCTCCGCTGACAACATCACCGCATCGGTGCCGTCCATGACGGCATTCGCCACGTCGCTCACTTCGGCGCGGGTCGGCACCGGGCTCTGGATCATGGATTCCATCATCTGCGTGGCGGTGATCACGACCCGGTTGCGGGTGCGCGTCTCGTGGATGATGGTTTTCTGCAGGCCGGTGAGCTCCGCGTACCCCATCTCCACGCCCAGGTCGCCGCGGGCGACCATGACGACGTCGGATGTGTCGATGATGCCGAGGAGGTTATCTACCGCTTCATGGCGCTCGATCTTGGCGACGATGCGCGCCTCGCCGCCGGCGGCGCGCATCAGCGCGCGCGCCTGTTGCATGTCGGCGGCGTCGCGGGCGAAGGATACGGCGAGGTAATCGACGCCCTCGGCGGCGGCGAAGCGGATGTCCTCGCGGTCGCGCTCGGAAATGGCCGGCGCCGAGATGCCGCCGCCCTGGCGATTGAGCCCCTTGCGATCCGAGAGCTCCCCGCCCGCACGCACTCGGGTTTCGATGCTGGTGGCGCCGACGCGTTCGACGTCGAGGATGATCTGGCCGTCGTTGAGCAGCAAGGTATCGCCGGCGGCGACGTCCTTCGGCAGATCCTTATAGGCGACGCCGACGACCTCGGTGGTGCCGGCCTTCGCGTCGAGCTGCGTGTCGAGGGTGAACACCTGCCCCTCCGCGAGCTGCACCCGGCCGGCGCGGAAACATTCGATGCGGATCTTCGGACCCCCGAGGTCCAAAAGCACACCCACGCACTTGTCGGCGCGCTGCGCGGCTGCACGCACCAGCCCGAGGTGGCGCCTGCGATCTTCCACGGTGCCATGGGAAGCGTTAACACGCACGACATCGACGCCCGCACGCATCATGTCGGTAAGCACATCGAGATTGTCGGTCGCAGGTCCCGCGGTGGCGACGATCTTGGTGCGCCGCAGCTGCGCGTCTGCCGGTCGCTCAGCCATGGGCGCGCTCCTCAAGTATGGCAACCGCCGGCAAGGTCTTGCCCTCGACGAATTCCAGGAACGCGCCGCCGCCGGTGGAGATGTAGGAAATGCCGTCCTCGACGCCGTACTTCTCGATGGCCGCGAGTGTGTCGCCGCCGCCCGCGAGCGAGAACGCCCTGCCGCGCGCGATAGCCTGCGCGATAGCGCGCGTGCCCTCGCCGAACTGCTCGAATTCGAACACCCCGACCGGGCCGTTCCAGATGATGGTGCCGGCGGCTTGCAACAACGCGCTGCAGCGGTCGGCGGTGTCCGGACCGATATCGAGGATCATTTCATCGCGGCGCACCTCGCCCACCGCGCGCACGTCGGCGTGCGCGGTGGCGGCGAATTCCTTGGCCACCACGACATCCGTCGGCAGCGGGATCTCCGCGCCGCGCGAGCGCGCCTTGTCCATGAGGCGCCGCGCCACATCCAGCATCTCGGTCTCGCATAGCGATTTACCGATGTCCACACCGCTGGCGGCGAGAAAGGTGTTGGCGATGCCACCGCCGACGATCAGCTGGTCGACCCTCTCCAGCAGCGACTCCAGTACCGTCAGCTTGGTGGAGATCTTCGAGCCGCCGACGATTGCGACCAGCGGCCGCGCGGGCTTTTGCAGCGCGCGCTCCAGCGCTTCAAGCTCACCCACCAGCAGCGGCCCCGCGCAGGCGACCGGCGCGTAGCGCGCCACGCCATGCGTGCTGGCCTCGGCGCGGTGCGCGGTGCCGAAGGCGTCCATGACGAACACCTCGCACAGGCCCGCCATGCGGCGCGCGAGTTGCTCGTCGTCGCGCTTCTCGCCGGCGTTGAAGCGTACGTTTTCGCACAGCACGGCACTGCCGGGCGCACAGTCGACGCCGGCTAGCCAGTCCTTGCGCAGCGGCACGGGCTTGCCGAGCAGGTCCGAGAGGCGCGCCGACACCGGCGCCAGCGACAGCGCTTCGGTCTCCTGCCCTTCCGGCGGGCGCCCGAGGTGCGACATGACGAACACCCTGGCGTGCTGGTCGAGCGCATAGCGGATGGTCGCGAGCGAGGCGCGGATGCGGGCATCGCTGGTCACGACACCGTTCTGCACCGGCACGTTCAGGTCCTCCCTGATCAGGACCCGCTTGTTGCGCAGGTCCGTATCCGCCATTCGCAATATCTTCATGTGGCCTGCGACCACGCCAGTGTGGTGTCGAGCATGCGATTGGAAAATCCCCACTCGTTGTCGTACCAGGCGCACACCTTGACCAGCGTGCCTTCGATCACCTTGGTGAGCGTGGCGTCGAATATCGAAGAGTGCGCGTCGTGGTTGAAATCCACCGACACCAGCGGCGCTTCGGTGTAGGCCAGGATGCCCTTGAGGCCGCCGGCGGCCGCCTCCTGCAGGCAGCGGTTGACCTCCTCGACGGACGTGGCGCGTTTCGCCGTGAAAGTCAGATCGACCAGCGACACGTTGATCGTCGGTACGCGTACCGAGAACCCGTCCAGCTTGCCCTTGAGTTCCGGCAGCACCAGTCCCACCGCGGCGGCAGCACCGGTCTTGGTCGGGATCTGCGACATGGTCGCCGAGCGCGCGCGCCGCAGGTCGGAGTGGAACACGTCGGTGAGCACCTGGTCGTTGGTGTAGGAGTGGATCGTCGTCATGATGCCGGCGAGTACGCCCACCTTGTCGTGCAGTACCTTTACCACCGGCACCAGGCAGTTGGTGGTGCAGGAGGCGTTGGAAATCACGGTGTGGGTACTCTTCAGCACCTTGTGGTTAACGCCATAGACGATGGTGGCATCCACGTCGTCACCGCCGGGCGCGGAAATCACCACCTTCTTCGCGCCGCCCTTGAGGTGGGCGCTGGCCTTGGCCTTGCTGGTGAAGAGGCCGGTGCACTCGAGCACATAGTCGACCCCGTTCTCGCCCCAGGGGAGTTTCGCCGGATCGCGCTCGGCGAACACGCGGATGCGGTCGCCGTTCACGACCATATAGTCGCCGTCAACCTTTACGTCGCCGTTGAACTTGCCGTGTACCGTGTCGTAGCGCGTCAGGTGCGCATTCGCCTTCGGGTCGCACAGATCGTTGAGCGCGACGACCTTAAGCTCGCCGGTGCGCTTGCCCTCATAAAGCGCGCGCAGCACATTGCGTCCGATGCGCCCGTAACCATTGATGCCAACCTTGATTGCCATTGCGCTCATTCCTCCAGCAACTCGCGTATCTGTTGCCCGACATTATCGGCGGTAAACCCAAAATGCTTGAGCACATCCGCGCCCTTGCCGGAAGCGCCGAACTGATCGATGCCGAACACGCGGCCTGCCAGGCCCACGTACTGCCACCAGCACTGCGTCGCGCCCGCCTCTACGGCGAGGCGGCGTGTCACGCCCGACGGCAGTACGCTCTCGCGGTACGCCTTGTCCTGGGCATCGAAGACTTCCGTTGACGGCATGGAAACCAGGCGCACCCGTTTGCCCGCGGCGTTGAGGGCATTCACCGCCTGTGCCGCTATGTCGATTTCCGAGCCGGTGGCAATCACCAGCGCTTGCGGGGTTCCAGGGGGGTCGATCAGCACGTAACCGCCGCGGCCGATGTTGGCAAGCTGCGCCGGCGTGCGTGTTTGCTGCGGCACACCCTGGCGGGTGAGTACCAGTGCGGTAGGTCCCCGGCGCTCGATGGCGAGTGTCCAGGCGACGGCCGTCTCCGCCGCATCGCACGGTCGCCACAGGCTCATGTGCGGCATCGCGCGCAGGCTGCTCAAGTGCTCGATCGGCTGGTGGGTGGGCCCATCCTCACCCAGCCCGATGGAGTCGTGCGAGTACACGAGGATCGTACGCACCTGCATCAGGCACGCGAGGCGCACGGCGTTGCGCGCGTAGTCGGAAAACACGAGGAATGTGCCGCCGTAGGGGATCAGTCCGCCGTGCACCGTCATGCCGTTCATGATCGTCGTCATACCGAACTCACGCACGCCGTAGTGCAGGTAGTCACCCACCTCCTTCGCCGGCGTGATGGTGATGGCTCCCTTGAACAGGGTGCTGTTCGACTGCGTCAGATCCGCTGAGCCGCCCAAGAGCTCCGGCAGCGCGGGACCCAGGACATTCAGCGCGGCCTGCGAGGACGCCCGAGTGGCCTGCGGTGCCGTTTGCTTTTGCGCCGCCTGCAGCGCCTGCGCCTTGGTGTCCTGCCAGTTACCGGGCAGATCCCCGCGCATACGGCGCTCGAACTCGCGTGCCACTTCCGGAAACGCGCTCGCGTAGCGCGCAAACAGCTCCCGCCACCCTGACTCGAGCGCCGCGCCCTGGCTGTGATGGTCCCACGCGGCGCGGATCTCGTCCGGCACCACGAACGGCGGGTACGGCCAGCCAAGCGCCACTCGCGCCGCGGCCACCTCCTCGACGCCCAGCGCCTCGCCGTGCGCCTCGGCCGTGCCCTGCTTGTGGGGCGCACCGTAACCGATGATGGTCTTGCAGCAGATGAGCGACGGCCGGTCCTTTTCCGCCCGCGCGGCCTGGATCGCGTCGCTCACCGCCTCCCCGTTGAGGCCGTCGACCGCGGGAACCACGTGCCAGCCGTAGGCTGCGAAACGCTTCGGCGTGTCGTCGGTAAACCAGCCGACAACCTTGCCGTCGATGGAGATGCCGTTGTCGTCGTAGCAAACGATGAGCTTGCCCAGTCCCAGGGTGCCGGCGAATGAACAGGCCTCGTGAGAGATGCCTTCCATCAGGCAGCCGTCGCCGCAAAAAGCGTAGGTGTAGTGATCGACGATGTTGAAGCCGGGGCGGTTGAACTCGGTACCGAGCAGTTTCTCCGCAAACGCCATCCCGACGGCGTTGCCGAGCCCCTGTCCGAGGGGGCCGGTGGTGATCTCGATCGCAAGCGCCGGGTCGCGCTCGGGGTGGCCCGGGGTCTTGCTCCCGAGCTGACGGAATTGCTGGATGTCCGCGATGGTCAGCGGGTAACCCGTGAGGTACAGCAGCGAGTACTGGAGCATCGAGCCGTGCCCGTTCGAGAGCACGAAGCGATCGCGATCGACCCATTGCGGGTTTGCCGGGTTGTGCCGCAGAAACCCGCCCCACAGCGCCTGGGCGATGTCCGCCATGCCCATCGGCATGCCCGGGTGTCCGGAGTTGGCGCGCTGCACGGCGTCCATGGAAAGCGCGCGGATGGCATTGGCGAGTTCACGGCGTGTAGTCATACACCTCTTAGTGGCGGCTCATAGCCGCAGTGCAGGTTCTTGCGCGCGGGCGGTGCGCGACCTAAGGCGCCGCGCGCCCTCAGGGGCGCGCATTTTCCACCACTCGCGCCGGATGCTCAATCGAAGTTAACGAATGCCCCCGCTCGTGCCGGCGAGTGCCCCCGCTCCCCCGGCACCCGGCCCCGGGGCGACTTAAGGCACATTGCGCCCGGCAGCGCGGCCTGTTTCACATTATTGCCCGGGGGGAACGCGCAACACGTCATGTCGCCCAGGAGTGACGCCTTGCGCCGCAGGACCTGGTTCACTGCGCGATTCGCGGAGCCTCTGCTAGGCTTTCCATTATGAGCGTCGTTCGTCTCACTCATTTTACAGATCCGCACCTGTACGGTGGCGAAAACCAGTGCCTGCGTGGAGTCGCGACACTGCCGGCCCTCGAGGCAGCCTTGCGCCACGCACGCGCGCGCGATTGGCCACCGGACGCGCTGCTGGTGACCGGCGACCTGGTACAGGACGACGCGGCCGGCTACCCCCATTTTCGCCGCCTGTTCGCGCCGCTGGGGCTGCCGGTATTGTGCGTGGCTGGCAATCACGATGAGCCGCAGGCCATGCGCCGCGAGCTCGCCGGGCCGCCGTTCGTACTCGGCGGCTTTGTTGACCTGGGGCAGTGGCGCATCGTACTGCTCGACAGTTGCGTCCCCGGCTCCGCGAGCGGGGCCATCAGCGAGCAAGCGCTCGCCGGTCTTGAGAGCGCGCTCGCGAGCGCCGGCAAGCGGCACTGCATGGTCTGCCTGCATCACCACCCGGTGCCGATGGACAGTCGCTGGCTCGACAGCGTCGGGCTGACCAATGCGGCGGAATTCCTGCACCTGATCGACGGGCACAAGAACGTCCGTGCGATAGTGTGGGGCCATGTACACCAGAACTACGATTCACTGCGCAAGGGGGTGCGACTGCTCGCGACCCCTTCGACCTGCGCGCAATTTATGCCCAAGGCCGAGGACTTCACGGTGGACCGGCGGCCGCCGGGCTACCGCACGCTTGAGCTGCGCGCCGACGGCTCGCTGCTGACGGAGGTCCTGTGGGTCGAACAGCACAGCGGTGGCTCCTCGCGTTCTGTCTCCTCGGCGGCCTGACTCTCGCCTCGCAGCACGCGCGCGCCGCGGCTCCCGTTTGGAGCGTGCGCGGTGCGCACGGCACCGTGTACCTCGCAGGCTCAGTGCACCTGCTGCCGGCACAGAACGCCGCCCTCCCGGACGCGTTCGACCGTGCTTACCGGGATTCCGCCATCCTCGTAATGGAGCTCGACCTGGGTAAGCTCGATCCAGAGCAGCTTGCCGGCTGGATGCAGCAGCACGGCACGCTCACCGGGGACACGACGCTGCGCGCCGTGCTCGGCGAGCGGCGTTACGCGCGCACAGCGGCGGCGGCATCCGGCCTCGGCGCGCCGATGAGCCTGCTGGACACCCAGACACCATGGGTGATCGGGGTGGAACTTACGGAGCTGGAGTACATGCGACTCGGCTACGACCCTGACCAGGGCGTCGAGGAGCAGCTGTTGCGGCGCGCACGCGCCGACGGTAAGCCGACCGCGGGACTTGAAACCGTGGATGAGGAGCTCGGCGGCCTCGAGAGACTGCCACTCGCGGACCAGCTGAAGATTCTGGACCAGACCCTGAGCGAGCTACAGGATACCCAGGCTGACATGCTGGTGGTGTTAGGAGCCTGGCGGCGCGGCGACGCCGCGCGGCTCGCGACGGTGCTGTCAAAGGAGTTCGGGGAATTTCCCGCCCTCTACCGCCCGCTGGTAACGGACCGTAACCGGCACTGGCTGCCGCAGATCGAGCAATTTCTGCGCAAGGACGGCAACACTCTGGTCGTCGTGGGTACCCTGCACCTGGTGGGGACCGGGGGATTGCTGGAGCTGCTGCGCCAGGACGGCTACCAGCCGCAGCAGCTTAATTGAGACGATTGGGCGAAAGTCGCCTGCGGCGCTTTCGCCGGACATCGATCCTCAACCGCCGGCAAAACGCGTGGGTTTTGCCGGCTACGCTGCGCCGCGGGTCCGGGCGCGAAAGAAGCGCCACAACGGCACCGCCATGGCGAGGGTAGCGGCGAGCACGAGCCAACCCACGAAGCCATCGAAGCGACTCAGCAGGAAGGCGAGCGGAGCCGTGCGCCGTGGCACGCTCAGGTCGTGAGCGATGAGCATGATCCACACCCAGCCGGCATGCAGGCCGACGCAGGCGGCAATGTTGCCGGTGGCGACGCGCACCCCGCCGAGCACCACGCCGACGGCAAACAGTGCCAGGAACGCATCGAGAATGGTAAGCGGAGCTGCGAACGCATGGAGCGTGCCGCCCAGCAGCGCCAGTCCGCTCCACGGCGTGACCTGTTGCGCGCCGATATGGTAGCTGGCGAAGAAGTGCGTGGCGGCGTACAGCGCCGCGGTCAGCAGTACGGCGATCCGCGGGCCGGATTGTCTTTCGATGGCGGTGTGCATGGCGCCGCGCAGGAAGGTCTCCTCGATCAGCGCCACCGTCAGCGCGCTCAGCGCCGCCTGCACGATGAGTTTTGCTAACGCGCCCCCGCTCAACAAGCCCAGCGGCGTCCAGTCGCGCAGACCCAGCACGCCCATGATCGCGACGACCGCGAGCATCGTGGCGCAGCCGAGCGCGGCACCCACGCCGAGCTCGCGCAGGAATGCGCGGCGCGCCAACCCGTAGCCGAGGCTCGCCCGGTCGGCGAGATTCAGCCGCCGCGCCACCGCCGCAAAGCCGCCCAGCAGGGCCAGCATGCCGATGCGCTCGCCGATGCGGTGGAACGGGAAATCGAAGTGTGGATGCAGCAGCAGCCACGCGGGGTAGGTAAACAGCGCGATCGCCGCGAGTCCGAGCGCTACCAGGCCGAGGAACCAGACAAAGGCGCGCATGAACTTACCTCAACAGCTGCCGCCACTCGCGGGCGATCAGACTCATGCGAAAACGCGCATCGGGGCCCACCTGCGGCCGAGCGCCCGCGCGCCACGCACGGATGCGCTCGCCGTACTCGTCAAACAGGCCGGCGGCCGCTGCGAGCCGCGCCGGCGCCCGCCGCCAGCGCGCCGGCAGTGCCCCGGCGAGGGCCTCATAGGCGCGGTACGAGCGGGCGAGCGGCAACACCTGCCGTGGATCGCCGATGATCTCGAGCGCCGCGCCGCAGTCATGCGTCAGGACCGGCGTGCCCACGGCATGCGACTCGGCGAACACCAGTCCGAAGGTTTCGGGGATCACGAAATTGGGAAAGAACGTGCACAGCGCGCCACGCACCTCGGCGAGCATGGCGGTCTGCGGCTGCGGACCCAGGTACTCCACGCCGGGCGCGCGCGCACTGCCGCGCTCCTTGTAGCCGGGGTTGCCAACCACCAGGCGCAGGTCCGGCATGCGGCGACGCAGCTCGGAGAATGCATCGAGAGCGAACCTCAGCCCCTTGTTGGGCGAGGAGAAGAACGCCAGCTTGCGCTCATCCACCGGCGTGCCGTCTGGGACCAGCACATCGTCCACGGGGTTGTAGATCCTGATCACCGGCACCTGCGTGCCGATACCCAGCCCGCGCAGCGTCGCCTCGACGCGCTCGCGCTGCCAGTCCGAAACGCACAGCACGGTCACCGACAGCTCGCGCAGGGCGGCCGCGTCGCCTGCGAGGCGGCGCGCGCGCTTGGAGCCGGGATTGACTCGGTCATGCAGCCACAGGAACAGGCGCGCCTGCGGGTAGCGCGCGTGCGCGGCTCGCAGGGCGCGCGAATCGCGGTTGACGATCACGCTCGAGATGCCGGCCAGGCTCTGGGGACTGCGGTAGCGCTCCCAATCCTGCGTGCGGTTGTGTTGAATCACGAACGCATCGAGCGCGTCGGCGACGCGTGTCAGGGTCGCCTCGGTGCCGCCGAGCGCCTGCGTGCGCAGGGTCCGCGTGTCGTACGGTTGCTGACACACGGCGTCGTAGAACAGGACCGAGCTCATTTCAGGGTATTCTACGGCTTTGCACGCGCAACGACGGTGAGGTTGGGTCAGGTGAGTGGCGGCGGCGGCTTATCGGCGTGCATCATCACATTCAACGAGGCGCAGCGCATCGAGGCGTGCGTGCGCTCGGTGAGCTTTTGCGACGAGGTGCTGGTCGTCGACTCGCACTCCACCGACGACACCCGCGAGCTGGCTGCCGCGCTCGGTGCACGTGTCGTGGAGCGCGACTGGCCCGGCTACCGCAGCCAGAAGCAGTTCGCCGTGGATGCGGCGCGCAACGACTGGGTGCTGTGCGTCGATGCTGATGAGCGCGTGACCCCGGAGCTGCAGGCGCAGATTACCGCGCTCAAGGCGCGCGGTTTTGCGGGCTTTTCCGGCTGGTCGGTGCCACGCATCACCGATTATTTCGGCCGCTTCCTGCGCCACGGGAACGCCTATCCGGACCGGCTGGTGCGGCTCTTCGACCGGCGCCGCGGCGGCTGGAGCGGCGAGGAGATCCACGAAAACACCCGCGTGCAGGGCCGGGTCGGCGCGCTGCGCGGCCACCTCGAGCACTTCTCCTATCGCAGTCTGAGTGATCACCAGAATCGCATGGCGCGGTACGCGGATCTCATGGCGCAAGCTCTGTACGCGCGCGGCAAGCGCTGTGGTCTCACCCGCGTGCTGATGAACCCGCTGTGGCGCTTCGTGCGCGGCTATCTGCTGCGGCTCGGGTTTCTCGATGGCTGGCGCGGGCTGGTGTTTGCACTCATCGAGTCGAACTACGTCAGGCGCAAGTACCTGGCGCTTTACCTGCTCAGTCGCGGCCTGCCCGTCTAATCCGCTTCCGCAGCCGCTCCCGCAGCGGGCGCGCGGCGCAGCTCGGCCAGGAGTTTGTCGTGCAGGCCGCCGAAGCCGCCGTTGCTCATGATGAGCACGTGATCACCGCGCCGCGTGGTGCGCGCCAGATCGCGCGCCAGCGCCTGCACGTCAGCGTTTGAGTGCCCGCGGGCGCCCAGCGAGGCGAGGACCGTGGCGGCATCCCAGCCGAGGTCCGGCGGCGTGTACAGCCACGCCTCATCGGCACCGGCGAGCGCCGGAGCGAGTGTGTGCCGGTGCACTCCCATGCGCATGGTGTTGGAGCGCGGCTCGAGCACCGCGATGATCCGCGCGCGGCCCACGCGGCGGCGCAAGCCGTCGATGGTGGTGGCGATCGCGGTCGGGTGGTGCGCGAAATCGTCGTACACCACGACGCCGGCCGCCTCGCCGCGCACCTGCAGGCGCCGCGCGATGCCCTGGAATCCCTGCAGCGCAGCGCACGCCACCGGCACCTCAACACCGGCGTGGCGCGCGGCGGCGATCGCCGCCAGCGCGTTCTCCATGTTGTGGGCGCCCAGGAGCTGCCACTGCACGCGGCCGCGCGGCTGGCCGCCCTCCAGCACCTCGAAGTGCGAGAAATCCTCGCCACCGGACAGCGCGCGTGCTGTCCACAGCGCCTGCGGGCGCGGCGTACGGGCGAAACCCTCGAGCGGAGTCCAGCAGCCCATCTGCAGCGTGTCGCGCAAGCCCCGATCGGCGGCGTTCCACACGATGCGCCCACCGCCCGGCACGATACGCACCAGGTGGTGGAACTGGCGCTGGATCGCGGCGAGGTCCGGGTAGATGTCCGCGTGGTCGTACTCGAGATTGTTGAGGATCAGGGTGCGCGGGCGGTAGTGCACGAACTTCGCGCGCTTGTCGAAGAACGCGGTGTCGTATTCATCTGCCTCGATGACAAAGAACGGCGCCGCGCCGAGCCGGGCGCTGGTCGCGAAGTTCGCCGGCACGCCGCCGATGAGAAAGCCCGGATTCATGCCGGCGTACTCGAGAATCCACGCCAGCAGCGATGCGGTGGTGGTCTTGCCGTGGGTACCCGCGACCGCGAGCACCCAGCGGTCCTTGAGCACCTCGCGCGCGAGCCACTCCGGTCCCGACACGTACGGCAGCGCGCTATCGAGCAGCGCCTCGATCACCGGCTGGCCACGCGTCATGACGTTGCCCACGATCACCACATCGGGTGCCGGGGTGAGCTGCGCCGCGTCGAAGCCTGCAGTGACGCTGATGCCGAGCGCCTCGAGCTGGGTACTCATTGGCGGGTACACGTTGGTGTCGGAACCGGTGACGCGAAAGCCCGCAGCGCGCGCCAGCGCAGCGACCCCGCCCATGAACGTGCCGCAGATCCCGAGAATGTGCAGGTGGCGCGGCGAACTCATGGGCGCGCTGGAAACAGGGCGAACAGCAGCAGCTGGCCGCTGAATATCTGCGCAATGACGATCATGATGCTCGCCGTCCCCGACCATTCGAGCGCCGCCTTGACCACGTGGCCGTTGGCGGCCACCAGCCACACCACCAGCAGCAGGCCCGCGAGCGCAATGGGCAGCTGCCACGTCGTCTGCTCACCGAAACGGCGCATGAGCCATTCGGAGGCGATCAGCGGCGGCGACAGCACCGCCTGGAAACCAAACACCGCGGTGCTCGTCTGCAGGATGCGCTCCGGCCGGCCGACGAGCTGCAGCAGCGCCACGTACCACGCGAGCGTGAACAGCGTGTCGACCAGCAACTGCAACGGCCAGCCACCGACCGGCGGCAAGAGCGCGCTCACCAGTGCATTCACGCCCAGGTAACCGGCCAGCGTCAGCACCAGTAGCAGCAGCGATGCGGGCAGGTCCTGCGGCCCGCGACGCAGCAGCGCGATCTGGGTGAAGAGCCGGACAAAATCCTGCATGTCTTTCGGCGCGGGCCTGCGCATAATGCGCGACCGAAGGATTGTACAGATCATCGCCAATTTCGTTTTGCCGCCCGTACTCACCACCACCGCCTCGCTGGCGGACTTCAGCGCGCTGCTCGCCGGTGAGGCCCGCATCGGCCTCGACACCGAGTTCCTCCGCGAACGCACTTACCGCGCGCAGCTGTGCCTGGTACAGCTCTCGGGGAACGATGCCGCGGCGTGCGTCGATCCGCTGGTGCTGCCGGATCTGACGCCGCTCGCCGCGTTACTCGCCGCGCCCGGCGTGACCAAGGTCATGCACGCCTCGCGGCAGGACCTCGAGGTGCTGTTGCCGGTTGTGGGTCTTACGCGGCCGGTGTTCGACACGCAGATTGCCGCCGGCCTCACGGGTCTGCCGGCGCAGATTGGCTACGCCGAACTCGTGCGCCGCAAGCTGGGCAAGGATCTTCCCAAGTCACACACGCGTACCGACTGGTCGCGGCGTCCCCTGTCACCGGAACAGATCGAGTACGCGCTGGATGACGTGCGCTATCTGTTGCCGCTGGCGCAGCTGCTGCAGGAGGAACTCGCCCGCCTCGGGCGGCTCGACTGGCTCGGCGAAGAGCTCGCGGCTCTCGGGGACGCGCGCGCGCTCAGCGTCGAGCCCGACGAGGCGTGGCTGCGTATCCGCGGATTGCGTGATCTGGACCCGGCGCGTGAGCGCCTCGCGCGCGCGCTGGGCGCCTGGCGCGAGCGCAACGCGGTCGAGCACGACCGGCCCCGCGGCTGGATACTCGAGGACGCGGTACTGCGCGAGATCGTCATGCAGGTGCCGCGCACGCTCGACGCGCTGGCACAGTTACCCGACATGCCGCCGGGCCTGCTCAAGCGGCGGGGCGCCGAATTGCTGGCGTGCGTCGAGGCGGCGCAGCTTTCAGACCCACCGCCGGCGCTGCCGGCGCGCGCGCGCCCGGATCCGGCAAAGACCGCGCTGGTGAAGAAACTCGGCGCCGTAAGCCAGGCGGTCGCGGCCGAACTCAACCTCGTCCCCGAGGTGCTGGCGACCCGGCGGGAGCTCGAGCAGCTGGCCGACGGCCGCCGCGATGGTGCGGTGCTGAACGGCTGGCGGCGTGCGATCCTCGGCGAGCAGCTGCTCGCCGCCCTGTAGCGCCGGCACTAGCGCCGTTTCGCCCTGGCCTTCGCGCCCTTGCGCCGCACTGCTGATTTCTTTGCGGGAGCACGCAGCGTCGTGCGCGCAGCCGCGCTCTTGCCGCGCGCAGTCGTGACCGGATGCTTGCGGGCCACCGCCCGTTTGCCTGCCACACGCTTGAGTGTTGGTTTGGGGCGCACGGGCGGCGCTCGCAGCGGCGCACCGATCGCCTGCGCCAGACGCCGTGTCACCTCGTTCACGGCGCCCTCGGCATTGATCACGCGCAGCAGTCCCCGCGCGCGGTAGAAATCAACCAGCGGCCGCGTCTTCTCGTCATACACGCGCAAGCGCTCCGCCACGGTGGCCTCATTGTCGTCGGGTCGCTGCATGAGCCGATGCGGGGCGCCGGTCTTCGGGCACGGCCCGTTCTGCGCCGCCGCCGGGGAAGTGAGCAGGTTGAACACCCGCCCGCAATCCGCGCACGTGCGCCGGCCCGAAATGCGCCGCACCAACTCGGCGTAGTCGACGTCGAGTTGCACCACGGCATCCAGGGGGCGTTTCAGGGTCTCGAGCAGGCGCGCCAGCGCGTGAGCCTGGGCGAGATTGCGTGGAAACCCATCCAGGATGAATCCCCGGCGTGTGTCGGGTTCCCCGAGGCGCTCGCGGAACATCCCGAGGACCAGCGAGTCATCCACCAGACGGCCGGCGTCCATGGCCTCCTTGGCCTTCAGACCCAGCTCCGTGCGCCCGGCAACTGCCGCACGCAGCAGGTCGCCCGTCGAGATCTGCGGGATCCCGATACGCTCCACCAGACGCTGAGACTGGGTGCCCTTGCCGGAGCCCGGCGCGCCCAACAGGACGATACGCATGGTTGTTAAGCTTTTTTGGACCGCTGGCGGCGACAGCCACCAAGGGCCGCCACGTTACCGGCGGCCTCAGGCGCGGTCAAACCGGCGCCGCATTGCCGCGGCGCGCCAGCGCACCCGCCCTGCCAGGCGACGCGCGCGCCGCGGGCCCCTTGCGTTATTCTTCGCCGATGAAAAAACCCACCCCCAAGAATGCTTTCTACGCCCAGTCCGGGGGCGTTTCCGCGGTGATAAACGCCTCGGCCTGCGGCGTGATCGAGACGGCGCTGCGCTCCCGGCACATCAACAGGGTCTATGCCGGACGTGACGGCATCATCGGCGCGCTCACCGAGGATCTCATCGATGTGAACCGCGAGAGTGCGGCCACGATCCGCGCACTCAGACACACGCCGGCGGGCGCCTTCGGTTCGGCGCGCTTCAAGCTCAAGGGGCTCGAGCAGAACCGCGCCGAGTACGAGCGGCTCATCGAAGTGTTCCGCGCGCACGACATCGGCTACTTCTTTTATAACGGCGGCAACGATTCGATGGACACGGCGCTCAAGGTGTCACAGATCGGCGCCTCGCTCGGCTTCCCGATCACCTGTGTCGGCGTGCCCAAGACGGTCGACAACGACCTGCCGCACACGGATTGCTGTCCGGGATTCGGCTCGGTCGCCAAGTACGTCGCGGTCTCCACGCGCGAGGCGGCGCTCGATGTCGCCTCGATGGCCCGCACCTCCACCAAGGTGTTCGTGCTGGAGGTAATGGGGCGTCACGCCGGCTGGATCGCAGCCGCCGGCGGGCTCGCGGGCCGCGGCGCCGATGAGCCGCCGCACGTCATACTGTTCCCGGAAGTAGCGTTCGACGGACAGCGCTTCCTCGAGCGCGTGCGCCAGAGCGTCACCGACTACGGCTACTGCGTAATCATCGCCTCGGAGGGTGTGGCCTACGCGGACGGCAAATTCCTCGCCGACGCCGGCACGCGCGACGCTTTCGGACACACGCAGCTCGGCGGCGTGGCGCCGGTGGTCGCCAACATGGTGCGCGAGGCGCACGGCTACAAGTATCACTGGGCGGTGGCGGACTACCTGCAGCGCTCGGCGCGTCACATCGCGTCCCGGGTCGACGTGGAGCAGGCGTATGCGGTCGGCAAGGCGGCGGTGGAGCTGGCCGTGAAGGGCGTCAACGCCGTCATGCCCACCATCGTGCGCAAGGCCTCACGCCCGTACCGCTGGGTGATCGGCCACGTGCCGCTTGCGGAAGTCGCCAACAAGGAAAAGAAGCTGCCGCGCGAGTACATCCGCGAGGACGGTTTTGGCATCACGGCGGCCTGCCGGCGCTACCTGGAACCCCTGATCGCAGGAGAGGCCTATCCCCCCTACCGCGACGGCCTGCCGGACTACGTGCATATCAAGGGGATCCCGGTGCGCCGCAAACTGAAGTCCGGGTACCAGCTGCAGTAGCGCGCCACGGCTTGACTCAAGGGCCGGGGCGCAGCGGCCCCGCCGGGCCTTGCGTGTTATAGTGCGCGGCCTTTTTTGGGGGAGGTTTTTCGATGGATGCCAACACGTGGCTGTGGGCCGCCGTCGCGGCCGGCGTGCTCGCCGTGCTCTACGGCGTATTCTCGATGAGTGCAATCCTGCGTCTGCCGGCCGGTAATGCCCGCATGCAGGAAATCGCGGCGGCCATCCAGGCCGGCGCCCAGGCCTACCTCAACCGCCAGTACAGCACCATCCTCATCGTGGGTGTCGTGCTGTTCGTGGTAATCGGATTCTGCCCGCTCGGCTGGCCAACGGCGGGCGGCTTCGCGGTCGGTGCGCTGCTCTCGGGGCTCACCGGCTACATCGGCATGAACATTTCGGTGCGCGCCAACGTACGCACGGCGCAGGCCGCGACCAAGGGGTTGAACGCGGCGTTGCAGGTCGCTTTCCGCGGCGGCGCGATCACCGGCATGCTGGTCGTGGGACTCGCCCTCATCGGCGTCGCGGGCTACTACATGGTACTGCGGCGCTTCACCTCCGTCGGTCCTGAAGGCGCGCTGCACGCGCTGGTGGGACTGGCCTTCGGCGGCTCGCTGATTTCGATTTTTGCCCGCCTCGGTGGCGGCATTTTCACCAAGGGCGCGGACGTTGGCGCGGACCTGGTCGGCAAGGTCGAGGCCGGAATTCCCGAGGATGACCCGCGCAACCCCGCGGTGATCGCCGACAACGTCGGCGACAACGTCGGTGACTGCGCCGGCATGGCCGCGGACCTGTTTGAAACCTACGCGGTGACCCTGGTCGCGACCATGCTGCTCGGGGGTCTCTTGTTCGCGGGCCAGGGCCCGGACGCCGCCCTCGCCGCCGTGATCTATCCGCTCGCCCTCGGCGCTGCCTCGATCGTCGCCTCGATCATCGGCACCTTCTTCGTGTCCGTGGGTAAGAGCGGCAAGATCATGAACGCGCTCTACAAGGGCGTGGCCGTGTCGGCGGTCGTCTCGGCGTTCGCGTTTTACTTCATCACGCACCGCCTCATGGCGGCAAACTCGGCCGCGCTGTTCGGCTGCACCCTCATCGGCTTGGGTCTCACGGCCGCGATGATCATGATCACCGAGTACTACACCTCCACCGAGTACAGCCCGGTGCGCAAAGTGGCCGCCGCCTCGCAGACCGGCCACGCCACCAACATCATCGCCGGCCTCGGCGTCTCCATGAAGTCCACGGCGCTGCCGGTAATCGCGGTGTGTCTGGCGATCTGGGGCGCATTCACGCTCGACGGGCTGTACGGGATCGCGATCGCCGCGACCGCGATGCTGTCCATGACCGGCATGATCGTGGCCCTCGATGCCTACGGTCCGATCACGGACAACGCCGGCGGCATCGCCGAGATGGCGGGCTTACCGAAGGAGGTCCGCGCCATCACTGATCCCCTGGATGCCGTGGGCAACACCACCAAAGCGGTGACCAAGGGCTACGCCATAGGTTCGGCGGGACTTGCCGCCCTGGTGCTGTTCGCCGACTACACGCACAACCTGGAAGCGGCGGGCAAGCTCGCGGTCTTCTCGCTGTCGGATCCGGCGGTGATCATCGGCTTGTTTATTGGCGGACTCGTGCCTTATCTCTTCGCCGCCATGGCGATGGAGGCCGTGGGACGCGCCGCGGGTGCGGTGGTCAACGAGGTGCGTCGTCAGTTCCGCGAGATCAAGGGCATCATGTCCGGCACCGAAAAGCCCGACTACTCGCGCGCCGTGGACCTGCTGACGCGTGCCGCCATCCGCGAAATGATCGTGCCGTCGCTGCTGCCAATCCTGGTACCGGTGGTGCTGGTGTTCGTGATGAACTCCCTGATGGGAAGCGGCGCCGGCATCCGTGCGCTCGGCGGGCTGCTCATCGGCACCATCGTCACCGGCCTGTTCGTGGCCATTTCCATGACCACCGGCGGCGGCGCCTGGGATAACGCCAAGAAATACATCGAGGAAGGCAACTTCGGCGGCAAGGGCTCGGATGCCCATAAGGCGGCGGTCACGGGCGACACGGTCGGCGATCCGTACAAGGACACCGCGGGACCGGCGATCAACCCGCTCATCAAAATCATCAACATCGTCGCGCTGCTGCTGGTGCCGTTGTTGTAGGAGGACGTATGACCTCCGGTGAGAAGTTTCCGGTTCAAAAGGTTGACGAGGACTGGCGCCGCGAGCTCGCGCCCGAGGCGTATCAGGTGCTGCGCGCGCACGGCACGGAGCGCCCCGGCACCAGCCTCCTGAATGAAGAGCACCGCGGCGGCACCTTCCGCTGTGCGGCGTGCGGGCAGCCGCTGTTTGCTTCCGACACCAAGTTCGAGAGCGGCTCCGGCTGGCCGAGTTTCTTCAAGCCCCTGCCCGGGGCGGTTGGCACCAACGAGGATCGCGCGCTTTTCATGCGCCGCACGGAGGTGCATTGCTCGCGCTGCGGCGGACACCTCGGGCATGTGTTCCCGGATGGCCCGCAGCCGACCGGTGAACGCTACTGCATGAATGGCGTGGCGCTGAAGTTCGAGCCCGGCAAGATCTGAGGCGCTAGGCCGCCAGCAACAGCGGCTGCGGCCGCCCGAGCGCGTAACCCTGCAGGTAGTCAACGCCGATGCGACGCGCCGCATCGAGCGCCGCGGTGTCTTCGACCTGCTCGGCAATCACCTTGAAATTGAGTGTGCGGGCGAGCTTGATCATCGCCGTCACCATCGTCTGGTTGACCGGGTCGCGCGCCAGGTTGCGCATGAAGGAACCGTCGATCTTCAGGTAATCGAGCGGCAGGTTCTTGAGGTTCGAGAACGAGCCCACGCCGGAACCAAAGTCATCGAGGGCGAACTGGCAACCCATGCCGTGCAACACGCCGATGAAGCGCCGCGCGTGGTCGAGGTTGGCCACCACGGCACTTTCTGTGATCTCGAAACAGACCTGCGCCGGTGTCACCCCGGTACTGTCCAGGCAATCCACCACGAACTCGAGGAATTGCACATCGCCGAGCGTCTGGCCGGAGATATTGATGGCAACGCTGCGATCCGCCGGCACCGGGATCGCGCCGCGCCCGAGAGCCGTGAGCGTGGTCTGCACCACCCAGCGATCCACCAGGCCCATGAGACCGTAGCGCTCGGCGGCGCGGATGAACTCCACCGGTGGCAGCTCGTGCCCCGCCTCGTCGCGCAGCCGTATCAGCACTTCCATGGCCGGGCCGCCGGTCACGCCGGGCGCCTGCACGATCACCTGGTGATAGAGGTGAAAACGGTTTTCCTTGAGGGCGCCCTGCAGACGCTGCAGCCACTGGATTTCCCCGGTGTGGCGCGCCAGCGCTTCGTCGCGCGCCGAGTACACGACGACTTGCCCGGAGCCCTGCTTCTTGGCGACGTAGCAGGCGGTATCCGCGGCGGCCAGGAGCTCCTCGAGCGTGCCGCTCTCGCGGGAGATTTCCACCAGACCCACCGAAACGCCGACGTTGAAAATCCGGTCCTTCCATGCAAAGCGGTACTCGCCCACCGCGCGGCACACGTCATCGGCGATCTGCCGCGCTTTCTCCAGCGGACAGCCCACCAGCAGCGTACCGAACTCATCGCCGCCGAGGCGCGCGACCGTGTCGCTGTCGCGCACCGCGTCGCGCAGCAGCTTCGCGACCTCGCGCAGCATGCTGTCGCCGGCCAGGTGACCGCTGGTGTCGTTGACGATCTTGAAACGGTCCAGGTCCAGACAACACAACACGTGCTGGCCATCACCACGCTGGCCGCTCTCGATCGCCTCCTGCAGCCGGCGCTCGAACTCGCGGCGGTTGACGAGGCCGGTGAGCGCATCGTGCGTCGCCTGGTATGACAGCCGCGCCAGGCCGCGCAGTTCCGTCACGTCATGCAGCATGATCACCGCCCCCGCCACCTCGTTGGGGCCGGTGCGGATCGGGGATGCCGACAGCTCGACGGAGCGTTCGTTGCCGTTGCTGCGCGCCAAGAGCAGCGCACGGCGACTCAAGTTGACAGCCGCGCCGCTGGTGAGCGCCTGGCGGACCGGATCCGAGAGCAGGCGCCGGTCGGTCTCATCCACGAGGCTGACGATGTCCTCGAGAGACTTGCCAGCCGCCGTGGCTGCGGCGCTGCCGGTCAGCTGCTCGGCGGCGGGATTCATGAAGGTAATGTGGCCGTCCTTGTCGGTGGCGATCACGGCCTCGGCGAGTGAATTGAGCGCCTGCATCTGCGGCGCGGACGCGGCATCCGCGGGCAGGCGCAGCGCCGGCAGCGTCTGCGTCGGGATGATCTCCACGCCGGTGATCAGGAGTGCGCTGCCGTTGTCGTAGTCGACGGGTGCGGTGCTGATCTCCAGACGGCTCAGCTGGCCCTGCAGTCCGACCATATCGATCTCATAGCGCTCGGCGCTCTGCTCGCCGGCGAGACGGCGGTTGATGTTGTCGCTGACCAGCTCCGCGTACTCCGGCGGCACGAGGTCGGCGAGGCGGCGGCCGATGAGCTCGACGCGGTCGACGCCCACCAGGCTGGCGAACTGGCGGTTTGCATACAGGATCGCTTCGCGATGCACCAGTACCGCCTCGTGAATGCGGTCGCCAAGATCGGCGAACAGTTTCGGCGCCTGCACGGTATCCGCGTCTGCGCCGCTCGCGGCGCGCGTCAGCAGATGGTTGACGGCGGTGACCAGCGCGCCGACTTCGGGTTTGTAGCTCGGCAGCTCGAGCCGCCCTGGGAGGCGCCCGCCGATGGCGATGCGCTGCAGCTGCTGGGAAAGTTGTTCGACGCTCTTAAGGTCGCGGCGCTGCAACCAGAATAGAACCAGGAGCAGAACGGCGATGAGCGCGAGCAGGAGGCACAACAGCCCAAGGATCCACATCTAGGTTCTTCTCAAGCCCTTCCGCCTGGGGTAGGAGCGTCGGTGCCGCGGGCACTCTGATTCGATTTTTCATGCCGGACGGCTCAGGCCAGGCAAGCATAACGCACGCCGCCTCTCGCCCCGTCGGTATTTCACCATATCTCGTCGCACAGACGCTTGGCAGGCGTCCGGAAAACCCTTAAGTTCACCGGCCTTCTTACATCACACAATAAGTCCAATCGGAGATGCCGCGATGATGCGCACCACCAGTGCCAGCGAGCAGATGCTCGAACAGCAGGTACGCGCCTGGGACGTGTTGGATACACGCGTGCTGGATGCGATGCGCGGCGTGCCGCGCGAGTTGTTTGTCCCGGAGGCGCAGCGCTTCCGCGCCTATGCCGACGCCGAGGTGCCCCTCGCCCACGGCCAGCACATGCTGCGCCCGAGCGTCGCCGGCCGCATCCTGCAGGCGCTGCTGCCGCGTCCGGAGGAATCGGTGCTGGAAATCGGCACCGGCTCCGGCTTCCTCACCGCCTGCCTGCGTGCCATGGCGGCACGCGTACGCTCGCTGGAGATTTTTCCCGAGCTGGCGGCGGCTGCGCGCCGCAACCTTGCGGCGTTCGGCGCGGACGCGGTCGAGATCCGCGACGCCGACGCGCTGCAGACACAGCAGCTGCGCGCTGCCGTCGACGGGCGTTACGGCGCCATCGCAATCACCGCGTCGCTGCCGCTTTACGATGAGCGTTTCGAGCAGCTGCTGGCCGTCGGCGGGCGCCTCGTGGCGGTGGTCGGCGAAGCGCCGGTGATGGAGGCACGTCTCGTGCGCCGCCTGACTGAAGACCAGTTCATCTCCGCGAGCCTGTTCGAGACCGTGATCGACCCGCTGATCCATGCGGCGCGACCACCGGAATTTGCTTTCTGACGATGCACCTCCAAAGGATTGCCATGAACCGTGCTGCGACGCTGCTACTCGCGCTGCTTGTTTACTCCGCCGCGGCGCAGCCGAAGGACCTGACGGAGGTGTTCGAGGACGCACTGCGCAGCGACCCGGTCATCCGCCAGGCAGATGCCAACCGTCTGGCTGCGCGTGAAGCGCGGCCGCAGGCGTGGTCGGCGGTGCTGCCGCAGCTGACCGGCAGCGCCGGCGCCACGCGCGATCACAATGCGGGCTTCCAGGATCAGATCAACGAGGTCGTCAACCCGAGCAATCCGAACGGCCCGCCGATCCTGGTGGTGCTGCCTGAGTCTGCCGTGCAGGACACCACGACCAAACAGTGGGGCGTAAACCTCAAGCAGAACGTTTTTTCGTGGGCGAACTGGATGGCGCTCAAGGAAGCCGGCCGCGAGGTCGCGCAGGCGGAGGCGACCTACCAGGCCGCCCAGCAGCAGCTGATCCTGCGGGTCTCGCAGGCCTACTTCAACGTGCTGGCGGCCGAGGATGGGCTGGAGGCGAACCAGAGCTCCCTGGACGCCATCTCCCACCAGCTCGACCAGGCGGATAAGCGCTTCGAAGTCGGACTTATTGCCATTACCGACGTACAGGAAGCCAAGGCGGCGCGCGACACAGCGGCGGCGGCTGTCATCGCCGCCAAGCGCACGCTGGCAACCTCGGAAGATCAGCTGCAGGAGATCACCGGGGAGAAATACGACCGGCTCGCGAAGCCCGGCACCGACATGCCGCTCAAGAGCCCCGCGCCGGCGGACGAGAACCAATGGGTGCAGGTCTCGCTCGATCAGAACCTGTCGCTCATCTCCAGCCGCCTGGCGGCCGAGATCGCTCGCGACAACGTGCGCATCGCGATCGGCGGCCACCTGCCGACGCTCGACCTGCTCGCGGGTCGCTCCTATCAGCAGCAGAACGCCGACGACGTGTTCGCAGGTTTCCCGTTCCCCAACGTCGACAGCAAGTTCAACGACCGGCAGGTCGGCCTGCAGCTCACCGTACCGCTCTTCAGCGGCGGTTACACCCAATCGAAAGTCCGCGAGACCCAGTACCGCTGGATCGCAGCGAAGGAGGCGGTGGTGCAGAGCTCGCGGGCCACCGAGCGCCAGGCGCGCGATGCGTATCTCGGTGTGATCAGCGGCATCGCGCGCGTGCAGGCCCTGCGCCAGGCGCTCGAGTCGAGCGAGACGGCACTCAAGGCGACCGAAGCCGGTTACGAGGTCGGTACGCGTACCGCGGTCGATGTGCTCAACGCGCGCAAGACGCTGGTGCAGGCCGAGACCGACTATTCCGGCAGCCGCTACGACTACATCGTCAGCGTGCTGCAGCTGCGCCTCGCGGCCGGCAATCTCGACCGCCCGCAGCTTACGGAAATCAATAACTGGCTGACGGTCGCCGCGCCCACGTCCCCGGCGGTAGAGACGCCCGAGACCCTGGCGCCCACGGTTCCGCCCGCAACGCCACCACAGGGCAACGGCGCGGGCTAGTACTTAGCGCTGCGCGAGCAGTGGCTCGATCAGGGCCAGCAGGTTCACGAGCGCCCCGCGGTTGGCATCCACCGCGGCGCGACCGGCCGCGCCCATGCGCTCGCGTTCACCGGCATCCGCGAGCAGCGCGCTTAAGCGCGCAGCGAGTTGGACAGCGTCGGGCACCACCTCGGCCGCGCCGCGCGCGATCAGCAGCCGCGCAATCTCCTCGCTGTTGGAATTGTCGGGGCCGGTGAGGATCGGCACGCCCAGGGCCGCGGGTTCGAGCAGGTTGTGGCCGCCGACTGACCCCAGGCTGCCGCCGACGAAGGCCACGTCGGCGGCCGCGTAGAAATCCAGCAACTCGCCGAGCGAGTCGAGCAGTACGACGGCGCAGTCGCGCGCGGCCGTGTCGTCCGCGGCGGCGCCCTGGCCGGCCTGCGAGCGACGTACGAAGCGCAGGCCCGCCTGTGAGAGCGACTGCGCCACTTCGTCAAATCGCGGCGGGTGGCGCGGGGCGAGCACCAGCAGCGCGTCCGGATACATGGCTCGTACGCGTGCGTGCGCCTCGAGCACCGCCGCCTCCTCGCCCCCGCCGTGCGTGCTGCCCGCCACCCACAGCGGCCGGCCGCGCGCGTACTGCGCGCGCAGTCGCGCGCCGCGCTGCGCGATATCCGGCGGCAACTCGAAATCAAACTTGAGGTTGCCGGTCACGTGCGTACTGGCGGGCGCCGCACCGAGCGCGCGAAAGCGCTCGGCGTCGCCCGCACCTTGCGCCGCGACCACTTCGGCCCGCGACAGAGTATCGCGGAACAACGCCCCCAGTCGCTGGTAGCGTCCGACCGAGCGCGCCGAGATGCGCGCGCTCGCCAGTACCAGTGGTACCCGCCGGCGGCCGCACTCGCGGTACAGGTTGGGCCACAGTTCAGTCTCGAAAATCACCGCCAGCCGCGGCTGCACGCGCACGAAAAAACGCCGCACGGCACCCGGCAGGTCGAACGGCAGGTAGCGAACCTGCGCAATGTTGCCAAACAGCGCCCGCGCCCGGGCCGCCCCCGTCGGTGTGAAGGTCGTAACGGTGAGCGGCACGCCCGGGTGGCGCTGATGCAAGGCGCTCACCAGCGGCGCGCAGGCCTGCACCTCACCCACCGACACCGCGTGCAGCCACGCGCCGTGGGGTGCAAGCGGCGCACCGCACCCGAAACGTTCGGAAAAATTTTGCCAGTAGCTGCGATCGCGCAGCCCGCGCCACAGCAACATGGCGCAGACGAGCGGGGTGGCGAGATAGACACCGAGGAGATACAGGAATCGCAAGCTTACGCGCCGCGCCTTACGCGCTCTGCAACGCGGTGCCGCCGGAGAACTGGCGGTAGCCGTCGAGCAGTCCGTACCAGTCGGACTCCCCGAAGCGCTCGGGCGGCAAGCCCCAGGTGACCTTGTCGAGCGAGCGCCGCAGCCGCACGAGGTTGCCGTCGCGCCATAGTCCGGGCCCGCGCAGTTGCCCGCGGTCAAAATCGATGAGGTACACGTCCTCCTCGCTCAAGAGCACGTTGTGCGCATTGAGATCGGCATGGCACACGCCCAGGTCATGGAACCTGCGGATGCAACGCCCGATGGAAATCCACGTGACGACCGACAGCGCACCAGTGCGCAGGCACTCGGCGAGCGAGCCTACCGTCGGCAGCCGCTCGGTGATGAGGTCGCCGGTGTAGGTGGAGCCGGAGCGCAGGTAGCGCGCGCCGATGGGCGCGGGCACCGGCAGCCCGGCGCGATGCATGCGATAGGTAAGGAGCCACTCCGCGAACGGCCGCGTGCTCTCTTCACTCTGCCAGCCGTAACGATCGCGGGAGAAGTGCGCCATCAGGCCGCCACGGTGATAGTGGCGCAGCACATAGCGCTTGTCCGCGGAGTTGATGAAGTGCGCCGTGGCGCGGCCCTGCGCGCCGCCATCCAGCTCCCCGCGGCTGCGCCAGTGCGCCGGGTCGAACCACACGGGCGACAAATTGCCCGCGCGCGAGGTGTCATATAGCATGGCGCCGCCCGCGACGGCGGCGCGTTTCACCTCGGGGCCCAGCGCCCAGCGCCCACTCAAAGATCTGACTCCATAATGCTGTCTCTCGCCGAACCGCCGCGCAGTGTCTGTATCCTCAGGCTGTCGGCGATCGGCGATGCCTGCCACGTGGTGCCGATCGTACGCACCTTACAACAGGCGTGGCCGGCGACGCAGCTGACCTGGATCATCGGCAGGACTGAAGCGCGGCTGATGGATCTCATCGACGGCGTCGAGTTTATCACCGTGGAGAAGCGCTCGGTCCTCGACAGCCGCCGCGCGCTGCGCGCGCAGCTCGCCGGCCGCCGCTTCGAGGTGCTGCTGCACCTGCAGCTCGCCCTGCGGGCGAGCCTGCTGGCGCAATGCGTACCGGCGGACGTGAAGCTCGGTTTCGATCGCCGCCGCGCCCGCGAGTTGCAATGGCTGTTCACCAACGCGCGTATCGCGGCGCGTGCCCGTGAGCACGTGCTCGACAGTTTTTTTGGCTTTCTCGCGGCGCTCGGCATTGAAGAACGCCTGCTGCGCTGGGATCTGCCGCTGCCGGCCGGCGCGCAGGCCTACGCTGCACGGCTGATTCCCGACGCCCAGCCCACGCTCGTCATCAGTCCGTGCTCGAGTCACCCGTTACGCAACTGGCGTCCGGAACGCTACGCCGCGCTGGCCGCGCATGCGGCGCGGTTCCACGGCATGCGCGTAATCCTCGCCGGTGGACCGAGTGAGCTGGAGCGGCGGGTGGCAGGGGAGATCGAGGCCGCCTGCAGCGCGCCGCTCATCAACCAGATCGGCAAGGACACGCTGCCGGAGTTGTTGGCGCTGTTATCGCGTGCGACCGTGCTCGTGACTCCCGACTCAGGTCCGGCACACATGGCGACCATGGTGGGCACACCGGTCGTGGGCCTGTACGCCGCCACCAATCCGGCGCGCAGCGGCCCTTACCTGTCGGGCCGCTGGTGTGTGAATGCCTATCCCGAAGCGGCGCGCGTTTTTCGCGGCGTCGGCCCCGAAGCGCTGCCGTGGACCCACAAGATCGAGGAGCCGGGGGTCATGGATCTGATCAGTGTTGACGAGGTCACTGCGAAGCTCGATGAGTTGCTAGGATCACGCCCATGAAAGACATCCTCGTGCCCGTCTCACCGGGTGAACTACTCGACAAGATCACCATCCTGCGCATCAAGGTGGCGCGCATCCAGGATGCCGACAAGCTCGCCCATGTGAAACTCGAACTGTCACTGCTCGAGCAGACCTGGCGGAACGCGGGTTGCGCCACGCCGGCGGTTGCGCAGGACGAGCACGCGCTGCAGGACGTCAACGAGCGGCTGTGGGATATCGAAGACCGTATCCGCGACAAGGAAGCCAAACAGAGCTTTGATCGCGACTTCATCGAGCTCGCACGCGCCGTTTACGTGTGCAACGACGAACGCGCGGCGGCCAAGAAACGCATCAACCTGCAGCTCGGATCGCGGCTCGTCGAAGAGAAGTCCTACAAGCAGTACCGCTAACGCCGCAGCGTGTACTCCGCGCCGCAGTACGGGCACTTCGCCCAGCCGGTATCTTCGACCGGCAGGTACACCCGCGGATGCGAGTTCCACAGGTACATCTGCGGCATCGGGCAGCACAGCGGCAGGTCCTCTGCGCCGACCTCGTACTGGTTCTGCGCGTTGGGTGTCAGCAGCGGCCGGACCGTCGCAGCCATGGGGGACACTCGTCTGCCATTGTCGGGACGCGGATTATAGCGGAGTCCCCTGGGGTTCATCCGCCATGGTGGCGTCCCAGATGCGCGTCACCGCCGCGCGCGTCTCCTTGAAGTCTGTGACCGGAGCGAGCGCCGGCGCGTCATCGAGCGACAGGCGGTGGGCGGCCGCACGGTAGGTCCGGTAGGCGTGCGTGAGCACGTCGACGGTCGCCTGCGGCACCAGGTCCGCGGAAGCTACCGACTCCAGCTGGCGGATGGTGTCGGAAAACATCGCCACCGGCGGATATTCCCGCGCCCATTTCAACGCCCAGTACTGCGCAAGAAACTCGATGTCGGCGACGCCGCCGGGGTCCTGCTTGATGTCAAAGCGCGCGGCGTCGCCCCGCGAGAGCTCCCGGCGCATGCGCGCACGCATGCTGCGCACTTCGCCGCGCAACGTGTCGCGGCGCACGTGGTTGCACAGCGCCTCGAGCCGCACCGCCTCGAAGCGCGCGCGCAGTGCCGGTGAGCCCGCCACCGCGCGGGCGTGCAGCAGCGCCTGGTGCTCCCAGGTCCATGCATCCTGGCGTTGATATTCGGCAAACGCCTCGATGTTGGTGACCAGCAGGCCGCCCTTGCCGCTCGGGCGCAGTCGCACGTCGACTTCGTAAAGGCGGCCAGCGGCTGAGGTCATGGTCAGGAGGTGCACGATGCGCTGCGCCAGACGCACGAAGAACACCTGGTTGTCGATGGGACGCGCACCGCTGGTTTCCTGGCGCTCGCCGTGGGAGTCGTGCAGGAACACCAGGTCCAGGTCCGAAGAGTAGCCGAGCTCCATGCCACCCAGCTTGCCGTAGCCGGCGGCGCAGATGTTCACGGGGCGCGAGCGCGCGCCATCGCCGCACCCGGGGACGCCAAACTGCGCCGTAATCTGTCGCCAGCCGAGTTGCATCGCGCGCTCCACGATCAGCTCGGCGATGTCCGTGAGGCGGTCGCTCACCTGCATGAGCGGCAGGGCACCGGTGATATCCGCCACCGCCACGCGAAACAACGCGGCGCGCTGGAACTGGCGCAACGCTTCCACCTGCTGTTCCGGATCGTCCTCCTGCAATTGCTCGAGCCGCGACTCGAGCTCGCGTGCAAAGTCCGCGCGCGTGGGCAGTAGCGACAGCAGCCGTTCGTCAATGAGCTCATCCAGCAGCAGCGGATGCGCCGCGATCTGCGCGGCGAGAAAGTCCCCGTGCCGGCACAGCTCGATCAGGCGCTCACGCGCCGCGCTGTTCTCCGCCAGCAGCGCGAAATACGCCGAGCGCTTGCCCGTCGCCTCGATGATGTTCAAAACCCGCCGCAGCACCGGCAGTTGTGCGCTGCTGCGGGCCACGTCGGCGAGCAGCGCCGGCAACAGCGCCTGCAGGCGCCGGCGCCCGGCCTCATCGAGCTTACGCACCAGCGCCGAGGCGCGCAGCTCCAGCAGCAGCCGCGCGACTTCGCCACTGTCGGTGAAGCCGGCACGCGCGAGCGCCGCCTCGAGCGCCGCGACCTCCGCCTCGCTGTCCCAGAAGCGCCCCAGATCCACGCGCACCGCGGCGTTGTCGGGCTCACCGCCGCCGAAGGTCAGGCGAAAATGGTGGCTGACCCGTTCGCGCTGCCGCTCGAGCTCGACGGCGAGCGCCGGCCAGTCGTGCGCGCCCATGGCGAGCGCGATGCGTTCGCGCGCCAGTGCGTCTGCGGGCAGCCGGTGCACCTGTGAATCGTTGAGCATCTGCAGGCGGTTTTCGAGCCGGCGCAGGTACACGTAGGCCTCGCGCAGCTCCTGCGCCGCCGCGGCGGGCAAGAGCCCGGTCGCCTCCAGGCGCGCGAGGGCTGCGAACAGCGAGGGCGTCTGCAGATGCCGGTCGCGGCCGCCGCGCGTGAGCTGCAGCGCCTGGACGATGAATTCGATCTCGCGGATGCCGCCGGGACCTGACTTCACGTGATCGGCGAGCTCGCGGCGCGCCACCTCGCGCTGGATCAGCGCCTTCATCTCCCGCAGGCTTTCGAATACGCCGTAATCGAGGTAGCGCCGGTAGACGAACGGCCGCAGCGCGCTCGCTTCGATCTCCCCGTAGCGCTCCACGGCCGTGATCGGGCGGGCCTTCACGTAGGCGTAGCGCTCCCAGTCGCGTCCATGTCGCGGCAGGTAGTCCTCGAAGGACGCGAAGCTCGAAACCAGCGGACCCGAATCGCCAAAGGGCCGCAGCCGCAAGTCGACCCGCAGCACGAACCCTTCCGCGGTCAGGGTCTCGAGTAACTGCGCCAGCGCCTGCCCCAGGCGCGTGAAGAACTCCTCGTTGGCAATGCCGCGCGCACCGTCCGTCTCACCGTGTTCGGGAAACAGCAGCACCAGATCCACGTCGGAGGAGAAGTTCAGCTCGCCGCCGCCGAGCTTGCCCATGCCGATGATGAGCAGTGGCTGCACCTCGCCGCCGGGGGAGCGCGGCTCGCCGTAGCGCGCGACGAGCGTGCGGCGCGCGTGCGCCAGGGCTGCGGCGATCGCCGCATCCGCGAAGTTCGTGAGCTCACTCAGGGTCTCGCTGAGAGCAGCCCAGCCGGCAAGATCCCGCCAGGCAATGCGCGTGAATTCCCGGCGCCGCCAGCGCCGCAGAGCCTGCTGCACCTGGGCATCTGTGGGGATGTCCGCCGGCGGCTGCGGTGCGCGCAACGCGTAGTCCTCGCGGCTCAAAGCCCGTTCGAGGTCGCCGCTGGTGATGAGTGCCTCAAGCAGTTGCGCGTCGCGCGCGCAGGACTGGGCTACAAAGTCGCTGGCGGCGAAGACGCTGCGCGCCGAATCGCGCACCACCCGCGGCGCATGTTCCAGGGCAGCGCGCGCGGCAGGGTTGGCATTGAGCGCTTCGAGCGAGCGCTCGATGAGACCGGCAAGCTCCGTGCTGATCTAGGAGTCCCTTAGTCTCAGTTCCAGACATTGCCCCCGAGGTCGTGGAATCCCGCGGTATCGAGGCGGCGGCTCATGCCGTGGAAGCGGGACGATTCGGCATAAATCTGCGCGCCCTCCGAGGCATCGATGGAGGCGGCGCCGCCTTCGATCTGGCTGTTGTCGATGTGCACGTTGGCGGCGCGCGCGGAAACGCCGACGCCGCCGGCGCTGATGTGACTGTTGGTGATGTGAATTTCGCAGCCATCCTCGGCGCTGACCGCGTCGCCGTCGAACACCAGGTTGCGGTTGTCGATCTGCAGCATGCGCGAACCCTGGCAGATGATCGGCTCATGGCGCCGCTCCACGGCAGCGCTGGTGACGCTCGCCGCGAGCGTGTGCGTGCTGCCCTCGGCGGCAACCGACGCAGCTTTGATGGAGTAACCCGGTCCGGCTTCCAGCACCCGGCCGCCGACGCCTTGCACAGCCGGGGCGCCGCTGGGGACGGACTCGGCCGGCGCTGCTGGCGCCGGCGCGGGCTCTGAGACCCACGCTGCGCTGCCTGCCGCCGTTGCCGCGGGCGGCTCCTCCCTGGCAGTGGTCACGGTGGTCGTTGCCGTGCCTGATACCGCCGGGCTGCCCGCCGCAGCAGCTACCGCGCTCGCGGCGCCTGGCGCTGATGCACCGGCGCCCCCGATCAGTTCATCGGCGCGCACCATCCGCAGCTCGCCGGTGTCTTTCTCCCGCACCGTGAACGTGCGGCTCTGCGGATCGGTCGCGACGATTTCTATCTTGCCGTTACGTTCCAGGGCCGAACGGGCCCAGCTCATCTGGTCCTGGCCCGATCGGGCGCAGGCAGCGAGCGCGAGGAGCGCAAGGCACATCGTCACGGCGTCACGCCCGTGGCAGCGGTTAAAGCCCATGGTGAGCCTCCTGTAAGACCACCGACGATAGCGCTTCACCGGTGAGGCAGGAAGTAGCTGCGATGCACCATCGCCAGGAAGGGGCAAAAAAAACAGGCCCCCGCGAGGGGGCCTGCAAGTAATGCGCGGAATAGGGGGTCTTGTCCCGCGGCTTTGGGGGTTGCGCCTGGCCTGGGGCCCGGCACTAACCCTTAACTGTTATGTAAAGCCTATCGGCTGTTGTTTTCAGAATCGATACCTCTTTAGAGAGGTCCTTACATGTCCATTCCGCCCATGCCACCCATGCCACCGGGGCCGCCCGCATGGCTGTGCTCTTCATCCTTCGGGGCCTCGGCCACCATGACTTCGGTCGTGAGCAGCAGGCCCGCCACCGAAGCGGCGTTCTGCAGTGCAAGACGGGTCACTTTGGTCGGGTCCAGGATGCCGGCATCCAGCATGTCGCCGAACTCACCCGTGGCGGCGTTGTAGCCGAAGGGGCCCTTGCCCTCCTTCACACGGTTGAGAATCACAGCGGCATCCTCGCCGGCGTTCTCGACGATCTGGCGCAGTGGCTCCTCAATCGAGCGCGACAGAATGCGGATGCCGACCGACTGGTCCTCATTCGCGCCTTCCATCTTCTCGAGTGCCCGCTGTGCGCGGATCAGCGCCACGCCACCACCGGGAACCACGCCCTCTTCGACGGCAGCGCGGGTCGCGTGCAATGCGTCCTCAACGCGGGCCTTCTTTTCTTTCATCTCGATCTCGGTGGCAGCACCAACCTTGATCACGGCGACGCCGCCGGAGAGCTTGGCAACACGCTCCTGCAGCTTCTCCTTGTCGTAATCCGAAGTGGCCTCTTCGGCCTGCTGACGGATCGACTCGATGCGCGCCTTGATGTCGGAGGCCTTACCGTGACCGTCGATGATCGTGGTGTTTTCCTTCTCCACGACGATCTTCTTGGCCTCGCCCAGGTCATTTATCGTCGCCTTCTCGAGCGACAGGCCGACCTCATCGGAAATGACCGTGCCGCCGGTAAGCGTCGCGATGTCCTGCAGCATGGCCTTGCGGCGGTCGCCGAAGCCCGGGGCTTTGACGGAGGCCACCTTGAGGATGCCGCGGATGTTGTTGACGACCAGCGTCGCCAGCGCCTCACCCTCGAGGTCCTCGGCAATGACCAGCAGCGGCCGCCCGGCCTTCGCCACGCCCTCGAGCAGCGGCAGCAGCTCACGGATGTTGGAAATCTTCTTGTCGACCAGCAGGATCACCGGCTTTTCGAGCTCGGCGGTCTGGTTCTGCTGATTGTTGATGAAATACGGCGAAAGATAGCCGCGGTCGAACTGCATGCCCTCGACCACTTCCAGCTCGTTCGAAAGGCTCTGGCCTTCCTCGACCGTAATCACGCCTTCCTTGCCGACCTTCTCCATCGCTTCGGCAATGGTCTTGCCGATCGAATCGTCGGAGTTCGCCGAGATCGTGCCGACCTGGGCGATCGCCTTGGAGTCCTTGCAGGGCTTGGAGAGCTTCTTCAGCTCCTCGACGGCGGCGATGACCGCCTTGTCGATACCACGCTTGATATCCATCGGGTTGCGGCCCGAGGCGACGGCCTTCAGGCCCTCGCGGATGATCGCCTGCGCGAGCACCGTGGCGGTGGTGGTGCCATCACCGGCCTCGTCAGAGGTGTTAGAAGCGACTTCCTTCACCATCTGCGCGCCCATGTTCTCGAACTTGTCTTTGAGCTCGATTTCCTTCGCGACCGACACGCCATCCTTGGTGATGGTGGGGGCGCCGAAGCTCTTCTCGAGCACAGCATTACGGCCCTTGGGGCCTAAGGTCGCCTTGACGGCGTTGGCGAGGACATTCACACCCCTGAACATGCGGGCGCGCGCGTCGTCGCTGAAACGGACTTCTTTAGCAGCCATTGTCGTGATCCTCGCTTACTTGCCTTCAATCACGGCCATGACGTCTTCTTCGCGCATGACCACAAGATCTTCACCGTCGACTTTGACCTCTGTTCCGCTGTACTTGCCGAACAGGATCTTGTCGCCGACCTTCACATCGACCGGACGGACTTTGCCGTCCTCGAGAATCTTACCTTTGCCGACTGCGACGATCTTTCCCTGCACCGGCTTTTCGGCCGCGGTATCGGGAATAACGATGCCACCCGGGGAGAGACGTTCCTCCTCCAGGCGCTTCACGATGACGCGGTCATGAAGAGGACGGATCTTCATGGTTAAACGCTCCTTCTTTAAACTTCTGATGGGTTATGGATTGCGCCGGCAGGGAGTACCTATTAGCACTCCCCCGTCGCGGCTGCTAATGATAGGGGCGCCGCCGCCGAATTCAAGCGGATTAAGGGTCTTTCTTGCCCCTGGACGCTTGGCACGGGCCTGAACGCCTCAGGAGCCGCTCGGGCGGCTTGCGTTCTGAACCGTAGTTCCTGCCACCCATCAAAGCCCTGAGCTATAAACTCAGCCACGCATGCGCCTGTCCATTAAACATATTCCTCTGATCGTCCTTTTGGGGCTGGGCTTCCCGGTGGCCTGGGCGCAGCCGGCTCCCCAGGCGCAGCCGGCGCCCGCCGGCATCGACGCGGTGCTGCATGCCGCCCGGAGCGGGGGCGATCAGTTCCTGCAGCCCGACGAGGCGTTTCGATTTGACGCGACCGCCGACGGCACCGATCGCGTGCGGCTGAACTGGGAAATTGCCGACGGGTACTACCTCTACCGGGCCCGGATCAAGGTCGCGACTTCATCTGCCGACGCGCAGCTCGGCGCTGCGCAGATGCCCACGGGACAGATCAAGGACGACGAGTACTTCGGCAAGCAGGAGATCTATCACCACGAACTCAGCGCCCTCATCCCGGTAGCGCGTGCCGGTGCCCTACCCCTCGACCTGCCGCTTGCGGTCACCTACCAGGGATGTGCGGAAGCCGGACTGTGCTATCCGCCGATCACCAAGAACGTGACGGTGCATCTGTCGGGCCACGCGAGCGGCGCCAGCAGCGGCGGCAGCGGCGGCAGCGCAGTCGCCGGCGCGGGCAACACCGCCAGCGGAGCCGGCGGGCAGGACTGGTTCGCAGCCCTCATCCGCGGCGGCAACCCGTTCGTCATGCTGGGTTGGTTTTACCTCGCGGGCTTGTTGCTCGCGTTCACCCCCTGTGTGCTGCCCATGGTGCCGATTCTCGCCGGCATCATCGCGGGCAACGGCGAGCGCATCACCACCGGTCGCGCGTTTGCCCTGTCGCTGACTTACGTGCTCGGCATGGCGCTCACCTACACGCTCGCGGGGATCGCCGGCGCCGCCGCCGGCAGCCAGATACAGACGCTCTTCCAGCAGTGGTGGGTGCTGACGCTGTTCGCGGCGCTGTTCGTGGTGCTCGCGCTGTCGATGTTCGGCGTGTTCACGCTGCAGATGCCGGCGGCGATCCAGTCACGTGTCGCACAGCTGAGCAACCGGCAGTCCGCCGGCACCTTCGGCGGCGTGGCCATCATGGGCGCCCTGTCGGCGCTGATCGTTACCACCTGCGTGGGACCGGCGTTGGTCGGGGCGCTGCTGGTAATCAGCCAGACGGGACAGATCGCGCGCGGGGGCGGGGCGCTCTTCGCGATGAGCATCGGTATGGGCACGCCGCTTCTCATCGTCGGCGCCTCGGCCGGCAGACTCCTGCCCAGGGCCGGCGCGTGGATGGACACGGTGAAGAAGCTCTTCGGGGTCATGATGCTGGCGGTCGCGGCCTGGATGCTCGCGCGCGTGGTGTCGGAACGTGTGGCGCTCCTCTTGTGGGCGGTGCCGGCGCTGGTGCTGGGCTGGCTCCTGTGGCACGAGGCGCGCGGCCGCGCGGCCTCCGTCTGGGTGCTGCGCGGCGCGGGTATGGTCGCGGGCGCCTACGCCATGGTGCTCGCCGCGGGCGCGGCCCTCGGGGGCACGGATCCCTTCGCGCCGCTTCCGGCCCTCGCTGCCCACTCCCAGGCGTTGCCGTTCAGGTCGATCAAATCGGTCGCGGAACTGGAGCGCGCGGTGAGTGAGGCCCGGGCAGCGGGCCGGGGTGTGCTGGTGGATTTCTCCGCCGACTGGTGCACGTCGTGCAAGGAGATGGAGCGCTACACGTTCACCGACCCTCGCGTGAAGGCGGCTTTAGGCACAGCGCTCCTGCTGCGTGCCGACGTGACCGCAAACAACGCCGACGACAAGGCGCTGCTGAAGCACTTCGGCATCATCGGACCGCCCACGATTGCCTTCTATGACAAGAGCGGCGAGGAGCGCGCCCAGTACCGGGTCGTCGGCTACATGAAGGCGGAGCCCTTCGCGGAAGCCTCGCGCGCCGCGCTGCAGTCTCCGTGATCGTGCCGCCGCCGGGTCCGGCGCGTCCGATCGACGCCAGGGGCGCGATCCTGGGCATCGCTGTCCTCGCCGCCTCAGCCCTCGCTGGCTACACGTACTACCGGCTCTCCAGGCCCCCCCGTCCAACCCTTTACGCAGTGCCGCCCGCGGTGGCTCCCGCGGCGCAAACACCCGCGACGCATCCGGATGCCGCGCAGGCCAAGCCACGGATCCCCGAGCGCATACCGGACCTCACCCTTCCTGGCCTGGACGGACACCCACATAAGCTCTCCGAGTGGAGCGGGCGCCCCCTGCTGATCAATTTCTGGGCGACCTGGTGCGAGCCGTGCCGCCGCGAGATTCCTCTTCTCAAGAGGTTACGCATCGAACATGCGGCTAAAAGACTTGAAATTGTCGGCATTGCCATCGATTTTAGCGATCCGGTGCGAAAGTACGCTGCCGATCGGGGCATGACCTACCCTGTCCTCCTCGGTGACCGCGGGGGATTTGAAGCCGCCGCCGCCTTCGGGATGGACACGGTGCTCCCCTTCAGCGTGTTCGCCGACGCGCAGGGCCGGGTTGTGGCCCTGAAGGTTGGAGAACTGCACCAGGACGAAGCCGAGCTCATCCTCGATCGGATCACGGCGCTTGACGCGGGACGCCTCTCCCTCAAGGCCGCCAGGGACGAGATCAACGCCGCCATCGCGCGCCTTTCGGCGTCCAGGGCCCTCGCCGGTTCTGACGCGGGACATTAGATCCGGTCTCGCCAGATCTGCGGAAATGCCACCCGAAAGTACCCAGATCGGGGTGAATTGGGTTACATTCGCGACGCTTCGCTTGTCGCACGGCTCATAAGAAGTCACGAATCCCATGGCCCGAGTGCTGTTGTTGAACGGCCCGAACCTCAATCTGCTGGGTACCCGGGAACCGGCTGTGTATGGCACAGACACGCTCGCATCGATCGAGAAGCGGGCGGCGGACTGCGCCCGGGCCGCGGGGCACGAGCTCGTCGCGTTCCAGAGCAACGCGGAGCACGAGCTGATCGGGCGCGTGCACAACGCCGCTCGGGAAGGCGTCGGGATCATGGTGCTCAACCCCGGCGGGTTGACCCACACGAGCGTCGCGCTGCGTGACGCCATCCTGGGGGTCAATCTACCGTTCATTGAGGTCCACCTCTCCAACATTCACGCCCGCGAAGAGTTTCGCCGGCATTCGTACTTCTCGGACATTGCTTTGGGTGTCATCACCGGACTCGGGGCGCTCGGCTACGAACTGGCCGTGCGCGCCGCGGTGGAGCGCCTCGCCCGCGTCGCTTGAGAAGCCCGACGCGCACTTCCAACCCTTGGGGGCATTCCCGGCATGGATATTCGAAAAATCAAAAAACTCATCGAGCTGCTGGAGGAATCCGGCATTGCCGAGATCGAGATCAAAGAGGGAGAAGAGGCGGTGCGCATCAGCCGTATGCCGGCCCCTGGTGCGTACGCGCATGCCGTGCCCCAGTACCTGCACATGCCGGCTGCCCCGGCGGCGGCACCCCTGGCGCAGGCGCAGGCGAGCCTGCCGGCCGCCGAGAGCGCGGCTCCCAAGCCAAATCCCAACGAACACGTAATCACCGCGCCGATGGTGGGGACTTTTTACGCATCCCCCTCCCCGGGAGCGAAGGCTTTCGTGGAGATCGGCGATGAGATCAAGGTCGGTCAGGTGCTGTGCATTATCGAGGCCATGAAGATGATGAATCAGATCGAAGCCGACAAGGGCGGCAAGATCGCCTCGATCATGGCGAGGAACGGCGACCCGGTTGAGTTTGGTCAACCCTTGTTCGTGGTCGAATAGACCCGCGCATGATTGAGAAGGTCGTCATCGCCAACCGCGGCGAGATTGCGTTGCGGATCCTGCGCGCCTGCCGCGAACTGGGCATCAAGACGGTGGCGGTGCATTCCACGGCCGACTACAGCTTGAAGCACGTGTTGCTCGCGGATGAGTCGGTGTGCATCGGTCCGCCGCCCTCCGCGGCGAGCTACCTGAACATGCCGGCCATCATCAGCGCCGCGGAAGTCACCGACTCGGTGGCCATCCACCCGGGCTACGGCTTCCTTTCCGAGAACGCGGATTTCGCCGAACGGGTCGAGAAGAGCGGCTTCGTATTTGTAGGACCCAAGGCCGAGACCATCCGCACCATGGGTGACAAGGTATCGGCGATCCGCGTCATGAAATCCCACGGCGTGCCTTGCGTGCCGGGTTCCGATGGCCCGCTCGGCGATGACACCGATGAGAACCTGCGCATCGCGCGCGACATCAGCTACCCGGTCATCATCAAGGCTTCCGGCGGCGGCGGCGGGCGCGGCATGCGGGTGGTGCATACCGACGCTTCGCTCCTGAACGCCATCAGCATCACGCGTTCCGAGGCGCACGCCGCCTTCGGCAATGACCAGGTGTACATGGAGAAATTCCTGGAGCGGCCGCGCCACATCGAATTCCAGGTGCTGGCGGATGCCCACGGCAACGTGATCCACCTCGGGGAGCGCGATTGCTCGATGCAGCGGCGGCATCAGAAAGTCATCGAGGAAGCTCCCGCGCCCGGTATCACCGCGCGGCAGCGCAAGTTCATGGGCGATCGCTGCGTCGAGGCGTGTCGCGCCGTCGGCTACCGCAGCGCCGGCACACTCGAGTTCCTGTTCCAGGACGGGGAGTTCTACTTCATCGAGATGAACACCCGTATCCAGGTGGAGCATCCGGTCACCGAACTCATCACCGGGATCGATCTGGTCAAGGCGCAGCTCTTGATCGCGGCCGGCGAGCGGCTGCCGTACACGCAAGGCGATGTGCAGATCCGCGGTCATGCCATGGAATGCCGCATCAACGCGGAAGATCCCAAGACCTTCGTGCCCTCGCCCGGCCCGATCCGCCTGTGGCACGCGCCCGGTGGTCCGGGCGTGCGGGTCGACAGTCACATCTACTCCGGCTACAACGTGCCGCCCTATTACGATTCGCTCATCGCCAAGATCGTCACTCAGGGCGACACGCGCGAAACGGCCATCGCGCGCATGAAGAACGCGCTCGCCGAGATGGTCATCGAGGGCATCAAGACCAACGTGGCGCTGCATCAGGAAATCTTCAACCACGCCGCCTTCCAGAAAGGCGGCACGGACATTCACTACCTGGAGCGGCGGCTCGGATTGCGTTGATTCGGGCCCGCACAGCGCACGGGTTTTGCCGGCGCATAATTCGCCCATGTATCTGGAGCTGTCATTCGACTTGGGCTCGCTGGATCCTGAGGCCGCGGAGCAAGTCTGTTTCGAGCGTGGCGCGCTCGCGGTGACGTTCATGGACGCGCGCGATGATCCGGTGCTCGAGCCTGGGCCTGGGGAATTTCGCCTCTGGCCGGCCACGCGTCTGGTCGTGCTGTTCGCCGCAGGAGAAGACGCCGGCGCGCTGAGGCACCTGCTGGCTGCAAACCTGGGGGTTGCGCCCGCGGGGATTCACGCACAGTCCGTCGCAGATCGCGCCTGGGAGCGCGAGTGGCTGAAAGACTTTCATGCCATGCGCTTTGGCGAGCGCCTGTGGATCTGTCCGCACCACGAACGCGTCGCGGATCCGGGCGCGGTCGTCGTGCATCTTGACCCCGGACTCGCCTTCGGCACCGGCACTCACGCCAGTACCGCCCTGTGCCTTGTGTGGCTCGACGCGCACGCGCACCTGTTGCGCGCGCCAGCCGAGCACTCCGTAGAGAGGCCAGCGCACGGGCTCGACGCGCACGCGCACCTGTTGCGCGCGCCAGCCGAGCACTCCGTAGAGAGGC
>Ga0182015_10000250_pt1 | contig 77515 bp, 73 predicted proteins | sample 712P3MmetaG_FD_120478 | JGI IMG/M metagenome (GOLD analysis project Ga0182015, IMG submission 120478) | Permafrost microbial communities from Stordalen Mire, Sweden - 712P3M metaG | ecosystem: Environmental > Terrestrial > Soil > Wetlands > Permafrost | place: Sweden: Stordalen | collected...
AGGGCATGACCGCGACCCATGATGGCCGGATCGCCTTCGGCCGTTTCAATCCCTCCGGCACGTATCCCATTTCCGTTCATCCCATCGTCGCAAAGCATCCCGATACCGGTCGCAAGCTGCTCTACGTCAACCGCGGATTCACCTCGCACATCAACGACGTTTCACTCGAAGAGAGCGCAGCGCTGCTCGCGTACCTCTACGCTCATCTCGAGAAGCCGCACTTTCACGTGCGCTTCCCCTGGGCGAAACACTCGATCGCTTTTTGGGATAACCGGTGCACGCAGCACCTCGCCGTTTGGGATTACTTCCCGCAGGTACGCAACGGGTACCGCATTCAAATCGAAGGTACCCAGCCGCCGATTCCGGCCTAGGCCGGATGCTGCGTGTGCTCTGATGCTTGACGGATTCAGCGAACGGCGCATTGCGACGGGTGAGGCGGAGCTTTACGCGCGGATCGGCGGCTCGGGGCCGCCGCTCGTCTGCCTGCACGGCTATCCGCAGACGCATCTGACGTGGCGAAAGGTCGCGCCGATGCTGGCCGAGCGCTATACCGTGGTGCTGCCCGATCTTCGCGGTTACGGCGCAAGCGAAATCGTCGCCTCGGATGACGCGCACATCGCGTATAGCAAACGCGTGATGGCGCGCGACATCGTCGCACTGATGTCGGCTCTCGGCTACGACCGCTTCTTTCTCGCCGGACACGATCGCGGTGGCCGCGTAGCCTACCGGTTGGCCCTCGATTCGCCCGAACGCGTCGCCGCGATCGCGACGCTCGATATCGTTCCGACGCTCGAGAATTGGGAGGCGATGGACTACCGCCGCGCCTACGGCGCCTACCACTGGCAGTTTCTGGCGCAACCCGCACCGTTACCGGAACGCTTGATCGGCAGCGATCCCGAGTGGTATTGCGCGCAGCAGATCGGCGCGTGGATGGAAGATCGCACGGCGGCGGACGAAGCGGTGCTCGAGGCGTACTGCAAGGCCTTTGCGCGGCCCGGCGCCGTACATGCGGCGTGCGAAGATTATCGCGCCGGGTATACCTGCGACCTCGAAGCGGATCGCGCCGACCGCGATGCCGGGAAACGCATCGAGGCGCCGTTGCTCGTGCTCTGGGGCGCGGGGCACGACGGCGGGCGCTCCGCGCATTTTCCAAAGCTCTGGGAGCGTTGGGCGAGCGACCTCACGACAGCGCCGATCCGCTGCGGACACTTCCTGACGGAAGAGCTGCCGAACGAGACGTCGGCGGCGTTACGCGGGTTCTTCGACGCCCGCCACGACCGCTTGCGCTAGCGCGCGGTTCGCCTGCAGCTCGACGCGCGTGCCGAACGGCGTCCGTTCGACTTCGACGACGTCGGCGAACGCGCGCATCAGCGGTAAACCGAATCCGCGGCCCTCGACCGCAACGTCATTGTGCCAGGCGCCGAAATCGCGAATCTCGACCGTCACCGAATCGACCGTCGCACGCCCGCGCACGCGCAGCGCGCCGGACTGGCCGCGATAGGCGTGTTCGATCGCGTTGCCGATCGCTTCGCCCGCAGCGACGAGCAGATCGCCGACGCGGTCCGCCATTCCGGCACCGTTGAGAAACCGGGCGATCGCCGTCCGCGCGCGGCCGGCGTTCGCGGGTTCGGCGGGCAGCGTGAGATCCAGCCGATCGAGCGTGGCCGACGCCGTGACGGCCAGAACGGCGACGTCGTTGACCGGGCCTTCATCGCCGAGTAACGTGCGATAGACGGCGCCGGCGAGATCGTCGTTCGCAGACGTGCACGCTAAGAGTGCCGACTCCAAACGCGACGGCGCGGCAGCCCCATCGTGACCTTCGATGAGACCGTTGGTGTAGAGCAGCATCGACGAACCCGGCTCGAGGCGGAACTCGATGTCGTCGTACTGCGCGTTCGCGTCGCCGCCCAACAGGCAGCCCGATACGGCCGGATGCGTGATCTCACCGCGCGGATCGGCGATTGCCGGTGCGACGTGACCGGCCGATGCGATCGTTACATCGAGCGAGAGCGGTTCGAGGATGGCCACCAGCGCCGTGGCTCGCCGGTCGTGATGCTCGTGCAGCAGGACGGCGTTCGCCTTTGCGAGGATCGCGCTCGGACGCGGATCGTCGCGTGCAGCCGCGCGGATCGCGGCGCGCAGCGCCGACATCGCGACCGATGCTTCGAGTCCCACTCCGGCGATCTCGCCGACGGAAAGCATGATGCGGCCGTCGGGAAGTGCCAGCGCGTCGTACCAGTCGCCGCCGATCTGTTCTTCCCGCGCGGCCGGCGCATACGCGACCGAAAGCGTCAGTCCCTCGACCGCCGGTAACCTGCCCGGCATGAGTGCCCGTTGCAGGCTGCTGGCCACGCTAGCCTCGCGTTCGGCCAGCGTTGCAGCGTGATACGCCGTCGCGGCGTGGGCGATGATGCGCTGCAGAACCGCGACGTCGCCGGGCCGGAGGTTCGGACGTGCTCCCACGCCGAGAACGAGGATCGCACCGCGCACGTTGCCCGGGGCGACGAACGGGAGCACGGCGGCCGAGCGAAACCGCAGCGCAGCGAGCATGGCTGCGTGGCGCGGACCGCGCGCCAACGAGGCGATGAACTCGGGCGTGATCTTGGGCGCAAAGACGACTTCGCCGCTCGCAATCGCGCGATCGATCGGCGAGCGATCGCCGGCAGCGTGCGGATATTCGCGTTCGAGCATCCACATGAAATCGCGCTTAGCCGGTTGATGGTGCGCGACGCTCTTGAGTTGGATGAGGTCGTCTTCGCGAAAGTAGGCCAAATACCAATCGCCCAGCGCCGGCACGATAATATCGCCGAGCGCGGCGAGTGCGCTAGCCGGTCGCGAGATGCCCACGAACTGTTCGGCGGCGGCGGCGAGCAGACGCGCCGTGCGTACATCCGAGCCGGCGACGGCGTCGGTCGTCTCGCGAAAAGCCGACCGGCGGCGTGCGAGCGCGTCGACGCGCGCGCTCAGTTCGGCGACCGTGAACGGCTTGACGAGATAGTCATCGACGCCCGCGTCGATCGCGGCGTCGGCAGCCTCGTCGCCCCCTCTTCCCGAGAGCAAGACGATCGGAATATCCGCCGTGCGCGGATCTTCGCGCAACATGCGCGCGGCCTCGAAACCGTCGATGAACGGCATCCGCACATCGGTAACGATCACATCCGGCCGCTGCGCGCGCGCGGCGGCAACCAGCGCCGCGCCGTCGCTGACCGTGTCGACCGAATATTTCGCCGCCAACATCGTCGCGAGGTAGGCGCGCAAATCGGCGTTATCATCGGCGATCAGCACGCGCAACCGCGTACCGCTCGCATCGGCGGTCAAGCCCGGCACCGCGGCCGCGGTCGCGGCCGCATCGGGAATCGCCGTGCCGGCAAGAAACGCCTCGGCGACCCGTTGGACGCGCAGTGCGGTGCGGCGCGCGAGTTCGATTGCGGCGCGACCGTCGACGTCGACGATCGTGCCCGCGAGTTCGTCGAGCGCGGCCGTCAACAGCGTCCAGGGAGTACGGAGTTCGTCCTCGACTGCGTGCAATCGATCGTGGAGCGAGGGCCCCGTACCCTCACCGGGATCAGAGGTCATGCATTACGGGGCCCCCGAGCAACAGAAAGTGGACGGACTTGCCAGCCGCCGCAACGCCCATTCCCAGCTAGTGGAAAGCCTAAACGTAGGGTGGGGACTTCACCATGTGCTGGTCGCGGTGTTCGTAGCCGTTACTCTCATAGAATTGCGGCGCCGGTTCGTGTGTGCCGCCGCTCGTGACTTCGATTTGCCCGCAGCGGCGCTGCGCGGCGAACGATTCTGCCGTCATCAGCAGCAGCTTCCCAACGCCTTTGCGGCGATGGTGTGCGCCGACCACGAGCGAGGTGATACGCCCGATCCACACGTCGGCGTGGAAACCGGGAAAAACGTGAACGCTAACCACGCCGATCACGCTCTCGGCGGACTCGGCGACGAACACGGCGTCGTCCGGCCGGCCGCCCACGAGTTGCAGCCGGCTGAGTATGAAGCTCGGGTGCGTGGAATAGCCGAGCTCGCCGAGCAGGTCGGCGATCTTCGGGGCATCGGAGTCGACGGCGCGGCGGACGGCAGGGGCGCTTATCACGACGCTCCACCTTCGCGCGTCGCGGCGGGAATCCGTCGCGGGATCGCCGACCGCTGTGGCTAACAGAACACGCCGATGGATCAGCCGCCGCGCCACTTTCATGCCAACGAGCGCTTCTTTATCGAGATCAGCTTCGAAGAACCATTGCCCGAAGGCGCCGTTCCGCTGGCGGAGTTCGCCGGTCCGATCGGCCCGGGCGGCCCCGCGCTGACATTTTGGACGACGTCGGCCGGACCGGCGGAAAATGCCGCCACCGATCGCAGCCGGGTGCGTCTGATCGGCAAGGTTCCGGAAGAGGCGCCGCCCGGGATGTATCGCGTCACGCATCTCGAGGTGCGCTGGGCCGCCGAAATGCCGCTGTCGTGGGAAGCGGTGGCGGTGCCGCTCAAGCACCTCGGCGGAGACGTGGTGGTCTCGATCGATGAAGCGCTCGGGCGTTCGCAACCGGCGATCCCGCGCGTTATTGCCGCCGGCTGAACGACGCTCGCCTTGGCAGCATTCGCGCGCGGAGCCGCGGAACCGCGTCGTGGTATGCAGGTTCATTCGGTTCTTCGGCGCACCGCGGTGTGCGCGCTCGTCCTCGGCACGACCCTGGCGCTCATGCCTCGCCCGGCCTCGGCGGACGTCTCAATTGAAGGCGGCGCCGTCGTTACCGGTGGTACGGCCAGCGGCGCCGGCGCGCTCTCGCTCGGACTGCTCAACCTCCCGCTCGTGCCGCTCGCCGGCGAGCTGACCGTTGCGGTGCCGTTCAACGGCGGCTACGCTACGACGCTCGATGCGCGACTGTCGTTCGCGGGCACGGCCGTCGGCGCCGGCGCCGGCTTCGGGACCTTGGGCGCGACGAATCGCACCGGCGCCATCTACGATGCCTTGCTCGCCCACGGGATCGCCCCGCACACCGCGCTCGAAGCGCGCCTCTACTTCGGCCCGTCGCGGCCCTCAACGCTCTTTGCCGGCGTTCGCTTCTCGCTCTGAGTCCACAGTACGGTACAAGGAACCAAGCGGTTGAGCGCGGATTGGTAACTCGATGTTCCCATACGATTCCGGGAATTTGATCCGGTGTGACTGCGGTCACGCCGTGGCTCAGCATTCGGAAGCGGGATGTTCTGCCGGGCCGTTGCCGTGCCGTTGCCCAAAGACGCCGTCGGCCATCGTGCTCGACGAGATCGCACTCCTGCGCCCGGAGTGGCTGGCCTCGAAACGACCCCCGAATTAGGGGATGCGCTCCGCCCAATCCCCTTTAGGTCGAGAAGCGGGCGCTTCCGGCGAGCCGCGCGTAGGGAGCGCAGCCGTTTTGGGCGACGTCGTCGAGCGCGAGCGTGTAGTGCCGGTGGGCGCGTAGGGCCACGCTGCTCGCCCGGTAGTAGACGGGATCCCGGAAGGGTGCCCGCACGGCATGCGCCGGGGCTGCCGTCCGTTCGAGCGCGGTGGCCGGGCCCGCGGCACCCTTGGCGTCCGTCGCGACGACCGTCATCGTTTTGGGCAGGTCGCGCGATGCCACGACCAGCACGGCCGTGCCGGCCGCGACGCCGGCACTGCCGGGGACCGGTGAGAGTAGCGCCACATGGGTGCCGTAGGGCAGCGAGCACGGCAGGTTGGGGCTCGCGTCACTCGCCCGCGGGGTCGACGCCTCGACGGCGCCGCACCCGGCCAGGGCGAGTACCGCGATAAGGAGGGCGACGGCCGAGCGCAACATGGTATCTAGTGAACGCCGCAGGCTTGGGAGCCGTGCCGTTCACAGCAATCTTTTAGGCGGCGTTAATCCGGCCGTCCGAGGTCGAAGAGCGAGGGCATGCCGCCGGTGGCGATGATGGCCGCGCAGCGGTTGCGCGCCTCGTCGAGCGGCACGCGATCCTTGCGCACGAAGAGTTTGCGCCAGTAGGCTTTGCCGCTGAGCTTCCCGATCAGATCGGAGGCTTGCCGCGCATCGACGATGCGCCCGGTTACGTGAACGCGCACGGTGGGCGCCCCCTCATCGCCGCCGAGCGGCAGCCGATGCAGCAACTGCTCCTGCGAATCGCTCCAGACTGCGTCGCCGTACGCCGCGCGCAGTTCTCGCTCGCAGGCCTCGTAGGTGACCAGGTCCCGTTCGGCGTTGAACTCCGCCGCCAAGCCATAGACGGTGACGCGTTCGCGCAGGGCCCGCGCCGCCTCGGAATCGGACGTGCGCATCGCATCGACGACGCGGAAGTCGTCCCAGGCGAGGAACTCTTCGATCGGTTCGAGCGTGCGCGGATCGGGCCACAACTCCTCGAGCCCGGCGCACAGCACGCGCTCGAACGCGCGCGTCGTATGGTGGAAGTAGATCGTCGCGAACATCCAGTAGCGCGCCAGAACGAAGCTCTCCAGTGCGACCACGCCGCGGCCGTCGACGCCCAATTCCTGGCGGCCGTCGAGATCGAAGACGCGCAGCGATGCGATCAACTGCTCGACGTCGTAGCGTCCGTTGACGACGCCGGTAAAGTAGGCGTCGCGCAGCAAATAGTCCATGCGGTCGGCGTCGAGATTTGGACCCGAGACGAGTTCGCGCAACACCGGATAGCGCGTTGAGGCTCCGGTGATCAGCGCGAGGACCTCGGCGGCGTCTACATCGATCGCTGCGAGTTGGTGCGCGATCTCATCGCGCGCGAGGATGCTCTCCGTACGCTGTTCGTGGCGGATGCCGAGCACGGATTCGCAGGCGTGGCTGAACGGACCGTGACCGATGTCGTGGAGCAGCAGGCTAGCGCGCAGCAATCGCCGCTGCTCCGCGTAATCGCGTTCCGATGCGAATGCTTCGGGCGAGTAGGTGTGGATCGCTTCGAGCGCGCGCGTGCCGACTGCGAGCGCGCCGAGGGCGTGCGTGAAGCGCGAGTGCTCGGCCGACGGAAACGCCAGGTAGGCGAGCCCGAGTTGGCGGAGCCGCCGCAAGCGCTGCACGGCCGGCGCCTCGAGCAGCGCGACTTCGCCCGCGTCGAGTTCGATGAACCGGTGGATCGGATCGAAAATCCGCTTGCCTTTGGCCACAGCGTTGCACTTCGGCGCCCACAAAGGGTCCCATGCGGCGCGTCGAACGGGTGTACGGTGCGGATCGACGACGGCGTGAAGCGGGACATCCTCGCGCGCACCGACATCGGCGAATATATCGGTGCGGTCGTGTCCTTGCGCAAACGCGGCAACGACCTGGTCGGCTTGTGCCCGTTTCACGGCGAGAAGACGCCGTCGTTCCACGTTCATCCCGATCGTGGATTCTTCAAGTGCTTCGGCTGCGACGCGGCCGGTGACGTTATCCGCTTCGTGCAGTTGCACGACAATCTCAACTTCGTCGACGCGATGCGCACGCTCGCGAAGCGGGCCGGGATCCAACTCGAAAACGAGGACCCGGCGACCGCGCGCGTGCGCAGCGAAAAAGAAGCGATCTATCACGCCAACGACGTCGCCGCGCGCTTCTTTCACCGCGTGCTTACGGCCGACGCCGAAGGCGAAGCCGGGCGCCGTTACTGCGCCGGGCGCGGCATCACGGCCGAGACGATCGCGACGTTCGCGCTGGGCTTCGCGCCCGAACGCTGGGACGGATTGGTCGCCGAATTGCAGCGCGAGGGCGTGGATTTGGCGCTGGCGGCAACGGCCGGCCTCGTCAAGCCGGGGCAGCGCGGTTACTACGATTTTTATCGCGACCGCTTGATGATTCCAACCCGTGCGGTCACGGGCGAAGTGATCGCGTTCGGTGGGCGTCTGATCGGTGAGGGCGAGCCGAAATATCTCAACACGACGACGACGCCGGTGTACACGAAAGGGCGCTTTCTCTTTGCGCTCGGGATCGCGCGCCGCGCCGCGCAGCGCGAGGGCAACATCGTCATCGTCGAGGGTTACCTCGACTGCATCGCGCTGCACCAGGCCGGCATCACGAACGCCGTCGCGTCGCTGGGTACGGCGTTTACCGCCGAGCAAGCGCGCGAACTGCGCAAGGCGACGGAGAACGTCTTCATCTGCTTCGATGGCGATGCCGCCGGCCAAGCGGCGGCGGCAAAGTCGATCGACACGCTCGTCGGCGAGGGCTTGGCCGCGCGCATCGTGCAGTTGCCGGCCGGGGAAGATCCGGACAGCTTCGTGCGCGCGCACGGGGCGGACGCCTTCCGCGCGCGGCTCGCCGCAGCGATTCCCTGGATTCAGTTCAAAATCGACCGCCGGATCGGCGAGATCCGCGCGGGATTCAAGAGCCGTGCCCAGATTGCCCGAGAAGCGGAGATTCTCGTGCGCAGCCTGCCGCGCGCGGAGTGGGACCACTGGCGCACGTATGCCGCACCGCAGCTCGGCGTCGACGTGGAGGACCTGCGCAAGGCACGGCTGCAGATCACGGACGGCGCGCGACTCGAGTACGGGGAAGGCCAGCTAATCGACGTGCGCCGGTCGGATAAGATCCGTCCGGGCTCGGTCGCGTCCCCGTCGTGGGAGACGGCGTGCCTTGCGATCTTTGTCTCAGAGCCGGGCCTCGTTGCGGAGTACGCCGCCCGCATCGCTCCCGAGCGCTTCGGCGAGCCGTCCCTGCGCCGCATCTACGCCCGCATTCGCGAGCAGGCGCACGCGCTGGTGCAACCAGGCGATGTCTTTGCGCTGTTTAGCGATGATGGTGACGTCACCGCGACGCTGGCGTCAATTGCCGGTGCCGAGCGCTCGCGGATCATCCGTTTTGCCGATCCCGAAGCCTGCCGCGCATATCTCGACCGGACGATCGAGCGATTCGCTGCCGACGATCGGCAGCGGCGATTCCGTGAGCTCGATGCGCAAATGAACGTCCTGCTCGAAGCCGGCCAGCCGGTTCCCCAGGAACTGCGGGAAGAGCACAGCGCGCTACACACGGCCAGAACCAAAGGATGACCCCGACACCGGGCCACCGAAACTGCGAGGTCCGGCATTATAACAGGAAAGGGGGTGAAAAAAAATATGGCACGCAAAAAAGCCGCGACCGCGACGGTCGATGCGCCGCAAGTTCCGCTTGAAGAGCAGATTAAGAAATTACTCGAGCGCGGCAAAAAGCGCGGTTCGCTGACCTATGAAGAAGTGAACGCCGTTTTCGACAACGTCGAAGACGTCACGCCCGAACGCGTCGACGAGCTCTTCGAAGAGATTTCGCAACTCGGGATCGAGGTCGTCGAGGAACTGGCGAAAGAAGAGAAGCCGGAGACGGAGGCCGAGGAGGTCCCGATGCCGGCCGGTCTCGCCCTCGACGACCCGGTTCGCATGTATCTCAAGGAGATCGGCCGCGTTCCGCTCTTGTCGATGGATGACGAGAAGCGCTTGGCGATGGCGATCGAAGCCGGCGAGAAGGAAGCCCTCAAGAACGGCACCGCGGACAATGCGGTCATATTTGGCGGCGAAGACGCGAAGCGGCGTCTGACCGAAGCGAATTTACGGCTCGTCGTGTCGATCGCGAAGAAGTACGTCGGCCGCGGCATGCTCTTCCTCGACCTCATCCAGGAAGGCAACCTGGGCCTGATCCGCGCCGTCGAGAAATTCGACTACCGCAAGGGCTATAAGTTCTCGACCTACGCGACGTGGTGGATCCGTCAGGCGATCACCCGCGCCCTGGCCGACCAGGCCCGTACGATCCGCATTCCGGTCCACATGGTCGAGACGATCAACCGGCTGATCAAGATTTCGCGCCAACTGCTGCAAGAGCTCGGCCGCGATCCGACGGTCGAGGAGATCGCCGGCGAGATGGGCCTCACGCCCGAGAAGGTTCGCGAGGTCATCAAGATCTCGCAGGAGCCGATCTCCCTCGAAACGCCGATCGGCGAAGAGGAAGATTCGCATCTCGGCGACTTCATCGAGGATCAAGAAGCGATCGCCCCGGCCGAGGCCGCGAGCGTCATGCTGCTCAAAGAAAAGATGCAGGACGTGCTCAAGAACCTCACCGAGCGCGAGCGCAAAGTCTTGGTGCTGCGCTTCGGTCTCGAAGACGGCCACCAGCGCACGCTCGAAGAAGTCGGCCAGGAGTTCGGCGTCACGCGCGAACGCATCCGCCAAATCGAAGCCAAAGCACTCCGCAAACTGCGACACCCCAGTCGCGGCAAAGCCCTGAAAGACTACTGGTCCAACGAATAACGGGGCGGCGCAACGCCGTCCCGCTTAGTAATGGCCGATCGTCTTCTGAAACGGCTCGGCCATGAAGTCGGCCACGAACAGGTAATCGCCGGTGACGGGGCTGCAGCGGTAGATTTGCGGAGCGAATCGTGAATGCGCCGCGGCGAGCACGGCCGCGTCGTTGAACGGCCGCTCGTAACTGTTCTTATCGATGTGATAGGCCAGCGCGTGGCCGCTCGGGTCGAGCGTAACCCGCACCGCGACGAGGCCGGTGTACATCTTGCTCGACGGGAATTCCAAGGGGGCCGCGTAGGTCGTCGACGCCCAGACATACGGCTTGTCGCACGCCGGCGGGTCGACGCGTGCGCCCGCGGCGAGCACCGCCGGCGTGACCGCCGCTGCGGCACGGAACTTTTGCAGCCCGGCCGTCCAGTTCGGGTAGATCGGCGAGTTGATCGGAAAGTCGGACCCGTACGTTTGCACGTACGTTTCTAGCTTCGTGCGCACGAACGGGCTATGAATGAGGCATTCGCCGTTGCCCAGCGAGCCGACGTAGCCGCTGTCGATGACGGTTGGTGTATCGAAGCGGATGACGATCGGCGTCGGCGGAATCGCGTCGTTGATCATGCTCGCCGCGATGACGTTGTTGAACGGAACGCGATAGCGAAGGTTGCCCGAGTATAAGGCGAGCGTTCCGGACGCCCGGGCGGTGCCCTCAACGGACCACAGCGAGATCAGGATCTCGTCATCGTGGCCTTTGAACGCTTCAACGCGCGCGGAGATCGGGCAAAACAACCCGGTGGCCGGCGTCGCTGCGAGGGCGGGAGCCGCCGTTTGTGCACCGGCGCTCGTTTGCAAAGAGAGTATCAGCGCAAATAGCAACGCCGCACGACGAAGGAGCAACATCACCCACACCTCCTGCGAAAACCGTTCTCTACGCGCCCCCTGCTACGCCTCCCGGAATGACGTCCGGCGTGTGACCGCTACATCGCCGACGCCTTTTTCTGCGATGGGATGACGTTCGGGTTGGCGTCGGCCCATGCGCCGTCGGGATTGGGGAGCACCCACGCGATCAGATCCCACATCGCGGGGTGCAGGAAAACGAACCTGACTTGATCGGAACTCGTGAGTCCCGGCAGGCCGGTTAACACGAGTGCCACCTTATTTTCTTGGAGATCGGGCTCGCTCTCGTTCGGCACGCCGCCGGCAGCCGTGAATTTTGGGACCGGCATCGCCCCCATTTTTAACGATCCGTCCGCTGCCGTGAAACCCCAGTGCATGTGGGCGTTGCGGTGAATCCAACGCGCCGGGTCAATCGCAAAGCCGAACAGCGTCGTCGGCGGATTGGGTGACTGCGCTTGCAGCACCGTATAATCGACGCCCAGCAGCCGGCCGTTGACATCGTACCAGAGTTGGTTTGGGACATTGGAGTCAATCGAATTCCAAACGTTCAGGTTGACGTAACTGATCGCGCCGGTATTGTCTTCCCCCGTATATTGAAAGTAGCCGGCCTTCTGCGCCTTCGCGATCGTCGCGAATCGGGCCGGAATCTCGCGTTGGATCTTGGCGATGAAGGGTTGTTCCGCGGCCGTCGGCAGCGGGGACATCTTGTCCGGTGATGCGGCCGGCAGCGGCATCGTCGCCTGGGCGGTTGCGCGCGTCGGCGCGAACGCAGCCAGCGCGATGAGCGATAGAACGGTGTGTCGATTCATGGTGGGACTCCTGGAATTACATCTGGCGTTCGACCGCGGCTTTGCCTTGGTTCGGTGAGGGATGGACGTTGGGGTTGAGGTCGGCAAATTGGCCGCTGGGATTGGGGATCAGCCACATCTGCGCGTCCCAATTGTTGAGCAGCGCGAAGATGAACACGACCTGATCGGGCGAGGTCACCTTGCCGAGTTTCACGAGATCGGCTGCGGCCGGATGCAGCGGGTCGAGTCCGGCGGCCGTAAAATCGGCGGCGCGCACGAACAAGCCGTATTCGATCGAACCATCGGCGTGCTTCACCGCATAGTGAACGTGCAACGGGATCTTGTGGAACCGCGACGGCGATAAGCCGCCGAGCGTGGGCGCATCGGGGTGCAACGCGAGCGTCTGCGAGAAGTCGCCGCCCAACAGTTTGCCGTTGACGTCGTACCATAGTTGCTGCGGATGCGCGACGTCGGGCGTTTCGAAATACTTCGGGTTCTCGTAGCTGATCGCGCCGCTGCGATCTTCGTTGTTGAAGCGGAAGTAGCCGCCCTTAGCGGCGGCGGCGGGATTCGGATAGAGCTTCTGCAGCGTCGTCGACGCTTGATCGTAGAAGCTTTGTTCCGCCGGAGTGATCGGCGCTTGCGTGGGCGGCGGCGTGCCCATCGGCATGGTCATTTGTGCGCCGGCGACCGATGGCGCGACGGCCAGGGCGGCGCAGAGCAGGAGAGCGCGACATCGTTGCATGCCGCGGCCTTCGGCGCCGCGCGTCCGGCGCCCGCAAGAATCTTTCAGACTTAGACGACCGCGTCGAGGGGCAGAGTCGCCGCGCGCGGCGCGTACGCACCCCAGGCCGCAGCCAGGCGTTCGACGCCCGCCACCAACACGTCGGGGTCGAGGACGAACGGCAGCCGCAGGCGCCGCGCGTGCCGTTCGGCGGACGAGAAAACGGGACCCGGAGCGAGGGTGACGCCGAAGCGCGCCGCTTCGAGCGCGAAGCTCGCCGAGTCGCCGTGCGGCAACTCGATCCAGAGCGACGAGCCGCCGCAGGGTTCGTTCCGGCTCCACGACGGCAGTTCGCGTTCGAGTGCGCCGACCAAGGTTCGATAGCGCAAGGCGAGTTGCTCGCGGCGTTCCTTGCGCACGCGATCCCGCAGCGGCAGGAGTTCGGCGCACAGTGCTTGCCCGACGAGCGACGTTCCGAGATCGGCGACGATCTTGAGCGGCGCGATGCGACTGATCATGTGCGCCTCGCCGCGCACCCAGCCGATGCGGAGGCCGCCCCAGAAGAGCTTGCAGGCCGAGCCGATCGAGAGCACCGTTGCGCTGCCGCCGAGCGCGGCGATCGGCAGCGGCGGCTCGACGTCGTGGATCGAGATGTCGCACAGGGTCTCGTCCTCGACGATCGTCCAGCCCGCACACTCGGACATCGCCGCGAGCGCCCTCCGGCGCGCGCTGGAGAGCACGGTTCCGGTCGGGTTGTTGTAGGTCGTTGCGATGTAGACGGCCGCGGGCGTGCGGGCGGCGGGTAGCCGCTCGAGTTCTTCCACGTTGGCACCGTCGCCGTCGACACCGATCGCCACGATGTCGGCGCCGGCCGCGCGAAAGGCATCGAGCGAGGCCGGGTTCGTGGGGTCTTCCATCGCGACCCGGTCGCCGCGGAAGAGCTGCGCCACGAGCGCGATCGCCTGCTGCGCGCCGCTGGTCACGATGATCTGTTCGGCCCCGGTGGGCAAGCCGCGCGCCGTGTAGCCGCGCGCGATCTCGCGCCGGAGTGCCGGCAACCCGAGCGGTAGATAGCCGGGCGTTTCTTGCGAGAGCTTGTGCAGCTGTTTGGCGAGCCGCTCGCCGGCGGGCGCGATCTCACGCGATCCGGGCAGCGCGGCGATCGTGAACTCGACGGTCGGGCGTGGACCGTCGCGATTGTCCACGATCGAGACGAGGTGGCCCGGTGAGAAGCGCCCGCCGCGCGCGAGTGGTCCGGGCGGTCCGGCGTACGTCCCGCTGCCGCGCTGGGTGTGCGCGCGGCCCTCGGCCTTGAGCCGGTCGTAGGCCGCGACGACGGTGCTCCGGCTGATGCCCAGGCGTTGCGCCAACTCGCGCTCCGAGGGCAGCCGGGTGCCGGCGGCGATCGTGCCGCGCAGCACGGCCGACTCGAGCGCCGTGGCCAAGCGCGCGAGCATTGGACCGGAACCGCGGGTCCAATCCGCGAGTGCGGCTGCGACGTCCGCGACTTGCGCGTGCGGGGTGGACCCGGCCTGGCGTTCGGGTGGCATGGTCCGGTGGCTTCGCTGGCGTCCTCAACCATTCCAGCGTGCGCGCTATTATGCGGGGGCATGGTTTTGGAGACGGATGTCCTCATCGTCGGCGCCGGCGCCGCCGGCCTGATGGCCGCGCGGGCGGCGAGTGCGGGCGGCGCCTCGGTCGTGATCGTGGACAAGAGCATCATCGGGCGCGGCGGCGCGACCATCATGGCGCAGATGACGACCGCGGTCGCGCTCGGCGCCGCGGAGCCCGACTCGACCGAACTGCATGCCGAGGACACCTGGATCGGCAGCCGCGACCTCGGCGATCGCGCGATCATCGACGTGATCTGCAACCGCGGTCCCGAAGTGATCCGCGAAATCGAAGGCTACGGCGCGAACTGGGCGCGCACGGCGCAAGGCGCCTACAGCCAAGTCTTCGCGCCCGGCCATTCGCGCAAACGGTGCGTCTATGTCGACGTGCTGCGCACCGGCGATGCAGTCTCGCAGGCGCTGCGCAGCGTCGTCCGGCGCGACGGCAACGTCGTGCGGCTCTCGAACGTCATGCTGACCAAACTTGCAAAGGACGGCGACCGCGTCACGGGTGCGCTCGGTTTTGCCATCGAGCAGCTCGAGCCGGTCGGCATCGCGGCCAAGACGACGATCGTTGCCACCGGCGGGCTCACCTTTCTCTACGCTCGCAACAGCGCGTCGTCAAACATGACGGGCGACGGTTTTCTGCTCGCGGCCGAGGCCGGCGCGACGTTGCGCGACATGGAGATGGTGCAGTTTTTCCCGATCGCGCATCTCTATCCGCCGCTCGTGCAACTCGATCCCATCATGTGGGACCCATTCCGCTACAAGCTCGGCGGGCGGCTGCTCAACGGCAAGGGCGAAGAGTTTCTCGGCGAGAGCGGCGATGCGTCCGGCGCGTACACCACGCCGCGCGATACCGCGACGTACAAGATTTTCCAGGAAGTGGAAGAGGGCCGCGGTTCGCCGCACGGCGGCGCGTATCTCGATTTCCGGATGGTGCCGGCCGAAGATCTCAAGGCCGGCTTTGGTCCCGTGATCGACATCCTCGCGCGCCAGGGAATCGATCTGACGCGCGACATGGTCGAAGTCTCACCGATGGCGCACTTCATGCTCGGCGGAATCGCCGTCGACGTCGACATGCAGACCGGCGTCGACGGATTGCTCGCCTGCGGCGAAGCGATCGCGGGAATGCACGGTGCGAATCGCCTTTCCGGCAACGCAATTACCGAAGCACTCGTGACCGGGCGCATCGCCGGCGAAACGGCGCTCGCCCGCCGCGGCGCCGAGCGCTTCGCGGTCGCTGCGGCGCTCGCGCAGGAATGGGCGGAGCTGCAGGCGTTCTGGCATCCGCGCCCCGTCGTGCGCGACGAAGCATCGATCGACGATCTCAAGGCGCGCTTGCAGCGCACGATGTGGGATAATGCCGGACCGTTGCGGACGGCCGAAAAACTCGAACGGGCACTCGCCGACGTGCGCGCCCTGGCCGCCGAGAGCGCCGATATCGCGCTCGCGCCGCTCGCAGCGTTCGCGCTGAATCTTCAGGAAAAAGTGGAGTTGCGGATCATGCTCGCGGTTGCCGAGTCGATCGTGCTCCCGGCGATCGCGCGGCGCGAATCACGCGGCGCGCACGTTCGCTTGGACTATCCCGAGCAAGACGACGTTGCGGTCGCGCGTTTCCTCCATCGTTCCGGCGCGGGCTGGTCCATCACGGAACGCGAGATGACGGCGGTGACCGCATGAGCGCGCAGACGACGACGCTGGCGATCACACGTGCGGTTCCGGGCGGCGAAGCGCGGGTAGAGGAACACGCGGTTCCCTACGAGGACGGGCTCACGCTGCTCGACGCGCTCATCTGGATTCGCCGCCACCAGGACCCCTCGCTGGCCGTGCGCTTCTCGTGCAAGGCCAACGCCTGCAAGGAATGTTCGGCGACCATCGACGGCAAGCCCGGCTTTCTCTGCGCGCAGCGCGCGGTACCCGATGCGACGACGCGGATCGAACCGCTCAAGAAACCGCGTTTGATTCGCGACCTCGTGACCGAGCTCTATTGAGCGTGAACGTGGCGGCCAACGATGCCGTGACGATTCGCGACCTGCGGATCGTCTATTCGTCCGGACGGCACGAGACGCTGGCGGTTGACGGCGCATCGCTCTCCGTTGGCGAGGGCGAATTCGTCGCGCTCGTCGGACCGAGCGGTTGCGGCAAGTCGACGATCCTCAAAGTCGTGGCGGGCTTGATCGCTGCGAGCGCGGGCACGGTGCTCGTCGGCGACGAGCCGGTGAACGGCGTCCCCGACGGCGTCGGCATGGTATTTCAAAACGATGCGTTGTTGCCGTGGAAAAGCGTGCGCGACAACGTGCGCTTGCCGTTAGCGCTGCGCGGTCTCGCGAGCCGCGAACAAGACGCGGAGATCGCGCGGCTCCTCGAGCTCGTGCAACTCACCGGTTTCGAGGACTTCTATCCGCGCGCGCTCTCCGGCGGAATGCGCAAGCGCGTCGCGCTGGCCCGGACCCTCGCCTACGATCCGCGGCTGTTCTTGATGGACGAGCCGTTCGGGCCGCTCGACGCGCAGACGCGCATCCTGATCGGGCGCGAATTTCTCGCCATTTGGGAGCGCCTCGGCAAGAGCGTGCTGTTCGTGACGCACGACGTCGAGGAAGCGATTGCGCTCGCCGACCGGGTCCTCGTGATGTCGCCGCGACCGGGGCGGATCGTGGCCGAGTTTCGCGTCGGTCTGCCGCGCCCGCGCGACTACGAAGAGATTCGCTTCGAACCGCAATTCCGTGACTTGCAACGCGCGATCTGGTATGCGCTGACCGGCGATGCCGGATCGCGAGCGGCGTCGTGAGCGAGACCAAACAATCGCCGTTCGCGCTGTGGTTGGGACGGCTGGTCGTCGGCGTCGTCGTGCTCGGGTTTTGGGAGCTCACGTCGGGCCGCTGGTATAACGACTTCTGGGTCAGCCGTCCGTCGGCGATCGTCGCCCGGGTCGGGCTGATGTTCGTCGACGGTGACCTCTGGTTTCACTTGCAGGCGACGCTCGAGGAGACGATCGCGGGTCTGCTGCTCGGCATCATCGCCGGGACGATCCTCGGCGTAGGACTCGCGTCGAGCGGCCGGCTCGCCGGCTGGGTCCATCCGTACGTGATGGCCGTCTATAGCCTGCCCAAGGTCGCGCTCGCGCCGCTGTTCGTCGTCTGGTTCGGCATCGGCTTGCCCTCGAAGATCGTCATGGTGACCTCGCTCGTCATCTTCGTTGCGTTCTACAATGCCTACGAAGGCGTGCGCAACATCGATCCGGATTTGCTCGACATGATGAAGACCTACAAGGCGCAGCGCCTGCCGACGCTGGAATGGGTCGTCTTGCCCTCGATCGCAGTCTGGTTCTTCACCAGCTTGCGCCTCGGGATCGGTCTCGCGCTCATTGGGTCGGTCATCGCCGAACTCGAGGGCTCGAACCGCGGAATCGGCTACTACATCACGAAATCAGGGAATTCGCTCGATACCACCGGCATCTTCGCCGGACTCTTCATCATCATGCTCGTCGCGCTCGCGCTCGAAGCGATCGTCGGGGCGACCGAGCGCCGCGTGCTCCGCTACCGCTGATCGTCCCCGCCTCGAAAGGAAACTCCGCTGAACACCCCGCTCCGTCTCCTTGCCGCCGCCCTGTGCGCGGCCTTGCTCCTACCGGCGTCCCCCGGCCGGAGCGCCGACTTGCCGACGGTGCGCGTGGGCTTGATCTGCGGCGGGATGACGCCGATGGTCGCGCAGGTGGCGCTCAACGACGGCAGTTTTGAGAAGGCCGGCGTCCACGTCGAGAAAGATTGCTTCACCGGTGGACCGCAAGCCGTACAGGCGCTGGTGGGGAAGAGCATCGACGCCTTCATCGGCTCCTACGACCATGTGTTGCGCCAACGCGCCCGCAACATCGATGTAAAAGTGTACGCCGAGCTCTACAACGGTTACAGCTACGAACTCATCGCGAAGTCGTCGGCAGCGATGAATTCGCTCGCGCAGGCGAAGGGCCAGACGTTTGCCGTCACCGCGGCCGGTGCGCTCTCCGACGATGCGTTGCGTCTGGGTCTGACCGAAGCGGGCCTCAATCCGGATCGCGACGTGACGATCGTGTCGACCGGGAGCGGCGCGCCGATGGTCGCGGCGCTCGACACCGATCGCGTCGTCGCCGGAATGCTGGCCGAACCGACGATCACGCAATTGACCGACGGTGGGAAATACAAAGTCGTTTTCGACCCGACGCAGCCGTTTGCGGGGAATGTCGTTATGGCACAGACATCGTTCGTTGCGGCCAACCGGCCGGCGTTCGTCGCGCTGCTCGGCGTTCTGCGCAACACGGCGGCGCGAATCGCATCGAATCCCCAGAGTGCCGTCGAGGCGATGCGCAAAGACTTCCCGACCGTTGCGCCGGCCGTCATGCTGGCGGCGATCAAACGGACGATCCCCCACGTGCCGAAGGGTCTGCTCGCCGATCGCCGCTCGACCGATCCGGTGGTGGCCGCGACGCTGAAGAAGGGCGATATTACGAGCGCGATCCCGTTCGAAGCCGCCGTCGACAACTCAGTGCTGGAAAGCATCAAGTAAGGGAGCAGCCGTGTCGAAAAATTTGCGAACCTTCATGCGCGATTCGATCGCGCGATTTCCCGGCTCGATCAAAACGGTCGACGTGCCCGTCGACCGGCGCTTCGGCATTACCGCCTATGCCGCGAAGCTCGCGCAGAACGGCGAGTATAAAGGGCTGTTGTTCAACAACGTGATCGGTTCGCGGTTTCCGGTCGTCACCAACCTCATGTCGAGCTACGACCGCATGGCGATGGCGCTGAACTGCCAGATCGAGGAACTGCCGCAAGTCTACGGCACGCGCGTGAACAAGCCGATCGCACCGGTCACCGTGTCGCGCGAGAAGGCGCCGGTCAAAGACGTCGTGATTCGAGAGGCCGATATCGACCTCAGCACGATCCCGATTCCGGTCCACAACGCGCTCGACGGTGGAGCGTATCTCACGGCTGCCGCGACCGTGATGCGCGATCCGGAGAGCGGGGCGCAGAACGTCGGCATCTATCGCCACCACGTCTTCAACGATAAGGAAATGGGCGTGTGGTTTTTCGGTAGCCACCACGGTGGCCACATCGTCGATGCATACGAGCGCCGCGGCGAACGTGCGCCGTTTGCGATCGCTATCGGTCATCATCCGGCGTTCCTGATGGGCGCGGCGGCACGGTTGCCGGGCATCGGCGGCGAGTACGAAGCGGCCGGCGCATTGCTCGGCGAACCGGTGGAACTGGTCGAGGCGGAAACGTCCGATCTGATGGTGCCGGCGCAAGCCGAATTCATCATCGAAGGCTACATCACGCCCGGGCAGCTCCACCACGAAGGCCCGTTCGGCGAGTGGCCGGGCCACTATTTAAACGAAGAAGAAGTTCCGATCATGACCGTCACGGCGATTACCCACCGCCGCGATGCGATCTTCCAGGACATCATCGGCGCCGGCCGCGAGCACTTGCTGATGGGCGGCATCCCGCGCGCGGGCAGCATCTATCGCAGCGTGAAGGAAGTCGTGCCGGACGTCGTCGCCGTCAACGTGCCGCCCCACAGCCGGATGCACTGTTACGTCTCGATCAAACGGCGCCGCAACGTCGATGCGAAACGCGCCGCGTTCGCGGCGCTCAACACCGAGCCCGAGAACCTGCGCGCGGTCATCGTCGTGGACGACGACATCAACGTGTACGACGACGGCGACGTGCTGTGGGCGGTCGGAACGCGCTTCGATGCAACGCGCGATCTTACGGTCGTGCAAGGTTGGAGCGGCCCCGGTGGTTTATTGCCGACGAACTGGGAGTACTTCGCGGACGGCACCAAAGCGGCACGCGCGTCCAGCGCGATCATCATCGACGCCACGAAGCCGCCGCCGCCGGTACCCTATCCGCCGCGCACGCAAGTTCCGGACGACGAAGTGAACCGTGTCGATCTGGGCACGATGAGCGACATGACCGCAGCGAACCCATATCTGGCCGATCCGGCAACGCTCGTTACGCGCTGATGAATCTTTGGGCCGATTTTAACGGTAACGCCGAGCGCCGCGTCATCCATAAGTGGAAACACTATTTTCCGGTTTACGAGCGGCACTTTGCGCCGTTCGTGAACCGGTCGGTCACGCTGCTTGAGATCGGTTGCGGGGACGGCGGCTCGCTCCAGATGTGGAAGCGCTTCTTTGGGCCGCACGCGCAGATCGTGGGCATCGACATCGAACCGCATTGCAAAGAGTTCGAGGACGATCAGATCTCCGTGCGGATCGGCTCGCAAGACGATCCCGCGTTTCTCGATGCGGTCGTTGCCGAGTTCGGTCCGTTCGACATCGTCATCGACGACGGCAGTCATATCCAGGCGCACGTTGCGGCGTCGTTCGCGCGGCTTTACGCCGGGCTATCGAAGAACGGCGTGTACCTCGTCGAGGATCTCCACACCGCGTACTGGCCGGATTTCGGCGGCGGCCGCGGCAAGCCCGGCACGTTCATCGAGATTGCCAAAGGACTCGTCGACGAACTAAACGCCGACCACTCGCGCGACGAATTGCCGGCATCGGAATTCACGCGCACGACGCATTCGATGTGTTTCTACGACAGCATCGTCGTGTTCGAGCGCGGGCTCTACACAAAGAAGTGGGCACCGCGCATCGGACGCGAGGAGAAGAAGCGCCGCTAACCGGCGGGGGTGCACGGCGCCGCGACCAAAACGGTAGCGGCGCGCGACCGTTCGGTTAGGACGCCTTTTTCTCGGCGGCAGCAGCGTCGGCTGCGGCCTTCTTGCCCTGTTCGATCAGGGCTTTGACTTTTTGGCCGCCTTTTTGGCCGATCTCTTCGTAAAAAGCCGGGCCGTAACGGTCACGAGTCGCCTCGCCGCCTTTTTTGCCGCCTTTTTTACCGATGGCCTCGTAGAAAGCATGGCCGTGGGCCTTTTTCGTAGCCTGACCACCCTTGCGGCCGATCATCTCGTAAAATTCAGGACCATACTTTTTCTTGACGGTCTCGCCGCCTTTTTGGCCGGCTTCGCGGACGCTCATGCCGGGTTTGCGTTCGGGGGTGGGGGTGGACATGACGGGAACCTCGTTCGTTTCTAGATTTTCGTACCTACCGGAGTAACGTAAGCGGTCACTCGAAAGTTGTGCCGAGAGCCGTTCGGTTTGCAAAGCTTGCGCTCGGGTTGCCGGCTCGTGCACTTTCGGGGGTGTGATCGCCCGGCTACCAATTGCTTGTGTAGCAGTGCGACTGTACCCAAATATGCTGGGATGAACTACTGCTTTTCGGACATTCCGGGGATTAGCGACCGGCGAGCCGGGGCCAAATCCGCCGGCGTCCGGCGAAAAGGAGCGCCCCGGCGGCGACGACCGCCCCCACGAGCGTCAGCAGCATGAGCGGGGAGAAGCCGCGCGCGGCCGCAGCGCCGCACATCTCGACCACGCCTCCGAAGAGCCGCAGCCCAAACCGGGCCAGCGGATCGGCCGGCAACTGCTCGATCGAGCGCGACTCTGCCGCGACCTCCGTCGCGGTCCAGTCGTTCCCGGGGATGTTGCGCTCGAGGAGGCCATCATGGGCGATCAGCACTGCCTCCGTGTGCAGCACTAATCCCGGCCGGGGCCGGTCGACGGTCAGGCCCGCGCGCTCGGCGAACGCCGCGATCGCCCCAGCCTCGCCGGTCGCCAGCGTCCAGCGCACGCCGTCGGCCCCGGCGGCGCGTCCATAAGCGCGCAGGACCGCGGGCGTATCGAAGGCCGGGTCCAAGGTGACTTCCAGCAGCCGGACCGGCGTCCCGGCGAGGAGCCGGGACATCCGGGCGAACTTCGCGGTGACCAGGGGGCACATGCGCGGGTCGGGGCAGCGCGTGTAGATGAAGGCCAGCACCGTGACCCCGTGCTGAAGATCGACGCTCTCGCCGTTCATGTCGACGAGCGGCGGCGCGGCCAGGGCGGCCGTTCCGCGAGCCGAGGCATTGAAGGCCGATGCGACATGACGTCCGCTGAAACGGAACGGAACGTCGATCTGCGCCGCCTCGCCGGCCGTGTTGCGCGCGATCACGTGCAGGGTGTAGGGACGGATCATGCCCGCCGGGACGTCGACGAGCCGGAACGTGAAGTGGAAGCGGCCGGGTCGCGTCCGGGGCGCACTGAAATCGAACAGGTTGGTGGTGACTTCCAGGCTCGCGGTGTTGGTGCTGGTGAGGATGTCACCGTCCCAAACGGTGCCCGGCCGGGCATCGAGACTGGAGAAGCGCAGCGCCTGGATCTCCGCCGGCGCGCCGACGGCGGCAGCGTGCGGTTGCGGCCAGTTCGCGGGCAAGCGGGCCGCCACGAGCAGCGACTTGGGCGGATCCGGCAGGGCTTGAACGCATCCGGCGAGGACGAAACCAGCGATGAGCGCGGTCGCCAGCCTCACGGAAGCGCCGAGGGCAGAAGCAGAACCACAAGCCGGAGCGCGGCGCGGACCCGCACCACCCGACGCGACGCTTGATCTGCTCGTAGGGATCGTCGGACTGTGGTTGGCGGCGGGTTTTCTTTGGGACAGTTGGGCCCATCTCCACGTCGCGATTGAAACGTTCTTCACCCCATACCACGCGATTTTCTACAGCGCGATGGTCGCCGGTACGCTCATCCTCGCGGTCTACGCACGACGTAACTTTCGCCTCGGTTTCACGGGCTTCGACGTCTTGCCTGCCGCCTACCAGTCCGCGTTGTGGGGAGTGCCGATCTTTTTCGCCGGCGGCGTCGGCGATTTGATCTGGCACACGTTCTTCGGCGTCGAGGACCGCGTCGAAGCCGTGACCAGCCCGACGCACTTGATCATCGGCCTCGGCGTCCTGCTGGTGGCCGGCGCGCCGATTCGCTCCGCGCTGCAACAGCGCGCCGTTTTAACGACGCTGCGCGCGCAACTGCCGCTGCTGTTCGCGCTCGCAACGTGGCTCGAATTTATTCACCTCGGTACGGCCTACGCGTTCGACCCGGGCGCCGCGCAAATGTACGTGCCGCCCGACGGCGTCGCCTACGGTCCGGATTACTTCACGAACACGGCGTTCGTCTTGTTCAAAACCGGCTCGGGAATCGTGATCGTCCTTTTGCAATCGCTGATCTTGATGGGCGTATGCGTGTGGACGGTCGCACGCTTCGCGCTGCGTCCGGGAGCGCTGACGATCCTGTTCGTTTTGGGCAACGGAATGATCGCCGCTGCGCTCGGCAACGACACGCCGATGCTTCCGACCTACCTTGCGATGAGCGTCGCGGCCGGGATCATCGGCGACCTGATCATCGCTCGCCGCCGGCCCTCGCCGGCGCGCCCGGTCGCATTCGGCGTGCTCGGCGCGCTGGTCCCGGGGGCGTACTACGGCACGTATTTTCTCGTTACGGCACTGACCGGCGGTGTCTGGTGGAGTTGGACCCTCACGCTCGGAGCAATCGTCTGGTCGATGCTCTGCGGCTTGGCGCTAACGCTGCTCGCCGGCGCCAATAACGAGTCCTCAGGCGGGCTAGCCGCGGGAAAGTAACGTAGCCTTTACAACTCCTCCCGCCTCCTTGTAGGCCCCCATCGCTTGCACTCGAACGTGGGGATGCGTATGGCTTGGCGGGTGTTGGTCGCCGATGACGACCCCGAAATTTGCACGCTCATCAAAACGATCTTACGAAATGCGTCGTTCGAGGTCGAAGTATGCGCCGATGCCGAGAGCGCGCTCGTACATCTGCAGCGCGACAAGGCCTACGACATCTTGATCAGCGACTTCATGCTGCCGGGAATCTCCGGGATCGAACTGATCACGATGGTGCGCGCGAACCCGCAGACTGCGCGGCTGCCGATCCTCATGATCAGCGGACACAGCAATTACGCGATGGATGCGCGCGCAAGAAGTGCCGGCGCCGATCACTTCCTCAACAAACCGTTCACGCTTACGCAACTGCGTTCGACCGTCTCGGCTCTCGCGTCGAAGTACCGTCCGCTCACGGCCGCTGAAGAAGCCAAGATCGCCTCGAGCAAAGCGGCGGGCGGCGCCGCCCCGCCGATCGCGACGAAGATCGCCGGGCGTCCGGATTCGATCAAGGTAACCTCGAGCGCACCGCTCACCGACGCGAAGAACTCCGGATCCGAGTCTCACTAGTCTGAACCGGCGAACCTCTTCGTGAGCATCGCAGCGGTCTTTAAGGTCGTCCTGGTGGCGATGTCGCTGGGACTCGACGTCTTCGCCGTATCCGTCGGCGTCGGGATGCGCGGTATGGAGCGCAGCGTCAAGCTGCGGATCGGCATTGCGTTTACGACCGCCGAAGTGACGATGACGCTGCTCGGCGTCGGGATCGGCAAGATCGCGGGCCAGTTGCTGGGTGACGTGGCGGGCTATATCGGCTTCACCGCGCTCATCGGCGTCGGGATCTACATGGTGATCGAATCGCTACGCGAACGCGAAAAGGGCGGCTTCGATCTCTCGCGCGGCTGGGGCTTGTTGCTGGGCGCGCTCTCGATCAGCCTAGATTCGCTCGGCATCGGCTTTTCGATCCTCTATATCGGCGTGCCGCTCCCCGTGTCGCTGGTGTGCATCGGCGTCGTCGCCGCGACGTCGACGACCCTCGGTCTGACGATCGGCCGGGCGCTCGGGTCGCGCGCGGAAGCGACCGCGGCGACCTGGGGCGGCATCATTCTGATCGCGACGGGCCTGGTGTTCGCGGCGCTGAAGTTGTTCTTCTCCGAACTGTAGAAGCGGTTCGCTCCGACCCGGAGGTCTGCCGCTGCTCTCGTTCGTCGTCCGGCGCATTTTCCAAAGCATCCCGCTGCTGCTGTTGATCTCGATGATTCTGTTCGGGATCATCAGTCAGGCACCGGGCGGTCCGCTGACGCCCTACCTGCAGAACCCGCACATCACTGCGGCCGACATCGTGCGCCTCAAGCACAACCTAGGCCTCGATCAGCCGGTACCGATTCAGTACTTGCATTGGCTCGGGCAAGTCGTGCGCGGCGACTTTGGGTATTCGACCTCCAACTCCGAGTCCGTGATGAACGCAATCCTCGACCGGATGCCCTACACGCTCGAGTTGATGGGCACGGCGATCGGCCTCGCGCTCATCATCGGCGTGTGTTTCGGCATCCTCTCGGCAATCAAGCAATACTCGTGGGTCGATTTTTTGATCACGACGCTGGCCTTCTTCGGCCAATCGATGCCGGTGTTCTGGTTTGCCCTGATGGTGCAGCTCGCGTTCTCGGTCAACGGGTTCACCTGTTGCGGCTACCACTTCGCGTTGCCGTCCGCCGGTCATTCCTCGGGCGAGGACTCGGGCTTGGGCGATCGCATCGAGCACCTCATCCTGCCGGCGGCGGTGCTCTCGGTGCTCTATCTCGCGCAGTTCAGCCGCTTCATGCGCTCCTCGATGCTCGAGGTGATCCACTCCGACTACATTCGCACCGCGTCGGCGAAGGGCTTGACGCGCTTCAACGTCGTGATGCGCCATGCATTTCGCAACGCGCTGATTCCGCTGGTCACGATCATCGCCCTGACGATCCCGGATCTGGTCGGCGGCGCGGTCGTCACCGAGCGGATCTTTGCCTGGGGCGGAATGGGAAGCTTGTTCATCGATGCGCTGGGCCAGTTCGATTTCGCGCTGCTGATGGGCGTCATGTGCCTCTCGGCCCTGTTCGTCGTGCTGGCGAACTTGACGGCCGACGTTTGCTATGCGTGGCTCGATCCGCGCGTGAAGTACACCTGATGGCCGTCGCGCTCAACGACGACGCGTTTGTGGTTTCGCGCAACACGGTCTGGCGGCGCTTCCGGCGGCATCCGATGGCGCTTACCGGTGCGATCGTCATCGTGCTGATGGCACTCTTCGCTGCGCTCGGGCACTTCGTCTACCCGGTCGATCCCAACGCGATCGATCAAGTGAACTGGACCGGCTATCCGCTCGCGCCCGGCGTCGGCGGCCATATCCTGGGGTCCGACGAGAACGGCCGCGATCTTCTGGCGCGCCTGATTGCGGGCGCGCAGATTTCCCTGACGGTAGCGGTATTTGCGGTCGTGATGCAGATCGTGATCGGTTCCTTCCTCGGCGCGATCGCCGGGTACTACGGCGGCTGGGTCGACTTCTGGATCATGCGCCTGACGGATGTCGTGCTGTCGATTCCGTTGCTGCCGCTGCTGCTGGTGCTGACCGCGATCGTGTCGGCGACGTCGAATAAGGCCTCGTTGAGTTTCGGCGTCATCGTGGTGTTGATCGGCGGCTTGACCTGGCCCGCTGCCGCGCGCCTCGTGCGCGCGTCGTTCTTGAGCCTGCGCGAACGCGAGTTTGCCGAAGCGGCGCGCGCGATCGGCGGCAGCGACGCGCGGATCATCTTCCGCCATCTGTTGCCCAACGCCGTCGCGCCGATCATCGTGCAAGCGACGCTGGCGGTGGCCAACGTCATTCTGACCGAATCGGTGCTCTCGTTTTTGGGCTTCGGCATCCAGCCGCCGCAGGCGTCGTGGGGCAACATGCTCGCCAACGCGCAAACCAACATCACGATCGCGCCGTGGGTCGCGATCTGCCCCGGGCTCTGCATCCTTATCGTGTCGTTGTCGATCAACTACCTAGGTGACGGACTCCGCGACGCAATCGATCCCAATCAGCGCTGATCCCCCGATCGTCAAGATCGACCGCCGAGCGATCTCGCTGCTCGCGCTGGGTCATCTCGCCGACGACGTCAACCAGAGTTTTCTGCCCGCCCTCTTGCCGTTGCTCGTACTCGAACGGCATTTGACCTACCAGGCCGCGGCGACGCTCGTGCTCGCGCAAGCGATCAGCTCGTCCGTCGTGCAACCGGCGATCGGCTTCATCGCCGACAAATATCCGATGCCCTGGATCGCGGGGCTCGGCCTGTTACTTGCCGGCGGCGGCATCGCCGGCATCGGCTTCATGCCGAGCTATGCGCTGATCTTCGTCTGCGCGTTGATCAGCGGTCTCGGCGTCGCGATGTTCCACCCCGAAGCCGCGCGGTTTGCAAATCTTGCGGCCGGCTCGCGCAAAGCCTCGGGCATGCGCTGGTTTGCGGTCGGCGGGAATTTGGGCTTTGCGACGGGTCCGATCTTTGCGACGGTGGCGCTCGCGAGCTACGGCATCACCGGAACCTTTCTGGCCGCGATTCCGGTGGCGATCATGTCGACGCTGCTGCTGCGCGAAACGTCGCGGCTGCGGACGTTCTTGCCGAAGCGGAGCATGGCGAAGAACGTGACGCGCCTGCCCGACGATTGGTCGGGCTTCTTGCGTCTGACCGCCTTCATCACCGTGCGTTCGACGGTCTACATCGGTCTCGTGTCGTTCATCCCACTCTATTTCGTCGGCATCGTGCATACGTCGCCGTGGATTGCGAACATGGTACTGACGACGTTCCTGCTCGCGGGCATCGCCGGCACGCTCACCGGCGGATCGCTGGCCGATACGTACGGACGCCGCGTCGTCATCCATGTCTCGATGTTCGCGACGCTCGTGTTCGCGCTGCTGTTCGCGCAAACGACCAACGCTCCGGGCCTCGGTTCGCTCGTCGCGGGCTTCGTTATTGCCATCGCGCTCGGCATCGCGGTCGGCGGTTCGCAAGCCGCAACGATCGTCTTGGGCCAAGAGTATCTGCCCAACCGTCTCGGCGTCGCATCGGGCGTCACACTCGGTCTCGGCGTGTCGGTCGGCGGCATGTTCACGCCGGTCCTCGGCACGATCGCCGACCACTACGGCCTGCACGCCTCGCTCCTGGCGATCGGTGCGCTAGCCGCAGCGGCGATGCTCATCGGCTTCACGATGCCGAATCCCACCAAACGCCGGGCCTTGCTACTCAGCCGCGGCACGGCCTAAAAGCGCGAGCGTAGACGCAGGACGATCGCAAGGGCAACCAGCGCCGCGACGATCCAGAACGGGGCAAACGCGACGAGCCAAAGTGCCGCGTCGAGGATCGACGTCAGGCCGGCCACGACGGAGCGCAGCGCGGCATGCCAGGTCCCCGCGAAGTGATCGGCGAGCGTCGGCGTCGCCGGGGCGACGGTCAGGCCGGCTTGGGTGAGCGTCACGTCGATCTGCGAGGTTGCCACGCGGTGTTGCATTTCTGCGACTTCGGCGTCGAGATGCTCGATCTCACCGCGCACGTCGGCGAGCTTCGACTCGACGTCGAGGATGCTCGCGACGCTGCCGCTGCGATCCATGATGTGGAGCAGATCCGTCTCTTCGCGGCGCAGGTTGCGCAACCGGGCCCGGTCGTCGACGATGCTATCGCCGATCGCTTGGGCGGTCGCGGTGCGCGCCTGTTGCGCGCCGAGCGTCCCGATGCTCGTCAACGCGGCGTCGAGCCGGCGCGCGTCGACGATCAGCGTGAGCGTGGCCGTGTGCGCATCGCCGGGATCGGTGGGCAGCGAGTCGTTGATAGCGGTAACGAGGCCGCCGTTGGCACGCGCAACGGTGTCGAGCGCCGTGAGTGCGGCGGGGACGTCGCGCACCAGCAGCGCGATCGACGCCGTTCGCGCAATTGCCGCATCCCGATCCGCGGCGAACTCGGGCGTCCCGAGGGCGGCGGCCGGTGGGGTCGGCATCCGGTCGAGCTTTATGGTCGCGATGCGCTCGGATGTGCCGCCGTAACCCGGACTGTAGGCGTGCAGCAGTTGCCCGAGACCGAAGGTCGTAACGAGCAGCGCGGCAGTGACCGCAAATACGAGTTCCGTGCGTTGCCCGAGACGTTGCCAATAAGCGACGATCGGGTTGGCGCGGCGCGGCGGCGTTGCGATGCGTTCCATCGTCCGCGTGAAGAGCTCGGGCGGCGGCTCGGGTAACGTCGACGCGCGTGCGCGGAAAAGCTCCTCGAGGTCGCGATCGCCGGTCATCATGACGCGTCTGCCCGCAGCGAGGAGCGTTCGAGCGCGGCGCGCAAACGGCGCTTCGCATGGAACGTGCGCGTCTTGACGGTCGCGAGCGGCACGTTGACGATCGTTGCGATCTCCGCTTGCGTGCAGTCAAAGGTGTAGGCCAATTCGAGCACCGCACGGTGCTGCGGGGAAAGCGTGGCGAGCGCGGCGTTCAACGCCGCGCTGCCGTCACCTAGTCGATCGCTTCCAGGTTCGTCCCATACGGCGGCTACCGGTGCGACGTCGAGCGGCACGACGTTGACGTGTTTGCGCCGCAGCATCCCGATCGCGCGATGGTGCGCGATTGCAAAGACCCACGTCGCGACCCGCGCGCGCCCGGTGTAGCGATGCGCGGAGCGCCACACCTCGACCATCGTGTCGCCGGCGATCTCTTCGGCGAGATCGGTCACGCCCGTGAGCGTAAACGCAAAGGCGAACGCGCGCCGGACGTAGGCGTGGTAAAACGTCTCGAACGCGACGGGATCGTTGGCCGCGATGCGAGCGATCAGCGTGCGTTCCCCATCGTCAGATCCCGCGCTGGTGACCATGCCCGTTAGTCGCTTCGATGCCGGAAAAGGTTCACGGTGCCGCGGCGAAACCGTCGGCGATGCCACCCAAGGACAAACCGCCGGTCCCGCGGCCCGGATTTCCGAAGGCGACCGCCCAGCGGATCGCCATCGCGTGCCTGGCCTTGGCCGTGTTCGATGCGGTCCTGGGTCAGAAGACGCTGGCGATGGTGTTTGCGGCCGTGGCGATCGCGATCAGCCTCGGCTCGGGGCTTCTCGCTCGAGCGACGCGCAAGTCCGGCAAAGGCCGGTGAACGTAATGGACTCGCTGCGGATCGCGAGACCGTGGCGGGATTCCAGCTCCGCGCGCGTCGCGGCGTCGGAGGCGTAGTCGACGTCGGCGACGGCCCCGCACACCGTGCAGCGGAAGTGCGCGTGGGGCTCGGTCGCCGGCTCGTACATGGCCGAACCCTCGCCCGTAATGTCGAGTTTGAGCACGTACCCCAGTTCGTGGAGCCGGGCCAGACCGCGGTGAACCGTCGTGAAGCCGATCCCCGGCCGCACCTGGCGGGCCCGCATGAAGACCTCCTGAGCCGTCGCATGACGGCCCGCGCCGTACTCGTTGACGACGTCGAGGATCACGCGATAATTGGCCGGGAGTTGGGGGGTTGACGGGCTCATCCGAACGGAGTAACCTCATTAGGCGATGTGGAAGTGAATTTCACTTTCAGTCTACACGAAAAGCAACTGGAGGACAAGTACTGTGCTAGCGAAGGTCGGCCAACCCGCACCCGCGTTCAAACTCAAGAGCACCAAGGGCGCGACGAGCGCGAAGAACCTTGGCGCCGAAATCAGCCTGTCGGATTACAAGGGCAAATGGCTGATTTTCTTCTTCTATCCGCTGGATTTCACGTTCGTCTGCCCGACGGAGATCCGCGCCCTCTCCGACCGTCTCCCGGAGCTCAAGGACCTCGATACCGAGGTACTCGGCTGCTCGACCGACTCGGTCTTTAGTCACTTTGCCTGGTTGAGCACCCCGGTTGCCAAGAACGGCATCGAGGGCGTGAAATACCCGCTCGTTTCGGACTTTACCAAGGAAGTCTCGCGCGCATACGGCGTGCTCGATGAAGGCTCCGGCGCTGCCCAGCGCGGCCTGTTCATCATCGATCCCCAAGGCGTGCTCAAGTACGCGGTCGTCACCTCGGACAACGTCGGCCGCAGCGTCGACGAAACGGTCCGCGTGCTCCAGGCGCTCCAAACGGGCGGTCTCTGCCCCGCCGAGTGGGAACCCGGCAAAGCGCTGCTGACGGTCGCATAGGTTCGTTCATGCCGCTACGTACGCATACGCCGCTGCCGTCACTGGACGGCGCGGCGGCCTGGGAGAACGGCGGCAAGCCCTCGGATGAGGATCTTGCCGGCCATCCCGTCCTCGTTCACTTCTGGTCGGTCAGTTGCTACATTTGCCACAACGTGGCGGACGTGGTTTCGGGCTGGCGCGACAAATACGGGCCCCGCGGGCTCAAAGTCATCGCGATCCACCAGCCGCGGGGACCCGAGGAACTGGATATCGCGAAGGTGACCGAGGACGCCCACGGCGAGATGGGGATCACCCAGCCGCTGGGCATCGACAACACGCATGCGGTGGTGAAGGCGTTCGAAAACGAATTCGTTCCGGCGTATTACCTCTTCGACCGCAATCACGAGTTGATTCATCGCCAAGCGGGTGACCGCGGCTTCGAACGGCTCGAGACGAAGATCGAAGAGGTCCTCTCGGGCGAAGCCCAAGCCGCAACCTAGCCGGCACCGCCGTGCGGGGCCTTGCAGCGCTCCGCATGGCAGTGTATGCTTACGCGCGGTCCCCGTGCGCGAGTGGCGGAATTGGTAGACGCACTAGCTTGAGGGGCTAGCGGGAGCAATCTCGTGCTGGTTCGAGTCCAGTCTCGCGCACCATTGGCTTTTGAACGGCCCGCCCTACCGGCGGGCCGTTCTTTTTGAGCGAAACAAGCGTGGCGGCAGGCGCGTATATCGAACGAACTATCGAGGGAGAGTCGTTCGCGTATGTGGCTGACCCGGTTTTCGATCCAGCGCCCGATCATCGTCGCCATGCTGTTCATCGCGCTGGCGATCTACGGCGTGTTTTCATTTTTCCAGATCGGCCGCAGCCTCTCACCCAACGTCACGTTTCCGGTCATCGTCGTCTCCGCAAACTATCCCGGTGCCTCGCCCGCTGCGATGGAGCAGTTCGTCATCAAGCCGATCGAAGACCAGATCGACGGGATCGACAATCTGGACCAAATGTCGGCCACCGCGGAAGAGGGGCTGGCCTCGGTCGTCGTGCAGTTCAAACTCGACACGAACCTCGACTACGCCGCGATCGACGTGCAGCGCCGGGTCGACACCGCGCGCGTCTATATGCCGGCCGACCTCGATCCGCCGCTCGTCGACAAGAGCCAGGGCTCGTCACAGTCGCCGTTGCTCACGCTGGCGCTGAGTTCGCGCACGCTTTCGTCCACCGCACTCTCGGATCTCGTCGCGCAGCGGATCGTGCCGGATATCCGGCACGTGCCGAACGTTCAGAGCGTCGACACGAGCGGCGACACGAAACGCGAGTTCCACGTTCTGCCCGACCCGTTGCGCTTGATCGGCACCGGCGCGACCGTCTCGGATGTCTTTACGGCGATCAATCAGAACAACGCGACCGTTCCCGGCGGCCGGCTCGAAGATCCCAATGCGGAGACCGACGTTTCCGTGCACTCCGACATCGTGCGCGCGAGCGACATGCTCGGTATCCCGTTGCCGATCGAGACGTCTATTCTCGCCAACGGTTTTGCGCCGGCGGCAGCCAACGGGCTGCGCATCGGCGACGTCGCAACCGTCGATGACGGTCACGTCGAGCAGCGGATCATCGCGAAGTTCAACGGCGCGCCGACGATGGTGCTCGACGTCAACCGCGTCATCACCTCGGACGAGATCAAATCGACCGCAATCTTGCGCGATCAGCTCAAGACGATCGAGGCACGCTACCCGATGGTGCAGTTCGAAGAAGTTGCCGCGGCGGCCGACTACACGCAGAAGTCGCTCGACGGCGTGTTGCAGAGCTTGGTCGAGGGAATCATCCTGACCGCGGTCGTGCTGATGCTGTTCCTGCACGCTTGGCGCAATGCGGCAGTCGTGATGATCGCGATTCCGAGTTCCCTGCTCTCGACCTTTATCGTCATGAAGCAACTGCACTTTACGCTCGACACCATATCGTTGATGGGCGTATCGCTGATCATCGGTATCCTCGTCGACGACTCGATCGTCGTGCTCGAAAACATCACCCGGCATCGAGATCTCGGGCAGTCCCCGTCGGATGCGGCGATGGCCGGGCGCAGCGAGATCGGCGGCGCGGCCGTGGCGATCACGCTCGTCGACGTCGTCGTCTTCCTGCCGATTGCGTTCCTCTCGGGGATCGTCGGCAAGTATATGATCGAGTTCGGGGTCGTGGTCGTGGTCGCCACGCTGTTCTCGCTTCTCGTTTCGTTCACGCTCACGCCGATGCTGGCCGCGCGCTGGTCGATCGTCAAGCGCAGCGTCGCACCGCCTCGTTCGCTGGCGTGGTTTCAAACGGCCTTCGATCGCTTCACGGCGTGGTATCGCGATCGGGCGCTGCCCTACGCGCTGCAGCACCGCTGGCTCACGGTAGCCGTTTGCGCAGCATTGCTCGTCAGCGCGTTGGCCCTACCGGTCCTCGGGCTCGTGCAATCGGAATTCATTCCGAACTCCGATACGGGTTCGATCCAGGAGACGCTGACCTATCGTGCCGGAACGCCGATCGACAAAACTTCGGTCGCGGTCGATCGGCTCGATGCAGCGATCATGAAGCTGCCCTACGTGCACGCGACGCTCTCGACGGTCGGAACGAAGCCGGCCGGCTACGGGCAAACGACGGGCGGTTTCGTTGCGCAAATGACGACCGAGCTCGACAAGAACCACCGCGCGGCAACCAACGACGTCATCAAAGAGATCCGGACGCTGGCCTATCTCGTACCGGGCGGCGTGCTGACCGTTGCCGGCGAGGGCAGCACCGATCCGATCTTCTATACCCTCTCGGGACCCGAGGACCAGATCCAAGCCGGAGCCGACAAACTCGCGGCCGCGATTCGCGCGATCCCCGGCACCGTCAACGTGCAAACCGGGACCGAGAGCGAAACCAACCGCCTCAACATCAATATCGATCGCGCCAAGTGCGCGCTCCTCGGCGTGAGCCCGGGTGCCGCTGCAATCGCCGCCCGCGTCGCCATCGGCGGCGCGGTCGCAACGCGCGTGCGAACTGATGCGGGCCTCGTCGACGTGCGCGTGCAGTTGCCGGCGCAGTGGCGCAACCGGCTGGCGGATGTCGAGAAGATCCAGGTGCGCGCCAACGACGGCGTCAGCCTCTACCGCTTGAGCGATCTCGCGTCGTTCAGCTTCGCGCCGGCGCCCACGAAGATCGAACGGCTCGACAAGCAGCGCATCGTGCGCGTCAGCGGCGGCTTCGACCCGACGTTGACCAAGCTGGGTACCGTCACGCAGAAGATCAACGCGGCCGTCAACCAGCCCGGCTTCTTCCCCAGCGGCGTGGCGCTGGCCGCCGACGGCGATTCGAAGTTCTTCGCCGAGACCTTCAGCAGCATGGGCCTCGCGATGCTGACGTCGTTTGCCCTCGTCTACGTGCTGATGGTGATCCTCTACAGTTCGTTCCTCACGCCGTTCGTGATCATGTTCTCGGTGCCGCTGGCGCTCGTCGGCGCGCTCTACGGGCTCGCGCTGACGCATCAAACCCTCAACCTGTTCTCGCTGATCGGCATCATCATGCTCTTCGGCCTCGTGGCAAAGAACGGCATTCTGTTAGTCGACTACGCCAACACGCAACGGCACCGCGGGCTGCGCGTACTCGAAGCGATGCGCACGGCGGCGGGGATCCGTTTACGGCCGATCGTCATGACGACGGCGTCGATGGTGTTCGGCATGCTGCCGCTCGCGCTCGGATTGGCTGAAGGCGCCGAGTTCCGCCGCTCGATGGGCACCGTTTTGATCGGCGGACTCTTGAGTTCGCTGATCCTAACGTTGTTTCTCGTTCCGGTCGTGTATGCGTGGGTCGCCGGCGGCATCGAGAAGCGCGCCGACCGGCGAGCGCTCGCTGCCGAGCACTCGGCCGGTGAAGAACGCATGTTCGTGCCGCAGTCGAGTGGTGATTAGCCGCACGACAATTCTCGCATAGACGGGAGAATCTCGGGTAAGAGACCCACCGTACTAATCAGCCGGAGGTCTCCCCCTTGTTTCATTTTTCTAAATCCGCTCGTGCGGTTGCCGCTGCGGCCGGTGCGGTTGCACTGTGCACCAGCATTGCGCTCGCGCAAAGCGATGTCTCGGTGACGCTCAACGGCGCGCCGCTCAACCTCAATCCCGCGCCGCAAGAACGCGCCGGCCGGGTCTTCGTTCCCTTGCGCGGCGTCTTCGAACAGCTTGGCGCATCCGTGGTGTATGAAAACGGCACGATCAACGCGCAAGGTCGCGGTAACCGTTCGGTGTCGCTGCACATCGGCTCGACCCAAGCGACCGTCGACGGCCAGCCGCAAACGATGGACGTCGCGCCGTTCATCATCGGCGCCAGTACCTACGTTCCGCTGCGCTTCGTCTCGCAAGCACTCGGCGCGAGCGTGAATTATGATGCGTCGAACCGCATCGTCGCGCTCGGCAACGGCGGCGGCCCGCAACAGGGCCCGCCCCCGCAAGCGATGCAGCCCCCGCCGCCGCCGCAACATAGTCCGTTAACGTTGGCGACCGTCCATCCGGGCCGCGGTGAAGCAGTCGACGCGCGCCGTCCGACGATCGAAGCCGATTTCGGGAATGCGCTAGCGAATCCGAACTCCGTTCGCGTCGAGATCGACGGCCTCAACGTCACGGACCAAGCGTCGCGCTCGCCGCGCGGCATCGTGTATTCGCCGCCGTCCGATCTGCAGTCGGGTAAGCATGAGGTACGCGTCACCGGCAGCGATGCGAACGGCATGCCGTTCGCGGGTCGCTGGACGTTCGCGTCGGGCACGAGCACGGTGAGCAATTCGATCACCGATCTGCGGCCGGGTGACGGGGTTAGCGTCGCGACGCAGTTCACGGTTTCCGGCCGCACGATGCCGGGTGCACGCGTCGTCGTGCAAGTCGGCACCGTCGATCGTCCGCGCACCGACAACGTCCTCGGAGCGTTGTTCGGAGGTGCCGGCGGCAGCGACAGCGTGCGCAGTGAAGTGACCGCGGACGGAAGCGGCAACTTCCAGACGCCGATCACGATCCCGGCCCACCAGGGTGAGGGCCTGACGCTCGTCGTCGATTCGACCGATGCACAAACCAAGTCGGCTGCCCCGCGGATCGTTCGCAACCTGACGGTACAGTAAGGCCCGCTCCTAGCTCAAATCGTCCGCTCGATCCAGGCGATCGAGCGGGCGACGGTCTCCGGCTGGCGTTCGTCCCAGAGCTGGATGCCGGTTCGGGCACTACCCTGAAATGCTTCGCACTCGGCCGGAAAGATCGCACTCGCGGCGAGGCCGAGCGCCGCGGTATTTCCAACCGCGTCGAGCGCGCCGTACATCAAGTAGATTCCGCGCGGCGTGAAGGATCCGAGGCCCGCGAAGCTGCGGGCCCGGCCCTCATCCGGGCTCACGCACACGACGGTGGACGCACCCCAGCCCTTGGCGGCCGCGGCGTAGGCCAAATCGGCGCCGAGCCCGAGGCCGACGATCGCGCGCTTTGCGGGGTCGGCCTTGGGCTGCCGAGCGAGGAACGCAAGCGCCGCCTTGAGGTCCAGCGGCCAGCCGGCCTCCCAAGGCGTCTCCGGAGTACCGGGCGGTTGCAGGGCGGTGCGCGCTTCTTGCCTTACGGATTCGCCGTGGCCCCGCAGATCGAATGTCAGCACGTTCCAGCCTCGCGAGAGGTAGAATCGGACGTACTGCTCCCACACGCTGCGATCGGCGTTGCGATCGTGGACCAGCAGCAGCGAGATCGCGCCGTCGGTGCGCGCCTCCCAGTACGAACCGCGCAACTGGAAGGCATCCTCAGCCAAGAACATTACCGGCCGCATGCGCGAGCTCGCGTTTTGTGCAGCCGCCATCCCGTCGCTGGTACGAAGGTGCGCGGCGCTTGTCCTCTCGCGTAGCGCTCGTCACCGGTGCGGCGTCGGGTCTTGGTGCGGGAATTGCACGCTCGCTGGCGGCCGGCGGTTACCGTTTGGCGTTCACGTACCGGCCGGGCGGAACGCGCCCGGATGAGAGCCGCAACGCAATCGCCGAATACGACCCGGATGTGCTGGCCGTTGCGAACGAACTCGGCAGTTTTGCCGCCGCCGAAGAACTGGTCGCCGCGGTCGAAGCGCAGCGCGGCCCGCTCGACGTCGTGGTGCACGCCGTCGGGCCGATCGTCGTCCGGTCGTTCGCCGCGTCGTCGTTCGCCGATTACCGCGCGATGATCGACGGCAACCTCGGTTCGGCGGTCACGCTGGCCGCGGCGGTGCTGCCGGGAATGCGCGCGCGCGGCTTCGGACGGCTGGTGTTCTTCGGCATGAACGGCGCGCACGCGACGCAACCCGCGCGCCTAATGTCGCTCTACGGCGCCGCGAAGGCCGCCGTCGTCGCATTTGCGCGCACGCTGGCATTGGAAGAAGCGCAGCACGGCATCACGGTCAACGTGATCGAGCCGGGCGATATCCGCGCCAAGACGGCTACGCGCGAACAAGCGCGCCTCGTACCGGCCGAGAACCCCACCGGCCACGCCGGAAGCTGGGAAGACGTCGCCGATGCGGTGCGGTTTGCGATCGGCGATGACGCGGGTTTTCTCAACGGGATGGTGTTGGGCGTCAACGGCGGTCTCGTGAACCCGCATGAGTAGTGCCGTCGAATCGGCGCCGCGGACACAAACGCGGTCGTGGGACCGTTTGAGCATCATCGCGTGGTCGATCGTCGCGATCGTTACCGCGATGCGGGCGGTCGCAGCCTTCAGCGTGCCGCTCATCGGCGACGAGGGTTACTATTGGGAGTGGGCGCGCCACCTCGCGCTCGGTTACAGCGACCATCCGCCGGGCGTCGCGTATACGATCTTCGTCTTCAGCTGGCTCGGAACCAATCCGTTTGCCGTGCGCATCGGCTTCATTCTCTGCGGCGTCATCGCGACGATCCTGGCGGCCAAAACGGCGCAGCGGTTGACGAACGGCGACGTGCGAGCGGGCGCGGTGACGGCACTCGCCATCACGCTCACGCCGCTCTCATCGGTCGCCTTCGGCTCGGCCTCACCCGACGGACCGTATCTCGCGGCGTGGGCTGCAACGCTGTACTGTGCGGTACGCGCATTCGGCACGCACCTGCGGCGCGATTACCTCTGGCTCGGCGTCGCGCTCGGTGCGGTCTTGCTGACGCGGCTGTTTGCTTATGCGATCGTTTTCGGCATCGTGATGTATGCGCTGGCTCCGTCGCGCCGGCACGTGTGGCGCGAAGGCTTGTGGCTCTCGCTCTTGATTGCGGGCATCATGTGCGTTCCGTTCCTGATCTGGAACTCGACGCATGGCTGGGCGACGTTCGCCTTCGGCCTGGTCGGCCGGCACGAACAGGAATGGAAGTGGTACCGTCCGTTTGCGCTGCATTTGGTGCAGGCTGCGGCGTATTCGCCGGGCTTATGGGTCGGCGCTCTGCTCAGCATCTTCTATGCGCGCAATGCGTTCTTGAACTGGACGGCGGTACCGCTGATCGTGCTGCTCACGTTGCTCGACGTCCACGAACGCGTCGAAATCCACTGGATGTTCGGGGCGTATCTTTCGCTGTGCGTTGCGATGGGGATCGTCTACGTCCGGTTGTCCGCGCGAGCGCGCGTGATCTGGGCCAGCGTCGCCGCCGTGCCCGCGTTGATCCTTTTCCCGTTGATCTTCGTTGCGGCCGTCGAGCCGGGGTTCGTTTACGAACAGTTCGTCCACACTGGGTCGACACTGCGCAACACCGGCGGCTTCGAGATCTTCACCGTTCCGTCGCTCGCCGTCGACGTGCGCAACATGATGGAAGCCAACGACGCGACGGTCGTGACCGACGGTTACGGTCTCTCCTCGACCTTGGATTTCTACGGCGGCGTTCCGCCGGTCGTGATCGGCTACGACGCGCAAGGACAGGAAGCGAAGCGCTGGTACGATCCCGATATGCAGCCGCATCGCATCCTCTTCGTCGACAAGGAAGCGCTCTTTCCGCGGCCGGGACATCCCGAAGACCAAGGCCGCCCGGATTTCGTGCGGCAACTTGGGCGGGCGTGCACGAGCATCACCGCCGGTCCGACACTGGGCTATGAGTTTCACGATTCGTCGGGCCATCTCGTCCCCGCGCGCTTGTACTTCACCACGTGGTGCGAGGGGCCGCGCCCGCATGCGCTCCGTATCTTACAATGGGATCCCCGCTACGGAGCTGGAACGTGACCGACCGTTTGCCCTTCGCCCTGCCCGGTGCGCGCCCGCACTACGGACCCGACCGCGTCGTGCGCGTCGAACATCTCGACTTGCACCTGCGTCCGGATTTCGCGACGAAGACGTTGCACGGCGAGGTGACGACGCGCGTGCGTGCGATCGAAGACGGCGTGCGCACCCTGCGGCTGGATGCGGTCGATCTCGCGATCGACGCGGTGCGCGACGAGCGCGGCGCGGCGTTAGCGTTCGCCGCGACGGCGAAGGACCTGACGATCGAGCTGCCGGCTGCGCTCGCGGCGGACGAGGCGTACGCCTTCGTCGTGCTTTATCGCGCGATCGAGCCGCAGCGCGGGCTCTACTTCATCGACCGGCCGCGCCAAGCGTGGACGCAAAGTCAAGATACCGACGCGCGCGCTTGGCTGCCATGCTTCGATCACCCGGCGGAAAAACAGACGACCACGACGACGATCGTCGTCGAACCCGGGCAGTTTGCGCTCGGAAACGGCGCGCTCGTCGAACGGACGGCGACGGCCGAGGGCGTTACGTTCCGCTACGAGCAAGCGATTCCACATGCGACGTATCTGCTCACGATGGTTGCCGGAGCGTTCGCCGAGATCGAACAGGTGCATCCGCGTCTGCCGGTGAGCTACTACGTCGAGCCGGGCCGCGAAAGCGACGGCGAACGTTCGTTCGGTACGACGCCGCAGATGATCGGCGTCTTCGAGGCGGCGATCGGCGTCCCGTACCCCTACGCGCGCTACTCGCAGATTGCCGTCGCCGATTTTATCTTCGGCGGGATGGAAAATACCAGCGCGACGACACAGACCGATCGCACGCTGCACGATGAGCGCGCGCACCTGGACTTCTCGAGCGAACCGCTGGTCGCGCACGAACTCGCCCACCAGTGGTTCGGCGACCTCGTAACGTGCCGCGATTGGTCGCAGGCCTGGCTCAACGAAGGGTTCGCCACCTACTTCGAAACGATTTGGATGGAAGCGAGCCGCGGCTGGGATGAATATCAGCGCGATATTTTCGAGATCGTCGGGCGTTACCTCGATGAAGACGCCGACCGTTACCGGCGCCCGATCGTCTGCAACGTCTACCGCGATCCGATCGAACTCTTCGACCGCCATCTCTACGAGAAGGGCGCGGCAGTACTCCACATGCTGCGTGGCGAGCTCGGCTGGGAGCGCATGCGGCGCGCGCTGCGGCAGTACGTCGACGACAACGCGACGCGCAGCGTGGAGACGATCGACCTCGTACGCGCGATCGAACGCGCGACCGGGCGCAACGTGCGCGAGTTCTTCGCGCAGTGGATCGACCGCGGTGGCCATCCCGAATTGGACGTCAAGGCCTCGTGGGACGCCGAACGTTCGGCGTTGACGCTCGAAATCGAGCAAAAGCAGACGATCGACGACGACCATCCGCCGTACGTCTTCGACCTCGACGCCGGATTCGTTGCGCTCCTTCCGGACGCGGTCGCTCGCGACGCCGGCGACGGACCGATCGCGGGCGAGCAGCGCGTGCGCATCCATGTCGAGCGCGCGCACGAGTCGTTCGTGATCGCGTGCGCGACGAAACCGGCGCTGATACGGGTCGATCCCGGCGCCTACGTGCTGTGCGCGCTGACGTTTGCGCTCGGAACCGAGTGGCATGCGGGCATTCTGCACGGCGATCCGAGTCCGGTCGCGCGCATTCGCGCGGCGCGTGCGCTCGGGAAAGATGATGCGCGTGCCGCGCACGTCGCGCTGGCTGCCGCGATGCGCGCCGAACCGTTCTGGGGCGTCGCCGTCGAAATCGCTACCGTCCTCGGAGATGCCCGCTCGAACTGGGCGCGCGACGCGCTGCTCGCGGCTCTCGGGCATTCGCATCCGAAGGTGCGGCGCGCCGTCGCCGACGCCCTTGGAACGTATCGCGAGGCAGACGTCGCGTCCGCACTGTTGGCCCGGCGAACCGATGCGTCGTATTTTGTTGTCGCGAGTGCACTGACCGCGCTCGGTAAAACGCGTGACGACCGGGCCTTCGATGCGCTCATCGGCGCGCTCGGCGAACCTACGTGGAACGAAACGGTCGCGGCCGGCGCAGCGCGCGGTCTGGCCGAACTGGCCGATGCGCGTGCGCTCGAAGCCCTGGTTGCTGCGAGCCGGCCGGACCGGCCCGAACCGCTGCGGCGCGCGGCGGTCGGTGCGCTGGCACGGCTGGGAACGCTGGTCGATACGGTCCGCACCGCGGCCGCCGACGCACTCGAACGCGCGCTGGACGATCCATCGTATCTCGTGCGGCTCTCGACGTATGCCGCCTGCGAAACGCTCGCCGATGCGCGGCTGCTGCCGGTACTCGACCGCCTGGCGACCTCCGAGGGAGACGGACGCTTGCGGCGCGATGCAGCTGAAGCGGCCGTGCGCATTCGCATCGCCGCAAAAACCCCGCCCGAACTCGTGCGGCTGCGCGAGGAGGTCGACCGCTTACGCGATGACCTCAACCGGCTGCGCGACCGTGCCCAACCGACCGTGCCGCAGGTCTAAAAACGTGCGACTCGTTCGTGTACTCGTTGCGCTCCTGCTCGCACTCGGCACCGGCTGTGCGCGGCAATCGGTGGCCGCAGTGCCGCGGAGCGTACCCCTCGTCGCTGCGCCGAAGTCGCCGGCGTGGAGCGCGGCCGACTTACGGCGCCTGCGCGCGCGCTTGAGCGGGCCGCTCGGACTCTCGGCGCTGGCCACCAGCGGCATCGCGATCGTCGATTCACAGGGCCGGTCGTTATTCGTGCGCCGCGAGCACCGAGCCGCCGTGCCGGCCTCGACGTTCAAGTTGCTCGTCGCGATCACGGCGCTGCAGACGCTCGGTCCGGACTACCGTTTCGTAACGCAGATCGAAGCGCTGGCTGCGCCCCATGACGGCACGCTCGACGGCGACGTCTACCTCGTCGGTGGCGGCGATCCGTCACTGACGGCCGACAATCTGCGCGGCGGCGTCGGCGTCCTTGCGCGGGCCGGGATCACCGACATCACGGGCGGGGTGGTTGCCGATGCGACGCTTTTTGGCGGCCGCGAAGTCAACCCGGCGTGGGACCCCGACGATCTGCAGTACGACTACGCGGCCGGAACGAGCGCCCTCTCGCTCGATGAAGGTACCGTCGAAATACACTTGGTGCCGGCCAGCGTCGGCGCGCCGGCGCGGATCGACGTGCGCCCGCCGAGCGAGGCCGTGCGCGTGCGCGGTGGCGTGATCACCGGCTATTCCACGACCGTCTCGATCGATCGGGCCGCCGACCGTAACGACTTCAGTTTCGCCGGCGACCTCGCCGTCAACGCGGAACAGTCATTCTACCGGCCGGTGATCGACCAGCCGCTCTACGTCGCCGGGGTCGCGCGTTCGATGCTGCGCGCCCGCAACGTTACGGTCGAAGACCAGGCCCATACCGGCGTTGCGCCGGCCGGGGCGATCGTGTTGTGGCGGCACTACTCGGCACCGTTGCGGACCCTGCTCAACCACATGCTCTTTGAATCGGACAACCACTACGCCGAACAGCTGCTGCGTGCGGTCGGGGCGCACGCCGGCACGGCGGGCACCGAGCTCACGGGCGCGGCGGTCGAGCGCTCGGTGTTCCGGACGCTGGGCGCCCCGACCGACGGCTTGCGCATCGTCGACGGCAGCGGCCTCGCGCCCTCGGATCGCGTGACCCCGATGGACTTGGCCACGTTGCTCGCGCGAGCCAACCTCGATCCGACCGGTGACGTACTCTTTCACGATCTCCCCCGCGTGGGCATCGAGGGGACCGTGCGGCGCCACGACGTAACGACCGCGCTCGGCCGCGCGCGGGCCAAGAGCGGCCATATCGCGGACGTCGATGCGCTGGCGGGATACGTCGATACGCGCCACCATGGCCGCGTCGCCTTTGCCATCCTCGTCAACGGCCCGCAGGCCGACGACGGCCCGGTCTACGATGGGGTCGATGCCAGCCTCGATATTCTGGCGGGAAGCTGAGCGCGCTCACACGGTCTCTCCGCTTCTCTCAAGGAGGGTCGTAGCGGGATCGAAAACGACGCCTTATGGCTTCTCCGGCAATTGGGACATCGCTCATCATCCGCGTCGAGACGCAGAATTCGCCGAACGCGTTCGCCAGCTTGGCTGGCGCTATCGGGGATGCAGGCGGCAGCGTCAGCGCGGTCGACACGCACACGGTCGGCCGGACGACGACCATCCGCGACGTGACGATCAACGTCGCGAGCGACGCGGTCGGCGCGGCCGTGCAAGCGGCGATCGAGGCCCAGGACGGCGCGCGGATCATCAGCGTCTCCGACTCGATTTTTCTCGCGCACCTCGGCGGCAAGATTCACATCGAGCCCAACATCCCGGTCCGCACCCGCGCCGATCTCTCGACGGTGTACACGCCGGGCGTCGCGCGCGTCTCACTGGCCGTGGCGGAGGATCCCTCGAAGGCCTTCCAGCTCACGATCAAGCGCAACACCGTGGCGGTGATTTCCGACGGCACGGCCGTACTCGGGCTCGGCGACATCGGACCGCTCGGCGCGTTGCCCGTGATGGAGGGCAAGTGCATGCTCTTCAAGCAGTTCGCCGGCATCGACGCGTTTCCGATCACGCTCGACACGAAGAACGTCGACGAGATCGTCGAGACGTGCATACGCATCGCACCGGTGTTCGGCGGCATCAACCTCGAGGATATCTCGGCACCGCGCTGCTTCGAAGTCGAAGAACGCCTGATCGAAGCGCTGGACATCCCGGTGATGCACGACGACCAGCACGGCACCGCCGTCGTAATCCTCGCGGCGATGATCAACGCCGCCGCGGTCGTCGGCAAGCGTCTCGAAGACATGACGATCGTGCTCAACGGCAGCGGTGCGGCCGGCACGGCGACGATCAAGATGCTGCTCGCCTCGGGCGTGCGCGACGTCATCGCCGTCGATCGCGACGGTGCGATCACCCGCGACCACACCTACGACAAGCCGCACTGGACGTGGCTCGCCAACAACACGAACCGCGAGAAAAAACAAGGCTTGCTGCGCGACGTGCTCAAGGGCGCCGATGCGTTCATCGGCGTGAGCGCGCCGAACATTCTCGTCGGTGACGACATCAAACACATGGCCCGCGATCCGATCGTGTTCGCGATGGCCAACCCGAGCCCCGAGATCATGCCCGAACTCGCCGCACCGTACGTTGCCGTGATGGGCACCGGCCGCAGCGACTACCCCAATCAGGTGAACAACCTGCTCGCGTTCCCGGGCCTCTTCCGCGGTGCGCTCGACGTGCGCGCGCGTAAGATCAGCGAAGGCATGAAGCTCGCGGCCGCCCGCGCGATCGCCGACATCGTCGGTGACGAGCGCAATGCGGAGTACGTGATTCCCAGCGTGTTCGACGCGCGCGTCGTCGACGCCGTCGCCGAAGCGGTCAAAAGGGCCGCGACTGACGAAGGACTTGCACGGCGCACGGTCCTCGCTGCCGACGAGAACGCCGCTGCATTGACGGGCCGCTGATGAGCGAACGGGTCCTGATTATCGAGGACGATCCGGAGATCGCGTTTTTCGAGCGCACGATTCTCGAACGCGCCGGCTACGAGGTCAAAGTTGCGACGACCGGTGCGGCCGGGCTCGAAGCGGAACCCGCGTTCAAGCCGGCCGTGATCCTGCTCGACGTCGAGCTTCCGGACATCAGCGGATTGGACGTGTGCACGTCGCTGGCGAACTCGAGCGATGCGTTCATCTTGATGGTCAGCGCGCATTCGACCGAGAATGACGTCCTCAAAGGGCTCGGACTCGGCGCCGACGACTACGTGCGCAAGCCGTTCTCCGGCAACGAACTCGTGGCGCGCGTGCAATCGTTCTTGCGCCGGCGCGAACGCTCGCGACGCAGCGACGGTGACGGCCGCCTGCAGGCCGGCACGACCGAACTCGTGCGCGATTTCCATACGCTCGAGAACGGCAAAAGCAGCGTCAGTTTGACGGCGCTCGAATTTCGTTTACTCTGGTATCTCGCCGAGAACACCGGCAAGCTCCTGACGCGCGCGCAGATTCTCGAACGCGTGTGGAACGACGTCTCCGGCGTCCCGACGCGAGTCGTAGACGTCCACGTGGCGGCGCTGCGCAAGAAGCTCAACGAAGTCGATGCGCAATTGCAGATCTCGAGCGTGCGCGGCATCGGCTATCGTCTCGACGAACGATAGGAGCAAGCGGGACGCCTCGCTCGCGCGCGAATCCCAAGGCACGTGAAGTTGATTCTACGCATCGCGTGCGCGTCTCTGGCGCTCGCCCTGCTGCCCTTGGGTGCCCGGTCCGCGACGGTGAGTTACGCGCCGCCGGCGGGAAGTTTGCCGGCCGGACGCTACCACGGGCTCCCCTATAGCGCGATTCTCCCATCGGGACGTTTGGTGACGCCCGCCGGTACGAGCATCGTGACCGGAATGAACAGTTTGGGCGTCGTGCTCTCGCCCGACGGACGCTACGCGATTACGAGCAACGATGACGAGCGCGAGGCTCTGGCGCGCAGCGCGCTCGATCCCGATGCGGGCGGCGGGTATTCGCTCACGGTGGTCGACACGGCGCGCATGCTCGCGGTGTCGCACTATCGCGCGCCCGGCGAAACGTTCTTCAGCGGTCTTGCGGCCGTAAAAGATCCGCGCGATCCCGCGCAAACGCTCGTCTTTGCCGCCGGCGGCGCCTCGAACGCGGTCTATGCGTTCGTGCTCGATTCCGCCGGCCGGCTCGTCCCGGACGCGCGCCATACGATCGCGATTCCCGGTCCCTTCGATGCGGGATTCGCCGACCGCGGTATCAGCTTTCCTGCAACGCTGCTCGCCTCCGGCGACGGCCGCCGCGTGTATGTCGTCGACGCCGGCGGGGAGTCGGTGGCCGCGATCGACACCGCGACGCGCCGCCTCCTCGCTGCGCCGCGGCGCGTCGGCTTCTCGCCGAGCGGCGCGGCCGTTGCCGGTTCGCGGTTGCTGGTCACCAATGAAGGCTTGATGCGCTACGCGCTGTTGCCCTCGGCTGCGCCGATGCCGGCGTTCGAGCAGCCGCCGTCGGATCCCCAGAACGCATCGTCGCTTTCGTCGCTTCCGCTCGACGCAAACGGTGCGCTTGCCGGTCCGGCCGATTCGCTGTCCATGGATGGAGCGCCCGACGGACTGCGCATCGTGGGCGGGGCGCATCCGACCGCGATCGTGACGACGGCCGACGGTGCCTATGCGTTCGTCGCGATGACGAACGTCGATCGTATTGCGACCGTCGCGCTGGGCGCGACGCCGCACGTCGCGGGCGGCACGGAGTTGCGTCTCTTCGACCGCGGTCCGTACGGCACGCAGCCGACGGCGCTCGCGCTCAGCGGCGATGCGTCGCGTTTGTACGTTGCCTTAGCCGGCCTCGATGCGATCGCGGTGATCGATGCGCGCGACCCGCTCCACTTGCATCGGCTCGGATTGATCCCGACGGGCTGGGCGCCGAGCGCGCTCGCGTTGAGCGCCGACGGCCGCACGTTGTTTGTCGCGAACCAGAAGGGTCTGGGTCACGATGCCGACTTTGTCGGCAACCCCGCGACCGGCGCCGATGCCGGCGCGGTGTGGTCGACGTTGCAGCGCATCGATCTCGCCCAAGTCAAACTCTCCGACACGACGCGCGCGACGCTCGGCGCGGCGCGTAACGTCGTTGCCGTCCCGCCGGCGCCGCCGCGCGTGATTCACAACGTCGTATTGGTGGTCGAAGGCGACAAGAATTACGACGAAGTGCTGGGCGACCTCGGCGCCGGACCGGGCGCGCCGAGCTTCACGCTCTACGGCGAAAGCGTGACGCCGAATCTGCACGCGCTGGCGCGACGCTTCGGATTGGCCGGCAATATCTACGCCGAAGCCGGCGGCAGCGCGCAAGACGTCGTTGCCGGCGGCATCGCGAGCGCGTTCACCGAACGCATGGCCGGCGTGCGGGAGGCACGCCGCCCGCTCGGGTTCGCGGATGAAGATCCCGAGGACGCACCGCGGTTGGGGACGGTGTTCCACGAACTCGAGCGCCACAACCTGAGCTTCCGCGACTACGGCGGCTTCCTCGACGTCTCGGGCACCACGCCCGGCGGCTACACGCAAAACGTTCCGGCGCCGGCGGTTCTGGCGGGCCGCGTCGACCTTAACTATCCGGCCTGGAACTCGCGCCTTCCCGATGCGGTTCGCGCCGCCGAGTTCGTGCGCGACTTCGGCGCGCTCTCGGCCGCGCACCGGCAGCCGCGGTTCGCCTACGTGGCGCTACCCGCGGGTGCGGATAATCCGCAGGGGGCTGCGCCGGCGGAAGAAGCGGTCGTCGATGGCGATCGCGCGCTCGGCACGATCGTCGACTTCCTCTCGCACCTGCCGTCATGGCGCACGACGGTCGTGATCGTCTTGCCGGCAGGTGCGCGCATGGGGCGCGATCACATCGACGCCTCGCGAACATTCGCGCTCGTCATTTCGCCGTACGTGAAGCATGGCTATATCGGTATGCGCCATCTCTCCACCGCGAGCGTGCTCAAGACCGTCGAGCGGCTCTTCGTGCTTCCACCGCTGTCGCTCGGCGATTTGCTCGCGAACGACATGAGCGATTTTTTTGGGACCCGGCCGGACTTGCGACCGTATGTCGCCGCGGCCCCGGCGCCGGGTCGATAAAAAAGGCGAGCGCCCGCGGGCGGACAATCTTCACCTCGTGGGAGAACCGCGCCGATGGTGATGACGAAATCGTCCGAGCCCCCGTACGTTCGATCTGACGCCGGCGCTCTCGCCGGCGCCGTCGTGTGTGCGCCCTCGCCGAGCATCGAGCGTTTGCTGCCGCTCAAATGCGAACCGTCGCCGATCGCCGACCGGGCGCTCGAGCAGCACGGGATCCTCGTGCGAACGCTGCGCGACCGCGGCGTCGCCGTGACCGTGCTGGAACCGGCGACCGAAGCCCCGACCGAATCGCTGGTCGCCGACTGCGCGGTCGTCTTACCCCAAGGGGCAATCCTCATGCGGCCCTCGTCGGTCGAGCGCCGGGCCGAAGTGCTGGCGGTTGAACGCGCGCTCGTCGCCGGTGGGATTCCGATCGTGGGACGGATCGAAGCGCCCGGATTGCTCGATGGAACCGACGTGGCGATCGCCGGCGACCGGATGTTCATCGGGGTGGCGCGTGGGGATGCCGGGCTGCGGTCGCGGTCCAACGCTTTGGGCCGCGCACAGTTGGCCGCGTTTGCCGCGGCCGCGGATCTGCGTGTGGTGGAATTGGCGATCGCGCCCGACGTGCCGCGGCTGCGCAACGTGTTCAATGTCGTCGCCTCCGACGCGGTGGTCGCGGCGCCCGATATGGTCGATTTAGTCCCGGTGCGCGACCTGCGCGTGATCGAGGTTCCGCGCGGTGAAGAGTTTGCCGCCGGCGTGATCGCGTTCGGCGAGCGCCGCGTCATCGTCAATCTGCGCTACCGCTACAGCATCGGATTACTACGCGCCGCGAAGATCGACGTCGAAGCGATCGACCTGTGGGAGTTCGGGAAAGCGGGCATCGGTCCGTTCCAACTCGTCCTCGCCACGAAGCGGAGCTAGTGCGGGTAGCGATCCTCTCCGACATCCATGGGAACGCAGTTGCGCTCGACGCGTGCTTTGCGGATCTCCTTGCAGCCGGCGGCGCCGATCGCATCGTTGCGGCCGGCGATCTGTGTTTGGACGGTCCGCGGCCGCGTAAGGTGCTGCGCTGCCTCAAGGCTGCGGGTGCGCACGTCGTGCGCGGAAACACCGATCGCATGATCGCGCTCGACGATCCTGCAATGTACGACGCGGACGAACGCGCAGCGATCATGTGGCAACGCGGCGCGCTCGGCCAAGACTGGGTTGCCTGGCTCGGTGCGGCGCCGTTGACGGTAGCGATCGGTAACGATGCCGCCGGCCTCTTGATCACGCATGCGACGCCCAAGCGCGACGACGAACACGTCTGGCCCGATGCGAGCGATGCGCAGCTCGAAGCGATCACCGAAGGCGTCGCGCAGCACACCATCGCGTTCGGTCATTTGCACCTGCCCTACGTGCGCACGTGGCGCGACCGGACGTTCGTGAACGTCGCGTCGGCCGGCCTGCCGAAAGACGGCGATCCGCGCGCGCACTACGTGATCCTCACGCAGCAGAGCGGCGGCTGGTCCGTCCGTTCGCGCCGCGTTGCCTTCGACGTCGATAAAGTCGAACGCCAAATCCGCAAGAGCGGTATGCCCAACGTTGCCGAGCGCATCGACGTGTTGCGCCGTCATCGCTACAAGCAGCTCGCGGAGCACCGGATCTAGTGCTAGCGCTCAAAATCGAGCGATTGGTGAAACGCTACGGCGATCTCACCGCCGTCGACGGGATCTCGTTCGATGTCCCCGAGGGCGAATTCTTCGGCTTGCTCGGGCCCAACGGCGCGGGCAAGACGACGACGATCAACTCGATCGTCGGCCTCTCGACGATTACGTCGGGTTCCATCGCGCTCTTCGGCCTCGACGTCACGAAGGATTGGCGGCCGGCACGCCGGATGGTCGGGCTTTCCCCGCAAGAGTACAACTTCGACCGCTATCTCAACATTCGCGACGTCCTGATCTATCAGGCCGGCTACTACGGTTTTCACGGCAAAGCGATCGAAGCGCGCGCCGACGAGCTGCTCGAGCGCTTCGGGCTCACCTCGAAAGCGAAACAACCCTTCACGCGGCTCTCGGGCGGAATGAAGCGCCGGCTGACCATCGCGCGCGCGTTGATCCACGAACCGCGCTTATTGATCCTCGACGAGCCCACCGCGGGCGTCGACGTCGAACTGCGGCTGGAACTCTGGTCGTTCTTGCGCGAACTCAACCGCGGCGGAACGACGATCATCCTTACGACGCACTACCTCGAAGAAGCCGAGGAGCTCTGCACGCGGATCGGCATCATCGAAACCGGCAAGATCGTGGCGCTCGAGACCACGCGCAAGCTGATCGGCGAACGCACGCTGCAAGATGTCTTCCTGGAGCTGACGCGCCGATGATCCTCACCGTAAGGAGCACCGACCGGCGCCCGAACCTCGTCGGATTCCTGACGCTCGTCAAGCGCGAGATGGTGCGAACGTTCGCGATCATCAATCAGGTCATCTGGCCGCCGGTGATCCAGACGCTGCTCTACGTCTTCGTTTTCGGGCTCGCACTCGGCAGCAAAATACCGACCGTGCAGGGCGTTAAGTACTCGCAGTTTCTCATTCCGGGCCTGATCATGTTACAGGTGATCGATCAGACGTATGGGGAGGGTTCGAGCACGGTCTTCCAAGGCCGGTTCATGAACTCGATCCAAGAGCTCTTGATCGCGCCGCTCTCGGCGCTCGAGATGGTGATGGGGTACGTCGTCGCCGGAACCGCGCGCGCGCTCTTCATCGCACTGTTGATCACGGTGCTGGGCGCAGTGTTCGTGCAGACGCTGCCGATCCACTGGGGCATCTACTTTCTCACCATCATGATGGTCGCCGTACTGTTTTCATCGCTCGGGATCATCTGCGGTCTCTTGGCCGAGAAGTTCGACCACATCGCGCTGCTCACGACGTTTTTCATCACACCGCTCGTCTTCGTCGGCGGCGTTTTCACCTCGACCCAGTTCTTGCCGCCGCTCGCGCGGACGATCTCGATGTTCAACCCGATGTTCTACATGATCAATGCGTTCCGGTATTCGTACACGCTGCGCGGCGACGCACCCCTCCTGACCTCGCTCGGAATCGTGGCGCTCCTCACCGCGATCTCGTTCGGCACCGCGCTCCGCATGATGGCAGTCGGCTTCAAACTCCGAACCTAGATGTCATAGGAGCGGCCGCAGCATCGGGGTAAGGCTGAGGACGGGCATATGACCGCTGAAGGGAGATTGCAGTCATGGCGACGCGTGGTTTTTCGGGCCGGCGGCCACCGTCGGAAACGGCCGCTCGCATTCCACCCGGCCAGCATCTGGTCGATGACTTCCCCGTGCTATCGGCCGGTCCGACGCCGCGGATCGCTCACGACGGCTGGACGTTTACGCTGAAGGTTGGACCGAAGCCGATAAAGAGCTGGGATTGGGACGCCTTCAACGCCTTGCCGCAGACGAAGATGACCCGCGACATCCACTGCGTGACGACGTGGACCAAGCTCGATACGCATTGGGAAGGTGTGCTGTTCGACGACATCGTGGCCGATGCGGGCATCGAACCACCCACGGGCTTCGTGCTGGCGCATTCCTACGGCGCCTACTCGACCAACGTTCCGCTGGCCGATCTTGCCGCCGGCAAAGCGATGGTTGCCGTCACCTACGACGGTCAACCGCTGGCGGCCGACCACGGCGGGCCGGCGCGACTGATCGTGCCGCACCTGTATTTCTGGAAGTCGGCCAAGTGGATCAATGCCTTGCAGTTCACCACCCGCGACGAGGCCGGATTCTGGGAGCTGCGTGGCTACAACATGTACGGGGACCCGTGGCGCGAGCAACGGTTCACCGGTGACTGACGGCCCGCCGCCTCTGCTGCCGGCTATAGCCTGGCAGACCGCGGTCGTCACCGAGATCACGCCGCAAACCCCGCGCATAAAGAGCTTCTTTTTTAGGTTGTCGCGCCCGTTCGTCTTTCAAGGCGGTCAGCACGTGGACGTCCGGCTGACCGCGCCGGACGGTTACCGCGCAATGCGCAGCTACTCCATCGCATCGGCGCCGGGGGATTCGGCGCGCATCGAATTGGCGATCGAGTATTTGGAGAACGGTGAGGTCTCGCAGTTTTTCCACGAGGTCGTCGCCGTTGGTGATGAGATCGAACTGCGTGGGCCGCTCGGCGGCTACTTTATATGGAAGACGTCGGACGGCGGCCCGCTGCTGCTGGTCGGCGGCGGTTCGGGTCTCGTTCCACTGATGTCGATGATTCGCCATCGAGCGTCGGCGGGGTCCGGCGTACCGGTCGTCCTCTTGCTCTCGGCGCGAAACGTGAACGACGTCCTCTACCGTGATGAACTTTTCGCGCTGGCTGCAAAGCAAGACGGCTTTGATGTGATCCTCACCCTGACACGCGAGCAGCCGCAGCGGCCGGGTGATTACGGTCGCCGGATCGATGCCGCGATCATGGCGGAGGTTCTGGCGCGCATGCCGAGCGCGCCGGCGCAGGTGTTCGTCTGCGGTACGAATCCGTTCGTCGATGCGGCCGCCGACGGCGCGGTGGCCGCCCGCGTTCCAGCTTCGCGGATCCGTACGGAACGTTATGGCGCTTGAGCGTCCGCGCCGTTAGTGCTGCTCGCGGCTGGTCAACCAGATCGCGCCCGCGACGAGCGCGATTCCGGCTGCGAGTGAGAGCAAGGCGCGCGGCGTGTCGTACGTTCCGCGCAGCGCGTATTCGAAGTACGTGACGATGAGGATCAGGAAGACGATTTTGGCGAGACGGTCTTTGAGGTCGTCGAAGGTGCGGATGAGCAGCACGCGTTCGGCGATCGGGTTGTTCTCGGCGATCTCGATTTTGCCGATGAACAACCCGTAGAGGCCCATTGCAAACATGAGCATGATCGTTGCGAAGAGATAGCCGTCGATAACCTTCGCAATGCTTGCGATGCCGTCACTATACAGCCGCGCCCGCGGGGCCTCGCTGAGCGATGCGTCGATGAACGCCCGCAGATGCCCGGGAAGCTGCGCGGCCTCGATCGTTACGATGACGAACAGCAGCAGCGAGATCAGAACGCACGCAACGACCGGCACCAAGACGACGAAGCGGCTGTTCCAGAGCGCGTATTCGAACCAGCGCATCAGAAGAACGGGTTGTGAGCGCGCTCTTCGCCGATCGTCGATGGCGGTCCGTGTCCGGGCGCCACGACGGTCGCATCGTCGAGTGCGAAGAGCTTGAAACGAATGCTCTCGAGGATGTCGGCGTAGCCCGTAACGGTGCCGAACGCGCCGCCGACGCTGCCGGCGAAGAGCGTGTCACCGGTGAAGAGCGTCGAACGAAAGAGGAAGCACGAACTGCCGTCGGTATGGCCGGGCGTGTGCAGCATCCGGATCGACGCGTTCTCACCGAACGTCAATTCATCGCCGTCGACGATCGGCTTCGCGCGCTTCCCGAGTTCGCCGATCGCGGCGACATCGGAGCGGTGCATGACGATCTCGGCGTCCGGAAATGCGCGCGAAATGTCGCCCGTCGCGTCGCAGTGGTCGGCGTGTTTGTGCGTGATGAGGATGTAGCGCAGCGCGAACGGCCCCTCGGCGATCGCACCGAGGATCGTTGCGGGCAAGCCGGCCGGGTCGATCAGCGCGGCCGTGTGCCCGTCCTCGAGGAAGAACAGGTAGCCGTTGGAGGGGTGCGGGTCGTGCGGGTGGTGGCGCACGTCGCCGGGCAAGGCCACGTGCGGCTCCCAGCGCCGGGCCGCGGAGTCGGCGAGTTTCCCGGGATCGAGGCCCAGCAGTTTCGCAAGCGCGCGGGCCTCGGCGTCGTCCGGAGCGCCCTCGCCCTTCTGCCACTCGGTAATGTGGCCGGCCGGCAGGCCGCTGCGCGCGGCCAGGGCCGCAGCGTCCAGACCGGTCCCGCGCGACGCCTTGCGCAAAATATCGCAGAAATCGTCTTCAAGCATCGCCGCTCTCTTTGCTTGTGCGGGTCCGGGCTCCGTTCGCATTCGACCGGCGCCCTGAACCGGACGCAACCGCCCAGGGGTTGAAGGGAGCGACATGCCCCGCACCCACAGCTCCGTCGCGATCATCGGTTCCGGACCGGCCGGCCTGACCGCCGCCGTCTACGCGGCCCGCGCCAACCTCGCACCGGTCGTCTTTGCCGGCCACCTCTACGGTGGCCAACTGATGCTGACGACGGAGGTCGAGAACTATCCCGGCTTTCCGCAGGGGATCATGGGGCCCGAACTCATGGAGAACTTTCGCCTGCAAGCGGAGCGCTTCGGTTCGGTGCTGCACTTCGTCGACGTCACGAAGGTCGACTTGCGCCGGCAGCCGTTCCTGTTGTGGACGGAAGACGATGAATACAGTGCCGACACCGTGATCGTCGCAACCGGCGCCAGCGCGCGCTGGCTCGACGTGCCGCACGAGGCGCGCTTGCGCGGTCGCGGCGTTTCGACGTGCGCGACGTGTGACGGCGCGTTTTTCCGCGACAAGCATATCGTCGTCGTGGGCGGCGGCGACTCGGCGATGGAAGAGGCGCTCTTCCTCACGCGCTTCGGCAAGAAGGTCACCGTCATCCACCGGCGCGCGTCGTTTCGCGCCAGCAAGATCATGGCCGACCGCGTGCACGCGCACGCGAAGATCGAAGTCATTTGGAACAGCGAAGTGACCGAAGTGCTCGGCGCCGAAAAAACCGAGGGCCTGGGCCTGCGTAACGTCGAGACGGGCGAGACGGGCGTCATCGATGCCGACGCGCTGTTCATCGCGATCGGTCACGATCCGAACACGGCGCTCTTTGCGGGGCAACTCGATCTCGATCCGATGGGCTACATCGCTTCGCCCGACGGGGTGAGCACGAATATTCCCGGCGTGTTCGTCGCGGGCGACGTGTTCGACATCCGCTACAAACAAGCCATCACCGCCGCCGGCTCGGGCTGCAAAGCCGCGCTCGAAGTCGAGAAATATCTGGAGGCCTACGAAGCCGAGCACGCCACGGCACTCGTCTAGATGACCGTGTCGTTGACGCGCCGGCTCGGCTTTACGGCGCTCGCGATGCTCGTGCCGTTGTTTCTCGGCATCTGCCTCTATATCGGATATGTTTGGATCGGCACGGCGAACGGTACGGCGCGCACGTCGGGAACCATCGCCGGACTCGGACTGCGCGCGCCGGTGCGCGTGATCCGCGACGGGCGCGGCGTGCCGCACATTCGCGCCGCATCGCTTCACGATGCGGCGTTCGCGCAAGGGTACGTGACGGGGGCCGACCGGCTCTTCCAGATCGACATCACGCGCCGCTTCGTGCTGGGCACGCTCGCCGAGATGTTCGGTTCTTCGACGATCGACGCCGATCAGGACGCGCGCGTGGTCGATTTACGCGGCATCGTCGAGGACGAGTACGCGCATCTCTCGGCGTCCGACCGCGACACGCTGCAGGCGTATGCCGACGGCGTAAACGCGGCGGCCGTGCACGAATCGCTGCCGCCGGAATATCGCGCGCTGCTGTATCACTTCGTGCCGTGGCGGCCGCAAGATTCGCTGGCCGTCGGTTTTGCGGTCGTGCTCGACCTCACCGATTCATGGTACGACGTGATCGCGCGCGATGCGGTCGAGCATGAAGTCGGACCGCGTGCGACCGCGGCGTTCTTCTCCCTGACCGATCCGGCCTACGACGCACCGACCGCCGGCGGACGTCCCGTCGCGCTACCGCCGCTGCCGGCGCTCGACGGCGCGCGGGCGCCGGTGACGGTGTCGTGGGACGGCGAGTCCGCGCACGACGTGCTCGGCAGCAACGAGTGGGTCGCGGGCGTGCAGCGCACGTCGACCGGGCGTGCGTTGCTGGCCAACGATCCGCACCTCGTGCGCCGCATTCCGGGCATCTGGCACCTCGTGGACATCGCTGCGCCCGGCGAGCACGTTGCGGGCGCGGCCATCGCCGGCGTTCCGGGCGTCATCTTGGGACATAACGAGCGGTTGGCATGGGGCGCGACGTACGCCGATGCCGTCAGCCCGCGCGTCTACACGGAGAGGTTTGCCACGAATGAAAGCCGCCACTACATGGCGGGTTCGCAGCAGCTCGACGCGCGGGTCCGGGTCGAGACGTTCAACGACCGCTTCGGCAGCCCGCGCAAGCACACGTACCTCGCGACGCGTCACGGCTTCGTTCTCGAAACGACCGGGATCGTGCGCCATGCCGTGCAGTGGGCACCGTTGACCGACACGCGCTCGCCGGTTGCGGCGTATCTCGCGCTCGACCGGGCCGCTTCGATCGAGGCCGGGTTGAGCGCGCTCGCCGCCTATCCGGGGCCCACGCAGAACTTCACGCTCGCGCAGACCGACGGCCGTGCCGCCTACGCGGTTGCCGGCGCCGTTCCGGACGATCCGAGCTGGGGGTTGTCCGTCGGCGAGGGATCCTTGCTGCCGGCGAAACCGCTGACGTTCGTGCCGTTTGCGCGGCTGCCGCACGTCGCGGCATCGCGCGCGACGCTGGCGATCAGTTCCAACAACCTCTCCTACGGCGCCGGCTATCCGTATCGTCTGAGCGCCTACTTCAGCCCGCCGTATCGGGCCGCCGAAGTTGCGCGCCGGCTGCACGCGCTACCGCGCGTCGACGTCGCCGCCTCGCAACGTATTCAAGCCGACACGACCTCGCTCGCCGAGCGCGAACTCGCGCGGCTCTGCGTTGCAGCGTTACACAAGAGCGGTGCAGATCGCGACCCCGACGTCGCGCCGGCCTACGCTGCGCTCGCGTCGTTCGACGGCCGCTTCGATCCGGACTCGCGCGGCGCGACGGTCGTTCAACGCGTGCGCTTCGTGGCGACGCGCGATCTCATCGCATCGCACATGAGCGCGACGACCGCGATGAACTACTTGCGCGACGGTCCGGCGTTCGTGACGCTGATGCGCGCGCTGCGCGAACGTCCGCGCGGCTGGTTTCCGAACGATGATCCGGATGGGTTTCTCGTCGCCGCGGTGCGCTCGACGGTCACGCTGTTCGGCGGACGCGAGGCGGTAGCAACGCCGTACGGCACGGCATACGCGGTCGTCACGGAGCATCCGTTCTCGGTCTTCCACGTCCACTTTTGGGACGGGCCGTCGTTTCCGGGGAGCGGCGGCAGCTACGCGCCGGCCGTACAAGCGATCGCTCTCGCGCAGAGTTTCCGTGCCGTTTGGGACGTCGGCGCGTGGGACGCGGGCGGGATCGATCTGCCGCTGGGCGAGTCGGGCGAACCCGGCTCGCCGCACTACACCGACGCGGCGGCGGCGTGGCTGCGCCACGACCTCACGCCGCTGCCGTTCAGCGATGCGGCCGTCGCGCGCGCGGCGACCGGAACGTTGCTGCTAACGCCCTAGGACGTTACTCCGGCGCGCTTCATCCAGTACTCCCAGCCGCGCTGAAACGCGGGTTGCTCGGGATGCACCTGGCCGGCCTTTTCCACTTCGCCCGGCGTCGCGAGCGTAACGCTGCCGCCGAGTAGCTTCGCCGTCGTCAGCATGCGCGCGTTCTTCGGCAAGTAGATCGACATGCTCACGACTTCGTGCAGCGACGCGCCGCCGGCCGCAAAGCCGTGGCCGCGCATCAACGCGACCTTGTTGCGGCCGAGCGTCGCGGCGAGATCGTCGCCTTGCGCGACGCTCGTCACGAGCAGGTTCGTGTCGCCGAACTTATCGTGAATATCCCAGACCGGAACGTGCGTTCCCATCGCGCACGCCTGATGCCAGACGGGCTGCAGCGGCACGGAACTGATGGAGTACGGCACGACATCTTCCTGGTGCGAGTGGACGACGGCGACGATGTCCGGGCGAGCCTTGAAGATCGAGCCGTGGATGAATCGTTCGAGATACGCCGGCCGGTCGTCGTTGCCGACCGTCTCACCATCGAGCGTGAGCTCCATGATGTCCTCGGTGCTCACGAGCTCCGGACTGCGCGAGCGCGAGATGAAGAAGTGCTGCGGGTTGTTGGGATGCCGTAAGCTGACGTGCCCATAGCCGTCGAGGACCGCCTCGCGCGCTAAGATGCGGTTCGCGGACATGACGTCCCATTTGGCTTGCTCGATCGCGTCGGTTGATGCCATTTTCGTACTGATCGCTTTCCGTGTTCGTCGTCGACAGGGGTGAATATGATTGCCATAGCATTGGCCTCACAGCGGTGAAAATCTTTCGCCGCATTTCGAAGTTTCGTTGCGAGGCCACCGATGCGCCATTTTCTGCGTTCGCTCTCCGCCGCGGCGGCGATCCTGCTGGTGTCGGGCAGTGCGCTTCCGGTGCGGGCTGCCGATCCGTTCGTCATCCCCGTCGTCGCGCCGCTCACCGGCGGCTACGCCTACGCGGGGCAGGCGATGCGCGCGTCGCTGCTCGCGCTTGAAGCGCAAGTCAACAAAGAGGGCGGCATCAAGGGCCAGCCGCTGAAGTTCGACTTCGTCGACGATCAGGGCACGCCGCAAACGGCCGTCTCGGTGGTGGCGAACCTGTTGAACGGCAAACCGCAGGCGCTGATCGGTTCGGAATTCGCCGCCCTGTGCTTGGCGATGGAACCGTTCACCCGGGCCAAGAGCGTGCAATACTGCGTGTCGCCCGGCGTTCATCCCGCGTACGGAACGGATATGTTCTCGGCCAGCATTTCGACCCAGGGCATGGCAACGGCGATGATGCGCTTCATGCGCGAAAAAGGCTGGAAGAAGGTCGCGACGATCGTTTCGACCGATGCCAGCGGCCAGGATGCGGAGATACAGCTCAAAGCCGCGGCGGCGTTGCCGGAGAACGTCTCCGCCGGCGTGACGATCGTCGATGCGGAGCACTTCAACCCGACCGATCAAACGGTGGCGGCGCAGATGCAGCGCATCCGCGCCGCCAATCCGGATACGCTCGTCATGTGGACGTCCGGGCAACCCTTCGGTACCGTAACCCACGCCTACACCGATGCCGGGATGACGATTCCCGCGTTCACGACCAACGCGAACATGAGCCTCACGTTCATGAAGCAATTCGCCGGTTTCTTGCCCAAGGATCTGTACTTCCCGGGTCTCGCCTACCTGGCCGGTCCGAATCCCAAAGAGGCCGTGCCGCAAGCCCGCGTCGCGATCAAGCGCATGTATGACGCGATGAAAGCCGCCGGCGCGAACGTCGATTTTCAGGCCGGGATTCCGTGGGATCCGGCGCAAATCGTCGTCGATGCGTATCGGAAGTTGGGAACCTCCGCGACCTACGATCAGATCCGCGGGTTCATCCTCGGTCTGCGGGACTACGCCGGCATCAGCGGCGTCTACGACTTCAGCGACCGCGGCGCCGGCGTCCAACGTGGGCTGACGCAAAAGGACGTTCTGGTCATGCGGTGGGATGAAGGCAAGGCCGCCTGGACTGCAGCGAGCAAAATGGGCGGCGGAGCACCGTAATGATCACCAAAGAAGAGAACGAACGGCTCACGCGCGTCGGTCCGGAAACGCCGATGGGCGCGTTGCTGCGCCGCTACTGGTACCCGATCGCCGCGACCGAAGAAATGCAAGATGCGTGGACCAAACGCGTGCGTTTGCTCGGCGAAGATCTCGTGCTCTTCCGCGACCGCAGTGGAAAATTCGGACTGATCGCCGAGGTGTGCCCGCACCGCCGCGCCTCGTTTGCCTACGGCATTCCGGAGGTAGACGGCATCCGCTGCCCCTATCACGGCTGGAAGTTCGACGCGTCGGGCCAGTGCCGCGAGATGCCCAACGAGCCGGCCGGCAGCACGTTCGCCGAACGCACCCAGACGCCGGCCTATCCGGTCGAAGAACTCGGCGGCATGCTCTTCGCGTATCTCGGCCCGAAGCCGGCGCCGATGTTACCGCGCTTGGATGGGTTCGTCGTGCCCGGAACGGTGCGCATGGTCGGCAAGACGCTCGTGCCCTGCAACTGGCTGCAGATCATGGAGAACTCGCTCGATCCCGTGCACACCGAGTGGCTGCACGGTCACTTGCATGAGTGGGTCGAGGAGCAGCGCGACGGGATCAAGCCGAGCTACGCGATTTCGCGCCACCACATCAACATTGCGTTCGAAGAATTTAAATACGGCATCTACAAGCGGCGCTTGATGGAAGGCCAGTCGGAAGACGTCGACGATTGGCGCGTCGGGCACCCGGTGATGTTCCCATGCACGCTCGCGGTCGGCAGTGCCGGCGGGCTCTGGACGATGTATGCGTTTCAAATCCGCGTTCCGGTCGACGACACGAACACGATGCACTACTGGTACACGGCGTACGCGCCGCCGCCCGGCGCCCACCTTCCGGCGAAGCTCCTCGATGAGGTGCCGGTGTTCGACGTGCCGGTCCGCAACGAAGCCGGTGAGTTCAACCTCGATCTGCTCGATGCGCAAGACGTGATGGCGTGGGTCACGCAGGGTCCGATCGCCAAACGCGAACTCGAAAAACTCGGCTGGACCGACCGCGGCGTCATCTTATTGCGGAAGATTCTGGCGCGCGAACTCGATAACGTCGCGCGCGGCGAGGATCCGATGGGCGTGATCCGCGACGCGCACGAGATCATCGAACTCCCCGTCGAGCACGGCAAGGACATGTTCAGCGACGGGTTCGCGAGCCTATTTCGCCGCACCCAATCGCGCTACTACCGCTACGCGAATGAGTTGCTCGAGCTCTTCGGCACCGCGAACCCGCAACACCAACCCTCAACCGAACGGATCGCCGAACTCGTCGCCGCAGATTAGGCGCAGGCCGTCAGTGCACGGACATCGCTTCCTCGAGTGCGCGATCGGCGGTCCAGCCGCGGCCGAGGTTCACGAGTTCGTTCAGCGCACCCTCCGAGAGGTGCCGGCCCAGTCTCGATCTCACTTCGTCGATTGAAGCGTCGTCGCAGCGATCATCGGTTCGCCGATCTGCTGTCCGATCGCCAATGCCTCCCGCGCTGCCGCCGGCGCTTCACCGTGCGCTCCGAGCGCCAAAGAATAGGCCGCGATGTTGATGCGCCGCGCTACGTTTGCGACATCTCTCGATCATCGCGCGCGTCTAGCCTCGCGCGTTGCCTTAACCCCAGACTTTCTTGGCCACGTCGGCGACCAGTTTCATCTTCGCCCACTGCGCGTCTTCGGGGATGATGTTGCCTTCGGACATCGAGGCAAACCCGCACTGCGGGCTGAGCGCGAGCCGGTCGAGCGGAATGAACTTTGTCGCTTGATCGATCTGTTTCGCGAGCGCGTCGGCGCTCTCGAGCGTGCCGACCTTCGTGCTGACCAATCCTAGCACGACGATCTTGTCCTTGGGCACGAAGCGCAGCGGCTCGAACGTTCCCGAGCGTTCGTCGTCGTATTCCAGCAAGAAACGGTCCACATCGAGCTGGTTGAAGACTTTCTCTGCAATCGCGTCGTAGCCGCCGCTCGCGTACCAGTTGCTGCGGTTGTTGCCGCGGCAGAGATGGATCGCCAGCACCACGCCGGGCTTGCGCGCTTTCTTGAAGGCGAGGTTGTCGGCAGCGATCGCTTCATCGAGCAGTGCGTCGAGATCCGGGCTGTATTCGGTGCGCAGAAAGGTGCGCCACTTCTCATCGAGATAGTAGCTGTAGCGCGGTGCGTCGACTTGCAGGTAGGCGACGCCGTCGGCGGCGAGCGTGCCCATTTCGCCCGCGATGATCCCGGCCACGTCGGATAGGAACGGCGCGTACGTCGGGTACGCTTTTTCGCTCGCGCCCTTGCGATACGCAATCGCCGGGAACTGGTTCGCGCTCGGCAACGTCATCTTGACCGGACCGGGACTATTCGCTTTGAGGAACGTGAACTCGTACTCGGTCAGGCGCCGTTTCTGACTGATCTTCTCGGTGACGACGTCGCGCAGCGGCTGCGTCCCGGTGCCTTGTGCGGTCTTCCAAACGCGCGTGTCGGCGTCGCTGGTCGAAAAACCGTCGACCGCATCGACGAGATCCGACATGAAGCTCTCGCGCCGGAACTCACCGTCGGTGAAGATGTCGAAGCCGAGCTCTTTCTGCTTTGCGAGAATGCGGAGGATCTCACGATCCTCGGCCGCACGCAGTTCCGGCGAGTTCGGTTTTGCGGCTCGAATCTGGAGCAGTTCTTTGGGGCGCAGGAAGCTGCCGATGTGATCCGCGCGGTACGCGTTCTTGGTGAAAGTCGTTGCCATGGCCGGGCGTTCCGGACGAAAACGAGCGGCTCCTCGGCCCGGGCGCCGAAATTAGACCAAGCTTGCGCAGGCCGCGCCGATCTCGGGGTAGCGGAACGCGTACCCGGCCGCGAGCGCCGCCTGGGGCAGCACGCGTTGCCCCTCGGTCAAGATCGTCGCCCCCTCGCCGAAGACAAGCTTCAGCGCGAACGCCGGGGCCGGGAAGAACGCCGGGCGGTGCACGGCCGCCGCGAGCGCCCGCGTGAAGTCGCGGTTGGTCACGGGCTGCGGCGCCGTCGCGTTGAGCGTTCCGGCATAGCTGTCGATCGCGCGGAGATAGATGCCGATGTGGTCGTCGAGATGGATCCACGAAGTCCACTGCTCGCCGCTCGCCACCGGTCCCCCGAGGCCGCAGCGAAACAGCGGTAGGAGCTTTGCGAGCGCCCCGCCGTCGCGGCCCAGCACGACGCCCGTGCGCACGATCGCGACCCGCATGCCGAGCGTGCCGGCGCGCGTTGCTTCGGCTTCCCACGCGGCGCAAACGCGGGCCAGAAAATCATCGCCCGGCGGGCTCGTCTCCGTGAACGTTGCCGTGCGGCTCATGCCGTAGTAGCCGATCGCCGACGCGCTGACGTACGTCTGCGGCCGGTGCGAGACGCTCTCCAGGGCCGTGAGAAACGCGCGCGGCAGATCGATGCGCGAACTCGCGATCGCGCGTTTGCGTTCGTCCGTCCAGCGTTCGGCGACCGGCGCCCCGGCGAGGTTGACGACGACGTCGCTGCCGTCCGCCAGCGCGGCGGCGCGTACCGGATCGCGCAATGAGGTCGCGCGCACGTCGTCGCCGCGCGCGCCCAGTGCCGCCACCAGCGCGCGTCCGACAAAGCCGGAAGCACCCAGCACCGTCACCTTCACGGCTATTGCGCGATGAGCGCGCCGGAGCGGTCGATCGTCGTTCGCGCGCGCGCGACGGCGAGATCGATCGCGTTCTGATCGCCTTCACGAATCGCGCGCACGACGTCGGGGAACGTGATGCCGGTTTCGCCGTCGATGCCGTAAGCGCTGAGATCGAGGATGCGGGCGGCTTCCATTTCGCGATCCGCCGCGCCGCCCGTTGCGACGCGCATCGTTGCGGCGTCGGAACGCGCCGCGTCCGCCGCAAAGCGCCGGATCGAGACGCCGAAGCCGCGCGCGTCGAGGCTCACGCGGCGGGTGCGCGCTAACGCGGCGAGAGCGCGCAGTGCCGAACCCATCGGTGCGACGTACGCGCTGAAATGATACGGCACGACATCGGCATCGGCGAGTCGCAGCACGGCGATGCCGTAGAGTTGCGCGGCCGCGCGGTGCAGGTCGAATTCCGGATCGCTGATCGTGCGCGCGAACTGCAGCGTGTCGTAACTCGAGTGATACGGGCCGAAGGGACCGAAAAACGACGCGTTGGCGCTCGGCGTTCCGGCGCCGAAGAGAAACGGCGTCCGGTCGATGCCGCCGGGCCCGCGGTCGACCGGCGGTAAGGCGCCGCGCGTGCGAAACGCCCAGCGATCGTAGATCGTGCCGCCGGGCCGGACGGGGTCGGGAACGAGGTGCGAGGCGTCGGCGATCGTGTCCGCGATAGCCGCCACCGCATCGGCGCCGAAGGTCGGGCCGGTGATGCTGGGTTCCGTGTTCAGATAGGCGATCGAGCCCGTGCGGATCTCATCGCCATGGCGCCTGACGTACGCGAGCGAACCGTAGGCGCCGAGCTCTTCGCCGTCCCAAGCCGCGAGGACGATCGTGCGGCCGGGTTGCCAGCCGGAGTGCAGGAGATAGCCCAGGCCCCGGGCCGCCTCGAGGAGCGTAACCGTGCCCCCGCCACCAGCGCCCAGGCCGTACACCCAGGCGTCGCGCTGTGCTCCGAGGACGAGTTCTTGGCCGGGCAGCGTCCCGTGGATGACGCCGATCGTATTCCAAAGCGTTGTGGTCCGGCGCTCCATGACGACGGTCATGTGAACCGCCGCCGGACCGCGGGCGAACGGGTAGCCGACCGAGAGCGAACCCGTCCAAGGGCGGGGCGCCGAGGGGCCGTGAAGGCCCGCCAAGAGGATCCGGGCGTTGGCGGCGGAGACCGGGATGACCGGGACCGTGACGCCCTCGCCGACGCTGCCCCGTTGCACGGAATTCAGCGGCCGCCAGGGGCCGGCCGGGTAGGTGGCGCCGCGGGCGAAGCCGTCGTCGGCCGGATCGTCGTAGAGCACGACGCCGACGGCGCCGTGGACTTGAGCGCGGCGGACCAGGGCGCCCCGCGAATCGGCGCCGTAGCGGATCAACAGCACCGCGCCGTGGGTGTCGATCGAATGGCCGTCGAGCAGCGCGTAGTCGACCGGGAGCCCGTGGCCCGCATATACGAGCGGCGCCGTCACGTCGCCGTCCGCACTCCCGGCGATGAACGGCAGTCCGACCGCCGGATTGGCCGTGTCGGCGTCGTTCGCATCGGGCAGTTCGCGCAGGTCGAGGCCGACGGCGCCCTGGTAGGGGATGCCCAGCGGACCCGCGGGTTGCTGGCGCCGGAAGTTGCGCTTGGCGAGTGAGGTGTACGCCGGAACCTTGGCCACGGCCAAACGCGCGCCGGGGGTTGGAAGAAGTTCCAGCCCCAGCTTCTTTGGGACGTCGATGCGCGCCGTCAGCGTTTCCATCGTCGTATCGAAGCCGTCTTCTTTGAAGCGGTCGCGCACGTAGAGCGCGAGCTTGTAATCGCCGCTCGACCCGGCATAGTGCGGCGCAGCGGCAAGTGCCGCGGCGGACTCGAGCGCGCCGGCGGAGCTTGGAATGTCGAGAAAGCGATCTTCCAGCGCGAACTCTTGATCGCTGGCAGCCGCCGTAAAGCCGTAGATCTGCGTGTGCGGCGGCGCTGCTGCGAGCAAGAGCACGCACGAGCAAACAACGCCCAGAACACGGACCGCTTTCATGCAGTTCGCCGTTGAACGGCGCGGCTCGCTCGTCCTGTGCCAATCATAAGGATGCGAGCACTGCGGCGCTCTCACGGTCGAGCCGCTGCTCGTAGACCTTCGGGTGAGTGAGGTAGAACAGGCACATCGCGCGCAGGACGAACTCGTGCCATTCCCCGTTGGCGAGCGCTCGCAAACGCTCGCTGGTCGCGCGGACCAACCGGCCGACGCGCTCGACGGCGACGGCACTCGACGGATAGCAGGCAACGAAGTTCAACTCGCGATGCTCGCGGTCTTCGGCTTGATCGATGAAGTAATCGAGCAGGATGTGGACGGCGGAAACGTTGGGAAAATACGCGGCGACCGTCGAGTCGATCGCGCGCGCGTCGATGCGCGGTTGCAGCGCCAGATAGACGAGTGCGAAGACCGGCAGCGACGATCCGCACGCGGCGGCAAACTCCCACCAATACAGTCCCGGGAACGACTCGGCGTGCTCGGCGTACCAGGCGCTGCAAACTTCTTCGCGAACGGCGGCGTCGCCGTGTTTGAGCGTTTGCAATCGCACGTAATAGCCGGCAATTTGCGCGAGCGCTTCGCGCACGGCGGCGTAGTGCCGCACGGTGGCGAGCTCGACGCGCACGTCGTTGACGAGCGAGGCGAGATACCCGCCGTCGTCACCGGCCGGTCCGTGGCGATAGTAGTCGCCGAGCGCGCGCCGGTCGTCGAGGGCGTCGAGCAGCGCATCGTGCAACGTTGCGAACGCCTGTTGCGAAACGCCGGGGAGCCGGTCGCAGAGGTTGTCGAGGTAGTCGTAGATCGTCTCGAGCGAGGCGACGACGCGAACGAAGCGCACCGCATCGGCCGCCGGCAAGAACGTTGCGAGAATGCAGCCGCCCTGCACGTGGAAAGCCTTGCCGTCGATCGACGCCAGCGCTTGTTCGCGCAAGGCCGCTGCCGGAATCGCGTTCGCTCGTTCGCGGATCGCTTCGAGCGCGCGCGATGCGCGCGGCACGACGGCGATCAGAAAGCGCGCCATCGAGGCGAGTCCGCGCGGTCCCAGCCGAATCAAGCGCACGAAGCGATCCGGCGAGCGCAATACCGTCGTCACGACGATGCGCACGTCGTGCAGCAGCGCGTTATATCGCGCCGACATAGCGTCCCGGTGCGAGGATGCCGGCGGGATCGAAGTGCGTCTTGATCGCGCGCATCGTCGCGATCGTCGACGGCTCGTATCCCCACGCATCGATCGACGCGCGCAAGCTCGGCGCGCCGGCCAGCACGGTTGCGCGATCGAACGCGTGGCGCACGTCCGCATCGAACGCGGCGATCTTGCCCGCGAACGATGCGATGGTGCGCGCGGAGAAGCGCAGGATCGCATCGCCGGTGCGCAGGTCGGCGATGCTCTCGGCCGTTAGGCCGTGTTCGTGGCCCAGCGCTTCGGCCGCGCGCGTGCGCGTCCACGCGGTCGTGGGCAAGCCGGTCGTGCGATAGGTGAGCGTGCGTTCGCCGGGTGCATCGACGTAGGCATCGATCAGCGCAGCGAAGGCAAGGTCGGCGGCGTCGCCGTCGAGCAGCAGCGTTTCGGCGACGCCGGCTTTTCCGAGCGCCGACCGCACGTCGCGCGTGCCGCGTTCGACGACCGCATCCGAACCTTCGAAGAGCAGCACGAGTCGCACGGTAGCGCCGGGATAGCTCGCCACGCGCGGAAAGCCGTCGACGACCAGGGCCGCCGTGGGCTCGATTGCGAGGCCGCCGATGGCCGCGAGCGTGCGGTCGCGCAGGTCGCCCGCAACCGGAGCGATTGCCAAACGTCGCGCGGGCGGTCGCGGTAGTGTCTTGAAGTTCGCGCGCACGATCAGTCCCAGCGTGCCGAGCGAGCCGACATAGAGCTTGCTCATATCGTAACCGGTGACGTTCTTGACCACCATGCCGCCGGCCCGCGCGAGGGTGCCGTCGGTCAGCGCGACCGTCGAACCGAGGACCAGATCGCGCGGGCGGCCGTAGACGGCGCGCCGGGGGCCGGCCCAGCCGGCGGCCAGCGTTCCGCCGACCGTGGCGCGCGCCGGGAAGGGCGCGTCGAAGGGAATCCACTGGCCGTGCCCGCCGAGGACGCGCGCGATTTCCGCCAGCGTCGTCCCGGCATCGATGCCGGCCGTCATGTCGCGCGGGTCGTACTCGCGAATTCCGCGTAAATTGCGCGTGTGCAATGCGACCTCGCAGCGGCGCGGCGCGTTGCCGATCGATTGCAGCGTCGAGCCGCCGACGATGACGATGGCGGCGCCGTCGCGCGCGCAACCGGCGAGGGCAGCTGCGGCTTCGGCCGCATCCTGCGGCGCGATGACACGCGGCTCGACCGTTGCCGTCACGCGACCGCCGCGGGCGCGCGGACTTCGCCGCACACGGCGCCCGTCGGGAAGATCTTGTCGGGATTGAACAGGCGCTGGGGATCGAACACGTCGCGCACGCGGCCCATCGCCGCGAGATCGTCGGTGTCGAAGACGAGCGAGAGCGCATCGCGTTTCTCGTAGCCGATCCCGTGCTCGCCGCTGATCGTGCCGCCCATCGCGATGCACGTCGTCAGTATTTCGGTGCCCGCTTCGACGACCGCGCGCGCGGCGCGCGGATCGCGGCTGTCGAAGCACAGCAGCGGATGCAGGTTGCCGTCGCCCGCGTGAAAGACGTTGCCGACCGGCAGGTTGTGATCGCGGGCGATCCGGCCGATCTCGTGGACCACTGCCGGCAGCTTCGTGCGGGGCACGCAGGCGTCTTGGATGTAGTAGTTCGGCGCGATCCGCCCGAGCGCGCCGGCCGCGCCTTTGCGCGATGCCCACAGCGCCTCGCGTTCGGCCGCGTCGTCGGCCGAACGCCACGAGATCGCGCCGTGCTGCTTTGCGATGCGCGCGATCGCCGCTTCGCCCGCGAGCATGTCGTCGCGCGGACCCGCGATCTCGACGAGGAGCACCGCGCCGGCGTCGAGCGGGAACCCGGCGTGATAGTGGGCTTCGACCGCCGCCGTGATGAGCTTGTCCATGATCTCGAGTGCGGTCGGCACGATCCCGGCGGCAATGATCGCCGATACCGCCTCCGAGGCCGACTCGACGTCGGGAAACGACGCGAGGCCGACGCGAATCGACTCGGGGAGCGCCAGCAAACGGACCTCGACGGCGGTCACGAGACCCAGCGTCCCCTCGGAGCCGACCAGTAGGCCGGTGAGGTCGTAGCCCGGATCGTCGAGCGACGTGTGGTGGATCGCGCCCCGCCCGTCGACGTATTCCACGCCCAGCACGTGGTTGGTCGTCGTGCCGTACGAGAGGCAGTGGGGTCCGCCGGCGTTGGTGCCGACGTTGCCGCCGATCGTCGAGACCTTTTGACTCGACGGGTCGGGCGCGTAGAAGATCCCGTGGGTGGCGATCGCCCGCGAGAGGTCGAGGTTGATCAGTCCGGGCTGAACGCGCGCGCGGCGGTTACGCACGTCGAGTTCGAGGATGCGGTTCATCCGGACCATCGATACGACCAGGCCGCCGCGGGCCGGGATGGCCCCGCCGCAGAGCCCGGAGCCGGCGCCGCGCGGGACGACCGGTTCGCCGCACTCGAAGGCGATGCGCACGGCCAATGCCGCCTCGCGCGCGTCATGCGGGATCACTGCGGCGGTCGGCAGATACCCTTCGCTGTACGCGTCGTAGGAATAGGCGGCGAGGTCTTCCGGGGCACTCCGCACGGTGTCCGGGCCGAGCGCTTCGAGGAGGCGTGAAGCGAGCGACGTCACCATAGGGCGGGCTACGAAGGGCGCGCGAGTTCTTCCTGGAAGAGCGACGCTCGTCCGTGTTCAACATTCGCAGGCCCGGCGCCGGAGAAACCGCTCCGCCGTCAACTAAGACCGACCAAAAGCGTCAAAGCTATCGCGCGTCAATCGAGTTTCCGATCGTCTACATCGTCGATGGACGTGAGGGTACGCGTACGGCGAGTGCCAACGATTTGAGCGTCGGTGGTTTGCGTCTACTCGGTGATGAGGACTTCACCAAAGAAACGGTGATCGATTTCCGGTTCACGTTGCCGACGGCCGACGTCGCGAACGTCTACATCGAGAAAGAAGTCACCGAACGAACCGCGTTCGGCGATCGCAAGCGCCGCGTGAAGGCGCCGCCGACGCCGTTCGAGCCGCTCGACATCGCGGGCAAGATCGTGATCGCGTTCTACAATTTACGCACCCAGCGCTTCGCGCACGGCGTCCGCTTCTTGAGCCTCTCGAAACGCACCGAAGACGAAATCCAGCGCTTCATCCACCTCTATCAGCTCAAACAACTCCGCGAGCGCGCCGAACGCGAAAATGACGATTAGGGCGTTTCCTTAGCGCATGAATTTCGGCGGTATCCTGCGCGCCCTCCTACTCGTCATCGTCATCGCACTCGTCGCAGGTGGCCTTCTCTATTGGCGCGGCATCATCGGTCATCCGGCACAGACGGCAAGTGCGAACGGTGCGCCGGCAGCAAAGCCCACACCGACCCACAAACCTCTCGTTTTGCCGTCGGACGCACCAAAGGTCGGCGTCGACAACGATCCCGAGGTCGTCTACCCGTTTGCCGAACGATTGATGAAAGTCAACGCGATGGCACATAAGATGATCGTGACGAACGCTGAGTATCACGATAGCGATGCCGGGCAGCGGTACTACGTCGCGATCGTAACGTCGTGCAAGGACCTCGACGCGATCTGGTCGATCAAGCGCGGCGTGTTGGAGTCTAAGGTCGAGGGCCCGCTGGGGTTGAAATCGGACTTCCAAATATTCTCATTCGTCGAATACTTTCAGCAGGGCCAATGGGGCGTTTCTTCCTGCGACGGAACGACCTGAGCCGCACGTAACCTCCTAGGTGCGGCTCCGCGTTTTGCTGGGTAGAGCAGGCGCATGAGAATTTCGATCTCCGGCAGCGTTCGGGCGTTTGCCGTCGTTGCGGCAATCATCTCGACGGGCGCCGTCGCCCAAGGGCAAACCGGAGCGCCGGCAACATCGGTCGCACCACTGGGCCCGCGACTGCTCGCTCCCAAACAATTGGCCTTCGAGACAAATTCCGCGCCGGACGTCTACCTGGAGAGCCGGCGGCCGGCCTCGGCGTCCGGAAATCCGGCGGCGAGGCTCTACGACGCCGGCGGAAAGCCGCTTGGCACGACGCAGGGCGCATGGTTCGGAGCGCGCGGAACCTGGCAGAGTTCGGTCGAGGACGGCGTGTCGTTGACGCGCATATCGTTTACGGGACTCGTCCCGAACGGGCGCTACAGTCTCTTCCAGCGCCACGCAACGTCGAAGAGCCTTACGATCGCGCCGCTTGACGGATCCGGAACGAGCAACTCCTTCGTCGCTGCGCCGAATGGCCGGGCGATCACGACGATAAGCATTCCGCAACCGCCCGTGCACGGCGATACGATTTTGCTCGTGTATCATACCGACGCGACGGATCATCCGAAAACGATCGGTCACGTCGGCGTCGGCGCCCACGTCCAATTGCGCTTGGTGGAACCCTAAGGCGCCACTTCAGCGCGCATAAAACTAATACAATAAATACCGCTCGCGGATGGCGCGGTACGCGCTGAGGCCGGATTCCCATGAGGCGACGATGGCTTCGGGCGATGCGCCGTTCAGGAGCGCGAGCCGGACGGTGTCGGTGCCCCAGTCGCGGTCGAAGCCGGCGGCGTTGTTGACGTGCAATTTGCCTTGCGCGCGCGCGGCGGCGAGGATCTCGACGGCGGTGCGGACGTTGGGGAACGCGTGCGGGTCGTCGACGTGGATCTGCACGCCGGCGAGCGTTTTGCCGGACCAGAAGCCGCGTTCCGGCACCCAGTCGACGGGCTCGAAGCGTGCGCCCGGCACGTTGCGCGCGTTGAGCGTTCGCGCGAACGCGCTCGCATCGAAGCCGTAGCCGCCCGCATACTCGAACGGGCGATCCGTCCCGACGCCGTTGTTCACGCCGCCCTCATCGATCAAGCCGGTTGCGAGATAGACCAGCGGCGTGAACGCATACGGCACATTTGGCGACGTGGGCGTCCAGCGCAGGTGCGTGTCGGCCCAGAGCATCTCGCGCGACCAGCCGCGTATCGGCACGACGCGCAGCTTCGCGCCGATCGCGAAATGACCGTTGAACAACTGTGCAAGCTCGCCCATCGTGAGACCGTGGCGTTCGGGGATCGGGTAGAGACCGATGAACGATTTGTACGCGGGGTCGAGTACCGGTCCTTCGACGCGCACGCCGCCGATCGGGTTCGGGCGATCGAGCACCCAGATCTCTTTGCCGTACTGCTTCGCCGATTCCATGACGTATGCCAGTGTCGACATGTACGTGTACGGCCGTGCGCCGACGTCTTGAATGTCGAATACGAGCACGTCGATGCCGTCGAGCATACGGGCCGAGGGGTGACGCGTTGCGCCGTAGAGACTATAGACCGGAAGGCCGCTGCGCGGATCGGCGTACGAGGGCACGTACGTGCCGGCATCGCGATCGCCGCGCAAGCCGTGCTCGGGCGCGAAAAGCGCCTTGACGCGAATCTGTGGATTGGCGCGCACCGCGTCGACGAGCGTCGTACCGTCGGAAAGCACGCCGCTCTGGTTCGTGACGATGCCGATCGTGCGGCCCGCGAGTTCGTGCCACGTCTCGGCGACGAACACGTCGTCGCCCGGTAACACGTGCGGCTCGGCGGCGAGCGCGGGCGAGGCGATTGCCGCTGCGGCCGTACCGGCGAGAAAAGCGCCTCGATGCATCAGCGGACTCCGATGAACTTATGGGTTTGAAGCGAGAGCCGGTACCGTGCGGGGTGCCGCTTCGCGGCGTCGACGGCGAGGGTCACGTTGGCCGGCTTGTTGCCTTCGGGTTGTAGAAAGACCGGCGTCGCGGGCGGAAACGATGCCACCCACGCTTCGGGGACGCGGCCGTCGACGATGAGCTTTGCTTCGTTCGCGCGCGCGGCCATCGCGGGATGCAGCCGTTCTTTCGGTGAGACCGTCAGCCACACGTCCGGGGGCAGCGCGACGTCGATCGTGCCGTTCGATTCGACGTGCACGCGCCGGCCGTCGGCGCGTAGCGCCTCGATCAGCGCCGGTGTCGCCCGCTGCGCGAGCGGTTCGCCGCCGGTCAGGATCACCATCGGGCAGTCGCCGGCTTCGTCGCGCACGCGCGCTACGATCTCGTCGATGCCGGCAATGAACTTCAGCGCATAATCCGTATCGCAGAAATCGCAGGCGAGATTGCAGCCGGCCAAACGCACGAACGCGGCCGGGGTCCCCGTCCACGTACCCTCGCCTTGCACCGAGTAGAAGATCTCCGCCAGCTGCAGCATCACGCGAGCAGTGCGTCGCCGGTGCGCAGGATCGCGCAAGCGGTGGCCGTTTCCCAGAGGGTCAGTTCGGCGAGACCGGGCAGTTGCGGGGCCAGGCGGCGCCAGATCCATACGACGATGTTCTCGCTCGTCGGGTTCTCGATCGTGTCGTTGAGGTGCGTGTGGTCGAGTTTGTCGACGATCGTGGCGCGGACGATGCGCGCGAGTTCATCGAAATCGACGACCATGCCGGACGCCGGACCGGCGGCCTCCAACGGACCCTCGACGGTCACGTCGAGGCGGTACGAATGGCCATGGAGCCGCGAGCATTTTCCCGTGTGGTGCGGCAACACGTGTGCGGCTTCGAACGCGAACTGTTTGCGGATCTGCACGACATGCGTTTTTCCGTGCCCCGGCGAACGCGGCCTCCGATGTTAGCCACGAATCGCAAGCGCTTGGTCGAGATGCCGGTCCACGGTGAGGTCGCTGCGCCGAGCGTCCCGGGGTCGATCTACGACGTCGGCCACGACGGCGTGGCGCGCGTCCTGCCCAGCGTCGGCGGGATCTCGCTCAACGTCCGGGTGGGCGACGGCGCGTTCGCTTTTGTCGGCGACCATATCGAGCCTGGCGTCAGCACGCGCCATCCCGACGATAAGGTGAACGTCGGTTACTGCGTGTATGCTTGCGTGGGGAACCGCGCGACCATCCTCAGCGGTGAGGCCAAGGGCGAGCGCGGCACGGTCACCGGGAAACACGGCGGGATCGAGCACGTCATGATCGACTTCGCGCCCACCGTGATGGAACGGATGGCGCTCGGCGACAAGATCGCGATCCGTTCGGTCGGCCTCGGGTTGGAACTCGACGATCCGGGCGACGTGCGCGTGTTCAACTGCGATCCGGACTTTCTCGAGCGACTGATCGCGAAGCGAAAAGGCGCGAAGCTGCACGTGCCGGTCGCGCGTTTGGTGCCGGCGGCCATCATGGGCTCGGGCCTCGGCCGCGCGACGGTCGCGCGCGGCGACTACGACATTCAGTGCTTCGATCCGGTGATGGTGAAGAAGTACGGCTTGGATGAGTTGCGGTACGGCGACGTCGTCGCGATCGTCGACGCCGATCATAGCTACGGCCGCATCTATCGGACCGGCGCGGTAAGCATCGGCATCGTCGCGCACGGATCGTCCGACATCGCGGGTCACGGGCCGGGCGTCACCTCGCTGTTGACGTCGCCGAGCGGTGCCCTCGTGCCGGAAGTGGATGCCGGCGCCAACATCGCGACGATGCTTTCGTTGCGCTAGGCGCCTTTCTTGGAGCGCCGCACGTAGAGCGCTGCGGTGCGGTAATCGTAGAAGATATCGTAGGCATGCAGCAGGTCGGTGCCGGCCGTGCCGTCGATGTCTTCCGCACCCAAATTCGCGTTGCTGACGTCGACGACCGGGTCCAATAACGGCAACGCCGCGATGTCGAACGACTTGAGGTGCACGGTCTCGGCCGTCCCCATTCCACCCAGGCCGCGGAACTGCGCGACCGCCGTCGCCGGATCGAACGCGACGTCGGCGCGCGAGGCAAACGGCGGCGTGAAGACGGAACGATTCGCACCGGTGTCGAGCACGACGCGTCCGGTGACGGTGTCGGCGCGTGCGCGGACGACGGGCGTGCGGTCGTCGAGCGCGAGCGGAATTACCGTCGCGTCCGCCGGCGGTTTGAACGCTGCCGGCGCGATCGCGTTCGCGATGCCGTGATCGAGATCGACGTGCACGACCGTATCGAGGAAGAAATCGAACCCCAGCAGGCCGGCGATGTGCGTGCGGTCGTCGAGGTGAAACGGCACCGTGACGACGCGCGCGACGACGGCGCGCATGCGCAGCGGGCCGATCGTCATCAGCGGGACGATGCCGGTCGTCTCGCTGAACGTGCCGATCGTCGCGCCGATCCGCGAACCGTAGGTCTCGAGATGGGCGTCGTCGACGATCGAGGGGTCGATCACGATGCCGGCGGCACCGGAGTCGAGTAAGAAGTCGTAGTCCTTGAGGCCGATGTGCACTTTGACCACGCTGAGGCCGTTGACGACGCGTATCGGCAAGTGCACGGTCGTGATGCCGGCCGGGAATTCGACCAGCGTGCGGCGGCTGGGTGCGATGTCGACGTCGCGCGGATCCGGCGTGAGGTCGAGCGTGCGCGAGAGCAACTCGAGATCGCGCTCGTTGCCTAAGGAGTCGACGGTGCGCACGCGTGAAGGTTCGGGGATGCCGTCGAAGGTGCGGTAGTCATCGAACGTCGTGGTGTAGCGGCGCCCCCGCTCGACATATTCGCGGCGCACCATGTCGGCCGAGCGCTTGTCGAGAAATCGCCACTCGTGGCGGCCGCCGGGCGGATCGATCTCGACGACGTATGCATTGAGCGGCACCGATTCGCCGATCAACCGCACCTCGCGGGGCTCCGTGTCGGTGAGCCAGGCGCCCTCACTGCGCGCATCGCGTGCGTCGTGCACGCCGCCGTAGGTATACGTGATGCCGTTGCGCGTTTGCTGCCAGCGCGTGCCGTTACGGATGCCGGCTTCGAAGAAGAGCGGCCCGAGCAGCGTGATGTCGCGTTCGTCCTTGCCCAAACGGGACACGTGATAGGTGCCGCTCATCTTGTCTTGCGTGAGCCGCCAATCCTCGATGATCGTCGCGGCGCGCGTGCGTTCGTGTTCGTGATTCTTGACGTAGAGCGCGCGCACCGTAGCCAGCGACGTGCTGGTCGCGATCAATCCCGCCGGCGGGTCGTCGACCGCTGCCAGCGCGGGGCCCGTCAACGCGAGGGCCAAGGCGAGCACCAGGAGTGGGATCCGGTTCACGTCATGACAACGAAAAAGTTGCCGCGCGCGGTTCGTCAGAGTGCGCCCGACGGCCCCATCGCCTCGAGGCGCTTCTTCAGGTCGGCGAGGAAGCCGCTGGCGATCGCGCCGTCGACCACGCGATGGTCGAGCGAGAGGCAGACGTTCATGATCGAACGGATGGCGATCGCGTCGTTGCGGACGACCGGCCGCTTCACGACCGCCTCCATCGTCGCGATGCCGGCTTGCCCCGGCACGAGGATCGGTGCGGAGAGGATCGAGCCGGCCGCGCCGTTGTTGTTGACGGTGAACGTACCGCCGGTGAGGTCGTCGAGGCCGAGTCTGCCGCGACGCGCTTTGTCGATCAGCGCGCCGGCAGCCAATGCGATGCCGCGGATCGAGCGCTCTTCCGCGTTGCGCACGACCGGCACGACGAGGTTGCCGTCGGTCGCCGTGGCAATGCCCAGGTTCACGTTCTTGTGCACCGCGATGCCGTTGTCGTAGAACGAGGCGTTCATCAGCGGAAACCCGCGCAGAGATTCGGTGACCGCGAACATAAAGAACGGCAACAGCGTCAGCTTCACGCCGTGTTCGCGTTCGAAGGCATCTTTTTCCGCCATGCGCCACGCCCACAGGTCAGTGACGTCGACCTCGACCATCGTCCAGGCATGCGGTGCGGTCGCTTTCGACTCGACCATGCGGCGCGCGATGAGACGGCGCGCCGGCGTGAGCGGGATGAGCTCGCCGGCGGAGATCGTGCTCGGCGCAACGCTCGGCCGTGCGACCGCGGCCGCGACGGCTGAGGGTGGGGCGGCGTCAGACGTACGCGTCGCAGCGGCAACGATGTCGGCCGCTGTGACGCGCCCGTTCGTTCCGGTGCCGCTGACCGCGGCGACGTCGACGGCGTGTTCGCGTGCGAGCCGGCGCACCGCCGGCGAAACGCGCGTGCCGTTTGCCGTAGCCCCGTTGCGGCCGTTGGTCGCTTGGAGCGGCAATGCGTTGGCCGGCGCGCGCGACGCTTCGACGGGTTGCGCGAGGGGCGAGGGGCCGCCTTTGTCTGGCGGCACGGCCGCAGCCCCGACTTCGTCGATCACGGCGATCGGCGCTCCGGTCGGGACGGTCTCACCTTCACCGGCGATCAGTTCGCGGATCGTACCCGCAACCGGCGAGGGCACTTCGGCAGTGACCTTATCGGTCGACACTTCGACGAACGCTTCGTACTTCTCGACGTTCTCGCCGGGTTTCTTGAGCCAGCGCGCGACCGTCCCTTCGGTCACGCTCTCACCCAACTGCGGCATCCGGATCGTCGTGCTCAAAATTGCACCAGCTCTTGCATCGCCGTGCGCATGCGCTCGGTCGAGATCATGAACGCTTCTTCGAGCGGCAGCGCGTAGCCCATCGCCGGCACGTCCGGTCCGCACAAGCGGCGGATCGGTGCGTCGAGATCGAACAGTGCTTCCTCCGACACCATCGCGCTGATCTCCGCACCGATGCCGCCGAACTTGTTATCTTCGTGAATGATCAGCAATTTGCGCGTTTTGCGCACGCTGGTCAGAATTGCGGTCTTGTCCATCGGCCGGATGGAACGCAGGTCGATCACCTCAACCGAGATGCCTTCGGTTTCGAGATGTGCCGCCGCATCCAGCGCCTGATGAAGGTTGTAGCCGTACGACACGACCGTCGCTTGGGTGCCGGTTTTCTTCACGTCGGCTTTGCCGATCGGAATCGTGAAGTGTCCCTCGGGCACTTCACCTTTGACCGAACGGTAGGTCTTCTTGTGTTCGAGGAAGAGCACCGGATCCGGATCCTCGATCGCGGCGGTCAGCAGGCCCTTGATGTCGCGCGGCGTCGACGGCGCGACGATCTTCAGACCGGGAACGTGATAGAACAGCGCTTCGATCGACACGGAGTGCGAGAGCGCGCCGCGGATGCCGCCGCCGTACGGCGTGCGAATCACGAGCGGACAGCTGTAATCGCCGTTGGACCGGTAGCGCGTCTTGGCCGCTTCGCCCACGATTTGGTTGAATGCCGGATAGATGAAGTCGGCAAATTGAATCTCGGCGATCGGCCGCAACCCTTGCATCGCCATTCCGACGGCGATGCCGACAATCGACGCTTCCGCAAGCGGCATATCGACCACGCGCTTCGGTCCGAACTCTTCGAGAAAGCCTTTGGTAATCAGGAAAACGTTGCCGCGCGCACCGACGTCTTCGCCAACGATGAGCACGCGTTCGTCCGCCACCATCGCCTCATGCAACGCCAAGCGTACCGCGTCGACGTTGGTGATCAGCGTCGTCGCGGCCGTATCGGTGGGCCCAATGGTCGAACTCACTCGAGCCACGGCTCATAGGCAGCGCCGGCGTAGACGTGCGTCGTCATGTCGTCGACCGACGGGTAGGGCAGGGCTTCAGCCGTGTCGGTGGCGGCGTTGGTCACTTCGAGCACGTCGGCTTTCATCGCGGTGAGCCCGGCATCGTCGATGATGCCCGACTCGAGCAGCACGCGCTCGAATTTCGGCACCGGATCGTCGGCGCGTTGTGCGGCGAGCGTCTCGCGGTCGCGATAGGTGCGATCGTCGTCGTCGGTCGAGTGCGAAAGGAAGCGGTAGCACTTGGCCTCGACCAGCGTCGGTCCGCCGCCGCCGCGCGCGCGTTCGACCGCTTCACGCATCGCGTGCCACATCGCCGCCGGATCGTTGCCGTCGAACAGATCGAACACCCGGGCAAACCCGTCCAGCCGAGCGCTGTTCGCCCCATCCACCAGGAACAGAAACCGCGCCCCATTCGGCGCCGCGTCGTCGGTCGCCAGCCAGATCGGCTGCAGC